>Ga0315273_10011992_pt1 | contig 11095 bp, 12 predicted proteins | sample YL17G02_0_MG_FD_205753 | JGI IMG/M metagenome (GOLD analysis project Ga0315273, IMG submission 205753) | Sediment microbial communities from Yellowstone Lake, YNP, Wyoming, USA - YL17G02_0 | ecosystem: Environmental > Aquatic > Freshwater > Lake > Sediment | place: USA: Wyoming | collected...
TCTGGCAAAGTGCTCATTCCACACTCTATGGAATTATGCACAAGTTGACTTGATCGATCTCCTCATAGCGGTCAATTCAGGCCACAGATAGCGGTTCTTTGGATGGCAAACACCATACTCCACACCTGTAATGAGTGGGTTCAAAGACTATTTATAATAATATCTTGTGGTTTAAAGCATAGCGAAAAAAAGAGTGATGGATTACAGGTTACACGTACTGAATGGAACTGGGATGGTTTACCGCTTTTCTCAATATTTCTCAAAATTCAGCTCCAAAGGATAAAATCAAGGGCTAAACAGACACCCTCTAATACTGAATAATCGCATATAAATCTACAATTGAAACCGGCTATTAAGGTAGATCGAGGTGTTAGATATGTATGTAGCAAAGAGATTTCTGGCTGGTATTGTACTGCTTATGCTTGCAGTGAATATTGTTGATGCAAAAGAAGCGGGACCAATATCTTCACAATATGGAAAATCATTAGATTTAAGCGAGCCGCCAATATCTGTATATGAACCAGTACTGATGAACATCGAAGCTATAAATACTCTCGGCACAGCTGCTGGAAATTCTAATTTTGTTACCTTCAGCCTTGATATTTCCCAATCGGGTAGTAATATTTGCGGATTGGATAATACCAATTTTATGCTTGAAACGCTCTCAGTGCCTTCGGGTGGTCCTGGTGTGCACATCCGTTCAGTCTATGAAACCTTGAACGGCTGCGATTACATTTTTAGTATAATTCCAGATCAAATTTGCAAAGATTCAACTAATGGCCCGGTTAAAGTACCTGGACCGTGTAAGCAGTTAAACTGGATGCCAGGTGCTTATACTTTAAGGTTATACTATATTAAAGATGGTAAAGAAATTACAAGTGCGGATATCAATTTTAGCATAGGATCAATTGGTGGAAAAGGCGTGTCTGATCAAACCTTCCATCGTGTCGATGAACCGGGAAGTCGTAGGGGCCTTGTCCCTTGAGCCTTTTTTTTACCGGGAAAGTTTGCGGAAAGCGACCCTACATTATTGTTGCCATCTTGCCGTCTATCCTTATCTTGCCTTCCTGGGCCGACTCCATACTTGATTTTAAAACGCAATACCCCCGCAGCTTGCTGCGGCTGGGATAAAGTGCATGCGTATTCAACTGAGGTTTGTATCAGCTTAACCTGGTTCCACCTTCATGCGGCGGCGCGCCTTGGATGCCACGATGCTTGCTGCGCGGGTGCGCCGCCGCAGTTTCACTGCTTCCCACATGCCTGGAAAAAAGAGCTTGGAAAAGAGAGAAAAGACTTGCAGGTTACATGCACCTTCGCAGGGCGGGGGATACCTAGAGAGTTTATCCAGGAGCTGCGGGAGATCTACCTGGCGCATATACCGCAGCTTGGGATCTGAATTGGGGATACGCCTTGCTATATTTCGGCCCATAGCATGGATCAACATCGTTACTCTGGATGGCGATGAATAAACCCATTTCGAGATATCTCGCATGGTCAGTTCCTGGAACTGAGAGCAGCGCTACGGTTTTAGGGACGGATTTGCCCACTTTCGGAGCATGCTCAAGGCGAGCCTCCTCTGGGAGATGAGCAGACGAATCAGCTCTGCAAATCTGAGGTTGCGAAGGTAAACGGCAAGGTAGGCCCTTCTCTGCCATTTCTCCAGATCGCTCCTGGGCAAGCCTTCAATCTCCAGGGCATTGCCTATCTGCTTGTCATAGTCCTCCCATTTATGGGAAAGCAGCCTGTAGCCACCTTCTCCATTGACGGCCATATCATATATCGCAGTCCCTGGATAAGGGACCATTATGCCAAAGGAGACTACATCGGTATTGAGCTCCACTGCCAGGTTTATGGTATCCCTTATGGTTTGAACGGTCTCATCGGGATGGCCGAGTATGAAGTAGCTGCCCGTCTTCAGACCGGCCTCTTTGGCCATTCGCGTCGCATTTCTTGCGTCGGATATGGTGATGCCTTTTCTAATTCTCTTCAGAATCTCCTCATTCCCGGACTCCACCCCAAAGTCCACCTTGACACATCCTGCATCCTTCATCTTGTGAAATAGCTCCAGGTCAACGCCGTTCACTCTGGAGAGGGCAAACCAGCGGATCTTCTCGTGGAGCCCCTCCCGGATCAGCAGATCGCAGATCTCGAACGCGCGCGACGGCGGCAGGGTAAAAGTGTCATCGCAGATCTCGATCAGTTCTGGGCTGCGCTTGCTTTGCACGAGCCTTATCTCATCCACGACGTTTTGCGGCGATCTTGTCCTGATCCGATCGCCGAGGATTCGGCAACAGAATATGCACTTGCTGGGGCAGCCCCGGGAGGAGAGGATGGGATATGCTCTGATCTCGCTTTTGATATGATCGTAAGTGGGAAAAGCGAGGGAGTCCAGGTCGAAGATCAAATCTCTGGGCGGGTTGACCCTTACGTCGTCGTTTTCCCTCCATGCGATGCCTTTTATGCATTCTATGGTGCTCGGGTCCAAACACCGGCCCGGGCTGGCGGACCTTGCGATCTCCAGCAAAGTGAGCTCCCCTTCACCCATCACAGCGATATCGAAGACGGGGAACTCATCAAGCGTTCTTTTTGCGGCCACAGTGGCGTGGACACCGCCAATCAGGACGAGCGCTCCGGGAAATAGCCTTTTTATCTCCTCGGCCCAGCGAGCCGCATTGGTGATCTCGTGGGTCATGGCCGAGAAACCTAGGATATCCGGCTGAAAAGCGAGGAGCTCTCGTCGCACCTCGTCAAGGCTTATGCCGTCGAACTTGGCATCCAGGGCCAGAACCTCGAAGCCGCTTGACTTCAGAAAGCTGGATAGGTAACCCAAGCCCACGCTGGGGTAAGCCGGGCGGTAGTAAGATCGATCATCTAAGGGATTTATCAGAGCTAGTCTAGCCAATTATCGTTATCCTCACTCCGGCTCTCAGGGTTGCGTTGGGCAGTGTCCCGAATTTGCTGTAATTTCGTAGCTGCCCTGTATCTTATTATCATTACTCTTCGTCCATCGATAAATACTTTTTACCCGTAATCCAATTTTGTAGAGTCCTGAAAGTATTTCGCACCTGCTCCGATTTCAATTCGTGTGAATAATTCATATTTCCTCTCATAGCCCAAACAACCTGTGGCCAATAGCAAAATACATCTCCAGGCGCATCTTTCTTCTGAATGCCCGTTCCGGGGTTTCGAGATGTTCAAACTCTAGACTACCATGCGGTCTACTGTTGTACCATTCCTTAAACTCCTCAAATGAAGAAAAGGCTAATCGATGCCTCTGATATTCACCAAACCATCGTTCTAGCTTTCCATTTGTCTGAGGATGCTTAACCCTCGCCAGGATTGGTTTTATACCATGTTTTTCAAGATGTCTCTTGAATTCGCTATCCCATTTGCCGTCTTCATGAATGCGATGGGCACCGAATTCAGCACCGTGATCCAAGATAAGCTCTCGCATGGGGCAGAGCCACCAGTATCTTTCAACCAGTTCATCCACTACAGACTTGCTGTTCTCGGTATTTATATTCATGAATTCCCTGCCGGCAAGGATCATCCTGGATGCGTCATCAATGATAACGCAAACCTTGAGATCTGACCAACCTGATTCATGCCAATCGATATGTCCTGCAGACAGGCTATGCTTGCGCTCGTACCGAACCCACTTGCGGCGCCTTTTTTTCTTCGCATCTTCATGAGCCAGGCCCGTTGCTTTGAGATACATGTGAATGCGGTTATGGGAGATTCGGATCTTAAACACCTTTCTTACCGCGACCTCCAACATTCGAGCCCCAAATCTATAGAGCCGATATCCTTCGCCAACGACCTGTGCCTCGCGCTCGTCAAAGGGCTTCCTGGGCCGGCCCATGTTCTCGCCGACTGTAGGCTCTTGCCCGCTATCTACATAGTCTTTCCAGATCTGCTGCACTCGTCTCCGCGATATCTTCATATCCAAAGCAATCTGTTTTGTACTCACATCCTTCTGTTTTTGCCGGATAATCCAATGAATCTTGCGTTGGTCTAATTTCATAACCCGTGTTACGGGTCCAGGGGTAAAGCGTGTGCGAAATACTTTCGGGACTACACACCCGTAATCCAATTTCTGATTATACACAAAATCAAAAATGTGGCGCTCTTGATCTTTAAATGCTATAGAGGTCCTATAGTAATCCTATTTCTATATGGAAGTATCAATAATTTTTGTAAGGTTCAGGCTCTCGCTTCCCCGCCTATCCCCCTACCTTAGAAAATACCCCTCTCAGTATCTATTTTTCCCATCGCATTCAGCCGTCCATGTAGTGCGTGCAAAATGTAGTCTACCATGCCAGGGAGTATTCCACCTATGACCATCATGCCCCATGAGGTGTGGTTATTATTACCGGTACAAAACCGTTATCAGCAAAAAACGGGGATTAGGTTCTCATAACGGTCCTATGGCCGGAACTACATCCCCTCCACAATACTGATCTCCTCTTCTGTCAACCCGTAAAGCTCGTAGACCAGGACATCTATATGGCGTTGTAGGGCTGTCTGCTCGTGAGGTGTGCTACCTTGCCATTTAGTTTAGTATGCATCAACAGGAGGATAAGTGGTGCCAAGAGAGGTTAATGTCAGGATATGAGAGTATCAAAAAGGAATTGGGAGGGAAGATCCACCCCTCCATAATAGGCCGAAAAGCCTTTTTTCTCAAGTCTCAGGCATACTCAGTTGTACTCCACGGATTGAACTCGACGTTAGTTGAAACCGAATCACCAGATCCGCTGCCTTCGCCACTTGGCCCGTTGGTGGAACCCCACCAGTTATATGTGGCATTGGGGGTGCCAATCATAGCTCCAAAATTCGCCACTCCTCCACCCAAGTTATCATGAATATTAACATTGTTGATAACAATGTTCGAGTTACCGGATCCTGTTGTGAGAAGCCCGTACCCTCCATTTTGTACTATATTCCCGCCGATCATCTGGACATTGCTATTACCATTTATATTGAGATTCACGCCGTGTCTTACAGATTCGGCGATCTCGGCATTGTTGAGGTTCATGTCCAGCGTCGAACCAACTTGAGAATCAACAATCACGCCATCATATCCAGAGCGGAGGATTTTGGCATAGTTAAGGCTCAAGCCTGTTGTCGAACTACCTGATCCTGTCCAGGCGTACACGCCATATGCTCTAGAGTTGGTGATCTGGGCATTATCCAGTGTTACCGCGGATATGGCACCAGCATAATTGTTAATGCGTACGCCATCAACCCCTGAGCCGGAAATTTGGGCATAGTCCAGCTTCAATTTTGATATGGCACTGTAATAACCACTAATACGTACGCCATAAAGCCCTGAGTTTGAAATTTCGGCGTTACTCAAGTTCAGGTCAGACAAGCTGCTTTGAGATATGTAGGCATGGACACCCGACCCTCCTGAATTGCTGATCTTAGCGTTATTCAAGTTTAAGCCGGATACTTCAGCTAAGTTCACTCCCGGTATGCCTCCGCCTGATTCGTAAATTTCCACTCCATTATATTTCGAATCAGAGATGACTATCCCATCCGCAACTACATTAGATATCTTCTTTCCACGCGCTGGTTGTATGTATATCCCATCGTAGTTGCTCTTCGATGCAATATTCTCCAAGGTCACACTATCTATATTACCCTGTCCGCTAATGCGTATACCGGATCCTATTCGAGGATTCTGTCCGGATATGAATTCGTTTGCACCCATCACCTGCAGGTCTTTTATAACCACGTTTCCTGTGGTTATGTCTATAATCGGCTGATCCTTCTGGGCAGCCACGATTATCGTATTGGATGATGAATCATCACCTCTACCCACCCCGGCCAAAGTAAGTGGTTTGGCTAGAACGATATTCTCATTATATTCTCCTGCTGCTACGTTAACAGTACCCCCGCTAGAAGCCAAGGTGACGCCATCCTGAATCTTGGCTCCATTGTTCACATCAACTATTGGAGCATTAAGTCCATGAGAGTTCGATAAAATTGAAGCGCCGTCATTCAATGTGAATTTATGGGCAGTAGCTCCTGAATCCACGCCCACCATGTTCAGAGGCTTGTTAATCAAAACGTACTCACCGTAGATTCCTGGAGCTACATTAACCGTACCGCCTCTCGACGCCAGAGTAACTCCGTCCTGGATCTTAGCATTGCTGTTCAGGACATTCACCGTATTGGCCGTAATGCCGCTGATCTTCCCATTTACATCTTGATTTATCGAGATGCTATCTGTTAACGCATTGTTGTATCCCGTTAGGACTATACTACTTCCGAATACGCTTTGATCCAATTGATCGCTATAGGTATAGGTTCCACCATCACCATATACGTGTACATCCTGAGATGATAACAAAAGACCATCAGTGATCTTAGAATAAGGATTAACGGTAACTGTCTGCGCGGTTATTCCTCCAGACCCATCCCCAAGAATTGCTCCATCGGTCAATGAGAATTTATTGGTTGTCGCACCCGCGCCTTTTAGCGTGAGGTCTTTATTTATGTTTACATCTTCATAAAATGTAACGCCCTCAACATTTATTGTGCCACTTTGAGCTACAAGGTCGATTCCTTCTTGAATCTTGGCGTTGGTATTCAGAACATTTACGGTATTGGCCGTGATGCCGCTGATCTTTCCAGCTACAGGCCGATTCAGCGTGAAGCTGTTGGTTACTGGATTATTGAATCCGGTCAGCGTGATGTCTTTTGCATAAAAGTTCTGAGTCAGGTCATCTCCGTAGATGTATCCCGTCGCTCCATTTACATATACATTTTTCGAGGACAACAAAATACCATCAAGAATCTTAGAATAAGGATTAACGGTAACTGTAGGAGCAAAGATACCGCATGAACCTGTTCCAAGTATCGCATTCAAGGCAAAACTGGTGGCGGTTGGATTACTAGTTCCCTTAAGTGTTAGGTCTTTGTTGATGTTGACATCCTCAAGGTAAGTGCCAGCAGCCACATTGACTGTTCCTTCTGAGGACGCAAGAGTAACGCCGTCTTGAATCTTGGCGTTGGTATTCAGAACATTTACGGTATTGGCCGTAATGCCGCGGATTTGAGTTCCAACTGGCCGGTCTAGCGAGATGCTGCTAGTAACAGGGTCACCATATCCTACTAACCTAATATTATTCACATAGAAGATCTGGTCTAAGTTATCGCTATACGTGCCGCTGTTGACATTAACATCCCCACCATTGGATGCCAATGTTATGCCGTCTTGGATCTTGGAGCCCTGGTTTACTGTTACTACAGGAGCAGATATTCCACCAGACCCAGGCCCCAGCCATGCTCCATTGGTCAGAGAGAAGCTGTCGGCAGTTGGGTCGCTAGTCCCCTTGAGGGTCAGGTCTTTGTCGATGTTAACAGCTTCTTCATATGTACCTGCTGCCACATTAATGGTGTCTTGATCCGCAGCAACATTTACCATATCTTGGATTATGGATCCAGAATCTCGTGCGGTTACTATACCACTAAATCCATCAGTGGACTGTAAACTGACTTGTTGAGTGCTGCCATCTTTTACCCTTGAATCTGTAATTGTGACACTATCTCCGATCGCACTAATAAAATCCTGCTCAGTACCGTGTATAGTGGCACCTGAACCAGCAGATGCTCTTGTCGTGCCAATGAGACTTGCAGATCCTGCAAGCACTGTATCTAAAGTGTAAGATTCCCCCTCTTTAATCGCGTTTCCTGTTACCAGTATGTCAGGCCCAGAAGCACTCAACATTTTTTGAAGTGTTTCTACTTTAGTAGCAGACGCAGAAGCTTTATTGTTATACCCGTTTAGAGAACCTCCATTGGGCAGCTTTATACCCACGTTGGCAGATAAGGAACCTTCAACGGAATCACTATAAGATGCCAACGCTTTACACTCTATGGATGCTGCCTGACTGACAGTTAGCCATTCTTCTGCCGAGACATCGCTGACGGTCTTCCTTTGACTGACTCCTTTCGGCAAGATCTTGGAAGAATATGTAATTCCTTGACCATTCACCACTTTGACGTATGTTTCGGCGTGTTTTCCAGTAAAGTCCGTCGCTTGGCTGGTTTCTTCAAGGTTCTTGGTTCTCGTGTTGATCAGTTGAGCACTTTCAAATAACTTTATAATACCATCAGAACGCATCTCTGATATTGCACCAGAGTCATCCGCTGTCGAATAGCCTTGCGCAGAACCGGGACCACCAACTTCAATCGAAGTTCCGCCTTCCACGCTGACACCAAAAGCTCCAGGAATAACAGCCAAGACTATAACGAAGCCTAGAAAGAGCAATCCATCAACCTTCATCCTCGTTTCCTCCTACATCTAAAACTAAACGATTAAACATGAAGCTGTGAATTAGATATGTAAACTTAACTGAGAATTTTAATGTTTAAGTAATAATAAATATACCAATTTTTAAATCGTGTGCTGAAATCTAATCCCCCGCACGTAATCACATTTTCAGAAACAACATCTATAGGCATTATCAGAGTTAGCATAGCCAGAAGATTACCAGTAAGATCGCCATGACCTTGCTTTCAGCTTGCGGGCCTTACTGTAGGACTGCTCCTGCATCTAGCTTCCTACAGCACCCTGGGGGCATTTTGCGTTTTGTCATCTTCTACTAGGTAGTCATCTAGTAGCGATAGTGCCGTATGCCCTTCTTTTTGGTCTTCATCTTCTCCATTTGCCACATACGCAGGTTTCAGCCAGGCGAGCGTGGAACCCATCGATTTTTTAAAGGAGAATAAACAGTACAGCAACAATTGGCATGGAAATATGGGGATAAAAAATGAAGACAAGCACGATAACAATATTGATCACCTGCATCTCTCTGCTGAGTATGTTACTTGCATCTGCTACCAGCGAGATAAGCGGCGGTATGGAAGTAGTAGCGAATAATGGCGGCACTATATCTGGCATTTCAACACCAACAAGCACTTCTCTAAGTCTAGGAGAAAGCACATTCACCCGCGAATATAATAGTGGAGAAACACAAGAATTTGCTGCACTATTTGTAAATGAGGATGATACATTCGGCATGGCTAAAGCGGCACGCTCCTCAAAGCCAAATCTCAGAGATACAGCAAATTCCTATGCGCTCCTGCCCTTCAAAGCGCCGGATACTCTCATGAATATCACGCTTATTCGAACTGGGGTGCCTTCGACTATCGAGTTCAATGAATTCGTTAGCAGCATATCGGCTGCATGTGACATCTGGGATGGTGCTGGATATAGAGAGTTTTTCGGCACTGTTGAAGAAACGTCTGCAATGCTGCCTGCTGTAGCAAGCGATGGTAATTTCGTTCATTCATTTAAAACAGATTCCGGTACTTGGTTAGCTGGTAACTGGCTGACATGGAATTCTGAATCCTTAAAATTGTATGACTCGGACGTAATATACAACACAAAATATACATTTGATACAACAGGGACAACATACGATTATAACCGTAAAAACCCTGTCCAGATAGCTGATCTCAAAGCTATAGCAATACACGAGTTAGGTCATAATGTAGGATTGGATGATATCTACAACAAGCCAACTTTAAGATGGGATATGTCCGAAGTGATGAACTCATATGAATGGGGCCAACCACGACAAATTCTTGGCGCGGGAGACCAGGCAGGTTTGGCGGTAAAATATAGCAGCTAGGGCTGGAAAAACCGTCCTCTTTCACATGAAACCTTCATGCTGTATTCGGTGACAAAGGCGGCGACTGCATAGGTAGATATGAATCATTTTCATATCAAAAACATCAAGAAAACAGGATGGGATGATCACCCACATCCCTCCTTCAAATCTTTTTCCACCAAGTACCCTGCCCGACAGATGGTCTTTATCATCTCGTCGATATCCATCATGCTTATGGGTGAAACGCAGTTGGGTATTTTTGGTTTGGTTTTCTTAACCTCAGGCTCCTGATAGTCCTCGCGTTTCATAAGCAGGTGATAGATAATGCACAGCACTTTTCTGGCAAGTGCGATGGCAGCAACATTCTTCTTTCCGCTCCCTGTCAGAACCCGCAGGAAGAATCTCTTCAGCTTTGAACTCTTCTTGGTCTTGGATATGGCTTTTGCAACTTGAACCAAAATCCTTCGCATGTGCTTAGAGCCACGCTTCGTGATTTTCCCAGTACGAAGCATTCCTGTAGATTGGTATACTGAGGGAACTATGCCAAAGTACATTGCCAAGGTCGTTAGTCTTGGATGGCACTGAGGACATATACTGGGAGTATGGCAATGCCTGTCCGGGGTTAGCTCCTGTCTGTCCTGGAGACGGGATCAGCCTGTATACCCCAGTTCCTTGGCCTTGGCGAAGGCTGCATTAGATTCAGTAGTCCTTCCGAGAGCTTTGAGAGCTTTGCTTTTGTTGTTCCATGCATCAGCGAGATTTGGATCAAGCTCGATAGCCTTATCAAGAGCTTGGATGGCTTCTTTGTACTTGCCTTGTCTTCTAAGGGCTTCGCCTTTGCTGTCCCATGCATAGGCATTATTTGGGTCCAGTTCGATAGATTTATTACATGCCTGAATGGCCTCGTCGTACTTGCCCAGGTTTTTGAGACCATTGCCTTTGTTGTACCAGGTCAAAGCATAATTGGGATCTAGCCTGATGGCTTCGTCATAAGCCGTGATGGCATCATCGTACTTGTCCATGGCATTGAGATCATTGACAACGCCGGTTATGAGGTGAGGAAAATTGAACGGGATGGAGGTTAGGCCCCACGTTCTTGGTTTATCAGGGTTTCTCATGGGAAAAGAGAAAATAGGCCCATGCCTATTTACTTGGCGATACATTGCCTCCTGGCGGTGTGGGTGAGCCACCATGACCAGGCGTATTTCCGGACTGCCCAGGAGGCATGGCTCCTTGTCCTGGATTGTTGCCAGACTGTCCGGGGTTAGCGCCGGTTTTACCCGGAGCGTCCGGACTAGCGTTATGTGTGTTTACGGCAAATGCGGGTGACAGAATAATACCTGCCTCCAAAACAAAGAGAGCAAGCAGGCACACCGCTATAAAGAAATTACTCCTCACTAAATTTACCTCCTCACGCTCTTACCATATTTAGCCAATTAAACATTTCGGCAAATTCCAGGAATAAGTGCATT
>Ga0315273_10011993_pt1 | contig 11095 bp, 7 predicted proteins | sample YL17G02_0_MG_FD_205753 | JGI IMG/M metagenome (GOLD analysis project Ga0315273, IMG submission 205753) | Sediment microbial communities from Yellowstone Lake, YNP, Wyoming, USA - YL17G02_0 | ecosystem: Environmental > Aquatic > Freshwater > Lake > Sediment | place: USA: Wyoming | collected...
ATGCGGGCCCGCTTGTCCGGTGGTGTGGGAGGGGCCGGGGTGAGCCCGGCCCCTACCCGATTCCCGCCGAGGAGGCTGCCGAACAACGAAGCCTTGGCCACCAGAACGCACTGGCCGGCACGATAGAGCGTCCTCAGTCGTGCACGTAGCGCTACAAACGAGCGCTTCCTGCGTCCTTCTCTCGCCCTCGCCCATCGCGCCCTGGCGGCGAGGCGTCATTGCTCGGCAGCCTGCTAGATCGTCGGCCGGTTCAGGAAGCCTTCTGCTCGGGTAGTTCGTCGCCGGCCTCGTCGGCCAACTGCGAGGCGTCGCCGCCGCGCTTCTTCCTGCGCTGATACTCGGGATCCGCTTCCAACCAGGCGTGCGCCCAGGGCATCTCGTTCTGCCAGATGGGGTTGAGCTTGTCGCGGACTCCCGCGGCGTATTCGTGCAGGCCGGGCTGAAGGTCGGTCAGCAACGACTCGGCGCCTTCGTGGGTGGGGTAGGCGTTGTTGCGCTCCACCGCGCGCTTCATCACCCCCGGATGGTCGATGATGGGGCAAGGCCGCAGCAGGTTCTTGCCAAAGGGCTGCATCCGCCGGAGATCTTTGAAGAAGTCCGAGCAGAGGCAATCCAGGAGCGGCGTGTCCTTGACGTTGTCGGTGGCGAAGTGAGCGAAGATGCAGGGCTCGACGTCGCCTTTGTTGTTGATGTGGACGTACTTGCGTCCGCCGGACAGGCAACCGCCGGTGAGGGTGCCATCACCCCAGAAGTCGGCGACCAGGAGGGGCCGCGTGTTCCGGATGCGCATGACACCTCTCCGCAGTTGATCCCGCTGGTCGGGATTCGGCATGAGGCTCAGATCGGGATCGCGCCCCACGGGCATGTACGAGAAGTACCAGCCGTAGAAGCAGCCTTTCTCGACCATGAGATCGGCGAACTCATCCGAAGTGATGTCGTCGATGTTGTGACTGGTGGCGGTCGCGGAGAAAGCCACTATGGCGCCGCGCTCGCGGAGGCGGTCCATGGCCGCCATGATGCGGTCGTAGGTACCTTGGCCTCTGCGGGCGTCGGTGGGCCCGCGGCCGCCTTCGATGCTGATCGTCGGGCAGACGTTGCCGAGTTCGACGATCCGGTCGGCGATGCGGTCGTTGATCATGGTGCCGTTCGTGAAGACCATGAAGACCGACTGGGGATGACGTTCGATGACGTCGAGGAGCGGACGCCACACGAATGGCTCCCCGCCCAGGATGACGTAGACGCGAGAGCCGATCTCTTCGCCTTGCTCGATGATGCTCTCGACCTCGGCTTCGGTGAGCTCGTCCTCGTCGTCGTACTCGGCCGCGTAGCAGCCGACGCAGCGTAGGTTGCACCGCATAGAGGGACTGATGAGGATCGCTGTCGGCGAGGAGATGCCTCTCTCCTCGAGGAGCGACTCTGTGTATTCCGGATCACGCATGAAGAAATTGGCCATCATCCCGGCAACGAAACGTTTGCGTACATTAGGATGAAGATGACGTATGTTCTTGAAGAACGTGTTGCCAGGATGACCGGGGGCCGTGTACTCCTTGAGCCATTCGGCGATTATTTCCTGCTGCACCGACTTGGCTGTGCGCTTCACCGCGGTGGTGAGGCCACGCATGGCTAGATCCGAACTGCCGACCACGGTCAGGGCCCCGGAGATAATAGAGGCGGTCCGTTCGTAGTCGCGTCGCTCCCGAGCTTTTGCCGCTGAGTGCTCGGGCATCAACAACCTCCCTTCCTGCTTAGACGGTTCTGTACCGCCTCCACGATAACACGTGGCAGGTCGGCGAATCGAGCGCTTGGCGGGGCGGAGAGTCCGCTTCCAAACGTCCGCCGGCTTGGTTAGAATACTCAGTCCTGGAAAGCGGATAGAAGCTGCGGGGGTCTCCTGATTATCTCGAAGGGAGTAAGGGTCTGATGGGCGCCACTAAGTACGTCTATGATTTCTCGGAGGGCAATGCCTCCATGAAACCGCTCCTGGGCGGCAAGGGGGCCAACCTCGCGGAGATGACGGGACTCGGCATCCCGGTGCCTCCCGGCTTCATCGTCACTACGGCGGCCTGCGTCTACTACTCCGCCAATGGCGCGTACCCCGAAGGGCTCCAAGAGGAGATCCAGGAGCATCTGAATGGTCTCGAGACGTTGACGGGCAAGACCCTGGGTGATCCCGCGAACCCGCTGCTTCTCTCCATCCGTTCCGGCGCCGTGTTCTCCATGCCGGGCATGATGGATACCGTGCTCAACCTGGGGCTGAACGACGAGACGGTCGAAGGGCTGGCTCAGGGCACCGGCAATCCGCGCTTCGCCTATGACTCCTACCGTCGCTTCATCTCCATGTTCGGCGACGTCGTCATGGGGGCCGACCCGCAGGCCTTCGAAGACGCCTTGACGGCTAAGAAGGAGGAGGTGGGGGCCGACCTCGACACCGACCTCACCGGCGAGGATCTGCGTGACCTTACCGTACGCCTCAAAGCGCTACTGGCTCAGCACGCCGGAGAGCAGTTCCCGGCCGATCCCATGAAGCAGCTCCACCTAGCCATCCAGGCGGTGTTCAAGAGCTGGGACAACCACCGGGCCAAGGTGTATCGCCGTACCCAGGGCATCCCGGACGATCTCGGGACTGCCGTTAGTGTCCAGACCATGGTGTTCGGCAACAAGGGGGAGACGTCGGGCACCGGCGTCGCCTTCACCCGCGACCCCTCGACGGGCAAGAACTTCTTCTACGGCGAGTTCCTCATGAACGCTCAGGGCGAAGACGTCGTCGCCGGCGTCCGCCATCCCCGTCCGCTGGAAGAGCTGGGGGAAGTCATGCCCGACGCTCTCAAGCAGCTCTACGACATCCGCGAGACCCTCGAAAAGCACTACCGCGATATGCAGGACGTGGAGTTCACCATCGAGGACAAGAAGCTCTACATGCTGCAGACCCGCAACGGCAAGCGCACCGCGGCCGCGGCCTTGCGCACCGCGGCCGAGATGGTCGCCGAAGGCCTCATTACGAAGGAAGAGGCCTTGATGCGGATAGACCCCAACCAGCTCGACCAGTTGCTGCACCCGCGGCTCGATCCAAAAGCGAAGTTGCAGGTGCTGGCTACTGGGCTGGGCGCCTCTCCGGGCGCTGCCGTCGGCACTGCGGTCTTCAACGCCGATGAAGCCGAAGAGCGCGGATCGCGAGGCGAGCAGGTCATCCTTGTGCGTTGGGAGACCAACCCCGACGACATCCACGGCCTCATCCAGTCTCAGGGCGTCATCACCAGCCACGGCGGCATGACGTCGCACGCGGCGGTCGTCGCCCGGGGCATGGGCAAGCCCTGCATCGCCGGTGCCCAGGGGCTCAAGATCGACACTGCAGCAAAGCGCTTCAGCGTGGGCGACATCGTGGTCAACGACGGCGACTGGATCTCTATGGACGGTGCCACCGGCCGCGTCATCCTCGGCAAAGCGGAACTGGCTCCGGCCGCCATCGATGCGAACGTCAACACAGTGCTGGGCTGGGCGGACGATGTCCGCCGCCTCCGGGTCCGCACCAACGCCGACAATCCCGAGGACGCCCGCACCGCCCGCGGCTTCGGTGCCGAGGGTATCGGCCTCTGCCGCACCGAGCACATGTTCATGCAGCAAGAGCGACTGCCGCATGTGCAGAACATGATCATGGCGGACACCACCGAGGAACGCGAGAAACATCTTGCGAAGCTGCTGCCCTTCCAGCGCGAGGACTTCATGGGCATCTTCGAGGCCATGTCGGGGCTGCCGGTCACCATCCGCCTGCTCGACCCGCCGCTCCACGAGTTCCTGCCCAACTACACCGACGTGGTGGTGGAACTGGAGCGCTTGCGTCTTACCGGCGCGTCGGCCGGCGAGATAGCCGCGCAAGAGACCCTCGCGGCCAAGGTGCAGTCCCTCTCCGAAGCCAACCCGATGCTGGGGACCCGTGGTTGCCGTCTGGGCATCCAGTGGCCCGAGATCTACGCCATGCAGGTGCGGGCCATCATCGAGGCTGCGGCCGATGTGCTCGCCTCCTCCGGCGACATGCCGCACGTGGAGATCATGATCCCGCTGGTAGGCTTCGAGGAGGAGCTCAAACGCATGCGGGCCCTGACCGTCGAGACCGCCGACTCCGTGCTGACAGAGCGCGGCGTGAGCATCGACTACACCGTCGGCACCATGATCGAGGTGCCGCGCGCGGCCCTCACCGCCGACCAGATCGCGCGGCAGGCCGACTTCTTCAGCTTCGGCACGAACGACCTCACCCAGATGACCCTCGGCTTCTCCCGCGACGACGCCGAAGGCAAGTTCCTCACCCACTATCTCAAGACCGACCTCATCAGGACCAACCCGTTCGAGAAGCTCGACCAGGTTGGGGTGGGGCAGCTCATCGCCATGGCGGTGCAGAAAGGGCGCTCGGTCAAGCCGGAGCTCAAGACGGGCATCTGCGGCGAGCACGGAGGCGAGCCGACCAGCGTCAAGTTCTGCCACCGGACCGGCCTGAACTACGTCAGCTGCAGCCCCTACCGGGTCCCATTGGCCCGGCTGGCGGCCGCTCAGGCGGTGCTCGAGGAGAAGGCGGCCGGCAAGGTGGGCGACTAATAGCTCGATTCAAGATGAAGATCCGCCGGCAGGGTGCGATGGACGCGCGCGAGGCAAGGACGCAGGAAGCGCTCGTAGCGGCGCTACGAGCGCGACCGAGGACGACGCATCGCGCTGTCCAGCGCGAACTCGACGGCCGCAGCTTCGTTTTGAATCGAGCTCTAAGGCAGCGCGGCCAATGAACGCTGCGGCGGGTGAGCGACGCCCGCCGCTTGACATACGCGTCGACGTCGCGGAGCCTGGACATCTGACGGGACTGCATCGACGGGGCCGGTGATGCTATGCACGAGAAGGCCGGGAGAGTGCGCTTGTCCGCCGACGAATTGGAGGCGGGCCTTTCCCGGTGGGCGCAACGTTCCGCGGACTCTCGCGGACGCGAGAGTCCCGAAGAGCCCTGCACGCTCCGCACCCCCTACCAGCGCGACCGGGGACGCATCGTGCACTGCAAGTCGTTCCGGCGGCTGGAGCACAAGACCCAGGTGTTCATCGCGCCGGAGGGTGACCACTACCGCACGAGGCTGACCCACACGCTCGAGGTGGCCGGCATCGCCCGCAGCATCGCCCGGGCCCTTCGGTTGAACGAGGACCTCACCGAGGCGATCGCGCTTGGGCACGACCTTGGACACACTCCCTTCGGCCATGCGGGCGAGAAGGTGATGCGCGAGGTACTGGAGGAGCTCGGCGCCGGGGTCTTCATGCACAACGAGCAGAGTGCCCGGGTGGTCGAAGTGGTTGAGAACGATGGCCGGGGGCTTAATCTCACCTGGGAGGTGCGCGACGGCATCCGTCACCACACCGGGGATCAGAAGCCGGTCACCCTGGAGGGCCAGATCGTGCGTTTTGCCGATCGCATCGCCTACATCAACCACGACATCGACGACGCCGTCCGGGCCGAGCTCATAACGCCGGCCGATCTTCCCCAGGAGCCGCTGAGCCTCCTTGGCGGGACGGGCGGCGACCGCATCGACGTTCTGGTCCACGATCTTGTCGACACGAGCTACGAGACCGGGACCATCGTCCAAAGCCCTGAGGTCGCGGAGGCGATGGACGAAATGAGGGACTTCTTGTTCCAGACCGTCTACCCCCAATCCTTGCGGCGCGCCGGAGAGCAGCGCGTCCGCCACGTCATCACCAACTTGATGCAGTACTTCCTCGAGCACCCTGAGGAGATGGGGCAGGAGCCGGCCGCGGCAGGCGGCCGCGATGGCGCCGCAGCCGACCCGGGCGCCAGCAACGAACCAGCGGGAACCGCCGGCCCGGAGGCCGCCCGGCTGGAACTCGTCCAGGCGGTCACCGACTACATCTCGGGGATGACCGATCGGTATGCCATCACCCGCTACCGCGAGTTGTTCGAGCCTCGATCGTGGGCCGCCACATGAGGGTACGCGCTCGATGAGCCCCTTCATCAAAGACAACAGCGTGCAGGCGGTCCTGGAGGCGGCGAACATCGTCGACGTCATATCCGGCTACACGAGCCTGCGCAAGCGGGGTATCACCTATTCGGGCCTCTGCCCCTTCCACCAGGAGAAGACCCCGTCGTTCACGGTGAGCGCCGAAAAGGGCCTCTACTACTGCCACGGGTGCGGCGAGGGCGGAGACGTCGTCCGCTTTGTGGAGCGGATGGAGAACCTCTCGTTCGCGGAGGTGATCGAGCAACTGGGCGAGCGGTACGGCGTCACCGTCGAGTACGAAGAGGGAGCGGGAGTCGATCCCGGTCGCAAGGACCGGGACGCGAGGCTCCTCCAACTGCTCGACAAAGCCGCCATGTTCTACCAGCGCTTCCTCTGGGAATCACGGAGCGGCCAAGCTGCCCGCGAGTACCTCGAAAGGCGCGGTTTGGGCCGGGAGGTCAGCGGAGTGTTCCGCGTAGGGTTGTCGCCCGACGAGTGGAGGGGATTGCACCGGCGGGCGGCGAAAGAGGGGTTCTCCGATCGCGAGCTCGAAGACGCCGGCCTGTTGGTGCGCCAGGCGGGGAAGGCGTACGACCGCTTTCGCGGCCGGCTGATGTTCCCGCTGGTGGACCACCGGGGGAGGGTGGTGGGTTTCGGAGGAAGGACTCTCAAGGACGAGAACCCCAAGTACCTGAACTCACCGGAGGGGCCTCTCTACCAGAAGGGGCACCTCCTGTACGGGCTGTACCAGGCAAGACGCGCGATCGCGGACGCCGACGAGGTAGTGATAGTGGAGGGGTACACGGATGTTCTGGGACTTGCCCAGGCCGGGGTCAGCAACGTGGTCGCCTCCATGGGCACCTCTCTCACCGACGCGCAGATCGGGCTGATGATGCGGTTCACCAGCAACGTCACCTTCATGTTCGACGCCGACCGTGCCGGCACCGAAGCCATGCTCCGCTCGGGCGAGTTGGCGCGGGGCCATTCGCTCCGGCCTCGGGTCGCTGTGCTCCCCGCGGGCAATGATCCCGCCGATATAGCTGTACAGGGGGGCCGGGAGGAGGTTTCCCGGGTGATGGCTGGAAAGATGTCGCTGTTGGGGTTCGAACTTCGGCAGGCGCTGGATCGGGGCGACACCGCGACTGCCGACGGCCGGGTACGCGCGTTCGAGGAGGTACGGCGCATCATGGATCGAGCGGTCTCTCTCAAGGAGCGGGAAGAGGAGATCCCGATCGTCGCCGACCGCCTGAGGCTCTCTGCCGACAGCGTGGCGCTCCTCTTGCGCGGCCCCTCGGGAAGAAGGCAGACTCCCGCCCGGCCCACGGTCGGGCGGACGACCGGCATGGCCGAGAGGCTCCTGGGCAACGAGACGGTCATCGAGCGCGAGTTCCTCGTCGCCGCGGCGTGCCACCCCGGGCGCGCGGCCGGCATACTTCAGGCCCTCACGCCGGAGCACTTCTCCGACCCGAGCAATCGCGAAGTCTTTGTCGGCCTCCGGGAGGCTTTCGCCGCAGTGAGCGAGAGCGACGACGGTCATGCCGCCCTTTCCGGGCTCAAGGCGAGGGCTCACGGGGATTCCGAGGCGGGGCGCCTCTTCGTGCGCCTGGTCATCGAGGCCGATCAGGATAGATACTCGGGCGCCGTCCTCGACGAGCTGCACCTCCGCCTCCAGGAGCAGTATTTCAAACGGACCATCACCTCCCTCCGCAACCGTCTGGGTGAGGGGGGAGACATGCAGGAAGACCAGCGCCACCTGTTCCATCTGCAGCAACTGCTGGCGAGCGTGAAAGCCAACCTTACCAACCTCGACCCCGAAGAAGGACGGTCGTAGATGGTCGGAGACGGGGTCAGCGACGAGGTGCTGCAGGATATCCTCGAGCAGGCCCGCGCCCACGGGTCCTTGTCGCTCGACGAGATGGGCGCGCTCGTGCAAGACGCCGACCTGTCCCCCGAGGATCTCGAGTTCGTCTACTCCCTGCTGGGCGAGATGGGAGTCGAGGTAGGCGAGATCGAGGAGGATCTCGAGGACTTCTCCGAAGAGGAGGAGTTCCTCGGTTTGCTCGACGTCACCATCGACCACACCGTCGACGACCCGGTACGCGTGTACCTGCGAGAGATCGGCAGGATCTCGCTGCTGACGTCGGAACAGGAGATAGAGCTCGCCCGGCTGATCGAGAAGAAGGACGTGGAGGCCAAGCGGCGGCTCACCGAGGGCAACCTGCGCCTCGTCGTCTCCATCGCCAAGCGGTATATGGGCCGGGGCCTCCTGTTCCTCGATCTCATCCAGGAAGGCAACCTGGGCCTCATCCGCGCGGTGGAGAAGTTCGACTACCGGCTGGGCTACAAGTTCTCCACGTACGCCACCTGGTGGATACGCCAGGCCATCACGCGCGCCATCGCCGACCAGGCCCGGACCATCCGGGTGCCGGTGCATGCCGTCGAAACGATGAACAAGATGAACCGGGTGCAGCGCCAATTGCTCCAGAGCAGGGGCCGGGAGCCGACGGTAGTCGAGATCGCCGAGGCGCTGGGGGTGACGCCGACCAAGGTGGCGGAGATTCGGAAGACCGCTCAGGAGCCGGTTTCGCTGGAGACGCCGGTGGGCGACGATGAAGATTCCAAGCTGGGTGATTTCATCGAGGACCTCGACGCCGATCAGCCTCTGGATCTCGTCTTCAAGGAGATCAGACGCGAGGAGTTGTTCCGGGTCCTCGAGAGTCTGCCGGCCCGGGACCGCAAGGTCCTGGAGCTGCGCTACGGTCTCAAAGGTGAGCGGCCGAGGACGCTGGAAGAGGTGGGAGACCGGTTCGGGGTGACTCGGGAGCGCATCCGCCAGATCGAGGCGAAGACCCTAAATCGCCTCAAGAACTATCGTGCGGCCCAGCGGCTGCGGGACGTCGAGTGAGTGTCGTCCAGGCTGATGCCACCTGGTAATAGCTGATCTGAACGTAGGTCTACAGTCTTGACCAGGGTCACCGGTTCCGGTACTGTAGCGGGGCGGGTCCGTTTCTCGGGCCCGCAACGAAGTAGAGTGGGGTGGGCACGAGTGTCGTGTCGCCCCAGAAGACATGGAGGTTGCGGGGTTGGCTGAGGGGACTGTCAAGTGGTTTAGTCCCGAGAAGGGCTACGGATTCATTGAGCAGCCGGAGGGTGAGGATCTCTTCGTCCATTTCAGTGAGATCCAGGTAGAAGGCTTCCGGACGTTGGCGGAGGGTCAGGCTGTTCGTTTCGACGTGGTCCAGGGTCCCAAAGGTCTGCAGGCGGCGAACGTCACGGCGGTCCCGGCGGTGTAGATCGAAACGAAGAGATAGTCTCTTCCTGTCATTCTCTAGGCCCCGCTTCGGCGGGGCTTTTTTTGTGCGTCTAAAGTCCTCCCGGCACCCGCCGATAACAAGAGCGAGGGTTTCTCCCATTCAAGAAACTCTCCTTTCTCCTCTCGGGCGCCTGCCAAGGCGCCCTTTCTGTACGCCTGGCATGAACGACATGTCGGCCGCCGAGTTCGTGCTGGGCGGCCTGATGCGTCGTCCTCGGTCGCGTCTCTAGCGCTTCGGCTATAATCCACCGGGCCCGTGGCGGCCCGCGCTCCGGCGCCGCCCGGAAGGCTTAGTGGCGCCGCCCGGACGCTTGAACATCCCAAGGAGAACTGCACGATGATTTCCCGGCGAGAGGTCGAGCATGTCGCGAAGCTCGCGCGTCTCCGCTTCGACGAGGAAGAGCTGGCGCGGCTCCGGCCGGAGCTGGATCAGATCATCGAGTACGTCAAGCAGTTGGCGGAGCTGGACCTCTCCGGGCTGGAGACCACTTCGCACGCGGTAGCCCTCAAGAACGTGCTGCGTCCCGACGAACCGAGGCCGGGGCTCACCCACGAAGCGGCGATAGCGAACGGTCCTGACGTCGAGCGCGGGCAGTTCGTGGTCCCGCGCATAGGGTGACGGGCGTGGGCGGAGGTTCGCTTGGTAGCGGCTCAGCGGACGTAGTCGGCCTCACCGCCCGGCAGTGCCGGGAGTTGCTGGCGTCGGGGGAAGTGTCGGCGAGCGAGCTCACCCGGGCTTACCTCGACCGGATCGCCGCGGTCGACGGGCAGGTGCAGTCCTTTCTCCTGGTTGACGAGGCCGGGGCCATGGCGGCGGCGGCGCGGGTCGACAACAAACCTTTCGCCGACCGGCTGCCCTGGGAGGGGGTGCCGATAGCGCTCAAGGACATCTTCGCCGTCGAGGGCATGGAGACCACCTGCGGCTCCAAGATCCTCAAGGGTTACATCCCCCCGTACGACGCCACCATCATCGCCAAGCTGCGGGCCGCGGGCCTCATCTTCCTTGGCAAGCTGAACATGGATGAGTTCGCCATGGGCAGCTCGACTGAGAACTCCGCCTTCCACACCACCCGAAACCCCTGGGATCTCGACCGAGTGCCAGGCGGCTCCAGTGGCGGCTCCGCCGCCTGCGTCGCCGCCTCCGAGGCTCCCTGGGCCCTGGGCACCGACACCGGCGGCTCCATCCGCCAGCCGGCCTCCCTGTGCGGGGTGGTGGGGCTGAAGCCCACGTACGGCGCGGTGAGCCGCTACGGGCTGGTGGCCTTCGCCAGCTCGCTGGACCAGATCGGCCCGCTCACCCACGACGTCAAAGACAGTGCCGCTCTCCTCGACCTCATCGCCGGCCGCGATCCCCTCGACTCCACCAGCCTGGGGCTGACAGAGCCGGCGGGAGTGCCGGACCGGAGCGCGCTCGAAGGGCTCCGCCTCGGGGTTATCAAGGAGTTCGTCGGCGATGCTATCGAACCGGGGGTGCGGGAAGTGTTCGACTCCGTGGTGGACGCCATAGGCGCCCTCGGTGGGGTCTGCGAAGAGGTGAGCCTGCCGAGCGTGGAGCGGGGCATCGCCGCCTACTATCTGATCGCCCCCTCCGAGGCCAGCTCCAACCTGGCCCGCTTCGACGGGGTCCGCTACGGCCACCGGACGGCGCACGCGGAAGACCTGTACGAGATGTACATCCGGACGCGCAGCGAAGGCTTCGGCACCGAGGTCAAGCGGCGGATCATGATCGGCACCTACGCCCTTTCCGCGGGTTACTACGACGCCTACTACGCCCAGGCGCAGCGGACCCGGACCCTGATCATCC
>Ga0315273_10011994_pt1 | contig 11095 bp, 9 predicted proteins | sample YL17G02_0_MG_FD_205753 | JGI IMG/M metagenome (GOLD analysis project Ga0315273, IMG submission 205753) | Sediment microbial communities from Yellowstone Lake, YNP, Wyoming, USA - YL17G02_0 | ecosystem: Environmental > Aquatic > Freshwater > Lake > Sediment | place: USA: Wyoming | collected...
CCGAAAAGGACAAGCTGGCGAGCAGCCGCGTGAGCATCATGGGCGATGGGGCCCTGGTTCCCGCGGATCAGCGGGATGCTCTCGCCGAGCGGTATTTCGCTTTTTTCCCCCATACACGAAAGTATGAAGGCCAACTCGATTTTCATTTCTACTGGATCGAGCCGTTTCGCGTGAGGTTCGTGTCTGGCTTCGGCCGCATCCACTGGCTTCCGAAGGAAGGGTGGCTTCTTCCTCCCCCCGATTGGGGAGAGAAGGAGGCTGAGATCATTGCGCACACGAACGAGCATCATCGTCACGCCTTGGTGGACATGTGCGGGTATTACCACCTGAGGAAACCGAACTGCGTCCAGATGATCGCCGCGGACCCCGAGGGGTTTCACGTTCGAACCGACGAGGACATTCTCTATATGGTTTTCGAGAAACCGTGTTTCGTCGAGGAAGAACTGCGGGGCGAAATCGCACGAATGGCCGCTCAGTCGAAGGCGTGACGGGTCGGCGTCTTCGAAGACGGGCAAGCGTCGTTTCGATGCACGGGTACAGAAGATCAGCGCGCGGGGACCGGCGCAGGTGGTGTTGAGCTTACAGGAGGACGAATCGAATGCGCGGATTCATCGTACGAATGCTCATCACGGCGTTGGGGCTCGGGATCGCTTCGTTGGTCGTCCGCGGGATGCATTTCGCCAGCCCGTGGACACTCCTCGGCGCGGCGATTCTTCTGGGTGTCGTGAACGCGATCATTCGGCCGATCATTCTCATCCTCACCCTCCCGATCACGATTGTGACCCTCGGTCTGTTTCTCCTCGTGGTGAACGCAGCGATGCTAGGACTCGTCGCGGCAATTCTGCCCGGTTTTGCGCTCGGGGGGTTTTTCTCGGCGGTGTTCGCCTCGATCATCGTGGGCCTTACGAGCTGGCTCGCCGCGTGGTTCGTTGGCCCGCGAGGAAAGATCGAAGTCATGTACAAGCGCCAGGGCGACTGATTTGCCCCTCCATCTGGTACGTCCCTTGCTTTTCCGTTCGCGTGGGTCCGAACGCCATCCGGACGACGCGTAACACGATCGACTCGATCTCGAAGGAGGGGCTCCATTGAAAACCCGTATGAGGTTCATCCTCTGTCTGATCTTTTTCGCTGTATGGTGGGTGGGGTGCAAGGAACACACACCCGACGTCATAGACATCGCAACGTACCCGGCCGATGACGCGGCCGGCGTGCGGACGCAATCGGGCGTCGAATTGGACAAGGGAGTCACGAGCGACGGTGGCGGATCGCTCCGTCTTACTGCGACTGAGCCCACGACCTTTCGGCTCTACGAGACGGGCGATATCGAGATCGAGAACGCCCGGCTCATTTATCAGGCCAGGATCAGAACTGAGGATGTCGCCGGCGAGGTTTATCTCGAGATGTGGTGTCATTTTGCCGGCAAGGGCGAGTTTTTCTCTCGCTCGCTCCACGCGCCGCTATCCGGAACGGTGGATTGGTCGACGCAGGAAACCCCGTTCTTCCTCAAGAAGGGTGAGAACCCCGATAACGTGAAGCTCAACCTCGTCATCAACGGACGCGGGACCGCCTGGATCGACGACATACGGTTGATCAAGGGCTCTCTGTAGAACTCGCCCCGCGCGAGCTCGCGGAGAGCATCTCCTCCGGTCCGGTGATCTATGACGGCACGCACCGTCTTTTCTTGCAGGAACCTCCAGTGGACGGGTCTCGTTGCAGGACCCATCCTGGGGCTCGTCATCTACGCTCTGCTCCCCAGGACGTATATGGGCGCGAGCGGCGCGCCTGTGGAATTCACGCACGCGGGGGGCAGACCAGCGTTTAATCATCTGTCATCAGGCAGAGGAGGCAGAGGAGAAGACCCGTCCATGTCCATCGGCGGTTCCAGTGAATCGGAATCCGCCCTGCCGCCCCGATCTCTCAAACGCCTCTCGCCCCGGAGAGGTCCTCGGAGCTCTCGCGGCGCGGGCCGCGCGCCGAGGATCGCATCGAAGAACATCCGCTGCTGTTCGGGCCGGAGAACAGTCTTGGCCTCGATGAGCTTTCGCGCGGCGATCCGGCTGATATCGAGCCGCGCCGTGGAGATCTCGGCGAGCAGCGAATCCACGCGGGCCGTCGGTACGGGATCGCGCTGCATGAGACCGAAGGCCTCACCCTCGAGAGAGTGCGCGCGCACCCTGAGATCGTGCGTCTCGCGCTGGAACTCCTGGAGCAAGCTAAAGAGCTCGTCCCGCTCCTTATGCGGAAGACGGCGGAGCCACGGCCTTTCGCCGCCATGAGCTCCTCGCTCGGGCGAGTCACCTCGGAGGCCAGGTATGGGTGGTCTGGGGGGCCTTGAGAAGTGACCCACCATGAACGTTCCGAGAGCGGCGAGGTTGAGAACGACCAGGAACACGAGGAGACCGACCAGAATCTTGAGCTTCATCGTGCCCCCTTCTGTTGACCGTTGGCATCGGTCTCGACGAGGAGATCCTCCCACACACCCGCGAAATCAGACGGCGAGAAGGCCTCGTAGTACGCCTCGGCAAGTTCTGTTTCTTCTCCGGAGCGCGCGTTCGTGTAGAGCCCATTTCCGAGGTAGATGCCCGCGGCTGCCGCCAGAACGAGCATGGCGCTCGCCACCGAGACACGGACCCAACCCATTGCGCCTCGCCGGCCGCGACCGGCGCTTCGTTCTTCGGCCAACGCGCGGACGCGTGATGGAAGAACCGGGTCCGGCGTCAGACGAGGGAGGAGCGTCGGGTGGGGGCGCTCGACAAGGAGTGAGACTTTCTCGAAGTACGTCCGGCACTCAACGCACTCGCCGAGATGCTGTTGGACGATCCGACGCTCCTCCACACTGAGGCCACCCTCGATCCAAGCGAGGCATTTATCTTTGGCGGTCTTGTGTTCCATGGCTCACGCACCAACGCCTACTCGAGAATCATTCCAAGCTGCGGGAACTTTTCCTTGATGAGCTTCTTCTGCTTTTCGGTGAGGACCTTCCTCGCCTCGAACAGGTTGGCGATACGCGCCTCTTGAATGCCCGCACGCGCTTTCGAAACGGCTTCCAAATGCGTCCTGATCTGACCCAGATCGTCACTTCCTGACTGAAGCTGGTTGCGAATCTCGAGCTGGCCCTTCTCGATCTCGGCGTGAAGATCAACGAGCTCCTTCTTTGTTTCGAAGGCGAGAGTCTTGAGCCTGTCGATCTGCTCATCGCTGAGGTCCAGCCCTTTCGCCCGATGGAGCATCCGTTCGGAGGCTATGCCGTGACCGGGACCCCATCCCTGGTGATCGCGCATGTCCGCGCGCCGCGGGGCCATTCTTTCACGGCGCTGCATCTCACCGCCTGGGCACGTTTCGTCGCACATTTGTTTTCGATCCATCTGTCTTTCGCGTGTCGCTTTCTGGTGCATCATGCTGCGATAGGGCCTCCCGACCCTGTCCCCGCGATCCCCTATCCCCTTGTATTCAGGGCCGAGCGCCGGACGGCCGAACCGCCCTTTCTCACGCTCGATGTGAGGGCCGCGCATTCCACCGCGACAGCCGCAGCAACAACCGCAGCATTCGTGCTCCAGATCGGGAATTTCCATGTTCGGGTCGGCTGGACTCACACCCTGCGGAGGAGAGGGCGGTGTTTGTGGATCGCCCGCCACAGCTACAGGGGCAGCCGCCGCCGTGAACGAGCCGAGGCCCAGGGAGGGCGTCATGGCGGCGAAGGCAAAGAGCGCCATCGCCACGAAAAGAAGAGTCTTTTTCATCTTGACCTCCAGTTCCAGAAGATATTGCCCAACATTCTCTTGCGCGCAAAACCCGTGACGGGAACCTTCTTTCGCTTCCTCGTCATCCTTTTGGACAGCCGTGCCTGATCCGTCCTTGCATCTTTTTTTTTTGACCCCTCGGGCTTTTGAGCGGGCAGCGGACATGCAGCACATGAGACCGTTCTTAGCCCCCCCGCCACAAACAATCTTCTCATCGATCAGATGCGCCCCAACCACGGCTCGAGCTTCTTGACGAGCTGCTTTTTCGCCCTGTGGATCCTCGTCTCCACGGCGGCGACGCTCAGTCCCAGCGCTTCCGAAATTTCCTTCTGGCTCATTCCTTCGTAAAAGAAAAGGACCAGCGGCACACGGTACTTCGGATGAAGTGATCGAATCATCGACCACACAAGACGTGCCCGTTCGTCCTCCTCGAGTTTCTTGTCGGCGGGCGGCTCGGCCGCGGGAACGATGGAGTCCAGTTCTTCCTCCCCTTCCCTGAACACGTCCGAGAACTTCTGATCCATGAAGAAAACCCACCGGCGCCGCTTCTCTTTCCTGAGATAACTCGTGATGTGATTGATCGCAATCCGGTAGATCCAGGTGAATACCTGGGACCGCTGCTTGAAATCGCCGAGGTTCTCGTAGACCTTGAGGAAAATCTCCTGCGTCAGATCGCGCGCTGTTTCCTCGTTCGCCGTGATCCGGTACGCGAGGTTCAAGACGCGGTCCGAGTACGCGTCGTAGATCTCTTCGAATGTCGGCCGGCTCTCGCCGTGCTCCACGCGCCCACCTCGTGGTTCCAGTACACCTCGCCTGGATATTAGAGGAGAGTCTAGCCGAATCCTTGCAGAAAAGAACGGTGAAGATGACGGGCTCTCAGCGGCGAGCTTTCGTCATCGCTTCGAACCCGGGACGAAAAACCTGCTCGGCAAACGCCGAGAGCGTCGTCGCCGCGGCTCTCGCCTGTATCGGGAGCTCGGGAATGACTCTTCCCCCGTCAAAGGCCGTGTACATCTCGACGAAGAGATCGGCCGTCTTCGCGGGCATGCCCATCCCGGTGAGCGCCTGGCGCATCTGGTCCGGAGTCGTGGTGACGAATCTGACCTCTTTTCCGAGCGTGTCACCCAGTGTCTTTGCGGCCCCATCGAAGGAGAGCTCCGCCGGACCGACGAGCTCGATCACCGAGCGTCCCGTCCATCCCCGGTCAAGTATCCGTTCGGCCGCAGCCCTGGCGATATCGCGGGTGGCAATCATCGCAAGCCTCGCACTCCCGCGGATCGGCATGTAGACGGCGCTGTCTCTCGCGATCGTCTCGGCCGACATGAACAAGTTCTCCATGAAGAAACCGGCGCGGAGATGTGTGACATGCGCGCCGGTCCGGTCGAGTTTCTTCTCGACGTCGTGGAGCCCTGCGATAGGGCCCGTCCCCGACGAGAGGTGCGCGCCGATGCTCGAGAGATTCACGACTCGAGGGATCTTGTTCTTGGTGACCGCCCTCGCGGCGATCTCGCCGAGCTTGTTCTGATAGCCCCGGAAATCATCGGCGGCCATCTTCGGCGGCGTGAGCCAGAAGAGCACGTCCACGCCTTTCGTGGCGTCGATAACGAAGTTGGCGTCTTCGAGATCCCCCATGTGCGCGGCGGCGCCGCGATCGACAAACGGCCTGACCTTCTCCGGGCTTCGCGTCAGAAGAACGACGTCGGAGCCCGCGTCGAGAAGAAGTCCCGTGAGAACTCGTCCGATGTGTCCGTTCGGCGTGTTGACTGCGACTTTCATTTTTGCCTCCTTGCAAGGCGTTTGTTGTCCAGGTTGTTTGTGAAAGAAAACACACGGTCTTGCTGTTCGCTTGGCCTCAATATATGAAAATATTTTCTCCGCGCAAGTGGAGATCGGCTACGACGTCCACTCGGCGAGTTTCTCGCGGGCTTTTCGGGCAGGTTCGTAAACGGGATCGGCGTTTTCCCATACGGTGAGCGCCTTGTGAAGAGACTCGAGCGCCTCGGTCTTCTTCCTCTGATCCGCGTCGAGCAGGGCGAGCTCGTAGAGCGCGTCGGCATGGTTCGGGTAGATCTTGAGCATCTTCATCAACGAAGTCCTGGCCTTCTCGTTCTCACCGAGCTTCCGCTGGCAGCGCCCCATGTCCAGATAAACCCCAGGATCGGTGGGGTTGACTGCGGCCTGTTGTTCAAAGCGTTCGATCGCTTTTCGATAATCCCCGCGGATCTCGGCGATCCGTCCTTCAGCGAAGTACACGTCACCTCGAAGCGCCTCGGTCCCATATGCATCGATGAAACGGGTCAAGCGCTTGAGGGCCGCTTCGGCGCTGTCGGCCTGTTCGAGCTCGAGATACGCGTACATGGAGCCCAACGGCGCGAGATCGTCGTAGGGAGGCTGTATTTCTTTGCGAACGGATTCGATGATCGCAAACGCTTCGTCCGGGCGTTTCGCTTTGATCAAATACCTCGCGTCCACGGCCCTTCTCATCAACAACTGAACGGGTGTGTACACGCTCTTGTACTCGTCCCATTTGAGACGCATCTGTTCGAGCGCCTTCTCGAGCTCTCCGCGATATAAGTAAAGCTTCTGAAGCCCGGAGTAGATCTCGATGCGATCGCGGGGAGACCTGGCCACACGGAAGGCATCGCTGTACTTCTTCACCGCGATCTCGCTCCGGCCGAGTATCGCGTCGATACCGGCGAGGGCACAGAGGGCCGACACGTTCTCGGGCTCGAGGAGGAGCACTTTTTCGTAGTCTTTCGTCCCCTCGTCGTATTCGCCGAGATCGCAGTGGACCAGCCCGATTTCGGAGAACGATTTCGGGTTTTCGGGGTTCGCCTTCGCGTATCTTTCGAAGTACGCGAGGGCCTGGGTGAAATCCCCTTTTTCGCGGTAGAACAGACCGATCCGCCTCAAGAACTCGGTGCGGTTCGGATCGAGCCTCAGTATCTCGTTGTACTGTTCTATCGCTCCGTCCATGTCGTTTCGCGCGGCGAGGTTCTCGGCGAGTGTCTGCCGCGCCGTCACATCCGAGGGATAGAGCTCCGTCATCATCCTGAGCACCGCGATGGTCTTTTCGGGTTCCTTGTTCAGCACGTAGTACATCGCCTTGCCCTGGAACTGCAGCCGCTCGGACAGCTTGTACAGATGCCGCATGAGGCGCTGGAGCGCCCAGTTTGTCTTCTCCCCCTGGTTGCCGCTGATATACAGATCGAGGAGCTGCATGTACGCGCCCGCCATGGTCGAGTCGATCGTCGTCGCCCGTTCGACGAGCTCGATCGAGCCCGGGAAATCGTGCTCGAACCACGCCTTCTTCGCCCCGAGGCTCAACGCCTTGAGCGCGTCGAGCGAAGAGGTCGTCATCTCGGCGACGGGAAGGTCCTTGACGCCGCCGGGGCGCGTGTCGGGGACGTTGACTGCTCCCTTGATATCCACGGACATCTCGTCGACGAGGGAGAAAAGGTCGGGTCCTCTGTGCGTCTTCTCGGCCACAAGCTTCCCGGTGGAGGCGTCGTGGATTGTCCTCGTGATAACATAGACAGCGTTCTCGCGCGAGAACGAGCCGGTTACGAGGTAGTTCAAGTTCGATTCGTTCGCCAGACGCTGCTTGAAACTCCACGGCGCCTGCTCCCAGCTCTTGAATCCAGCCCTCTGGAGCCGTTCGATTGCGAAGGGATCGAACGCGGAGCGAACGGTGATGAACTGATCCTGCAGAAGGTCCTCCTCGAGGAGCATCGGGATCGCCACTCCCAGCCAGTCGTTCTCCGCATCGCCCGACTTGTTGTCGAAGAAAGAGAATGCGAAGCTCCTCTGGTATTCGCTCTTCGGGACGAAGCGCTCGATCGTTTGGCCTTTCTCGTCCACCACGGCGACCGTCTCGGCGACACCGCGCTTTCCGCCGCCAAAAATGATCGCCAGACAAACGACGAGCGCGGCGATCACGGCCAGGCCGGGGATCAGCACGCCGGGTCTCAAGAGTCCCCGCGTTCCCTTGCGCCCTGCGGCGGATCCGAGCCGCGTGCGCGTCGCGGAACGCGATTTGGATGAACCAGTCTTCACCTCGTCGAGGGCGGCCTCGATGTCTACGAGCATTTCCTCCGCGGTCTGGTAGCGGTCGGCGGGGTTTTTCGCCATCGCGTTTCGTATGATCTGCACGAGATTCGGGTCTGTATTCTTCCGGAGCTCTTCGACGGGCCTGGGGCTCTCATTCAAAATCGAATAGATGACAGCTTCATCGTAGTCGCCTTTGAACGGCCGCTGCCCCGCCGTCATCTCGTAGAGCATTACGCCGAGCGACCAGATGTCGGTCTTGTGATCGACCTCGTCACCGCGTGTCTGTTCGGGCGACATGTACGCGATCGTTCCCATCGTCGTGCCGAGACGGGTGACATGTGTTTGTTGCTTCGATTTGGCGAGGCCAAAGTCCATGACCGTGGCCACACCGCTCTCCGAGAACATGATGTTGGACGGCTTGATGTCGCGGTGGACGATGCCTTTCTTGTGCGCCGCCTCGAGGCCCCGGCCAATCTGAGCGGCGATTTTCAGAATCTCCTCGGTCGTGAGCGGACCGCGCTCGATCTTGTCCTTGAGATTTCCCCCGGGCAGATACGCCATCGAGATGAAAACCTGGTCGTCCGCTTCGTTGATCTCGTATACCGTGCAGATGTTCGGGTCGTGAAGGGCGGCCGCCGCCTGGGCCTCGTGGAGGAAACGGGCCCGGTCACCCTCGTCGGCGAGCGCGTTCGCCGGGAGGAATTTCAGGGCGACCGTGCGGTTGAGCTTCGTGTCCTCCGCCTTGAAGACAGCACCCATTCCGCCCTGACCGAGTTTCTCGAGGATTTTGTAGTGAAGGATCGTCTTGCCGATCATCTCTTGGACTCCCCCAGGCTGGTTGGAATCGTTTGACGGGGTTCGTGAACGCAAGTCTAACAGCGTTTCCCCACGGCGTCAAACGCCGCTGGAGTGTTTTTTGCTTGATGGGCATTCATGGGTTATCTTTGGAAAAGCGAATCCGGCACGTGATCCGATTGGAGGAAGAGCCCGCACCGTGAAGCACGTAACGCTCATCGCGCTCACCGCCGCCGCACTGGTGCTCATCGTTGTATCCGTGGTCACAGCCGAGGAGACCCGGAAGTGCAAGGCGTGCGGAGCTCCCATCCACAGCGATTACTTCGAGACGGGCGGGTCCTTCTACCACCCGCGCTGTTTCACATGTGAGTACTGCAAAGAGCCGATCAAGGGTTCGTTCACCGTCTTCCGCAAGAAGAACTACCACACGTCCTGCTTCGAAGAGCACGTCGCTCTCCGCTGCGCCGTGTGCGGCGGGATCATCGAGGGGCAGTATCTCCTCGATTACTGGGGAAATGCGTACCACACGCGGCACAAGGGCTCTGTGATCCAGTGCGACTTCTGCCAGCGGTTCATCGTGGGGCCACTTGCCGACGGGATGGAACGTCTCCCTGATGGTCGCACTCTCTGTGCGAAGTGCGCGCCGGCGTCGGTCACCAGTATCAAGGAGGCGCGGGCGATTCTCCTCGACGCCGCCAAGAAGCTCGCCAAGCGGGGGATCTCCGTCAACACGGCGTCGGTCGAGCTCCATCTCGTCGGGCAAGAGGAGATCCGCCGTATCGCCGGCGAGAGATCGCATGACACGAAGGGTTTCACGGACTGCCTTGTGGAAAAGGGTCCGTTCGGAATGGTGAAGAATGAGGACATCAAGGTGTACCTTCTCTGCGGCATGCCCCGCGCGCAAATGGTGGCGACGGCCGCGCACGAGCTCATGCACATCTGGCAGTTTCGGAACGGGCGGCTCCACCAGAACCCGGTCCTCTCCGAGGGAAGCTGCAACTTCGCCTCGTATCTCGTGCTCCGCCGGATCGGCGGTCGAGACGCCGACTACGTCATCGACGGGATGCTGACCGATCCGGATCCCGTGTACGGCGAGGGTTTCCGGCGGGTCAAGGCGTTTGCGGAAAAGAACGGAATCCCCGCGTGGCTCCGTCTCCTGAAGGACAAAAACCCCGACCTCTCGAAGCTGTAACCGACCACGTCCATCTGGCGGAGCGCAGAAGTTGACGCGCCAATCGCGTCGAGCCTGGAGATCCGCGCTCCGATCGGGACAGGCGGCCTCGCCAACATCCTGTTGTAAAACCCCAGGATCCGCCGTATCCTCCTAGCCGTGATCGGCCAGACGATATCGCACTACAAGATTCTCGAGAAGCTCGGCGAGGGCGGGATGGGGGTCGTCTACAAAGCGGAAGACACTCGTCTCAACCGTCTCGTCGCGCTGAAGTTTTTGCCGCGCGAGCTCACGCGCGACCCCGAAGCGAAGATCCGTTTCATACAGGAGGCACGTACCGCCTCGGCCCTCGACCACCCCAATATCTGCACGATCCATGAGATCGGAGAGACCGGGGAAGAACAGCTCTTCCTCTGCATGAGCTTCTATCCGGGCGAGACTCTGAAAAAGTTGATCGAGCCCGGCCCTCTGCGTTTCGAAATGACGGTTGATATCGCCGTGCAGATAACCCGCGGCCTCGCGCGCGCGCACGAGGGCGGCGTGGTCCACCGCGACATCAAGCCGGCCAATATCATGGTGACCCGTCGCGGTGACGTGAAGATCGTCGATTTCGGTCTCGCCAAGCTCGCCGGTCAGAGGGGCATCACGCGGACCGGCACGACGGTTGGAACTGTGGCGTACATGTCTCCCGAACAGGCACGAGGCGAAGACGTGGACTGGCGGACGGACATCTGGTCTCTCGGGGTCGTGCTCCATGAGATGGCGACAGGCCGACTGCCGTTCGGGGGCGATTACGAGCAGGCGATTCTGTATGGGATCTTGAACGCCCACCCCGCGCCGCCTTCGAACCTTACCCCATCTCTCCCCGCTGCGTTCGACCGGATCGTCGCGAGGGCGCTCTCCAAGGACCCGAACGACCGTTATCAGAATATCGAAGAGATGCAGGCGGACCTCCAGGAATTGGGCCCGAGCGTTTCCCGCCGGACATCGAAGACACAAGCCGATGGAACCCTCCGCCTCCCTTCCATAGGTGTTTTGCCTTTCAGGGATATGAGCCCGGCAAAGGACCAGGAGTACTTTTGCGAGGGGATCGCCGAGGAGCTCATCAACGCTCTCACACAGATCGAGGGACTTCGTGTCGCCGCGCGAACCTCGGCGTTTCAATATAAGGACAGGGTGCTGGACGTGAGGAGAATTGGCCGGGAGCTCGGTGTGGAATCGGTCCTCGAAGGAAGCGTCCGCAAGGCAGGCAACCGGCTTCGCGTCACCGCGCAGCTCGTGAATGTCTCTGACGGATACCATCTCTGGTCGGAGAAGTACGATCGCGACCTCGAGGACA
>Ga0315273_10011996_pt1 | contig 11092 bp, 11 predicted proteins | sample YL17G02_0_MG_FD_205753 | JGI IMG/M metagenome (GOLD analysis project Ga0315273, IMG submission 205753) | Sediment microbial communities from Yellowstone Lake, YNP, Wyoming, USA - YL17G02_0 | ecosystem: Environmental > Aquatic > Freshwater > Lake > Sediment | place: USA: Wyoming | collected...
AATTCAGGGGCCGAGTCGCGAACGGGGCGGAGAACCAGGAGACAGGCTGAAGCCTGTCGTCGCTGCGGCCCCATGTGCGACAGTTGACGGATGCTGCTCTACAACTCCCCGGTCTCGGGCAATTGCTACAAAGTCCGCCTCCTCGCGGCACACCTCGGCCTTCCGCTCGAGCTCCACGAGCTCAGCGTCGTCGACCGCTCGAACCGCGCCGAGGTGATCGGCCACCTCAACCCGGCCCGGCGGGTGCCGACGCTCGTCCTCGACGACGGCCGCCCGCTCGCCGAGTCGAACGCGATCCTCTGGTACCTCGGCGACGGGACGGCGTTCGTCCCCGACGACCGCTACGAGCGCGCACAGGTGCTGCAGTGGCAGTTCTTCGAGCAGTACCAGCACGAGCCGTCGATCGCCGTCGTGCGCTTCCTCATCGCGTTCTCCGGAGAGGCGGAGCGGCACGCCGACCGCATCAGAGAGCAGACGGCCAACGGGTACGTGGCTCTCGACGCGATGGAGTGTCACCTCGCCGGCCGCACGTTCCTCGTCGCCGAGCGCTACACGATCGCCGACATCTCGCTCTACGCCTACACCCACGTGGCTCACGAGGGCGGATTCGATCTCGAGCCGTACCCGGCGATCAGGGCGTGGCTCGATCGCGTGGCCGCTCAGCCCGGTCACATCACGATCGACGCCTGACCCGGCTTCCCTAGTCGGGCGTGTTGACCATCGCCGGCGCGGCAGTCTCGAAGTACTCCCAGAGGAGCGCGTCGAGCTCGACGGGGAGTGCCTGCTCATCCAGCGCTGCTCGCATGTGCGCGAGCCAGCGCTCGCTCGCGCTGCGGTCGACGGGAAAGTGGGCGTGACGCATGCGCAGCCGCGGGTGGCCGCGCCGCTCGGAGTACGTCGTGGGGCCGCCCCAGTACTGCTCGAGGAAGAGACGGAGGCGCTCTTCCGCGGGCGCGAGATCGCTTCCGGGGTACATCGGACCCAGCACGGGGTCGGTCGCGACCCGGCCGTAGAACCCCGCCACGAGACCCTCGAAGAACCTGTGGCCGCCGAACGCCTCGAAGGCGGTGACTGACTCGGCGCCGGTGTCGCTCACGCCGCCATTCTGCCCGGCACCCCGGGAGTGAGCAGCCACACCGGGTGTCGGATACGGTCACCAGCATGACGACCCGCGTCCGATTTGCCCCGAGCCCGACCGGATCGCTCCATCTCGGCAACGCCCTCAGCGCCGCGGCCAACCGCGGCTTCGCCGACGCGCAGGGCGGGGCGCTCGTGCTGCGGATCGACGACACCGACCCCGAGCGAACGGTGCCCGGCGGCGAAGAGGCGATCCTCGCCGATCTCGGCTGGCTCGGGATCACGTGGGAAGAGGGGCCGATCCGGCAGAGCTCCCGCGCGGCCCGTCATGCCGAAGCTGCTGCGCTCACCCTCGAGGCGGGAGCGGTGTGCGACGCGGACGGGTCGATCCGGCTCGCCGGCACCACGCTCGCGCGTGCGGACGGAACCGCCACCTACCAGCTCGCCACGGTCGTCGACGACCTCGACCTCGGGATCACGCACATCATCCGCGGCTCGGACCACCGGCCGAACGAAGAGGTGCAGCAGCGCATCGCCCGGGCGCTCGGCGGCGAGTTGCCGGAAGTGATTCACCACGGGCTCCTCCTCGGTGACGACGGCAAGAAGCTCTCCAAGCGCGCCGAGCACGCCTCGGTCGCCGATCTCCGTGAGGAGGGGATCCCGGCCGCAGCGGTGCGCGCGTACCTCGACGAGCTCGGCCTCCCGCGGCACGACGTCAACCTCGACGTCTCTCGCATCCAGCGGCTTGCGATCGATGCGATCGCCGGGATGTCAGACGACGATCTGACTGCCGCGGCCGGGGCGCCACCCGAGCTTGCCCGCGCGCTGCGCGGCGCGCGGACGCTCGTCGAGGCTCGAGAGATCGCCGGGCAGATCCTCGAGCCCGCTGCCGTCGACCTCGGGGACGAGGCGCGGCCGACCCTCGAGCGCTTCGTGGAGCTTCGCACTCCGGTCGCCGAGCGTCTCGACGAGCGCGGCGCCCGGGAAATCGTGCGCGAGCTCAAGGCGGTCGGCGGCAAGCTGAAGCTGCTGCGGCTTGCGTTGACCGGCGCCGAGCGCGGGCCCGAGCTGTGGACCGTCGTCGCCGCGATCCCCCGTGACGAGGCGCTCCGGCGTGCCGCCGCGGCTATAACACCGCGATGACCGTGCGTCTCTACGACACTGCGACGAGGTCCCTCGTCGACCTGCCCGAGCCGCCGGCGGCGGTCGGGATGTACGTCTGCGGACCCACCGTGTACCAGCGGGCCCACATCGGCAACGCGGTCCCGTTCGTCATCTTCGGCTGGCTCCGGAACTGGCTCCGCGAGCGCGGCTACGACGTCACGTACGTCCACAACATCACCGACGTCAACGACAAGATCTACGAGGCAGCCCCCGGGGCGAGCGCCGTACGTGCACGCGAGGCCACGACGTGGTATCTGGAGGACACGCGTTCGTTCGGGCTCGAGATGCCGGACGAGATGCCGCTCGCGACCGAGACGATCCCCGAGATCGTCGCGCTGATCGCGGAGCTCGTGGATAGCGGGCACGCCTACGAGGCCGGCGGAGACGTCTACTTCCGGGTGGCGAGCTTCGCGACCTACGGCGCTCTCTCCGGCCACCGGCCCGATCAGGTCGAGGACGAGGAGCCGAGCCCGCTGAAGGAGGATCCCCGCGACTTCGCTCTCTGGAAGGCGACGAAGGACGGCGAGGACACCTCGTGGGACTCCCCCTGGGGCCCCGGCCGGCCGGGCTGGCACATCGAGTGCTCGGCGATGGCAGAGAAGACGCTCGGGCCCGAGTTCCTGATCCACGGTGGCGGGCTCGACCTCGTCTTCCCCCACCACGAGAACGAGCGTGCACAATCCCAGGCCGTTGGTCGTCCGTTCGCGAAGATCTGGATGCACAACGGCCTGCTCCGCTTCACCGGCGAGAAGATGTCGAAGTCGGTCGGCAACGTCGCGACGATCCGGGAGGTGATCGCCGAGTGGGGGAACGAGGCGGCCCTGCTCTTCCTGATGACAGGGCACTGGCGCAAGCCGCTCGAGTTCTCGCGCGAGACGATGACGGCCGCGACCGTGCAGGTCGAGAGCCTCCGCAACGCCCTCCGCGGCGAAACCCGGGCGGCAGGGAACTGGGACGACCTCGCGGCGGTGCTCGACGACGACTTCAACACGCCCGCCGCCCTCGCGATCTTCCACCGCTGGGCCCGTGAAGGCGCGCTCGACGAGTTGCGCCGAGGTCTCGCAGTCTTCGGGCTCGCCGGGCTCGGAGACTCCGTCGAGGCGCCCGCAGAGGTGGTTACGCTCGCGCTGGCCCGGACCACGGCTCGCGCAGAGCGTGACTTCGTGGAATCCGACCGCCTGCGGGACGAGATCGCAGCGGCCGGGTGGGAAGTGCGCGACGTGGCCGGCGGCTTCGAGCTCGTCCCGCTGCCGTGACGCGAGAGCTCGTCTACGGGCGCAATGCCGTGCGCGAGGCGCTGCGGGGCCGGCGCGAGGTGCTCGAGCTCTGGGTCTCGGAGCGGGCTGCGGCGTCGCTCGACTGGCTCGGCGAGGGCCCGCGGGCCCAGGTCATGAAGGAGCGGGACCTGACCGAGGCGGCGGCGAGCCCGGACCATCAGGGCGTCGTGGCGTGGGCAGCCCCGTACCCGTACGCAGATCCGTGGGAGCTCGCGGCTCGTGAGAGCCCGCTGCTTGCGTGCCTCGACCAGGTGACCGACCCTCGGAATCTCGGTGCCGTCGTCCGTTCCGCCGCCGGTGCAGGCGCCACGGGGGTGATCGTGCCCGCCCACGGGGCCGCCCAGGTGACGTCGGCCGTCTGCCGCTCGTCCGCGGGCACCGTCGAGCATCTGCCCGTGGCCGTCGTGCCGAACCTTGCCCGCTACCTGGCCGAGATCAAGCGGGACGACCTCTGGTCGTACGCCGCCACGGCGGACGCACCGCAGACGATGTGGCAGGCCGATCTCACCGGAGGCGTCGCGCTCGTGTTCGGGGCCGAGGGCAAGGGCGTCCGGCCGCTCGTCCGCAAGACGTGCGATTCGGCGATCTCGATTCCACTGGCGCCGGGGGTCGAGTCGCTGAACGTCAGTGTCGCCGCCGCGGTGCTGCTGTACGAGGCGCGGCGGCAGCGGCAGGGAGAGGCTTCAGCCTCTCCCCGGGGTTGACCGTGCCCGAGCCGACGTTCTACCTCTTCGACGGCTACAACCTGCTCCACGCGGGCGGGCATACCGACGTGCGAGAGCTGACCGACGCGCTCGCCAGCTTCGTCGCTGTGAACGGCGCCCGTGGGGTCGTCGTCTTCGACGGGGTCGGTGAGGAGTTCGACGCCGGGCCGCTCTCGGTGCGCTACGCACCGGACGCGGACACGCTGCTCGAACGGCTCGCGGCCGAGCTCAGGCAGACCGAGCGGGTCTGCCTCGTCTCCTCCGACCTGGCGATCCGGGGCACGTCCGGCCAGGAGGTGCGCAAGGTTGCATCGAGCACGTTCCTGCGTGATCTCGAGAGCCCGACCCACGTCGAGGACGAGGCTTCGCGACTCCGCGACCGCATCGACCCGGAGACCAGGGCGGCGCTCGAGCGGCTGCGTCGCGGGCTCTCGTAGGGGCGGAGAGAGGCTTCAGCCTCTCCCCAGGGTTCCCCGGCCACCCGAACACGTGTTCTAATCACAGTGCAAGATTTGCAATGGGGTTGTAACGCGTGCAAGAAGGTGCTACGTTCTCCCTCAACTTCAGGGTGAGACTTTGGTCGAGCCTGAGGCACATACCCTCGGAAACCGCCGAAAACAGGGAGAGTCGATGTCCGCCCGCACCGCTGTAGCCCCCAAGTCGCCCCAGAAGCTTCAACGTGAGCTTGAGGATCTGCAACTCGTCCTCAAGGCGCGGAACGGGAGCCAGGTGGCCCTCGATCAGCTGATGCGCCGCTACCACGGTTTCGTGCGCCTGAAGGCGAGCAGCTACTTCCTCGCCGGTGGCGACGCCGACGACCTGATTCAGGAAGGGATGATCGGGCTCTACAAGGCGATGCGCGATTTCCGGCACGACAAGGAGACCTCGTTCCGCTCCTTCGCCGAGCTGTGCGTGACGCGGCAGATCATCACCGCGATCAAGACGGCGACGCGGTTCAAGCACTCCCCTCTCAACACATACGTCTCGTTCAGCCATACGCCCGCAGGCCAGGAGAACGACGGCGACTGCACGCTGGGCGACGCCCTGCCCGGCCCGAGCACGAACGATCCGTCGAGCTGTGTGATCTCGACGGAGGAGCTGCAGAGCCTCGTCGGCTGCCTCGGCACGACGCTGTCGTCGCTCGAGTCCGACGCGTTGCGCCTCTACCTGGACGGCAAGTCGTACGACACGATGGCCGTCGAGCTGGACTGCGACACGAAGACGATCGACAACGCGCTGCAGCGCGTGAAGCGCAAGATCGTGGCCCACCAGGCGACGCGCGCAGTTCCCGCCTAGAACCACCGGCGGGAGTACGCTCGGAGAGTGGTTGCCCGCCAGGGACTTCGGCCGTTGACGACACGTGCGCTGCAGCTTGCGCTCGTGGTGTTGGCCGCGGTTGCACTTGCCGGCTGCGGGGGCTCGTCGAAGGACGAGGCCGCAACGGTGCCGACGGCGACCTCGGGGGTCGTTCTCGCCTCGCCGGCGGAGGCGCAGGCGCTGATCGATACCGGGAAGGTGAAGCTGCTCGACGTCCGCACGCCCGAGGAGTTCGCCGCGGGCCACATCGCCGGCGCCGAGAACATCGACTTCTACGCCGCGGACTTCGCCGACCAGATCGACGCCCTCGACCAGGGTGAGTCGTACGTCGTGTACTGCCATACCGGGAATCGCAGCGGGCAGGCGACCGCGCTGATGGCGGACAAGGGCTTCGCGAGCGTCACGGATGTGGACGGCGGGATCGAAGCCTGGACGGCGGCAGGACTGCCCACGGTCACCGCCGGCTGATCCCAGCCGTTTGCCGCTCACGGCAGCGAGAAGACCGTGCTCGTGCGCATCGTCGGCGTGGGGGCGGGGTTGACCGGGTGGCGCAGCGACACGGAGTACCTGTACCTCCCAGGTGCCAGCCTGCGACTCCCGAGGTCGGCGACCGCCGGCGTGCGCGCGGCTGCCTTCCCACGCTTGACGAGCGTCGTCGCGCCGGACGGGGAGCGCGTGAGGCGGACGTCGTAGGCGCAGTCCCGATCGCAGCGGAAGCGCACTCTCCGGTCGCCGCGGGCCGTCTCCGCCCGCGTCGGGAACCGGAGGGTCAGGGGCTGCACGACTATGGCGAGATCGCCACAGCGGGCGATCGACCCTCCGTTGGTCAGCGCCACGCTGGTCGCGACGGAAGCGAAGCTGCTCTTCTGCGTCTCGTCGGCGTAGTAGACGCCGGACTGCCACGTCGCGAGCGTTGTCTCGTCGACCGCGTGGAAGAGCAGCAGCCCGGCCACGGTCGGCTGGCAGAACGCGAGCTGCAGCGCGCGCGTGTAGTACCGGGCCTGGGTCGCCTCGTCGACGGGCTTCGTCGTAACCGGCTCGGTGCCGCTGTAGAGGCCGGCTTTCTCGGGCGGGATCACCGTCTCCACACCGAACTCGTCGTAGAGGATCGGGAGCGCTGCTCCCGTCTGCGCCGTGCCGTCGAACGCCTCGCCGAGCAGCGCCGTGAGCTTGCCGTAGTCGGCAAGGCCGATGGTGGTCGAGTTCGGGTGCGTGAAGTCGGGCGACTGGCTCGACGTGTCCGCATAGGGGTGGAACGCAAGGCCGTCCATCAGTGGCAGCTCCCGTCCGCTCGCCCTGTACACAACCCCGAGGTCACGGATGAACGCCGTCGGCGAGTGTGTGTCGCGCCCCGTGTTGGGGCGATCGACCCCGCGCGGCGCGAGCGCGCCTCCCCACACCCGGATGGCAGGATCGACGGCCTTGACGGCGTCGTATGCGGCTGCGAGCGTGGCCTCGTACGAGACGGCCGCCGCATCGCTGCCGTCGGCGGCGAACTGTGGCATCCAGAACCGGTTCAGATTCGGCTCGTTGCCTACGATCACGTCGTCGAAGAACGGGACCGATCTCACTACGGCCGCGGCGTAGAGCGCGAGCTCTTGCTGGGCCTCAGGTGTCAGCGGCGTCGTGCGCGAGCCGGCCGGGAAGACGGATATGAAGACCCGGAAGCCCTGGAGCCGGGCCGCGGTCTCGACGTTGCGCAGGATGGCGAGCTCCGTGTCGCTCGGTGCGGTGGCGCCGGGCTCCCAGATGCTCGACACCCGCACCGCGCGGAGCCCGGCGAGCTGCAGGAGAGCCATCTGAGCTTTGGCGTCGACGAGCGTGGGCGCACGCACGGCATCCTCGGCGACCCCGGTGACGAGCACGCGGTCCGGTGCCGCCGTGTCGGATCGTCCCGCGAATGCGGCCCCTCCGGCGACGAGGGCCAGGAGAGACGCAACAGCCGCCAGCGTGCGCACGATGGGATGATCCTTTCTCTGCGGGCGCGCTACCCATCTTGGCTCCAACTCCACACCGTCGCGTCGGGGATCGCCACGTTTTCTGCTTCGCACTAGTACGGATGCGCCGGAGACACGGAAATCCGTCGCAGGAGCTTCGCGAGCGCCGCCGTGTTTACCGGATCGAGACAATGCTCTAGGGTCGCGGACGTGACATCATCCGAGGAGCGATCGATCAGAGGTGACGCCGCCGCGGCGTGGCGGCGGCTCTCGCCCCGGGCGCCGATCACCACCTGGCTCCGCGACTACACGACCAGATCGCTGCCGGGTGATCTCCTCGCGGCGCTCGTGGTCACGGCGCTGATCGTCCCGCAGGCACTCGGGTACGCCGCGATCGCCGGCGTGCCTCTGCAGGTCGGCCTCTACGCGGTGCCGCTCGCGCTCGTCGCCTACGCCGTGCTCGGCTCCTCGCCGAACCTCGTCGTCGGGCCTGCCTCGACGGTCGCCGTGGTCTCGGGCTCTCTGGTGGCTGGGCTCTCCGACGGCGATCAGGACAGGGCTGTTGCGTTGACCACGGCGCTCGCCGTTGTTGCCGGCCTCACGCTCGCTCTCGCCGGCCTCCTCCGGGTCGGCTGGCTCGCCGAGTTCCTCTCGAAGTCGATCGTGACCGGGTTCGTGTTCGGTCTCGCACTCACGATCGTGGTGGGCGAGCTCCCGACCCTGCTCGGCTACCACGGGGTGGGGCACACGGCGATCGGGCGAGCCTGGCACACGCTGGCCGACCTCGACCAGACCAACGGTACGACAGTCCTCGTCTCATGCATCGCGCTCGTCGTCCTGTTCGGCGGGGGAAGGCTCATACCCCGGCTGCCGTGGAGCTTCGCGGTCGTCGTCGCGGGGATCGGGCTCTCGGCAACGCTCGACCTCAGCGCCCGCGGAGTGGCCGTCGTCGGCGAGGTGCCGGCGGGGCTCCCCTCGCTCGGCCTGCCTGGGATTCCGTTCGCGGATCTCGGTCCGGTGATCTCGGGAGGAGCCCTCATCGCACTCGTCGCTGCCGCCGAGGGGCTGAGTGCTGCTCGCCTGTTTGCGCTGCGCGGCGGCTACGACGTCGATTCCAACCAGGAGCTCCTGGGCGCAGGGATGGCGAATGTCGCGGCGGGCCTGTCGGGTGGGCTCTCGGTCGCCGGGAGCCTCTCCAAGACCGCCGCCGCGGAGCGGGCCGGCAGTCGCAGTCAGATCACGGGTCTGATCGCTGCCATCGCTGTGGTCGGCGTGCTCCTGTTCCTGACGGGAGCGCTCGCCGATCTCCCGCTGGCCGTTCTGTCCGCGGTGGTGATCAACGCCGTGTGGGGGCTGATGGACGTTTCCGCAATCCGTCGCTATGCGCGCGTGAGGCGTGCAGACCTGATCGCCGCGGTCGCCGGCCTCGTCGGGGTCGTCGTCGCGGGCCCGTTCTACGGCCTCGTTGCCGCGGTGGGGCTGTCGCTCCTCGCGATCGTCTACCGCTCGGCGCGGCTCGACATCGACGTGATGGGAAAGATCGACGGCGAGAAGGCGGCGTGGGGGAGCGTGACGCGCCACCCGGAGCGGCGCACGTTTCCGGGAGTGCTCGTGCTTCGGCCGGACGCACCCTTGTTCTGGGCAAATGCCGCCCATCTGAAAGACATCGTGATGTCCAGCGTGCATGGCGCCGGCGAGATCCGGGCGGTCGTGCTCGACCTCGAGTCGACGAACCAGATGGACGTGACGAGCGTCGACATGCTCACGGAGCTTCTGCTCGATCTCCGCGGCGAGGGCATCGAGCTGTACCTCGTGCGGGTCTTCCAGCGGGTCCGCAAGGTGCTGAAGAATGCCGGCTTCATCGCGCTGATCGGGGACGATCACATGTGGCACAGTATGAGCGCCGGCGTCCGGGCGGCACGCGACGACGCAAAGCGGCGGCGGAACGAGCCGATGGAGCTGACGGCGGACGACGGCTTGGGCTCCTACAACGCCGGTGAGGAGCGGATCGCCGTCGGAATCGATCCGCAGGCGCTCGGCGACCTCGGCGACGCAGACGACTCGTAAGCGGCCGGTGTGCTCCGGGGCGAGCCCTCGTCGTGGGCCAGCCCCGGAGCATGAGGTGTTCCTCCGGCTACTTCCCCTGCCAGGGCTGTGAGAAGCGCCAGACCTCGTCGTCGACGAGCGCGGGGCTCGGTGCAATGAACGAGGCCTCGCGGTCGCCCCCGAACGTGTAGATCGACGGCGGAAGCCCTCCGGGCCCGCCGCGGACGACGAGCGAGTCGAAGTCGTACTTCCCCTCGGCGGGGCTCGTCGCATTCCACGGTTCCGTCTGCAGCTCCTCCCAGTGCTTGCCGTCGCGGCTGACCCACATATCGACGGGGTGCGCGGCAACGAAGGGGTTGCTCGGGAAGCCGAAGCCGCCGAAGCAGACGATCGTGTCGAGGAGCGCCTGGCACTGGTGGCCCGGGCGGGCGCTCCAGTCCGCATGCTCCGTCACGAGCTCCCAGTCGGCGCCGTTGCGCGACCGCCACACGTCGTTGAAGTAGGCGCACGTCCCGCCGGGGGGACACGAGAACCCGTTCTCGCCGCCGAGGAGATAGATGTACCCGTTCTTCTCAACGACCGCGGCGCCTGCGCGGGGTGACCACGGGGCGTGGCTGGTGACGCGCTCCCACGTCTTGCCGTCCCGTGAGCGCCACACGTCGTTGAACAGCTCGCGGGTCACGCCACCGCCGATCGAGACATCATCGCCGTAACTGCCACCGAGGACGTAGATCCAGCCCTTGAACTCGATTGCGCTCAGCCCGGCGCGCTCCTTCCACGGTGCGTCTGCAGTCAACTGCACCCATGTGACACCGTCGGTCGAACGCCAGACGTCGTTGTAGAAGTCGGAGCAGCTGAAGAAGGGAAGACAGACGGCACCGCCCCTCAGGTTCTGCCCGCCGAGGACGAACATCGCACCGGCCTTCGTGACTGCCTGGAAGTACGCTCGCTCCGACCACATCGGGCTGGTGGGAGGTTTTGCGAGCTTCGTCCATGACGTCCCGAGGTCGCTGCTCTCCCAGACGTCGTTCCAGAGCGTGCTGTTGAACGGGTTGTCGCGCCCGGGGGGTCCGAATGGGTCAGGCGTTCGGCCACCCATCACATAGAGCCGGTTGCGCAGCTCGACGGCCTGCAGGCCGGCCCGGCCGCTCCAGCCGGGAGTGCCGGCCTGCACGGGGCCGTCGTACACCTCGGTCCAGGCGAAGTCGTTGAAATCCTTCGCCGTGATGCTCAACGATGAGGCCGAAACAGGCCCCACGACGAACAAGGCAGCGAACAGTGCAATGGGCCAGACGGCCAGCCCCCTGATGGTGCGTCTCATTCTCTCCCCCTTGTCATGTTCCCCTGGTGCTCTCCGGGCATCGACCGCGGCCCGATTACTGCAGGAGTCAATGGTACGCGGACCGTACTCCACCGGCAACAACGGCTAGTGGCCCTTGAGGCAAGGTTGCACCCCCGAAACCCTCCGTCCGCGAAGCGGGGCCGCTTTACAGCAAGCATTAGTGGGGCTTGCTGCAACGATCATTTCGGGTCTTACGTTGCAGCAGGCCCCACTAGAGCCCGGGATCTT
>Ga0315273_10011999_pt1 | contig 11092 bp, 10 predicted proteins | sample YL17G02_0_MG_FD_205753 | JGI IMG/M metagenome (GOLD analysis project Ga0315273, IMG submission 205753) | Sediment microbial communities from Yellowstone Lake, YNP, Wyoming, USA - YL17G02_0 | ecosystem: Environmental > Aquatic > Freshwater > Lake > Sediment | place: USA: Wyoming | collected...
ACGATATCAAAGTTTACTAATCTATTAGATGGTTACATCATACCATCAATAAAAAGAGACTCCGGCATGATTCTTGAAATACTTTTGATAAGCTTCATAAAAAGCTCAGGCAAACAACTAAAAATCTCTTAGAAATAGCGAGGTAGTGATTATGAATAACAAGCCAGACGAACAAGCCAAAAAAAATTATCATACCCTCCGTTTTCGATCAACGGGACTGGGAATAACAATGCTTGAGGGAGAGCCAGCAGATGTGCTGGTGGTTGACGATATGCTGGTGATGCACATCCAGACAACAACTCCTGTTCGCTGGCTCATCCGGGCAGCCTTAACCTATAAAGGATTACTCAAGATGATTATGCTTGCCTTGAAGCCATCGGTTTTGAAGTTCGTCCTGTTCGGCTCTAAGAGCATTAAGAACCCGAAACTGGCCGAAGATTTTTGATGAATTACCGAGGTCTTTTCCCGGAGAAAGGACAGGCGCTTAAAGGATGCAATTTTTTAGCGGGATGTTAAAAAACATTCAAACAATAGCAGGGAGGACGCTATGTCTGCCATAGACCTAAGGGCTTGGATAGCGCTTCTGAAGCGCACTGGAGGCCAATTGGTTGAAATCGAAGAAGAGGTGGACTGGAAGTTTGAGATGGGCTGCCTCATTCGGAGAATCTTTGATATTCACGGGGGAGGGCCGGCGATGCTTTTCAAGAATATCAAAGGATATCGGGACAAGGTGGGAAAACAGTTTTTTGCTGGCTCTTTTTCTTCGTATCAACGAATGTCTATGATCATGGGCCTGCCTCCTGAGACGTCCTGCCAAGATTTGATTTTCGCCTATGTCAAAGGCGTAGACAACCCGATTCCCCCTGTGCTGGTAGAGAGCGGCCCCTGTAAAGAAGTTATTCGAAAAGGCAATGACGTTGATCTTCTGAGCTTTCCCGTTCCTCACCTCCACCCTCTTGACGGCGGTCGGTACATGGGAACTTTTCACCTGGTTGTTACCAAAGACCCGGAAACCGGACTTCAAAATGTGGGCATGTACCGGATGATGGTGCATGACCGAAACCATTTAGGAACGTTGTTCTTGTCCCGTCAGGACTGGGAAATACATTTTGGAAAATGGAAAGACCGGGGCAAGAAGATGCCCATTGCAATTTGCTTTGGACCTCCGCAAATCACACTGTTGACTTCTATGGCAAAGTTAGACCACCCCCCCGATGAATTTTCCTATGCCGGCGGAATGGCGGGGGAGGCACTTGAACTGGTGAAATGCGAGACGGTTGATTTGGAGGTGCCATCGAAGAGCGAAATAGTGTTGGAAGGTTTTGTTGATATGAACCCGGATACGTTTCGTCTCGAGGGGCCTTTTGGCGAATACATGGGGTATATGACCGGCAAGCCGGTTATGAGACCGGTGGTGGAAGTAACGTGCATGACTCATCGTGAAGATCCTATTTTCCAGGGGACGCTCGAGGGCCGTTGTGTTCCGGGCGCCAATGAAGACCATTATGGGGCTTCTGTTATCACCGCCGGCTATGCGTATCGCCTCCTGAAAGCCCATAACATCGGGGTGGTCGCAGTCGCTGCTCCCTTGGGAGCCCACGGATACAACAAGGTTATTGTGAGCATTCGCCAGCAACGGCAAGGCGAGGCCATGCAAATCGCTTCACTCCTGTGGGGATCGAGAGCATCTTTTTTCCGGTTTAAAGAGGTCGTGGTGGTGGATGAGGATATTGATGTCTATAACCCGAATATAGTGGAATTTGCGATTGCTACTCGCGTTGATCCTGCTCACGACATCACGATTGTAGACGGTTTTCCGGGGATACCCCTTGATCCTCGCATTCCTCCGAATGAAAAGCAACCCTGGATGGGCGGCGGGCGATGGTCGAGAGTGTGTATCGATGCTACCCGGCCTTTTACCTGGCCCGCCTTGGAGGAGTGGGGTGGAAAAAGATTTCCGCCAGTACAACGCTGGCCGAATGAGATTGAAGATCTAATAGACGCCAAATGGGAGAAGTACGGTTTGAGCAAGTATCCGCGTCCTCCTCGGTGGAAAAACACCTACTAGCATCAGAAAATCTTTAAAAACAACATTTTTGGATGACAAATTTTTTTCATTACGAAGAGGTGAACTATGGGTGGGTGGTTAGGTAAAATTTTAAGGGTGGACCTCAATTCTGGTGATTTTGACGTTGAAGATCTGGGTCCTGATTTTGCCAGAAAATATATAGGGGCTCAGGGGACAGCATCCAAAATTCTTATGGATGAGATTGATCCTACGATTGATGCGCTTTCTCCGGAAAACAAATTGATCTTCAGTACCGGCCCGTGCACCGGGACCGGAACCGTATGCGGATCCCGCGCTGTCTGGGTTGCGAAGTCCCCCCTTACGGGAGGAATTGCTTTTTCTAACACTGGTGCATATTTCCCCTCAGAAGTAAAATTTGCCGGCTACGATATGATTATAGTTGAGGGCAAAGCTGAAGAACCAGCATATCTCTGGATTCACAATAATGAGGTTGAGCTCAGGAGCGCGCGTGAATTGTGGGGAAAAACGGTTTCGGAAACAGAACAGTTTATCCGCGCAGAAATAAAAAATGACTTAGTTGCCCAAGACACCCGGATTGCCTGCATCGGGCCGGCAGGGGAAAATCTCGTGCGAATGTCAGCGATCATGAATGACCTGAATCGAGCAGCAGGGCGTTGCGGGATCGGAGCAGTCATGGGATCTAAGAATCTCAAGGCAATTGCGGTGAGGGGGACTGGTGGAATTCCTATCGCCAAGCCCCAGGAGTTTCAGGCTGCGGTAGCAAAAGCTCTGGCTGAAGTTAAGGCCAGTCCGGTGGCAAGTCAGGCCTTCCCCATGCTTGGATCAAGCAGTTTGATTAACTTGTATAATGCCGTTGGTGTTTTGCCGCATAAAAACTTTCGGGCCATGAATGTTGAAGGAGCAGCAAAGATCTCCGGAGAGGCAATTGCGGAAGGATTCCTGGTGAGGAACCGGGGATGCTATGCGTGTCCTCTGGCCTGCGGAGGACCATGTCGAGTGACCAACGCTCCTTTTGCGGGGAAGGGAGATCGGCCAGAATATGAGACTAACTGGATTGCAGCTTCTTGCGGCATCTATGATCCCGCTGCTCTGCTTAAGTTTAATGCCCTATGCAATGAACTGGGATTAGATACTATCGATACAGGAAGTACCATTGCCTGCGCCATGGAGCTTGCCGAGAAGGGTTATTTACCCGAAAAAGACGTGGGCTTGGCGTTGAAATTCGGGGATGGTGAAGCGCTGGTGAACTTAACCAAACAGATTGCGTATCGTCAGGGTTTTGGTGATCTTATGGCGGAAGGGGGGTATACAATGGCGGAGAAGTACGGTCATCCCGAGTTGTTTATTCATGTGAAAAAAATGGCCTGGACCGGTTACGATGTTCGGAACGTTAAGGGGATGGCGGTCAATATGGCCACCTCGGTTCGGGGTGCTTGTCATAACCGGGGTTATACGCCTGCCGCCGAAATACTCGGCATGCCGGTGAAGCTGGATCCTCTCACCATTGAAGGCAAAGCTGACCTGGTGAAAACATTGCAGGATGAGATTGCGGGGATTATGGATGCCGGGGGTATTTGTTTATTTAGTATTACCGGACAATCCCCTCCTACCATGTTCGAACAATTAGAAACAGTCACGGGATTGGAAATCACCTTCCAGGATGCCGCCAAGGCGGGAGAAAGAATTTGGAACCTCCAGCGATTATTTAACCTGAGAGCCGGCATAACCAAAGAGCAGGATGCTATCCCCAAAAGGTTTTTTGAAGAACCGGCGACTGACGGCCCTAACAAAGGAAGGGCTTTGGACCCTCAAGAGTTTGAGACCATGCTTAAAGAATATTATGCGTTAAGGGGTTGGAGCTCGGCCACGGGTTATCCTACGAAAGAGAAACTTTTAGAATTGGGCCTGGAGGAGTACGTTTCCCTTCTTCCAAATTAAAGGCAAGCAAGGGAGCTATGAATATTGAAGTAAGGTTATTTATGCAGTTCAGAAAATATCTTCCTGTTGGCGCCAAAGAAAATAAGGCGATCGTTAGCCTTAAGGAAAAAGCAACGGTTGATGATTTGTTGAACACCCTTGGAATTTCCGAAAAAGAACAAAAACTTTTGGTAATTAATGGTGTCTCGCAGGGCGCCTCAGGGGAGGGCAGTTGCCACGCATTAAAAGATAAAGACGTGGTTTTGATTTTTCCGCCTGTCGGCGGGGGATAAAGAGATAAAACGCGCCCTCCTGTCGGAGGAGGATAAAAACGATACGCTCCTGTCAGTAAGCGCGGGGTAAGGAGGTTTGCTGCCCAGTGGTTTAAAGAAATAATCCTGGATGTAAATTTTATAAATCGAATCCACAAGGAAGACGAGATGAAACGAAGAATTAAAATTGACCACACTAAATGTACTGGTTGCCGGTATTGCGAGGCAGCCTGTTCTTTGAAGCATTATTCAAACGAAGTAAATCCCAAAAAATCCAGAATAAGGGTCTTTCTGGATGAAGATAATGATCGCTACCTTCCGATAATCGCCGGGCCATTCTCACATGAGACAGAATGTGGTTCCGGATTTTGTCTTTCGATTGGGGGAAAAGAATATGATCAGTCCACCTTGTGGCAGGCTTCCCGCTCCAGTTGGCCCTGGTTTAGAGAGCCGGAGACGGGCATTCTTTTAAAATGTGATTTTTGTGGGAAACCGCCGAATCCTCACTGTGTAAAGGTTTGTGCCAGCGGAGCCTTAACCTTTTTGGAAGAGTAACGAATAGGTTTGCAATAGAAAGAAAAGGAGAAGAAAAAATGGCAGACAAAGCGTACGACGCAATCATTGTCGGGGGTGGCAATAAGGGGTTGGTGGCCGCCATGTACCTGGCTAAATACGGAGGCATGGAAGTAGCTATTTTTGAGCGAAGGCATGAGCTGGGAGGCGGGTGGTCGAGCGAAGAAAGTGCTGCTCCGGGTTTTATTACCAACACCCATATGGCGACCGTGGGAAAGTTCTACCACACGGTGATGCCCTGGGATTTTCCTGACTTTCAGGAAAAAGGGGGAACTTGGATTCCCTACTATGTTGCTCACGGCTCGATATTTGAAGAAGACCAGTCCTGCGTCGGGATCTATGGAGAAGACCATGACCCTGACCAGACAAAATCAGCTAAAGAAATAGCCCGGTTTTCACAAAGAGATGCGGATGCCTGGGTAGAGTGGTGGAAAAAATGGAAGGAAAAAATTGAACCAGCTTTTCTTAAGACCATATATAACCCAGTGTCCCCCATGGGAGTTCCTGATCCTCTGGAACAAGCACTTATGAACCCGGAAGTGGGAATCGAACCAGACTGGGCAGTAAAATCTCCGATTGAACTGTTGCGGGACATTTTTGAATCGGAAGCGATTCAGTCTCATTTACTTCGCACAGTTCATGCCTGGTCCGGAAACAACCCGCCTGATTTAGGGGCGGCAGCGATCGCCCAGCTTCTCGGAAACTTCCTCTTTACCCAGTATGGGTGTATTGAGGGAGGTTCCCACTCGTGGGCGCACGCCTGCCACAAGATTTACCTTGAAAATGGCGGAAAAAGTTTTACCAAACATGAAGTCGACAAAATTCTGATTGAAAACGGCAAAGCGAAAGGTATTCGCCTTACTGACGGCTCGGAAATCGAAGCGCGCAAATTGGTGGTGAGCACTCTCGATCCGCATTCTCTTTGTTTCAAGCTCATGGGAGAAGAGTATTTTGCCCCCCGAACCCTGCGGAGGGTGAAGCATTTATCGAGAAGAAACATTGCCATTACCTGGTACCATTGGGCAGTACATCAACTTCCCCACTATAACGCTTCAACAATAAATCCGGACATCGATAAAGTTGGTGCCCTCAATTTAATCACCAAGGATCCTGAGGCATTAATCCGTGAGGATGCCTGGAAAAAATTGGGAAAGATGCCGCCGGATCTCAATCTCATGGTCTGGTCCCATTCTATCGTTGATCCAAAACAGGCTCCTAAGGGAAAGTATACCGTAGCTTCTGAGCAGTTCGTGTTGTCTGCTGATAAGTTGAACGAGAAGGAATGGCGGGAGTTTAAGAAGAAACATGCTGAAGATGTCATAAAACACTGGAACAAGTTCGCCCCCAATATGACGTGGGACAATGTGATCGGGTATGATCCCTTGACCCCGTTTGATTGCACGAGATTGACCAATATGGGACCGCAGGGTAACTGGGCGGTGATCGATAACATTCCCAGCCAGACGGGGCGATTTCGGCCAGTTCCAGAACTGGCCCGGCACAAGACACCTGTAAAAAATCTTTACGCTACCGGAACCGCGTGGCCTTTCACTGGCTGCGGAATGACCTGTCAAGGGTATAACTGCTATAAAGTAATTGCCGAAGACTTTGACGTTCAGAGACCCTGGGCGGTAGATGGAAGGCCTTTTTGAGGGTTGGGCGCAGGACGCAGAGAAGTCTCACTGTTACCACAAAAGGGAGAAAATTCATGGAAACAAAATATGATTTTATCATTATCGGCGCAGGTCCTAATGGTCTGCAGACCGGAGCATACCTCAGCAAGGCAGGACAAAAAGTTCTTGTTCTGGAGCAGCGGTATGAGTGCGGCGGAGGCTTATGGACTGAAGAATCCACCTATCCCGGGTTCTTGCACAGCACCCACGCGATTTACATGATGATGGCGGATTACGCACCAGTGTACAAGGATTTTCGTCTGGAAGAAGACTATCTGGTGAAACACATCCATCCGGAGCTGGTATTTGCCATGCCGTTTTCGGACGGGAAGTGCCTGTGCGTGTACAAGGACGTGGAGCGCACCTGCCAGTCAATCGCGCAGTTTTCCCAGAAAGATGCGGAGAGTTATCGCAAGTTCTACGCATTATGCAAGCGGTGTGTGGATGAATTTATCGCTGGCGCAACCTACGTGCCTCCCATGGGAGCGCTGGATCAGATCGTGAGGCTCCAACAGACTGAGGTTGGCCAGATCCTAATGGAATATAGCGAGAAGCAGGCGATCGAGATTATTGACGAGATCTTCGAGAACGATCGGGTCAAGACCTTGTTCTTGTACCTGGGGACGCACTGGGGGGTGAAGTATGATCAGAATGGATTGGGGTACCTGGTGCTTCTTTATCTTAACCGGGCCCACAACTATCAAATAGTGAAGGGTGGTTCCCACATGGTCCCCCAGGCCTTAAACAAAATAATTCATGAGAATAGTGGTCTGGTAAAGAACAATCAGCGGGTAAAGCGGATTATCGTTGAGGGCGGTGCGGCCAAAGGGGTGGAGATGGAGGAAGGGGTGGTGTATGAGGCGCGAAAGGCCGTGATAAGCAGTATTGACCCGGAGCAGACCTTCCTGGAGCTGATCGATGAGAAGCAACTGGACGAAGAATTTGTAAGAAAGATCAAAGGATGGCAGTGGGAATCCTACAGCCTGCTGGGAGTGCATAGCGCATTAGAAGAGAGGCCAAAGTTTAGGGCCGCGGTTTCGAATCCGGACATAGACAAGGCGTTAGTGTATATCCTGGGGTATGAAAAGCTGGATGATCTCATTGGTTATCTGGATGCGCTCTACGCAGGGGAGATCCCCAAACAGATGGGATTCAACTGTTGTTTCCCGAGCAACCATGATCCGAACCTGGCGCCTCCGGGGCGATGTGTGAGTTTGATTTCCGCCATGATGCCGTACCGGCTAAAGGAGGGGGGACCAGAGCAATGGTATAACCTCAAGTTCAAAGAGGGGCTTGCGGACAAGTGTCTTGGTGTTTTGGAGCGTTATGCTCCCAACATTACCAAGGATAAGGTGTTTCAAACCTATATTTCCACGCCGGCAGACATTGGGAATAAGTTTTTAGACATGCGGGAAGGATCGATAAAACAAGGTGCGTACACACCCTTTCAGATGGGTTTCTTACGGCCCAATGAGGAATGTTCGCAAAACCGGACACCGGTGAAAAACCTGTACTTGGCGGGGGCATGCTGCTACCCGGGGGGGTGTGTGATCTGGGGGTCCGGGTATCTCTGCACCCAACACGTGGCAGAAGACTATGACATTGCGAAATGGTGGAAAGAGCCTGAAATCGTAACTAAGCTCAAGGAAAGCGGAATGGCTTAATCTTAATATTTATAAAAGGAGGAAGGCGTATGAGACTAAAAAGCAAAGTAGCTGTTATCACCGGAGCTGGGCAGGGGTTGGGGCGGGAATTCGCGCTGGCATTTTCCAGGGAAGGTGCTAAGGTAGTAATTGCCGAGATCAACTTTGAGAACGCCCAGAAAGTAGCCAAAGAGATAGAAGCGAGCGGAGGCGAGGTGCTTGCCATAAAGACTAATGTGGCCTCCAAGCACGACACCGAGGAGATGGCGCGAAAGACCGTGGAACGATTCGGCCGGATTGACATACTGGTGAATAATGCTGGCATATACCATGGGGTACAAATGACACCCTTTACGGAGATAACCGAAGGGGATTGGGACAAGATGATGACAGTGAATGTCAAGGGGATGTGGCTTTGCTGCCGGGCCGTGTTTCCGCAGATGAAGACCCAGGGGAAAGGGAAAATCGTCAATCTTTCCTCTGCGGTGTTTGATCTCGGCATTCCCTTTGTGCTTCACTATGTGGCCTCTAAAGGGGCGGTGGTGGGATTAACTCGAGCGTTGGCCAAGGAGATCGGAGCCCACGGTATCACGGTGAATTGTATCAATCCCGGATATACCTGGACCGAGGCGAGCAAGAAGTTTGGAGAAAGCTTCCCTCCGGGATTTCTCGAGGTTGTGGATAATGTGTTGCAGGTAATCAAACGAAGAGAGCAACCCTCAGACTTAACCGGCGCTGCTGTCTATCTTGCCTCTGACGAATCCGATTTTGTTACCGGCCAGAGCCTGGTCATTGACGGCGGCATGGCGATGCATTAAAGCGTTCTTCAGCAAAAAGGTTTCCTAAAAAAAATAGCGATATAGAGATTATCCACGATACTGGGCTAAAAATTTTCAGACTCCTTTGATTAACCTCTAAAAATATCATCTGGAGGACAATAGGCATGCTTTTTCGGTTTGGCACCCTTTATTTTTAGGCTTTATCTGGCCACAGGATTTTTATTGGTTGCTTTGCTTCGACGCGGAAAGGGTAATAGATCTCCTCCTTTTAGCGTTAATAGCACAGGAAAGATGCCAATACCAAAAACGATAATAATTATAAAAAAAAGCATTGAATTAAATATGGTACTCATTTATTACCCGTTGTTTTTCAATAATTTTCTCTTCAGCTTCTTTTGCAAATCCTTTCGTCACTGGGAGTAAGTGCCCGTATAATTTTGGTTGAGTTACATTCCCGGGGGCATACCTCCACCCATACCCCCCCAACCTCCCCCACCCGTACCTCCGCCCATTCCTCCCCTGCCGCCCGGCCTTTCTCTACCCATCTCTTGTGGTCCATTTTCCGGCGACCTCGGTTGCAGCTCGTCTTGCATCTTTTGATACTCTCTCATCTGTTTTTCTGTCAGGACTGCCGTGAGTTGTTTTTCGGTCGATTCACCAAGGCGCTGCAACTCACACCTCAAACAACAATCTCCTCCACGGGTTTCTTGTCCTTTGTACTTCCCAATAATGTCCTGCTGTTTCTTGCAGTATTCCTCCATTATCGGACGAACTTTTTCTTGCTGCTCATCAGTGAGGTTAAGTCGGTCTCTCATTGACGCAAGGAGTTCTTCCGGTGTATACTGTGGTAGCGCCATTCCCCCTCCAGGGGGAGCCCATCCCTTCCTCCCCATCCTTGGCTGCGAACATGCCACCAGGAAGATGAGCAGGAAAAAGAGCGTTATTTTTGGTAGTTGTTTTAAAAAATGATGGTTACAAATATACGTGATTGACGATTTGTTTCCTCCATTCACAATAAGCTCCTTTCGTTATAACTACGTATGTCAGATGCCGAAAAACCTCATTAATGAGTGTTGTCGTTTGATGTTTAAGAAAGGTTACACAACAATAAAATTTTTTATTGTAGAGAAAATTTTCATCCCGCACAATTTTTAGGGGGTTCACAAATAATTTTAGTTAAAACAGTGAGTTACAGTATAGAAAAATCAAAAAATGCACCACGCCCTGTTTTTTGTAACTTTTTTGAATCGGCCCGCAACTATATAGGTGAAGGGGAAATGGGCAGACGAAAGTCAAAGAATGCTTCTACGGAGGATCCTCCTTTTGGTTCAAGCAGCATTAAAGGAGTTGGAGTCTTAAAGGGTTTAAAGAGAAGGAAGATAAACAGTAACTTTTATTATGAAAGGAGAACACATGAGCAAACCTAAATTAATTGGTAGCCTGCTTTTGATATTTGTTCTGGGCGCTTTGGCCGGAGCCTGGGGAAATCAACTATACTTCATGCACTGTATAAAGCATAGATTTGAACGATTCGCTCAAGGTGGGCCAATGCCGTTCATGTCTGGGCATAGAATGAAGGGATTTGCGGAAGGCGGGCAACCGCCATGTATGTTTGAGAATAGAATGGAGCGATGCGGGAAAATAATAAATGAGCTCGACCTTACGGCAGACCAAAAGAAAAAGGCTGACGATATCTTGACCAAAAATCAGGATGAAAGAAAAAAGCTCATGGATAGCCTCAGGGAAGCGCAAGAAAAGCTCAACACCGTGGTTTCTGCCAAAGAGTTTGATGAAGCTGCCTTCCGGCAAGCTTTTCAACAGGCATCATCCATTAAGGAAAACTTAGCTGTACTCAGAGCAAAAATGATTCCAGAGCTAAAGGCCGTACTTAGTCCTGAACAGGTTGGATACCTTAAGGGGCGAATGGAAACAAAAAAAGAGTTTTGCAAGAAAAACCGCGGGTGTTCACGGTGGGGGCATCACGGCGGGTTGGCTGAACCTGATATGACTCCCCAAAACCGCCAGGAACAAGGTGACCAGCCCAACTCTTAACGACAGTGATTGGCATTTGCCGAACGGGGCAGGAAGAAAATTTTATCTCCTGCCTCGAAACTCGGTTGTAAAATTTTGTAATCAGTATAAAATAAGCAAAAGCGAAAACAAGTTGTTTAAAATTCAAAGCCGA
>Ga0315273_10012000_pt1 | contig 11091 bp, 12 predicted proteins | sample YL17G02_0_MG_FD_205753 | JGI IMG/M metagenome (GOLD analysis project Ga0315273, IMG submission 205753) | Sediment microbial communities from Yellowstone Lake, YNP, Wyoming, USA - YL17G02_0 | ecosystem: Environmental > Aquatic > Freshwater > Lake > Sediment | place: USA: Wyoming | collected...
TGCCCGAGCCGCCGGTACGACGCGGCCAGGTGCTTATTAACAATGTTTTGGAAACAGGCGTTGATGTGATCGCGACGAGGGGTCAAGTCTTAACATTTAACATTCCTTCGACTGGCAATCCCCCTTTAGTGTCTAAATGGGGAAATGTTAAATGTTAAGACTTGACCCCTATGCCATCGGCCTCGACCTCGGAGGGAGCAAGGTCGAGGCCTGCCTTGTCGATGCCCAGAGGTCCATCATGGCCCGCGAGCGCATCCCGTCGGAGCCAAGCCTCGGGAAGGAACGCCTGGTCGCAAACATCCTGAAGCTCGTGGCGGATACCGCGGGCGGGAGGACGTTCGCGGCCGTGGGAATGGGGACGCCGGGGAACTATGACCCGTCCGACGACATCATGCACGGGGCGCCGCACACCCCGCTCTACGAACAGTCAGGGCTGGTCAGCCTGCTCCGGGCGAAACTCCCGGTACCGCTCGTCGTCGAGAACGACGCGAACTGCCTGGCCCTGGCCGAGTTCTTCGAGTCCTGCCGGGGACGATATGCTTCCGTGATAGCGGTCATCCTGGGGACGGGCATGGGCTCCGGCCTCATCCTCGACAACAGGCTTTACCGGGGCGCCCGGGGGAACGCCGGGGAGATCGGTCACGCGAGCATCGACATCGACGGGCGCCCATGCGAGTGCGGCCGCCGCGGCTGCGCGGAAGCCTATCTTTCGGGCCCGAGCCTGAGCCGCCGCTTCGCCGAGCTTACCGGCGCCAAGCTTTCCCCGCGCGAGATCTACCTCCGCTATGAAAAGGGGGATCCGCGCGCCCGGGAATTCTTCGAGGAGAGCTTCCGCATCATGGGCGAGGTTTTTGCCAACGCGGTCAATATCCTGGACATCGAGGCCATCGTCCTTGGAGGCGGCGTCTCCAATATTCCCCTGTGGTATGACCACGTCCCGCCCTATCTCCGGAAAGGGCTGTTCGGCGTCCCGGGGCGCGACATTCCCATCCTCAAGGCCAGGCTCGGTGACTCCGCCGGTGTCATCGGCGCCGCCTATCTCGCCCTCCGGGCGATGAAGCTTATGGAATTTTAGCGCTCGCCCTTCGCCGGTCGTGTGGATCGCCTACTCAGGACTCGGGGACATCCCTCCGGAAGACGCGGATTTTCCCCGGCGAGGAAAATCCGCTCGGGTTTCGGGTTCGCTCTCCCCGTCCTTTTGGGACGGGGAACCGTGCCCGCTCACCCTCAAACCGCTTCCTCCGGGATATCCCCTCCGTCCTTCGCTCGGCGATCCCATGGCGCCGCTTGTAATGGCCGCGGGTTCCCGGTAAAATTGTCGTGATCCTGAAATTCCGCGGAGAAAGGGAAGACCAACATGCCAAAAAAAACCCTCTTCATCGGTTGCCTGGGAGTTCTGATCCTTGTGGCGATCCTTGTTTTTTCGGTGGGCACAGGGACCTATAACACCCTCGTCAAGCTGGACCAGGCCGTCAGGGCCCAGTGGGCCCAGGTGGAGAACGTCTACCAGAGAAGGGCCGACCTCGTCCCGAACCTCGTCGAGACGGTCAAGGGCGCCGCCAATTTCGAGAAGGAGACCTACACGGCCGTGACCGAGGCCCGGGCCAAGGTCGGCCAGATGAAGATCGACGAAGGCGTCGTCAACAACCCCGAGAGCTTGGCCAAGTTCCAGCAGGCCCAGGATGAGCTCGGCGGCGCGATCGCCCGGCTCCTGGTGGCCGTCGAGAATTACCCCGACCTCAAAGCCACCCAGAATTTCCGGGACCTTCAGACCCAGCTCGAAGGGACGGAGAACCGCATCACCGTCGAGCGCCAGCGCTTCAACGAGACGTCCCAGGCGTTCAACACCAAGAGGCAGAGCTTCCCTACGGTCCTTATCGCCGGGTTCTTCGGCTCGAAGTTCGCCGAGAAGGCCTACTTCAAGGCCCAAGCCGGTGCCGAGACCGCGCCCAAGGTCCAGTTCTAAGCGTTGTCCAAGAATCGCTCTTTCGCCGCGTCCCTCGGCCTCCTTGTTCTTGTCGGCCTTGCGGGGACGGCCTTCGCCCAAAGCCCGGACATTCCGAGGTCGCCTGACCGCTGGGTCACGGACAGAGCCGGATTCTTGTCTGCCCCGGCTGTCGACGCCCTCGATTCCACCCTGGAGGATTTCGAGCGGCGGACCGGACGTCAGGTCCTCGTTTACGTCGACGGGACCACCGGGGGGATCCCCCTCGAGGATTGGGCTTCCAGGGCGTTCCAGGCATGGAAGGTTGGCCGCAAAGGCCTCGACGACGGTCTGGCCGTGTTCATCATGGCCGCGGACCGGAAGATAAGGATCGAGGTCGGCTATGGCCTCGAGGCGCTCGTCCCGGATATCACGGCGGGCCGGGTCATCAACGACATCATGGTCCCGGCCATCCGGAACGGGGAGAACGACAGGGCCGTCCGGGACGGCGTCTCCACCCTCCTCGGGGTGATCTCGGGGGAGCCCGGAGCCGCCGGATCGGGAGAAGCGGGCGCCCGGACGACGCGGCGCATTTCGACCGGGGAGAAGATCCTCGCCGGCGCCGCCATCCTGTTCTTCCTTATCCTATTCATCACCAATCCGTCCATGGCGCTCTGGCTGCTGTTCAGCCTTCTTTCGGGCGGACGCGGCGGTGGAGGGGGTTCGGGGCGAGGCTCGTTCGGCGGCGGCGGGGGCCGATCCGGGGGCGGAGGGGCCTCGGGCTCGTGGTGAGTGGTGAGAGGCTGGAGGGCAAGATGTTGAGATGGGGACGCCGTAAGCTGCTCAAGACGATCGACCGCGAACGCCTGCTTTCGGTCATTCAGGAGGCCGAACGACGGACCTCGGGCGAGATCCGCGTCTCGGTTGCCCCGTTCTTTTGGGGAAACGTGCGCAAGGTCGCCGAAAGGGCCTTCGTCCGGCTGAAGATGACGGAGACCAGGGATCGGAACGGCATCCTCTTCTTCATCGTCCCAGCCCGCCACCGGTTCGCGGTCCTGGGTGATTCAGGGATCCACGCCAGGGTCGGACAGGAATTCTGGGGCCTGGTGGCCGGATTGCTATCGGAAAGTTTCCGGAAGGGGGAATACACCGAGGGGCTGGTCCGGGCGATCTCCGCCGCGGGCGAGAAGCTTGCCGAGCACTTTCCCTACGACGCCGCCTCCGACGTCAACGAGCTCCCCGACGACATCGATTTCGCGAAGCCCTCAAAGGGCTGACGCTTCTTCCCTCCCTCTCGACCCAATAAGCTCGCCGCATTCTTTTTCGAAACTCTGAGGAATACCTGGGGAACGTCCATGTCACTCACCGTAGTTGAAATGTATGTCCATGAGTTCCTGGGAACATAGCCGCTCGAGGCCCGTGATGGGAGGGCTTTGACAAAGGGCTGCAGCGACCATGCGGAGGTCCCGGAGACGTGTTCTAACTATGGGCGAGGAAGGCCGCTCCCAGAGCCCCCATTGGGAAGGGGACCCGTCGTCAAGGCCTTTTGGCCTTGACGATGGGGGAACCTGTTGACAGGTTCCTGGGGCCTGGGGGCGGCCTCCAAGCCCTGCGAAGGCGATCTTTACCGGAGCCGGGAGCAAAGCCCTTTGCAAAGACCTCATGGCCATCACGGGATGGAGAGCGATTGGCTTGTTCCGGAAAATCAGCGGCAGGCTTACTGGTATTTCCCCATGATATAATTTTCGAGCTGCTGAATGGTTACCTTCTGGGTCGACATGATCGCCTTGACCACGTCACCGATGGAGATGATGCCGGACAGCTTGTCCTTTTCCAGGACGGGGAGGTGGCGGATGCGCCGGTCCGTCATCAGCGCCAGGCACTCCTCGACCGTCGCGCTGGGATGGACGCCGTAGACCTGGGTTGTCATGATGTCCCGGACGGGCGTTTCCTTGGAAACCCGGCCCACCAGGGCGATCTTGCGGGCATAATCGCGCTCGGACATGATCCCGGCGACCCGGGCTTTCTCGACGATGATCAGGGCGCCGATGCCCTTCTCGGACATAAGCTTCAAGGCGTCGAAGACCGTGGCCTCCGGCCCGATCGTCCAGGCCTCGCGCCCCTTCTCGTCCAGGATCTGTTTCACTGTGATCATGACTGGGCCTCCTCTTTTTCTCGTTAGTCACCCATTAATAGCCCAATCCAGACCGGCTGTCAATTCCCGGGTTCCGGCTTGAGGCTTGTCTTCCCGAGCTCGGACCGCTGACCTTTCTTAATCGAAATACCCCGTCAGGTCATCGCGGTTGAGCTTCTGCTCGATGGCCGTCCGGGCGACGGCCCGCGCCTATTCGATGAGGAGGAAGGCGTACCGGTTCATTTCCTGGGTGGGGTCCGAAAGGACCTGGATCGGGTATCCGGCGGCGCGGACCGTCGAAAAAACGTCCACGGCCATGGCTTCGGGCGTCGGCCGGGCGAGCCGCGGCTCCTTGCACGATGTCCGGCGGCCCGTGCATTTTTCACAGAGGGTGCAGCTGTCCAGAAGGAGGATGAAAGCCTTGGGGTGCCCGGACAAGAACACGTCCCGCTCGAGGTCGAGGAGCCTCCGGCCGACCTCCTCGGTCCAGGCGTGGCGATCCTCGGGCTTGGCGAGCTTCTTTGCGAAATGAAAGACCACGGCCTCCGAATACTCCCGGAAGAAGCGCCCGCATTCCGGGACCGGCGGGACGTTGGGAGGGCAGGTAGCGTTACGGCCGTATCCACCGCAGCCGAACAGGCATTTCATCCGGACCCATTCGGCGACAACGACCGACGCCGGGTCGATCCAGCGGAAATCCGTGAAGCCGCGGCCATGGAACATATCTTCGAGAACCTGTTTCGGGAGCATAATCTTCCGCCTATGAGAAACTTATATCACCGGCCCGAGGGCGCGTCAACACGCCGAGCCGCCGCATGTTTGACCCGTTCGCCAACGCTGCCCCGCCATGAAAGGCGGGGCCTAAAATTAGGAGTCCCGCCTTTCATGGCGGGGACGCGAAGCGAGGCTCAGGGTTAACCCGGAACAAGCCCCGGCCCCGGCCTTGCCAGGACCGGGACTGGGAAGCCCGGCCCCGGCCTTGCCAGGACCGGGAAGTCGAACGGGTTGACATCCTTTCTTCCGATGCGATAGATTGATGCCCGGAGCGAGCATGAACAAACGATATTTTTTGCCCGGGATCGTCATCTATTGCCTCACCGCCGTCCATCTGGCCGGGGGCGCGCCTGCTTACAAACGGACCGAGGCCATGGTCGCCATGCGCGACGGCGTACGCCTGCACACGGTGATCTATGCGCCCGCGGCCGCGGACGGGCCCCTGCCCTTCATCCTCAACCGGACGCCCTACGGGGCGGGCGGCGATGAAAAAGGGCATCCCAAGCTCGCGACGAGCTATAAAGAGCTTGCCGACGAAGGATACATCTTCGTTTTCCAGGATATCCGCGGCCGGTACGGGTCCGGGGGGAAGTTCGTCATGATGCGCCCGCCCCGCGAAGAGAACGTCCCCGAGGCGTTCGACGAGGGGACCGACGCCTACGACACGATCGACTGGCTCGTCCGCAACGTCCCCGGCAACAACGGGCGGGCGGGCATGCTCGGCGTCTCCTACGACGGCTGGCTCACGGTCCAGGCCCTGATCGACCCGCACCCGGCCCTCAAGGCCCTCTCTCCCCAGGCCTCGCCGGCGGACATGTACCTGGGGGACGATTTCTTCCACGACGGCGCCTTCCGCCTGAGCTATGGGTTCGAGTACGCGGCCATGATGGAGACCTCCAACGTCGACTATCATTTCCGCTTCGACACGTACGACACCTTCGAATGGTACCTGAAGCTGGGTCCCCTGGGGAACGTCAACGCGACCTATTTGCTCGGCAAGATCCCGACATGGAACGATTTCGTCGGCCACCCGAATTACGACGCCTTCTGGCAAAAGCTGGCGGTGACGCCCCACCTCGCCCGGGTTGCCGTCCCGACGCTCAACGTCGCCGGCTGGTGGGACCAGGAGGACTTCTCCGGGCCGCTCAAGATCTATGCGGCGCTCGAGGAACATGACGCCGGCCGGATGAACTATTTCGTCGCAGGGCCCTGGAACCACGGCGGCTGGGCCCGCGACGGGAGCCGGCTGGGGAGGATCGCGTTCGGCGACGATACCGCGAAATACTTTCGGGAGAAGGTGCAGGCGCCGTGGTTCGCCCACTATCTCAAGGACAAGGAGCCTTTCGAAATGCCCGAGGCCCTGACCTTCCAAACAGGGACGAACCGATGGGAATCCTACGATGAGTGGCCGCCCCGCCGGTCGTCCCGCGAGCTTCGTCTTTACCTTCGCCCGGGCGGGACCCTCGCTTTCGACCCGCCGCAAGAGGACGGCGACCCGGGGTACGACGGATTCGTCTCGGACCCGTCCCGGCCGGTGCCGTATAGGATGCGGCCCGTCGAGGCGACCTATGACCCCCGCGGCTCCGGCTGGCCGACCTGGCAGGTCCAGGACCAGCGCTTCGCCCACCTCCGCCCGGACGTCCTGAGCTGGGAGACGGGCCCGCTCGCCGAGGACGTCGTCGTCACGGGTGACGTTTCGGCCCGCCTTTTCGCTTCGACCACGGGGACGGATGCCGATTGGGTCGTCAAGCTCATCGACGTCTATCCGGAGGACGTCCCCGGGGACCCCGGGATGGGAGGGTACCAACTCATGATCGCCGGGGAGGTCGTCCGCGGCCGGTTCCGCAAGGGCTGTGAGAGGCCGGAGCCCGTCCCGGCCGGCAAGGTCGAGGAGTATGCCGTCGACCTCCGTCAGCACGACCATCGATTCCTCAAAGGGCACAGGATCATGGTCCAGGTCCAGAGCACGTGGTTCCCTCTCATCGACCGCAACCCGCAGACGTACGTCGGGAACATCTTCCTGGCCGGCGAGGCGGACTATCGCCCTGCGACCCACCGCGTCTTCGGCTCGAAGTCGTTCCCGTCGCATATCCGGCTGATGGCCCCGGCCCGATAAGCGACGGTTTCGACGCCGGGCGTCTCGCCCGTGGACACCGACCCGGATCCGTGGGTATAATGGTTCCATGCGGCTCCCGCACGGGGAAAGGGACCAGGACGCCATCGGCCGGAAGCGGTTCGCCGTCATTCTCTCCCGCCCTAAAAATCATGAGAACATCGGGTTCGTCGCCCGGGCCATGAAGAACACGGGGTTCGACGACCTGCGACTCATAGGCGTGGACGCGCTCCGGCCGGAGGCGTTCCGGACGGCCGTCCATTCCGAGACGATCCTGAAAAAGGCCAGCTATTTCCCGGACCTCGCGGCCGCGACCGGGGCCCTGCATCTCGTCTTCGCCGCGACGGCCCGGGTCCGGAACACGTTCGCGGTGCATCCGTTCGCCGAAGCGGTCGAAACGCTCCGGACGTCCCCCAGGGGGGCGCGGATCGGCCTCCTCTTCGGAAACGAGCGCACCGGCTTGATGTCGGAGGAGCTCGGGGCCGCCAATTACGTCTTCTCCCTGCCCCAGGCGACGCGCCAGCCTTCCTACAACCTGGCGTCGGCCGTTCTCCTGACGCTCTTTGCCCTCTTCAGCCTGCAGCGGCCCGCCTCCGCGGAGCCGGAAGCCCTGCCGGCGACCCGGGCCGCCCAGGACGAATGCATTCGGGTCGTACTGATGAAGCTCGAGCGGAGCGGGTTCATCCACGGCGAGAACAGGGCCCACGTCTCCGAAATGGTCCGGGGCCTTTTCGGACGCCTCGCCCTGACGGACAAGGATCGGAAGTTCCTCATGGCCGTCTTCAATCAAAGCGTGGAACGGGAAAGGAAACAAGGGAGGTAACGTCATGGCAGTGAACGAGATCAAAGTCGTCTTCGGCGGCGGCTTGAAGGTCGACGCGGAATACCACGGCCATCTGATACGGACGGACCAGCCCGCGCGCGACGGCGGCGAGGGGACGGCGCCTTCGCCGTTCGACCTCTTTCTGGCCTCCCTCGCGACCTGCGCCGGCTATTACGCCCTGGCCTTCTGCAACGGCCGCCGCATCCCGACCGGGGGCCTTTCCGTCTCCCTCGTGACCGAGAAGGAGATGGGAGCCAAGACGATCGGCCGGATGACGATCCGGCTCGGCCTGCCCCCGGGCTTCCCCGAAAAATACCGGGAGGCCATCGTCAAGGCGGTGGACGCCTGCGCGGTCAAGGCCCATATCAACAACCCGCCGGCTTTTGAGGTGGTCATCGGCCCGGCGGAGTGACCCGGGCCGGGAGGGATATTCATGGACTTCAGCAAGCTGAAGGACGCGGTCGCCGCGCATTATGAGGGGTTCGTTCTCGCGGTGGCGCTTGGAGGCATCTTCGCCATTGCCTTCCTCGTCCAATATCGAATCTCGTTCCTCAACTTCTTCTTCCTGCCGGTCATCCTGGCCGGGTATTACCTGGGGAAACGCAAGGGTGTGCTCCTGGCCGTCCTGTGCGTCCTCCTCGTCGTCCTTTACTTCGTGTTTCAGGAGAAGGTCTTCGGCAGCGGGCACCCCCTGTCGTTCGATGAGCTTATCGACCTTGTTGCGTGGGGGGGATTCCTCATCGTGACCGGCGGGCTCCTGGGATCGGTCGCGGAACAGCGGGCGAACAAGCTCCGCGGCATGAGGCAGGCTTACGTCGGAGTCCTGTCGGTGCTCCTGAAATATCTGGAGGTCGCCGACGAAGCGGAGACCCGGGCCGTCCGCGTCGCCCGCCTGGCCGGGGGGATGGCCGAACGGGCCGGGCTCCCCAAGCGGGACGTCGAAAACATCAAGTCGGCCGCCCTCCTCTGCGACGCCGGAGAGCTCAGCTCCAGCCTGCCCCTCTTCGAGGACGTCGTCGGCTTCATGGAGTTCGACGGGAAAGCGGGGCCGGGACTTTCCGATAGGGAGAGGGTCCTCCTCAAGACCACGGCCTCCCTGCTCAAAGAGATCGACCCGCTCCTCGAGGGGTACCTCCGGCACTACGTTAAGGAAGCCGACATCGCGGACAAAGACCTCAACGCGGTGCCCTTCGGGTCCTCGCTCATTGCGCTGGCCGGCATTTGCGACAGGATCAAGGTTCAAGGCGCGGCCCATATCGGCCCGATGGAGGTCCGTTCGGTCAAGGAGCTCGACGCATTGAAGGATCGGGTCTTTTCCGCCCGGGCCCTCCGAACGCTGCCCGAAGGGACGGATTGAACCTCGTCGTCGGACTCGACCTCGCCGGCTCACCGAAGAGGCCTACGGGCGCCTGCCGGCTTTCCGGCAGCCGGGCGGAGACGCGGGTCCTTCTGTCCGACGACGAGATCATGGCTTACCTCCGGGACGCGCCGGCATGCATCGTCGCCATCGACGCCCCCCTGACGCTTCCTCCCGGCCGCAGGTCCATTCACGACAGGAACGACGCGCATTACCGTCCCTGCGACATCGAGCTCCGGAAGAGGAAGATCCCCTTTTTCCCCATAACCCTGGGGCCGATGAGGGGGCTGACCGAGCGGGGCATGGCCCTGCGGGCGGCGATCGAACGCCCGGGCATCCGGGTCATAGAGATCTACCCCGGCGGGGCCCAGGACGTCTGGGGCATCCCCCGCGCCGCGCGGGATTTCGACGGCCTCCTGCGGGGGCTCCGGAGGCTTGGGCTTCGCGGGTTGAGGAAGAGCGCCACGGACCACGAATTGGACGCCGCCTCGGGGGCGCTCGTCGGCCGGCTGTTCCTGGAAGGGTCGGCGGAGATCTACGGCGATTTCGAAAGCGGGGCGATCGTCATGCCGAGGCGGCCGCCCGCCGCCCGCCGGTGATCACTTTTTGACGACGATCCTGAGCGCCTTGGGAAGCACCCGAAACGTGACCTCGTCGAGCTCGCCCAGCACTTCGCCGTTGTACTGGACGGGAAGGGCCTTCCCCCGGATGACGACCTTCCGGGCCTTGAAGTGACGCTGGGTCCTCTGAAAAAGGCCCAGGTAGAGGAGCGGGAAGGCGAGAAGGAAGACGCCGGGTCCCATCTCCCAAAAGGTGACGTCGAGGTAGCCGTCTCCGGCGTCCGCGAGCGGCGCGACCCTCCAGCTGTAGCCGAAAAAATTAGTCTTGGCCACGATGCAGTCGAAGAAACGCGTCCGGACCGTCTTTCGAGTAAAGGACTCGCCCCGGTCGTCCAGGCCGTCGAAGAGCTCGACGACCTTTTCCTCGGCGGGGATCCGGAAGAGCTTCCAGGTGGCGAGGAGGTGGCCGAGCAAGCCCTGGACAGGATGCCGGAGCTTCTCCAAGGTGACTCCGGCCGTCGCGCCGACGCTGGCGAAGCCCGCATAGCGACCCCCGACCTCGATGACGTCCGATCTGACGACGGCCCTCCTGGCGAGGACTTTGGCCGCCGCCCCCGGGCTCTTGGGGATGCCGTAGGTCTTTCGGAACGCGTTGCCGGAACCGACGGGGATGATGCCGAGGACGACCTCCTCGGAGTGTCCGGATTCGAAGATGCCTTGAAGGACGTCGGCGATGGTTCCGTCTCCGCCGACGGCCACGATCATCCGGGAATCCTCGCAGGATTTCCGGGCCAGGTCCACGGTGTTCGTCCGGTCGCCGCAGAGGTCGTAACGGCGTCCGGAGAGCCTCTTTTCGAGAGCCTGACGCAGGATCTTGTTGCGGACCCAGCGACCGTTGGCCGCCCTGGGATTGACCAGGAACGTGGTGCCGGGGTCGATGTTGTCGCGGTTCATGGTCGGGTGAAGGTGTCCATTATGGCATCCGGGGACAGGCCTGTCAAAGGGACGGGTCGGAACCGGCGGCCTGACCGCGGCCCTTGAAGAGCTTCCTCAAGATGGGGATGTTGGCGGCGACAATGAGGACCCCCATGATGATGAGGATCACGGAGTCCGGAAGCCGGATGGCCCGGGCGGCGAGGGCGATGAGGTACATCCGGGGCGCCCGGGAGGTGATGACGGCGAGGATGTACTTAGCGAGGGGATAGCGGGCGATGACGACGAGGAAGCGGAACGGGTAGAAAGGGATGGGTGTGAACCCCGCGACCCACAGGGCGGCGAAAGGGGCGCGGCTGAACAAATGAACGGTCTTCTGGACGGCCCGGCTCGTAAGCATCTTCCGGAAGACCTTGAGATCGGCCACGTACCTGAAGACCGTATAGTTCAGGACCTCCGTCAGGACCGTTCCG
>Ga0315273_10012001_pt1 | contig 11091 bp, 12 predicted proteins | sample YL17G02_0_MG_FD_205753 | JGI IMG/M metagenome (GOLD analysis project Ga0315273, IMG submission 205753) | Sediment microbial communities from Yellowstone Lake, YNP, Wyoming, USA - YL17G02_0 | ecosystem: Environmental > Aquatic > Freshwater > Lake > Sediment | place: USA: Wyoming | collected...
GTTCACGGTTCGGCTAGTGAGGCACTCCCAGAGGAAACGGGGAGCGATGGATAGGCCGGACCTACGGAACCATGGCGCCAGTCCTCGACCCTACCCAGGCTGACGCATTTTTGGTACTATATCGTTTACTTAGGCCAAAAGGAGCATTCTTCCGATGAAAGACGATTTGGTGGTCGTTACCGGCGCGGGCGGGTTCATCGCCGGCCACATGGTCGCGGACCTGCGCCGTCAGGGATACAGGAGAATCCGCGCCGTCGATATCAAGCCGATCGAGGACTGGTATCAGCGTTTCGAGGATGTCGAGAACCTGTCGCTGGACCTCGACCTCAAGGAGAATTGCGAAACCGCCGCCGAGGGCGCCCGCCAGGTCTACAACCTGGCGGCCAACATGGGCGGCATGGGCTTCATCGAGCACAACAAGGCGCTGTGCATGCTGAGCGTGCTCATCAACACGCACATGCTTCAGGCGGCCCGGAAGTTCGGTGTCGAGAGGTACTTCTACTCCTCCTCGGCGTGCGTCTACAACGGCGACAAGCAGCGCGACGCCGCCAATCCCGGCCTCAAGGAAGAAGACGCCTATCCGGCGCTGGCCGAGGACGGCTACGGCTGGGAGAAGCTGTTCAGCGAGCGCATGTGCCGCCACTTCCGCGAAGACTACGGGATGTGGACGCGGGTGGCGCGTTTCCACAACGTCTACGGACCCAACGGCACCTGGGACGGCGGCCGCGAGAAGGCGCCGGCGGCCATCTGCCGCAAGATCATCCAGGCCAAGCTGGCGGGCAAACTCGAAATCGTCATCTGGGGCAGCGGCAACCAGACGCGCAGCTTCATGTACATCGACGACTCGGTGAAGGGCATTCAGACGATCATGAATTCCGGCATTCTCGAGCCCATCAACCTGGGCTCCTCCGAGATGGTGTCGATCAACCGGTTGGTCGACATGGTCGAGGAGATCGCCGGAGTGAAGATGAAGCGGATCTACGACCTCGACGCGCCCAAGGGCGTCATGGGCCGCAACAGCGAGAACACGCTCATCCGGAAGTACCTGAACTGGGAGCCGGACACTCCGCTGCGCACGGGTCTGGAGAAGACCTACGCGTGGATCCACGACCAGGTTCTGGCGCGCAACGCCGGCCGGCGCGTGGTCGAATAGAGCGCCGCCGAGCGAAGCGCCATGGACCGAATGCCCCAGCCCTGGGATTACCTGATCGTCACCGCTTCCAATGACGCGCAAGCGCGCGCCTACGAATCCCAGCTTTGCGTGCGCCGCGAGATGGGCATGTTATCGCAGGCGCGGGAAACGCTGGTGGTGGCGGACCCGGAGGGACGCCGCGTGGGAAGCGGCGGCAGTACGCTGTATTGCCTGGCCCGCATCGGCGGCGACTTGCGCCGGCGGCGCGTCCTGATGGTCCACGCCGGCGGCGACTCGAAGCGGCTTCCGGCCTACGGGCCCTGCGGCAAGCTCTTCGTGCCGCTGCCGGGGGCCAGCGACAGCGCCCTCGGATCGACGCTGTTCGACCGGATTACCGCGAACCTGCTGGACCTGCCGGCGCCGGCCGACGACGCCGGCCAGATCGTCGTCGCTTCCGGAGACGCGCTGCTTCTTTTCGATCCCGGCGCGCTGTCTTTCGCCGCCCACGGCGTTACCGCCCTGGCCAATTACGCCACGCCGGACGAGGCCCGCCGGCACGGCGTGTTTTCGGTTTCCGGCGACGGCTCGCTGCGGCTGTATCTGCAAAAGCCGTCTCCGGAGGAGCAGCAACGCACAGGCGCGGTGGACCGCGAGGGCCGAACCTTGCTCGACCTGGGCCTGATGAGTTTCGACGCCGCCACGGCCGAGGCCTGGCTCGGCGCTTTCGGCGACAGATTCCTCGATGGTGAGATCGATCTGTATCGCGAGATCTGCTGCGCGATGGGCTCCCAAGCCAGCCTCGAGCACTACATCCGCGCGGCGCGCTCGAGCGGCTCGCCGTGGGACGAAGCGACGCTGGCCGGCTGGTTCCCGGCGTTGCGCGCGATCCCGATGTCGGTCCGCGTCGCCCCGCGCTGCGAGTTCCTGCACTTCGGCACGACGCGCCAGTTGGTGGAGAGCGGCCTGGCGCTGCTGCGGCACGACCGGCAGGCCGCGCCGCCTTTTTCGCGGCTCCTGGTGAACAACGAGATCGGCGCGGACGCCGCGATTTCCGGCTCCGACGCCTGGATCGAGGGCTCGAAGCTGAGCGCGCCGCTTGCTCTGGGCGGCGGCAATGTGCTGGCCGGCGTGGATGTGGATGAGCCGCTGGCGCTGCCCGCCGGCGCCTGTCTGGATGTGCTCGGCGGCGTCAACCGCAACGGCGCGCCCTGCTGGTTCGTGCGCTGTTACGGCGTGGACGACGCCTTCAAGGACGACAGGTTTTGCGGGCGGCCGCTCGCCGAATGGCTGGCCGCGGCGGGCGCCGGGCCGCAGTCCGCCGGCCTGTGGGACGCGCGGGTGTTTCCGGCCGAGACCCACCCGGCGGGCTATCGGCGCTGGCTCTGGATGTTCGATCCGGCCTCGGCGACCGGCGAGCAGAAGCGCGCCTGGTGCGCCGCCGACCGCTACAGCGCCGCCGAGATCGCCCGGTTGTCCGATCAGCAGCAGTTCCACCGGCGGCGCGCCCGCATTCGCGCGGGCGAGATCCGCCGGTCGCTGCGGTGCATGTTCGGCCGCTCGAGCGGGTTCTCGGCCGAGGACCTGGCCTATGCGCTCTCGCACGCCGCCGACCCCGCCGCGTGGGCCGCCGAGCTTTTCGCCGAGGCCCGCTGGCATCTTCAGGAAGACGGCGACGGGCTCGAGGATTTCGTCTACTGCCGCATCGTTCATTCGCTTGGGACGGCGCTGCCCGGGGATCCGGACCAACTGCGCGCGGAAGCTTTCCGCCAGTTGAACCAGACCATCCTGCGCAGCGCGATGACCTCGAAGGCGCGCCCGCGCAACGCCCTGCGCGCCGACGAAACCATCTGGGGCCGTGCGCCGGCGCGCATCGAACTCGGCGGCGGCTGGACCGATACGCCGCCCTATACGCTCGAATACGGCGGCGACGTGGTCAACGCCGCGGTCAACCTGAACGGCCAGCCGCCCATCCACTGCTACTGCCGCGTGATCGGCGAACCGGTGGTCCGGCTGAGTTCGATCGATACCGGCCGGCACATCGAAATCGCCAATCTCGAAGAACTGCTCGACTACCGCCGGCCGGGCGACGGCTTCGCCCTGGCCAAGGCGTCGCTGGCCATTTCCGGATTCTCGCCCGAGTTGGCGGACTGGCCGGCGGGCGTCACCCTGCGCGACATGCTGCGTGAATTCGGCGGCGGCATCGAGCTGACCACGCTGGTCGGCATCCCCAAGGGCAGCGGGCTGGGAACCTCGAGCATCCTCGGCGCGGTCCTCATCGCCGTCGTCGAGCGCATGATGGGACGCACTCTCACTCAGCGCGAACTGTTCCACGACGTGCTGCGCCTGGAGCAGGCGCTCACCACCGGCGGCGGCTGGCAGGATCAGATCGGCGGCGGAGTCGGGGGCTCGAAGATCACCACCACGGCGCGCGGCCTGTTCCCCGACCCGCGCATTCACTATGTGCCGAACGACGTCATCGATCCGAAAATGAACGGCGGCTCGACCCTGCTCTACTACACCGGGATGACGCGCATCGCCAAGAACATTTTGCAGCAAATTGTCGGCGGCTATTTCAACCGCAATCGCGGCATCATGAAAACGCTCGAGCACGAGCACCTGGTGGCGCGTTGCGTCGCCGGCGCCATGGCCCGCAAGGACGCCCGAATGTTCGGCCACTTCGTCGATGTGGCCTGGCGCCTGCAAAAGGAGCTGTGCGGCGAAGTCACCAACCCGGCCATCGAATCGCTGCTCGAGCGCGTGCGCCCGCACGTCCATGGCATGCGCATCTCGGGCGCCGGCAGCGGCGGTTTTCTGTTCATGATTTGCAGATCGCCGCAAGACGCCGCGCGCGTGCGCCAGATGCTCGAACGGGAACCGCTGAACGACCGCTCGCGCTTCTTCGACTTCGAGATCAACCACGCCGGCCTGGAAGTGACCACCTGCTGAGCTTCGTCCGCGGCGATATGGAGCCATGACCAGGCGCCGAGTCATCAACGGCATTCCTGTCGAAGAGGGCGGCCGAAGCGTGTACGCCGACCTGGGGTACGCCGACAGCGACGAAATGGCGATCAAGGCCCAGTTGGTCACCAAGATCGCGGAGATCCTCAAGAAGCGGGGACTGACCCAAGGGCAAGCCGCGGAAATCCTCGGGCTCACGCAGCCGAAGGTGTCGGCGTTGCTGAAGGGCCGGTTTCGCGGCACCTCCGAGCGGCGGCTTCTGGAGTGCCTTGCCCGCCTGGGGCGGATTGTTCAGATCATCGTCAAGCCCGCGCCGCGAAGCCGTGAGAGCGGCCGCCTGACGTTGCGCTGACCTGACGCCGGCCTGGAAGTTACCACCTGCTGAACTTCCCGTCAGCTTGCTTCCCGAGCCTTTCGCGCCAGGTGCTGTTGGTCGAGCGCCTGACGCACCAGGGTTTTGATCACTGCTTGCCGGCTCACGTTCAGATCCCGGGCCGTCTCATCCAGCTCAGTCAGCATTTTCACCGTAAAATCGACGTTCACCCTTTGCACGGGAGAAACCATCCTGCCCTGGTTGGTGAAGTGCTTCGAGACATCCTTGCCTCGATCGGCCTGCCGTGCGATCGCCTCGGCCGAAATCGGGCGTTTTGACTTAGGCGCGTTCTTCATACAGGGTACGGGCGGCCACCCACCCATCCGATCGCGCGGCACTGCTCGGGAAAATCGGACCGCCGGTCAAGATAATAGGGATGCCGCCACAACTCCAACGCTTCCTCGAAGCTGATTCCTCGCTTGGGATTCCTTTTCAGCGAGCGGCTCTTCTTCGGGTCGAAGCGAAAGCGCATTCTACCATAATGGTATAACAGTTATACCCAAAGAGCAAGACGATTGGCTCGCCGGGTGGAGGCTGTCCCCGTAACCGGACCTTGTGGCTGATCGACATGCCGTCCTTCTTCTCCATCGACGCGCGGATGATGACGTCGTCGCCCACGACCACGGCGCCGCGCTTCAGCATGGAGGCGCGGTGACCTGGGCGTACCCTTCTTGCCGCTATACTTCGTCGCCCGGCAGCGGAGGCTTACCTTTCCCCGCGCGTTTCAGGATTCGCTTCGCTCTTCCCATGCTGGCCCGGCCGGACCGTTCGCCGAAGTACTCCTGGGTGCGCAACGCGGACAACTTCTCCGCCACCGCAACGTTAATCAACTGGTTCAAGGCGACACCTTCGGATTGAGCCACGCGCCGGGCTTCATCCAACAGCGAAGTCTGAAGCCGGAGTGCAACATTACTCCTTGTCATATCTCGCTCCCTTGATCTCTCGCCAGACGGCGCCCGGCGGGGTCGCGCGAATTCCAAATTCCTCCGCGGCTGCGCCCAGGTGCCGCAGGTTGAAGGTGACCAGGCAATCGGCCCTGCCGTTTACCGCGGTTTCCAGGACCATCTCGTCCGCCGGGTCTTTCAGCATCGGTCTCCAGAGGAATCGCAATCGCACGGGTACAATCACGGCCGCCAGCCCGTCGTGCATGAGCGGAACCGAGACGAGCATGATGAACCGCCGGCCGAGCGCCCTCAACAGCAGTTGCCGCGAGGCGCCTCGATCGCTTCGGAAGCAGTCAATCCGGCCGATCTTCGAGCCGCCTTTCACCGGGGGACGTCCACGGGCGGGTTCGGCTGCCTCCATCCGGATGGCGGCCGTTGCCGCCTATCGGCTTCACTTGACCTTGTAGCTGACCGACATGCCGTCGTTCTTCTCCATCGACGCGCGGATGATGACGGTGTCGTAGTCGGGGCTGGTCTGGAGGTAGGTCAGGAAGTCCGCCACGGCCCTGGCGGAGACGATAACGTTGTCGCCCACGACTACGGCGCCGCGCTTCAGCTTGGGCTCGATCGCCTTGAGGTACTTCAGATAGTCGGGCTTGTTGGCGTCGATGAAGATGAAGTCGAATTCGCCCTTGAGGTCGGGCAGAAGCTTGAGCGCGTCGCCCTGCATGACCGTGACGGTCTTTTCCAGGCCGACCTTGGCAACGTTCTGTCTGGAATCCTCGGCCCGCTTCGGATCGATCTCCAGCGAGTAGAGATGGCCGCCGGTCCGCTCGAAGCCGATGCCCATGTTGATGGCGCCGAAGCCGGCGGCGACGCCGACTTCGATCCCCCGCTTGGCATTCGTGCTTTCGATCAGGATGCGAAGCATCATGGCATCCTCCGGCGCCGTGCTCAAACTGGTCCGGCGGAATTGCTCCAGAAATGCTTTACGGAACTCGGCGCTGTTCTTGGCCGGCTCCTGGGCGCGCGCGATGAGTGCGCATGAAAACAATGCTGTCACGGCCACTAGGGCTGTTCGATTCACAATCTCTCCTTTGGGAACCCAGGACCTCTCGCTTAGGGTTGTGGCTGAGCCACGAGCGTGAGCGAGTGGTCGGCTGGGTACAAGTTCCAAGTATAGCGTGCCGTTCTCAGACGTTTTGCCGCAGGCTCGACTGCCGGACCACCAAGGCCGGTTTCAGAAGCACGCTTCTGGGGCGCGGCCGGGTCTTCGACTCGACCAGGCTCAGCGCCAGTTTGGCGGCCTGTTTTCCGATCGACGCGCTGTCCTGATCCACGCTCGACAGCGGCACCCGCAGCAGCTCCGCGTACAGCACGTTGCCGCAGCCGACGACGGCCACGTCCTCGGGCACCCTCAGCCCGGCTTCGAGGATGGCTTTCAGCGCTCCCATGGCGATCGGATCGTTGTAGCAGAAGACTCCGTCCGGCCGCGGCTCCAGGGCCAGCAACTGGCGCATCGCCTGGTAGCCGCTCACATCGCCGCGGTCGTCGCCGGAGGCGCCCGCGGCAATGTAACCGGCCAGCGGCGCCAGCCCGCGCGCCGCCAGCGCCCGGCGGTAGCCTTCGGCGCGCCCGAGCGCCGTGCTGACCTCCGGCCCGCGAATGTGCGCAACGCGCCTCGACCCGGCCGCCAGCAGATGCTCGGTGGCCATGACGCCCACCGCGACGTCGTCGACGCCGACGAAGTTCGCCGCCAGGCCCGCAAACTGGCGGTCGATCAGCACATAGGGCGTCTTGCACTCCTCGATGCGCCGGAAGCTCTCGACGGTCCACTGCGCCGAGGCGATAATCAGCACGTCCACGCGCCGGGCCAGGAGTTGATCGATCTCCCGCCGCTCCAGTTCGGGATCTTCTTCCGAGGACGAAATAATGAGGCCGTAGCCCTTCTTGCGCAGAACCTGGGACAACCCCTTGGCGACTTGCGCGAAGAACGGGTGCGTCAGGTCGGGCACGATCAGGCCGGCCATCGAGGTCCGCCCGGTTACCAGCGCGCGCGCCGCGAGATTGGGCTGGTAGTTCAGCTCCTTCATGCGCTTCAGCACGCGCTCGCGGGTCTCCTCGCCGATGTCGCCGTGGTTGCGCAGCACCTTCGAGACCGTGACCACCGAGACGCCCAGGTCAAGGGCGATGTCTTTCATGCGGACGGCCATTCGTTCCTTGCCAGCCAATGACATTCCTGGCGATCGGCGCCACCGCGCGGGCGTTTCGCCGATCTGATAGAATCGCTATTCCTTTACTATATCGATTACTTGTGAGGAAAACCATGCGCTTCACCCGGAGATCGATCCTCAAGGCGGCCGCCGCCGCGCCCGCCCTGGCGCTGGGCACCGCCGCGCCAAAATCCTTTCAGCCCGCCTGGGAATCGCTGAAACAGTTTCAATGCCCGGAGTGGTTCCGCGACGCCAAGTTCGGCATCTGGGCGCACTGGGGTCCGCAATGCGTCCCCGAACAGGGCGACTGGTACGCGCGCAACATGTACATCGAGGGCAGCCCGCAGTACCAGTGGCACGCCGCGCACTACGGCCATCCCTCGAAGTTCGGATACAAGGACATCCTGCCGCTCTGGAAGGCCGAGAAGTTCGATCCGGAGAACCTGCTGCGGCGCTACCAGGCCGCCGGGGCGAAGTACTTCGTCTCGATGGGCGTGCACCACGACAACTTCGACATCTGGAACTCGAAACATCACCCTTGGAACGCGGCCCGGGTGGGACCCAAGAAGGACATCGTCGGGCTCTTCGCCCGGGCGGCGCGCAACCACGGCCTGCGTTTCGGCGTCACCGAGCACCTGGAGCGCAGCTACAGTTGGTTCAATGTCAACAAGGGCGCCGACAAGCAAGGCCCGCATCAGGGCGTGCCCTACGACGGCAACGATCCCAAGTACGAATCGCTCTACTTCCCCAAGCACGACGACACCAACTCGCGCTATCCAAAGAATCCGCCGGACTGGTGGAAGCGGCAATGGGCCAGGCGCATTACCGACCTGGTGGACCAGCACCGTCCCGACCTGCTCTACACCGACGGGGCGGTTCCGTTCGGCGAGGTGGGCCGCGGCCTCCTGGCGCACTACTACAACGCGAACATGAAGCAGCACGGCGGCGCGCTGGAGGCGGTCTACACGCTGAAGAAGCCCAACGACGACGAACACGGCGAGTACGTGGAAGGCATCGGCGTGCGCGACATCGAGCGCGGCGTGGTCGACGACATCTACTCCGCGCCGTGGCAAACCGACACCTGTATCGGAACCTGGTACTACAACCGCGGGATCCAATACAAGACGGCTCGGATCGTGATTCACATGCTGGCGGATATCGTCAGCAAAAACGGCAACCTGCTGCTGAACTTTCCGCTGCGGCCCGACGGGACGCTGGACCCGGAAGAGGACCAGGTGCTGGAAGCCATCACCGGGTGGATGAGGGTCAACGGCGAGGCCATCCACGCCACCCGGCCGTGGAGGATCTTCGGCGAGGGGCCGTCGCGGCAGGAGAAGAGCGGCCACTTCAACGAGCGGAACTTCAAGGGCTACACGGCTTCCGATTTCCGCTTTACCATGAAGGGCAAGACGCTCTATGCTATCTGCATGGGGTGGCCGGAGAAGCAGATGGTGATCGCCTCGCTGGCCGGGCAGGCCAGCGTCGCGCGCGTCGAGATGCTGGGCCTGAAGGGGCCCCTTCAGTGGTCGCGGACCGACAGGGGCCTGGTGGTTGAGATGCCGCGTGAAAAGCCCTGCGATTACGCGGCGGCGTTGAGGATATCGTTATGAGACGCTACGGGTGGACGATCGGGTTGAAGCCCGAAGCGGTGGAGCGGTACAAGGCCCACCACGCCGCGGTCTGGCCCGAAGTGCTCGGGATGATCCGGAAGTGCAACATCCGGAATTACTCGATCTACCTCAAGGACAACGTGATGTTCGGCTACTACGAGTACCACGGCGCGGACCACGCGGCCGACATGGCCAGGATGGCCGCCGACGCAAGGACGCAGGAGTGGTGGGCCATCATGGGCCCGATGCAGCAGCCCATCGAAACGCGCCAGCCGGGCGAGTGGTGGGCCGAAATGGAAGAAGTCTTCCACACGTATTAAACCGGGGAACGTCGTGCCTGTCACCTCGTTTCCCAGGAGCTGACTGAAATGAAGAAAACGGTGATTCCGATTCTGGCGCTGTGCGCCGTCTCGTGGGCACAGCCCTACGAGAAGAAGATCGAGGACGCGCTCAAGACGGTGGATGCGGTTGCCTCCAAAGGCCCGTTCCAGCCGAAATGGCAGTCGCTTGAGAACACCAAGGTCCCGGCCTGGTATGAAGACGGCAAGTTCGGCATCTTTATTCACTGGGGCGTGTACGCCGTGCCGGCTTTTGGCAACGAGTGGTATCCGCGCCGGATGTACCTTCAGGAAAACGAGCGCGAGATCTTCCAGCACCATGTGAAGACCTACGGGCCGCAATCCAAGTTCGGCTACAAGGACTTCATCCCGAAGTTTAAAGCCGAGAAGTACGACCCCAACGCGTGGGCCACGCTGTTCAAGAACGCGGGCGCGAGGTTCGTCGTGCCGGTGGCCGAGCACCACGACGGCTTCCCGCTGTATGACTGCTCTTTCACCGACTGGAGCGCCGCCAAGATGGGGCCCAAGCGCGACGTCATGGGCGACCTGGCCGGCGCGGTTCGCAAGCAAGGCATGCGTTTCGGCGCCTCCTCGCACCGCGCCGAGCACTGGTGGTTTTTCGACGGCGGGATGAAGTTCGACTCCGACGTGAAGGACCCGCGCTACGCCGGGCTGTACGGCCCCGCGCAGCCCAAGCGCCTGCCCGACGCCAAGCGCGACAACCAGCCCGACCGGGCCTACTTGAACGACTGGCTGGCGCGCACTACGGAGCTGGTCGACAAGTACAAGCCCGAGCTGTTATGGTTCGACTGGTGGATCGAAGAGCCGGTCTTCGAGCCTTACCTGCAGCGCTTTGCGTCGTTCTATTACAACCGCGGCGCCGAATGGAAACGCGGCGGCGTGGCGATCAACTACAAGAACAAGGCCTTCCCGGAGAAGACGGCGGTGCTGGATATCGAGCGAGGCAAGCTGGACGCCATCCGGCCCTTGGTCTGGCAGACCGACACGTCGATCGGCCTCAAGTCCTGGGGCTACATCGAGAACGAGGAGTTCCGCTCGGCCGATTCGCTGGTAGACGACCTCATCGACATCGTCAGCAAAAACGGGCTGCTGCTGCTGAACATCGGCCCGCGCGCCGACGGCACCATTCCGGACCAGGCGCAGAAGCTGTTGCTGGAAATGGGCAAATGGCTTCAGTTGAACGGCGAGGCGATCTACGGAACGCGTCCCTGGAAGGTCTTCGGCGAAGGGCCGACCGAGGTGCTCAAAGGCGGCTTCACGGACCGCAAGCAAAAACCGTTTATCGCCGGGGACATCCGCTTCACGCGCAAGGGCAGCACGCTCTACGCGATGCTGCTGGAGTGGCCCGGCCGGACGGCGACGATCAAGTCGCTGGCAAACCTGAAGATCGGCTCGGTCAGCCTGCTGGGGCACAAAGGCAAGCTCGGGTGGAAGCCGGGCACCGACGGTCTCACGGTGAATCTGCCGGAAGCCAAGCCCTGCGATTACGCCTACACGCTCAAGATCGCGCTGAAATAGAAACGTGGGGACAGGCACCACGTTCCCCGGTTTTTTAACCGGGG
>Ga0315273_10012002_pt1 | contig 11089 bp, 4 predicted proteins | sample YL17G02_0_MG_FD_205753 | JGI IMG/M metagenome (GOLD analysis project Ga0315273, IMG submission 205753) | Sediment microbial communities from Yellowstone Lake, YNP, Wyoming, USA - YL17G02_0 | ecosystem: Environmental > Aquatic > Freshwater > Lake > Sediment | place: USA: Wyoming | collected...
CTGGAGAAGTCGAACATCATCGACAGCGTCGATGCGCTGCGCACCATGGCGGGCGTGTCGGTGTTCGACCGCGGCTACCGCAACGGGGGCGTCGCGCCCGGCATCGTCATCCGCGGCATCAACGTCGACGGCGGTTACAACGGCGACGTGCCGCTGGCGGCGCCGCCGACGGTCGCCACCTACGTGGACAACACGGCCCTGTTCGGCAACTTCATCCTGAAAGACATCAATCACATCGAGGTGCTGCGGGGTCCGCAGGGCACGCTGTACGGGTCGGGTTCGCTGGCCGGCAACGTACGGTACATGATGAACAAGCCGGACACCGCCGCGTTCAGTGGCCGGGCGAGCGTCAACGTCGGGCAGACCGATGGCTCTGGCGGCTACAACTTCAATCCGGACCTGATGCTCAACATCCCGCTCGGTGACTCGTTCGCGGTGCGCCTGAACGTCGGCCAGGTCAAGAACGACGGCATCGTCGATTACCCCAACGTCTACCAGCTCGACGCCAACGGCGATCCGGTGGTGAGCGGGGACGTCGTCACGTCGACGCCGGTTTACAAGAAGAAGAAGGACGTCGACGACGTCGACATCAAGTACGGCCGCGTGTCGGCCCTGTTCACGCCGAACGAATCGTTCAGCGCCCAGCTTACGTATCAGCGACAGGAAGATGACGTCGGCGGCCGCCGGCAGGTGACGCGCGGCGAAAACCTGGCCACTGGCGGCAAGTACCAGGAGTACGAATTCGGCGGCGTCCAGGTCGAGCCGTCCAGTCGCGAGGTCGAACTCGCGTCCCTCGAGCTGGAAATGGAACTCGGGTTCGCGACGCTGACTTCCAGTACCTCTTATTACGATCACACAGGCGAAGGCATCAGCGACAACTCGGGTGTCTACGCGCGCAATGGCTGGTTCTATTTCTACGGCAGCTCGCCGCGCCCCATCGCGCAGGCCGAGCGGTTCTACGACGACTCGGCCATCACCCAGGAGTTCCGGCTGGTCAGCAAGGGTGGACAGTTCGTCGACTGGACGGCCGGCCTGTATTACACCGACCAGGACTATGACCTCGGGCAGAACAGCTACCTGGTCGGGTACATCCCGTACCTCAATGCCATCGACTGGTACGGCTTCGCTCCCTATACGTCGAACCAGGATTTCCTCTTCCGCCGCAAGCAGCAGTACACGGAAACCGCAGTGTTCGGCGAGGCGACGATCAACTTCACCGACGCACTGCATCTCACCCTGGGCGGCCGCTATTTCGACAACCAGGTGGACGTGAGCGCGCTGGTGGATATACCCATCTGGGTGGGAACGCCCTATGAGGCGCCGCCGGGGAATGCCAAGGAGAAGATCAGCGACGACAAGTTCCTCTTCAAGGCCAACCTCGCCTGGGACGTGACCGACCACTCGATGCTGTACGGCACGTACTCGCAGGGGTATCGCCATGCCGGCGCCAACGCGGTGCCCACTACCGGCAAGTACGGGGAAAATCCCGACTACTTTACCTTCGACTCGGACACGCTCGACAACTACGAACTGGGTTACAAAGGCAGCAGCGACCGGCTGAATTATTCGGTGTCGGTGTTCTACGCGGACTGGCAGAATCCCCAGCTCAATACTGCGACGTCCAACTGGGGCTTTTTCGCGGCCATCAATGGCGAGTCGGCAACCAGCACGGGCGTCGAGCTCGAGCTGTCTGGCCAGCTGGCCGACAACCTGAGTTACAGCGTCGGCTATACCTACGTCGACAGCAAACTGACGGCCGACGTGTACCAGCCCGCCGGGAACTTTTACGCGACGGCCGGTCGCCCCGTGTTTTCCGATCGCGTGGCGGCCGATGGCGATCGCCTGCCGGGCACGGCGCAAAGCATATTCAACGTGTCGCTCGGCCATGACGTGATTCTCGGCAATGGCATCGAGATCAATACGGTGGTGAACGGGTACTACCAGTCGAGCGTTGTGAACAGCCTGGGGGACGACAACTGCCTGACCACCTACAGCGCTGCCGGCGTTTGCCGCGACAGCCCGAGTCCCTACAAGTCATTCGCACCGGTCGGCACTCCCAATCCAAATTACGCTCCGACGTCCATCTATGCCAAGGCCTATGCGGAGATCGATGGCTTTCAGATCTGGAACCTGAGCAGCACCTTCAGCAGGGACGCCTGGGCGGTGTCGCTGTATCTCAAGAACGTGTTCAATGAGGATGGCGTCACCGGCGTGTCCACGTTTGCCACCAGTGGATCCAACACCTCGCCAACCCAGAACTACTACGGCAACAATTCACGGGACAGCATCGCCTTGCCGCGTACCTTCGGAGTGTCGGTCGGTTACAAGTTCTGATTGCGTCGTCGACAGGAAGGCCGGGCGCCGCCCGGCCTTCCTGTCTTGCTAACATGCGCGTGACGGAGTCCCGGTCCCGGGCACACGAGGCAAACGTCAGCGTAGCCATGACCGCGACAGCGCTGCAAGACAAGGAACTGCTGGCCGACCGGATCACCAGGTCCATCGACGCCAATGACATTCGCGGCGGGCTGGCGATCTGCCAGTCGCTCAATCGCGATTTTCCCGACTACGCCTACGGCTGGTACCTGGCCAGCTTCCTGATGAAAAAGGCGCGCAATTACGCCGACGCGCTGCAGGCAATCGACCGGGCCCTGCAGCTTTCTTATTCCGACAGATACCAGTTGCATAAGAGCAAGTGCCTGTTCGAGGCCGGCGATGTCGCCGGAGCGCTGGTTGCCGTCGGTGCCATCAGGGACAAGTCGTTCACCGACGCCAACCTGCACGGCGAGGTCGGGTCGCTGCTGATCCTGCTGGGGGACCACCGCAACGCGCTGGCGCACTACTCAAGGGCCGTTGAGTTGGACGGCAGCAACCCGGAGTTCCAGTTCAACCTGGCCGCTGTGCAGCGCTTTGTCGGGGATGTTGCAGGCGCGGAGGCCGGATTTGACGCCGTGATCGCGCTCAAGCCGGATGAGTTCGAAGCGTACAGCGCGCGCGCACATCTACGGACCCAGACCAGGCAGAGCAATCACATCGAGCAGTTGCAGCAGGTGTTGGCACGAACGCGTGCTCCGACCGGCATCGTCCAGCTCTGCTACGCATTGGCGAAGGAGCAGGAGGACGTCGGCGACTTCGATGCCTCATTTGCCAGCCTGAAGCAGGGCGCCGACACCAAGCGCCGACACATGCGGTACAAGGTCGAGACCGACCTGGCGATCCTGGCGAAGATCCGCGAGATCTACGGCCGCGGCCTGTTCGATGGGCACATCCAGGGTTTCGAAAGCGCGGACCCCATCTTCATTCTCGGCATGCCTCGCACCGGGACAACGCTGGTCGAGCGGATCCTGAGCAGTCATTCCAGTGTTTACTCGGCGGGCGAGCTGAATGATTTTTCGCTGGAGCTGATCCGTCTGTCCCGTCCACTGCGTCAGCCCGCCGGCACCGCGCCGTTGTCGCGCCTGGATTTCGTGGCCTCGACCGCCGGCATGGACTTTCGCGCATTGGGCGATGCGTACGTCGGCAGCACCCGCGCGAAGCGCGACGGCAGCCCGTTTTTCATCGACAAGCTGCCCTTCAATTTCCTCTATGCCGGGTTGATTCACCTCGCGCTCCCGAATGCGAAGATCATCAACCTGCAGCGCCATCCCATGGACACCTGCTACGCCGTCTACAAGCAACTGTTCAAGGACGCGTATCCGTTCTCCTACGACCTGGACGAGCTCGGCCGGTACTACGTCGCGTACGATCGGCTGATGCGGCACTGGAACGAAGTGATGCCCGGCGTGATCCACACGATGCACTACGAGACCGTGGTGGCGGATGTCGAAGGGGAGACGCGCCGCTTGCTGGACTACTGCGGTTTGCCCTGGGAAGACCAGTGCCTGCAGTTTCACCGCAACGCCCAGGCGTCGACCACTGCGAGCGCCGTCCAGGTACGCCAGCCGATCTACGACACCTCGGTCGGGAAGTGGCGCCATTACGCACGACAACTCGAGCCTCTGCGTGCCTCCCTCGAACGCGCCGGGATCGACACCCGCTAGCCCAGACACCTCATCCGCCGGCCTCACGGCAAGGATCCGTCCATCGTGAATACCAAAGCCCCGGGCGGATGGCCGCGCGCAGCTCCGGAAGGATTGCTCGCCTGCGTATTGCTGGCCTTTCTTGCCACCGCGGGCCTGTTCTACGTGAACATCATGCCGGCGCTCGTGGCCGGCCTCATCGACGGCCTCGGCTTCACCAATCGCCAGGCGGGCTTCGTCGGCTCGGCCAACGTCTACGGCGCGGCCTGCGGTGCGCTGATCGCCGTGTTCCTGGTGCGCCGGCTGCCGTGGCGCCGCGTCGAGGTTGTGGCCCTGAGTCTGCTGCTCATGCTCGACCTGCTTTCGACGCAGGTGACCGCCGCGACCCCGCTCATTGCCCTGCGGTTCATCCACGGTGTGGTGGGTGGCGTGTCCGTCGGCATCGGACTCGCCGTGATCGCGAGGACGAAAATCCCCGATCGGGCCTTCGGCATGCTGCTCACGGTGCAGTACGGAGCGGGCGGGCTCGGCATCATGTTCCTGCCGCGACTGGCGCACCAGTTCGGACCGAAGGTGCTGTTCCTGGCGCTGGCAGGTTTCACGCTCGTGACGTTGCTGATGCTGCCGTTCCTCGCGGACTACCCGCCACGCGACCGGGTGGCTGCTGCCATTGCGAATCCCGGTGGCATCAGGCGCCGGCCGCTGGTCCAGACGCTGGTTGCGGTATTCCTGTTCCAGGCTGCCAACATGGGGTTGAGCGCATTCCTGTTTCCGCTCGCCCGACACTACGGCCTGGCGGACACGTTCATCAGCAACACGCTGGGTGTCGCGAACTGGATCGGGGCGCTGGGGTCCATTGCGGTGATCTGGCTGGCGGGCCGTTACGGCAGAACCGTGCCGATTGCGGCCGTGATGATCCTGTCGGTGCTCGGGACGGCCGCTTTCCTGAAGAGCGATCTTGGCGTGTTGTTCATCCTTGCCAACGTCGTGACGGCGATCGGCTGGTCCTTCCTCATTCCGTACTTCTTCGGTATGTGCGCCGATTTCGATCCGGCCGGCCGCTCGGCAACGCTGGCCGGGTTCTTCTCGAAAATGGGGTTGGCGTCAGGCCCGGCTGCGGCGGCGTTGCTGCTGGGCCGGGACAACTACCCGTTCCTGATCGGCGTGTCGCTGATCGGTCTGGTGCTGTGCGCGCTGGCGGTGATCGGCCCCGCGCGCCTGCTGGATCGCGGGCGGGCGCCGGCTGCGGTCACCTGAGGCGATGCAGGATCACCCATGCGTCAGCAGCGGCAACTCCCTGGCGGCTAAAGCTGCGAGCTGATGGGGAGCACTCGCCCCACCCATGCCTGGAACTTGCGGCCTGCAGATGCTTCGGGCGCGCTGTCGTGCGTGTCCGTTCCGTCGCTCCAGCGCAGGTCTCCGTCCTGCAGCGTCACGGCCCAGGCCCGCGCGCCAGAGGATTCGGTGGCGAAGATCGCTTCCAGCTGGGTTGCAATCACGGAGTGGTCGACGAAGACGCCTTGTTCGCAGTTGAGGGCCGTGGAGCGCGGATCGAGGTTGTAGCTGCCGACGAAGACCTTCGAGCCGTCCACGGTGAGCGCCTTGGTGTGCAGGCTGGCCCCCGAGGAGCCGAACAGGCTCGATTTCACGGCGCTGCCTCGCGAGGGCTTGAGTTCCCACAGCTGCACGCCGCCCTCGAGCAGCGGCTCGCGCCACTTCGAGTAGCCGCCGTACACCATCGCCACGTCGTTGGCCGCCAGCGAGTTCGTGAGGATGCGGACGTCGCTGCCCGCCTTCGCGACGTCGACGAATCCCTGCGTGGCGACCGGGCCGGGCACGAAGTAGGGGGAGATGACGGTGAGCTTCTCGCGCGACGAATTCACCACGGGCCCGAGCCATGCCAGCACCTCGGAGCCCGCGATGCCCTCGCTCTTGCCCAGTGCCTTGAGCGGATCGTCCGAGACGAAACGGTACCTGGCGGTCCACTGCATGAGCCAGTCGCCGGTCACGAGTCGTTGCACGGCGTCGTTTTCGTGCAACTCGGACGCGAATCGCGAGGTCTTTGCTTGGGCGACCTTTGGCGCAGCCCTCGTCCGCAGCGCTTCGAGCGCCGCGGGCGTGACGTCCTGCGGCGCAAGCACGGCCATGGGGTACGCGAGGGGCGAGTTCCAGTAGCGGTCGAACGAGGCGGAGGCGTCACGGACGATCGGGCCGACCATGGCGAAGTCGAGGTCGGTGAAGTTGACCTCGTCGCTGGCGCCGAAGTACTCGTCGCCCAGGTTGCGCCCGCCCACCACCGCGATGCGGTTGTCCGCGATCCAGGTCTTGTTGTGCATGCGGCGGTTGATGCGGCCGAAGCTGCCCAGCGCTTCGAGCGCGAATCGCAGCGCGCCGGCCCGCGATTCGAACGGATTGAACATCCGCACGTCGATGTTGGGATGCGCATCGAGGGCCGCAAAGGCGTAGTTCTTGCCGCGCGCGTCCATGTCGTCGACGAGCAGGCGGACCTTGACGCCGCGATCGGCGGCTTCCAGCACTCGATAGGCGAGGAAGCCGCCCGTGGCGTCGTCGTGCCAGATGTAGGTCTGCACGTCGAGGCTGCGTCCGGCGGCGTTCGCGGTGCGTTCGCGGATGGCGAAGGCCTCCGGGCCTTCGTTGACGAGACGGAACCCGGATTCCCCGGGGCGCGTGGCCTCGGCAGCGGCGATCAGGCCGTCGAGGATCGTGCCGGTGCCGACGGGCACGGCCGCCTCGTTCGGCAACTCGGGTCGCGGCTCGAGGCTCGCGCAGCCGGCCAGCATGAGTACGGCAAGACACACCGGCAGGCGCGGGGGCGTTCGCATCGTCGTCCTTTTGACAATTCCGGGTCGCAGTCGGGCGATTTAACGGGTCCGCTCAGGATCTGTCGAGTCCGGCCGACGGGCGCCACGGAATCCCAGTCGGATCAAGGGCCTGGGATGCATCCACCTTCTCAGTTGGCCGGGGATGAGCTAGCCTCCACAGACTGCTGCGATAATAGCCGAACCGGGCTTCAGGACTTTCGACGCGACCCGGGCCCTCTCCGGGGCGGCCCGGGAATTTCGCTCTGACCAAGGACGCCATGGCACAGGAAGGACACGTATTCGTCAGCTATTCGCGCGAGGACAATGAAAAAGTCCTCGAGCTGACCGCGAAACTCCGCGCGGCCGGTGTGCCCATCTGGATGGACGTCGGTGGCATCGATGGCGCGCGGATGTGGGGCGAAGAGATCGTCAATGCGCTGGACCAGGCCAAGGTCCTGCTGCTCATGGTCTCGGAGTCCGCCGTCCGTTCGCACAACGTCGCCAAGGAGGTCGTCCTGGCCAGCGAGCGCAAGGGGCACATCCTGCCCGTGCACCTCGAGCTGACGCAGATCCCGCCGAGCCTCAAGTACCCCCTCGCGGGCATCCAGCACATCGAGTATTTCCACGGCGATCCCGACGAAAACCTGAAGACCATCCTCCGGTCGCTCGAGCGCATCGGCGTCACCATCAGCCCGCCACGCAAGGAGCCGGCCGCAGAGTCGGGCCCCGAGACGCGCAATGCCAGGGCGGGTTCACCGGCCGGGCAGGGTGCCGAGCATGCGGTCGAGGCTGGCGCCCTTGCCGTGCTGCCGTTCGACAACATCAGCGCGGACAGCGAGACCGATTATTTCAGCGACGGCCTGACCGAGGAATTGATCGCGAGACTGTCGCTGGTCAGCGAGATCGAACTCGTGTCGCGCTGGGCGTCGATGCAGTTCAAGGGTGCGAAGCAGGACATCAAGGCCATCGGCCGCGAGCTGGGTGCGCGCTACATCGTCGGCGGCGGCGTGCGCAGGTTCCAGGATTCGGTCCGCATCACGGTCCAGCTCGTCGACGTCGAGACCAACCGCCAGATCTGGGGCAACACCTACAAGGGCAAGCTCGACGACATCTTCGATATCCAGGAGCAGGTCGCCAGCCAGATCGTCGACGCGCTGAAGCTCAAGCTCAGCTTCTCGGAGAAACTGTCGCTCACCAAGCGTCAGACCGTCAATGCCCAGGCCTACGACCTGTACTTGCGCGGTCAGGATTACCTGTACCGCCTGACCAAGCGCGGCACGGAGCATGCGATCCAGCTCTTTGAGAAGGCCATCGAGCTGGACCCGCGCTACGCGGCAGCGTATGCCGGGTGCTCGTGCGCATACGGCCAGATGTACCAGTGGTTCTCGGCCGAGGACCAGTATCGGGGCAAGGCGCAGGAATTCAGCTTCAAGGCGCTGATGTACGACGGCAACCTCCCCGAGGCGTACACGGCGATGGGGCTGTCGTACTTCATCTGGGAAAAGTTCGAGGAGGCAGCCGCATCGGGCCGGAAGGCGATCGAGCTCGATCCGGACGACTTCATCGCTTGCTGGACGCTCGGACGGATTCACTTCTCGACCGGCAATTTTGCCGAGGCGCTCGAGCTGTTCCAGCGAGTCATCGACATCAAGCCAGGGTTCTACGTGGCCCACAGTGACCTGAAGCAGGCCTATGCGGGCCTCGGCCGCACGGCAGACGCTGAGGCCGCGGCCGGCCGGTTGCTGGAGCTGCTGCCAAACTACCTGCTCCAGAACCCCGATGACTCGCGAGCAAGGATGTTCTATGCGATCACGCTCCTCGAGTTCGGCCAAAGGGAGCGGGCGATCGCAGAGGGTGCCGCGGCGCTCGAGCTGAGCCCGGGGGATTCCGTCATGCTCTACAACGGCGCCTGCCTGTACGCCGTTCTCGGCGAACCCAGGCGCGCGATCGATACGCTTAGACAGGCGATGGCGCTGGGTTACAACAGCGCCGCCTGGATGAAGCACGATCCCGACCTCGACCCCATCCGCAACGATCCCGAGTTCATCGAGTTGATGCAGGGACACTAGCGCGCACGGCAGATGGCTGTGCGGGCGCAGTAGCGCATACACTCGATGCCCTGTTGCCGCTGGGAGCCGGGATGTCCGCCACGCCAGTCGTCGGCCGCGATGCGCAACTCGAGCAGCTCAATCGATTTTTCGAGAGTGCGCTCGCCGGGCAGGCTGTGGTCTGCTTCGTTACGGGGGAGCCCGGCGCCGGCAAGACGAGCCTGGTGACGCAGTTCGCGCAGCAGGCTCAGTCGCGCACCCCCCAGCTGCTGGTCGCATTCGGCTCCTGCGATGCGTACACCGGCGCGGGCGACGCCTACCTGCCGTTCCGCGAAGTCCTCAAGCAGCTCACTGGCGATGTCGAACAGAGCCTCGCGGCGGGCCGGACGAGCCGAGAGGGAGCGTCCCGGCTCGAGGGGTTCGCGCGGTCTGCTGGGCGTGCGTTGATCGAGAACGGCGCCGACCTCGTGGATCTTTTCGTGCCCGGCGGTGCATTGCTCACCCGGCTCGGCGGCAAGGCAGCGAAGAACCTGCCGTGGGCACAGCAACTGCAGCGGCGGCTGTACGGCGCGGGCGACGGGCCCGCCACCCAGTCGCTGCGGCAGGAGAACATCTTCGAGCAATACACGCAGGTGCTCGAGGCCATGGCTGTGGAACGCCCGCTGCTGCTCCTGCTCGATGATCTGCACTGGGCCGACAGCGCGTCGATCAGCCTGCTGTTCCATCTGACCAGGCGACTCGTAAAGTCCCGGGTCCTCATCGTCGGCGCCTATCGCAACGAGGAAGTCGTGCGGCCGCTCGACGGCAAGCCGCATCCGCTGCAAGGCGCCGTCGCGGAGCTCACGCGGATTCACGGCGACGTCACCCTGGACCTCGACAACCTGCGCGCGAGGGCCTTCATCGACGCGCTGATCGACGCGAGGCCGAACGCCCTCGACGAGCGATTCCGCGACGCGCTCGCCCGCCAAACGGCCGGCAACCCGCTCTTCGCGGTGGAACTGCTGCAATCCCTCGAGTCGTCCGGCGTCCTCGTCGAGACAGCGGAAGGCCAGCTCGCGCAGGCGACGCCGATTGAATGGGGGTCGGTTCCGTCCCGCGTGGCTGGCGTCATCGAGAGCCGCGTGACGCGGCTGACGCAGGCGCAGAAGGACATTCTCTCCACCGCGTCGGTCCAGGGCGAGGAGTTCGTCGCCGATGTCGTGGCCGCAGCCCTGCGCGCCGATCGCCGCGACATCGTCCGCGAGCTGAGCGGTCCCCTGCAGAAGGAGCTGCGGCTCGTGAGCGCGTGTGGCCTGCAGGAGGCGGGCGGGCGCCGACTCGCCCGCTACCGGTTCCGGCATAACCTCGTCCAGGACTATCTCTATCGGCAGCTCGACGACATCGAACGTGCCGAATTGCATGGCGAGACTGGCCGGGCCCTCGAGGACGCCCACGGCGCCGACGTGGCGCAGGTCGCCGTGCCGCTCGCGGTCCATTTTACTCACGCGGGCGACTGGGCGCGTGCCGTCAGGTACCGGATGCTTGCGGCCGAACTGGCGGTCCGTGCTTTCGCGCACGATCAGTCGATCGAACACTTCGAGCAGGCAATCGCAGTTTGTGAGCACCATGGTGCAGGCGTCGGCAGCCAGACGGTGAACCTGGCGTCCGTCAGGGAGACCATGGGCGACCAACTCCTTCTCGCCCGGCGCATGGACGAAGCCGAGACGAGTTATCTCGCGAGCCTCGGCCTGACCGACGCGACCGACAGGGTTTCGCGCGCGCGCCTGCAACGCAAGCTGGCACGAGTGTGCGAAAGGCAGTCCCGCTACGACGCAGCGCTGACGAGTCTCGGCGCGGCGCAAGCGACGCTCGCCGACCCGGATCCGGCCGGCCCGGCCAGCTGGTGGAAGGAGTGGATCGAGATCCAGCTCGCGATGTCGTTCGTACAATACTGGCGCGGCGACCTCGCCGGCCTGGACGCGGCCGATGCACGCCTTGAGCCCGTGATCGAGACCTGGGGCAGCCCGGTCCAGGTGAGCCGGTTTCACGCCGCGCGGGCGAGGCGCGGTCTCAGGCAGACGCGCTATCTCGCCGACGACGCGACGCTGGCGAGCGCCGAGCGCGCCGCGGCGACGCTCGAGGAATACACCGACGAGTTCCTGCGTGCAGAGACCATGTTCATGCTCGGCTTCACGCGGCTGTGGGCTGGGCAACTCGACGCAGC
>Ga0315273_10012004_pt1 | contig 11089 bp, 12 predicted proteins | sample YL17G02_0_MG_FD_205753 | JGI IMG/M metagenome (GOLD analysis project Ga0315273, IMG submission 205753) | Sediment microbial communities from Yellowstone Lake, YNP, Wyoming, USA - YL17G02_0 | ecosystem: Environmental > Aquatic > Freshwater > Lake > Sediment | place: USA: Wyoming | collected...
GCGCGTCACCGAGGCCTTCGCTCCGGACTTCTACCTGCCCGATCAAGACCTGTACATCGAACTGACGACCATGCAGCCGAAACAGGTGCGCCACAAGAATCGCAAGCTGAGGCGCCTGCAAGAGCTTTACCCGGAAGTGAACATCAAGCTATTCAAACGCGGCGACATCCGCACTCTGATGCTGAAGTTCGGCATCCAGGACTATCCCGATATGATGGCCAACGAGCTGTGAAACGAAGGGGCCGTGGAAGCATAACATCGCGCTTTGGCCGGTCCCTGATAGAATGCCCCTGTGTTTGGGCACCGAGCCAACAGCGGAACCTATTCTCTTCCGAGTCCATAGGAGCGATCGATGATGCAGGCAACATGGCATTCGCCTTCAGGAGACGAATCGAATCAACTTTACCGAGATATCAGCCGGGTGCTTTTCACGCAGGAGGAGATACAGCAGCGGGTTGGCGAGCTGGGCAGACAAATCAGCAACGATTATGCCGGCTTGAACCCGCTCTTCGTGGGCGTGCTCAAGGGGGTGGTCTTCTTCATGAGCGATTTGATGCGCGCGATCACGACCCCGGCGCGCATGGATTTCATGGCGATCTCACGCTATGCGCCGCTCGGTGGAGCCAAAGGGCCGGTCCGCCTGATCAAGGACCTGGAGGAGACGGTCGACGGGCAGCACGTGATCTTCGTGGAAGACATCATCGACACGGGGTTGACACTGAACTACCTGCTCCGCATCCTGAAAACTCGCAGCCCGGCCAGCCTGGAAGTATGCGCGTTGTTCGACAAGAAAGAGCATCGCCTGGTGAACACGCCGGTCAGATACCGCGGGTTCGATCTTCCTTCCCGTTTCGTTGTGGGGTATGGGCTGGACTACCGCGAGGGATATCGGCATCTGCCGTTTGTGGGAGAATTGCGGCCGGAGCTGCTCAACCTGGCCTAGCCGCCGGTTTGGGACAAAAAGACCGGAGCGAGTATGCACCCTTCGCTCCGGTCAATCGACTTAATTTGAGGGGCCCCAAGCAACCGTTCGGCGTTTCCTACTTGCTAGCCCTTTTTTCGTCTCGCCTTTGTGGCCATATGCCCTGCGCTGATGCCTTTTCTCTGGCATCGCATTCAGGATTCGCCTGCGAGGTACTCCAGTTTCCTGGATTCGATTCGGGCTTAGTATAGGCCTGCGATTTCTCGGGGCTCCCTCGCCGCAGTTGCTCCTGCCGTCCACACAAACTTTACTCGGATCCCCGGCCAACGGGTCTTTGAGCAAGTATACTCTCGGATAGTCGCCGGTTCTCCTGCCTGGGTTATAGCCTCGGCAGTTCTCACTTTGGCGCTTTCAGTATAGCAGGCAAGGCATCGAGTGTCAAGCAAACGACTGAATTTTTAAGGTCTTTCGTGGCCACGCATCAGAAAACAGGCAGCTGCAGGGGCGTTGTTCGTGGGCAGTCCGTTAGAGTTGTTAGATTTAAGGATGAGAGTAGTTAATTGAGTTGTAGTCATAGGGACTGGGGACATGTGGATAGCCGGGGGCGAGACGCATTGGTGTAACCATATGTTGTATGGATGCGATGACATTCGACTACCCGCAGCCGTCGCGGCGTCTCGGTCGGGCTCGCCTCCCTGTAGATAAGATGTAGTGTGGCGGAATTGTGGAGTTTGGGCGCAGCCAACGGGTTTTGTCCAGGGCTAGTGGAGCCGTCCGCGAGCGGACGGCCATATAGTGAATGGGTATTTATGGGCGAATTTCGGTGCGTGATTGCGATGCGCATAGCAGAAACAGCCTGTGGGTAAGTCTGCGGTTATCCACCGAGTTGCCCATACGTACCTGTGGGTAACCTAGGTGACCGTTTGGGGTGAAGAATACGCGATGGTATACTGCACGAGATTTCGAGTGAGTTGCGCGGGAGTGAGGAGACGGCGTTGCTAGAGGAAGCCGAGCCAGTTCGACGAGCACAGTCACAAGCGCTCCGCATCATGACATACAACATCCACCGCTGGGCGGGGAGCGATCACCGCGTGGATCTTGAGCGGACGCTGGCGATCATTCGCTCATCGGACGCGGATGTGGTGGCGCTGAACGAAGTGATCCATCCCGTCACGCAGGGTGCGCACACGCATGATTACCTGGGCGAGCTGGCGGGGCGCCTGGGCATGTCATTCCATTTTGGGCCAAGCGGTTGGGTGGACTACGGCCCGGAGTGGCACGGCCCCCAGGGCAATGCCTTGCTCAGCCGCTATCCGTTGGAGAATGCCAAGAGCATCCTGTTGCCCCGGTTGCCGACCACAAAGCAGCGTGTGCTGCTGGGCGCCAGGCTGGCGGCAGGTCCGGCCCGGGGACTCACCGCGTTCGTGACGCATCTCGACCACGCGCTTGAGGTCACGCGTCTCATCCAGGTTCAGGGGGTGCTCGCCGAGTTGGCACAGCACGGCGCGCACTTCATTGCCGGTGATTTCAACACGCCCGGCTTCCGCGGCCGTTACACGCGGCATCTGTCGCCGCCGGTGTTGCGTTTGATGCGGACGGCAGGGTATGAAGACGCGTTCCACGCCATGGGCGTAGGCACGGGGCGCACTTATCCTGCCCGTGCGCCGGTTTTTCGAGTGGATTTCGTCTTCTTCCCCAAGGCTTGGGCGTCGGGAGTGTGCCGGGCGCACGCGTTCGGTTCGGAGCCCGTACACCATGCCTCGGACCACCGGCCAACCGTGGTCGAGTGGTCTTGGCCTGACGGGGTCGATCGCCCCACGATCTGAAGAGTGAACCACAGGTAAGCGCATGAAAATCCTGACGTACAACATCCACGGCTGGCGAGGCCCCGATCCTGAAGGCACATTCAACCTCGACATGTTGACTCAGGTCATTTTGGACGCCGGCGCCGATGTGGTCGGCTTGAACGAGGTCTTCCACCTATTTCCGGCTGAAGGCGATCCGGCGCTGACACAGTTGGCCGCCCGGCTGGGCATGCAGTGCGCGTTCGGCCCCGCGCTTTCCGCCGAGGAATCGCCGCGGGGCATCGCCTACGGCAATGCGTTGCTCAGTCGCTGGCCGATTCTGGCCCACGCGGCCCACCACTTGCCCGCCGGCACCGGCGGCGAGCGCCGCGGCCTCTTCGAAACGCGCATCGCCGTGCCGGGAGGCTCCCCGCTCACCGTATACGTGACCCACCTGGATCACCGTGCTGAGGCCGTCCGCCTGGCGCAGTGGGCGGCCGCCAGTGCGTGGCTGGGGCGCGAACGCGGTCGGCCGCATGTATTGATCGGCGATTTCAACGCCCTGGCGGCCAGCGACTATCCGGACGCCGCGGCTGTGGATAGTCTGCGATCGCAGCGCGATGCTGATGGTTGGCCGCCGTCTGCATTCGAGCTGATCGACCGCGTGTTGAAAACCGGTTACGTCGATGCCTTTGCGCTGGCCGGTGAGGGCGCGGGCGCGACGTTCCCCTCGGTTGCGTCGCACATCAGGATCGACTACGTGTTCCTGCCGGAGGTGTGGGCGGATGCGCTGGTGAGCTGCCGGCGCTGGGAGCATCCCCTCGTGCGGGCGGCATCGGATCATCTGCCCGTGTTGGCGGAGTTCGCATGAACGAGTTGCCGCGCGGCACGCCGGAATGGTGGAATGCCCGCTATCTCAGCGCAGACGCGCCCTGGGACACGGGCATCGTGCCGCCGGAAGTGGTGGCGCTCTTGGAATCCGGCGAGCCGCAGCCCGGTTGGGCGCTCGATCTGGGCTGTGGCCGCGGCGTCACCAGCCGCTATCTGGCACGATGCGGTTTTCGGGTAGTAGGGGTCGATCTGGCCCTGAGCGCACTATCGCGCGCCGCGCAGACGGCCTCACGGCTGGGTCTCGCCGCCCATTTTTGCCAGGGCGATGTGACCGACCTGGGCTTCGTGCAGATGCAGGCAACGCTGGCAGTGGATGTCGGCTGCTTCCACGCGGTGGCCCCGGAGCGGCGTCTTGCCTATGTCGAGTCGTTGGCCGAGCGTCTGCTCCCCGGCGGCCTGTATCTCCTCTACGCTTTCGAGCCTTTCTTATCAGAACAGGGCGGCCCGTCCGGCCTGAGTCCCGCTGATCTGGCGGCCTTCGCGCCTCGTTTTGTCCTCCGTTGGGCCCAGCACGGTTTCGACCGCGAGCGCCCTTCGGCCTGGTATCTGTGGCAGCGGACACACGTTTAGCGACAACCGTCACCCGGCTTACTTACCCATCCGATCCTTCCGGCTAGAATATGTTTGCCGCACAGAAACAGGGTGGGAGATGGGTATGATTTTCGAGAATCCTCTCAAAAGAGTGGAACGCCTGAAACGTGTCAAGAATGTGCCGGGCCCGAGCGAAGATGAGCGCGTGCCGCCCGGTCAGTTCTTGACGGAGAAGTTCCCGGTTCTGCATTACGGTTCCGTACCGACCTACAGCAACCTCGAAAAATGGGACTTCCGGGTGTTCGGTCTGGTGGAGGAGCCGCTCCGTCTGAATTGGGGCGATCTGATGAAGCTGCCCCAGCAGACGCAGGTAGTGGACATCCATTGCGTGACGCGCTGGAGCAAGCTCGACACGACCTGGACCGGCATCCCCTGGCGCGAATTGCTGAAGCTGGTCAAAGTGAAGCCGGGCGTCACGCACGCGATGGCGCACTGCGAGTATGGCTTCACCGCCAACATCGGCCTGGATATCCTCGACGACGACGATACGATGCTGGCGTTTGCCTACGACGGCAAGCCGCTGGAGCCGGAGCATGGCTACCCGCTGCGTCTGTTGGTGCCGAAGAAATACTTCTGGAAGAGCGCCAAGTGGCTGCGCGGCATCGAGTTCATGGCCGGCGACCGCCCCGGCTTCTGGGAGCGCAACGGTTACCACATGGAAGGCGACCCGTGGCGCGAGGAACGCTTCGGCTGGTGAGGCTGCTATAGGCGCAGAAGAATAGTTTGCTCGGGGGAGGCGATTCGCCTCCCCTTTTTAGTCTAAAGATCGCCCCCGTTTCTTGCGAATTGGACGCCGAGCGCCAGGTGGGGTACACTCCGCACATCCAGATCGACCCGGAGTCACCCGCTTGACGGCAGCACGCACACTCACCAGCACGCGTCTTCGGCTCACAGCGCATCCGGCCGGCGCCTACGCGATCCTGTTGGCCGGCGTCTTCTGCATCAGCTTCACAGCCATCTTCACCAAATGGGCCGCGATGCCCGGCCCGGTGGCTGCCGCTTATCGCATGACGATCGCCACGATCGCGCTCACGATCCCCTTTCTTTGGCAGGCGCAGCGGCGCGGATCCCTCTTCCCGAAAGGCTCCCGGTGGGGCGTCTTGGGCGGGCTGAGCTTCGGCCTGAACCTCGGCCTGCTCAACTCGGCGCTGCTCCTGACCTCGGCGGCGACGGCAACTCTGCTCGACAACACGGCGCCCATCTGGGTCGGCATCGGCGCGATGATCTTTTTCGGAGAACGGCTGCGCTGGCGCTACTGGGCCGGTTTGGGGCTGGCGCTGACCGGCGCGGCGGTCGTGACCGGCTTCAACCCCACGGCCGGATTTCGCCTCAATCCTGGCGACGCGCTCGCACTGACCGGAGCGGTCTTCTATGCCGCATACCTGCTGGTCACCCAACGGGGCCGCATGCAGCTCGACACGATCTCCTACCTCTGGCTGGTGGCCGCGACCGCGGCCGTGGCGTTGTTCATCGCCAGCATCGCGCTCGGCCTGCCGCTGACGGACTACAGCCCGCGATCTTATCTCTCTATCGTGGCCGTCGGCCTGATCTCCCAGACGGGCGGCTGGCTGCTGATCAATTACGCGTTGGGGCATGTGTCCGCATCGACGGCCGTGGTGGTGCTGCTGACCCAGCCGGTGATCACCGGGCTGCTCTCGATCCCGCTGCTGGGCGAGATGCTGACGGTGCGGCAAGTGGCCGGCGGCGCGCTGGAGCTTTCGGGGATCTACCTGTGTCTGCGGCGGACGACGGATGAGGGACGACAAACGACTGACGATAGACGACAGACGGTGGACGGATGACGACGGACGTGCGCGGGCGTATCGCTTCTTTTCTGGCGGCGCACACGACGTTGACGCTGGCGACGGTCGGATCGGATGGGCCTGACGGGGCACCGTCGGCCGCGGCCGTGTTTTATGCGCACGACGATGCCCTGAACCTCTATTTCCTCTCGGAGGAGCGGACGCAGCACGGCCAGAACATGCTCGTCAACCCGCTCGTGGCCGCTGCGATCCAGGCCGACGACCAGGACTGGCGGGCGATCCGCGGCGTACAGGTGCGCGGGACGGCCAGCTTGGTTGCAGCGGGTGAGGTGGCGCACGCTGTGGCCGTGTATGGCCGGAAGTACGCCTTCGTCGCAGCGCTGCTGGCAGGCTCTGGCGGGCCGGGTGTGCTGGCCGGCCCGTTGGCAAAGGCCCGGTTTTGGGTGCTGCGGCCGAGTTGGTTCCGGCTGACCGACAACACGGTGCGATTTGGCTTCAAAGAGGAGTTGACGTTCGCCGATGCAACCGAAACAGATTAGACCCCTGGCGCTGGGTATCTTTCGCCACGTGGGCCGGCTCCTGGTCTTCGAGGGCCACGACCCGGTCAAAGGTCAGACGTTCTACCGGCCGTTGGGCGGCGGCATCGAGTTCGGCGAGACCGGCGCGCAGGCCATGGCGCGCGAAATCCGGGAGGAGATCGGCGCCGAGGTGACGAACGTGCGTTACCTCGGGTTGTGCGAGAACATCTTCACCTACCTCGGTGAGATCATCGGGCACGAGATCGTGCTGCTCTACGAGGCGGAGTTGGTGGACCGATCGCTGTACGAGCGGGATGATCTCGAAGCGGTGGAACCCGGTGGGGTGACATTCAAGGTGCTCTGGATGCCGCTGACCGCTTTCGCCGATGGCCGCGTGCCGCTCTACCCGGATGGGCTGTTTGCTCTCTTGGAATTCGACCAAAAATAGCTTCCGCTATGTCATTCCCGCGAAGGCGGGAATCCAGGCTGGGCCGCTGGACACCCGCCGGTGCGGGTGTGACGGTCGCGGGAAGTTATGCTTATGTGAACCTTTGATTCGGAAACGATCATGCTCCCTGACGCCCAGCATTTCATGCGCCCAGGCATCGTGGAATTCACGTGGGGACACCCAGACCTGGGCCTGTTCCCGGCCGAGGGGTTGGCGCGCGCCGCTGCCCTGACCCTCGCACGCGCCGATCGAGCGCCGTTATGCTACGGCGCGGTCCAAGGACCGGGCTGCCTGATCGAACAGCTCTGCACATGGCTGGGGCAGCGCGAGGGCCGGGCGATTCCGCAGGAGCGGATGTTCATCGTGGGAGGCCTGTCGCAGGGCCTCGATCTGCTTTGTACGCTCTACACCCGACCGGGCGACGCGATCCTGGTCGATTCGCCGACGTACCACCTGGCGCTGCGCGTCTTTCGCGATCACGGGCTGGAGCTGATCCCGGTCACCGGCGACGCGGACGGGCTGCGCCCCGACGCCCTGGCTGACGCGCTAAAGGACTTGCGCAGCGAACAGCGGCAGCGCCGCCCCCGGCGGCGGGCGCGCTTCCTCTACCTCGTGCCGAACTTCGGCAACCCGACCGGCGCGACGATCCCGCTCGCACGCAGAGGGGCGATCGCCGCCCTGGTCCAAGAGGCCGACCTGACGATCCTGGAGGACGATGTTTATCGCCACCTGTGGTTCGACGCGCCGCCGCCGCCGCTTTCCGATCTCGTGCCGGAGCGCGTGATCCGGCTCGGCTCGTTCAGCAAGCTGCTCGCGCCGGGCTTGCGCGTCGGCTGGCTGCACGCGCCGGCCGAGGTCGTGCGCCGCTGCGCTGACAGCGGTCTGCTTGACAGCGGCGGCGGGGTCTCCCACTTCGCGGCGCACGTGGTGGCGGCCTTCATGGAGCTGGGGCTGTTCGATGCGCACGTGGAGCTGCTGCGTGCCGCCTATCGGGAGCGCCGCGATCTGTTCTGTGCCGCCCTGGCGCGTTATCTCCCCGATGGCTGTGAGTGGCAAGTGCCGGGCGGCGGCTTCTTCGTGTGGGTGCGGCTGCCGGAGGGCGTGGATGCTGCGGCGCTGCTGCCCCAGGCCGAGGCGTCCGGGGTGTCCTACGTGCCCGGAACGCGTTTTTGCGCTGATGGTCGCGGCAGATCCCACATCCGGCTGGCGTTCACGTTGCTGTCACCGGAAGAACTCGAAGAAGGGGCAAAACGACTGGGCGCCGTGTTGAGACAACGGCGCTGAGGTCGGCCTGCAAATTCACGCAGTAGCTTCCTGAACGCGCTGCTCGAGCCAGAGATTAATCAGGCTCTCCGTCTGAAGACCGCGGCTGTGGGCCACCCGGCGGATGCGGGTCAGGAGTTCCGGGTCAAAGGCTACCAGATAGTGACGGCGCGCTTGGGGATCGAACTCGAACTCAACCGGCTCGGTTTGATCCCAGAAATCAGCCAAGCTATGCGTGTCCCAGAACTCAGCGATGGCCTGCAGACTATCGGTTGGTGGAATCGGTCTATTTGCGTCCATATTGTCGTCGCTCGTGGTCATCCATATCTCGTGCGCTCAAGATCAGCGCTTCCTGTGATAGCTTGTAGACGAAGAACACGACAAGATATCGTCCTGCATCCGTCCGGCCCAGCGCAGCGTAAACATCCTCTCCCGCGACGTTTCCCTTTTGCACTTTGCGACAGAGGGATCGTCCGAATAGGATGTTCTCTACCTCAGCTTGGGCGACATGATGCTTCCACTCCAGCTTGTCAACTATGTCAGGAAGCCAGATAATGTCGGCGACATGCATGACCGCATTATACGCCCGCGACGGCTGTGAGGTCAAGGAGAAGGTCGCTTGAGCGAGACAGAAACCGAGTCTTTCCGCCGCACATCCGATGATGCGGCCCGACTGGGCCATCCCTCCTACGTGTGGCGCGCTGGGCAGGAACGCCGGCTGGCGCTGGTGCGCCAGTGGGCGCGGCTCGACGGCGCGCGCATCCTGGATGCCGGCTGCGGCGTGGGCATGTACACCGAGCAGTTCCGCCGCTTCAGCCCGCAAGTGACCGGCGTGGAGATCGACCTGGCGGTGGCGCGCCAAGCGAGTTCCCGCCAGCCAGGCATCGTCGTCGCTCCTGCCGAGGCGCTGCCCTTCGCCGATGGCAGCTTCGACGTGCTCTTCTCCCACGAGGTGATCGAGCACGTGACCGACGACGATGCGGCCGCGGCCGAGATGCTCCGCGTCGTGGCGCCGGGCGGCCGCATCGTGATCTTTTGCCCCAACCGGCTTTACCCGTTCGAGACGCACGGCCATTATTGGCGCGGGCGCTATCACTTCGGCAACACGCCGCTGATCAACTACCTGCCCGATCCGCTGCGCAATCGCCTGGCGCCGCACGTGCGGGCGTACACCGGCGCGGGGCTGCGCGGCCTGTTCGATCCGGCCCAGGCCCGCGTCGTGCACCACAGCGTGATCTACCCCGGCTTCGACAACATCGTGGCGCGACGGCCCGGCGTGGGCCGCGTGCTGAAGCGGGGACTCTACACGCTGGAGCACACGCCGCTGCAGGCATTCGGGTTGAGCCATTTCCTGGTGCTCGAGCGACCCAGTTCAGGGGAGACCAGCGCTAAATCCGTTTGACCTTTCCCTTCATCTGTGGTAAAGATGATTACTGTTCTGGTGAGTGAGAGTGGTTTGGTTGGACGAGACCTGCGGTGAAATGTCAAATGCGGGTTGATAGGGGAAGAGGTAGCGATCTTTGGGCAGCCCGAAAAGAGCGTGCTTGGGCTGAGGCACGCAAGCGCTGGCGTATCGGGCCGAGCAGGTCAAGCGCCTGCCGGCGATGGGGTCGGCGTGCGTAGGTAGCACCTCCCGCCTGGTCGCAAACTGGCTGCCCGGCATTGGCAGCAGACACGTTCCGGGCGAGCCCGGCGGACAGGCTCAGGCAAGTTGCGGCAGCGTGGCAGCGTTAGCCGTTCAAGTGACGGGCTGCGCTTGGCGTTGGCGGCGTTGCCGCTGCGGGCGCTGGGCATGCGGCCCAGGACCCGCAGGGGTCTGGCGCGGCTCTGGCAGTTGGTAGAGCGTTTGGGTGCGCAACAGGGCGTCGATCAGGCGGACGAGTTTGCGGGCGGTCAGAACCAAGGCCCGTTGCTGCGGGTGCTTGGGGGTCTGGGCGTATTTGGCGGCGTAGTAGTCGGTGTATTCGGGGCAGTGTCTTCGTACACTGTTGGCCGCCTCGACTAGATAGTAGCGCAGATAGCGGTTGCCGCGTTGGCTGAGCGGGGTATCCTCGGCCTGGAACTGACCGGATTCGTGGGCCGGCCAGGTGAGGCCAGCAAACTGGGCGATGGCGTCATCATCGGCGAAGCGGCTGACATCGCCCAGTTCTGCGATCAAGCCGGCGCTCCACACGGGGCCGAGCCCCGGTACCGAGTCCAGCGTCTGCGGGATCGCCTGGAGTTCAGCGGCGATGGTCTGATCCAGGGTCTTGAGTTGTGCGGCCAACGCCCGGATGTTGGCCATGGTGGTGCTGAGCACGATGCGCAGCGGTTCGGCGAGCACCTTATCGAGGCGGTAGGCATCCCGGGCGGCCTGTTGCAAGGTGGCGGCCAGCGCCGCGGGGTCGCTGAAGTGGCCGTGGCCCTGGGTTTGCAGGTAAGCGGCCAAGTCGGCCAGGGATTGCTGCGCCAATTCTTCGGTGGTCAATTCGGTGAGCACGGCGCTGGAGGTGGCGCCGAACGGATCGCTGAAGGGCTGGACCTGGCCAAAGCTGGAGAAGGTCAGGAACAGAAAGCTCAGGAAGTAGCTTTTCTCGCGGGCCAGGTTGTGGGCCAGGTGAAAGCGGACGCGCGTCAAGCGCTGCAACGGTGCATACCGCACGTCCATCTGGAAGGGCGGCGGCAACTGACGACCAAAGCGCAGCCGTTCGGCGATCAGGAACGCATCCGCCCGGTCAGTCTTGGGCAGCGCACCGTAGTTGCGCCGGAAGGTCGCCACCAGGTGCGGGTTGAGCAGGTAGAGGTGCGGTTGGAAGGGGCGCAACGGCGGCGCCGCGTTCAGCGCACAGGCGAGAGCCACCACAGCAAGCCGGTGGCTTCTAACCCGATGCGTAGCTCGCCAACTTGGTGGGTCTGACACAACTGGGCGA
>Ga0315273_10012005_pt1 | contig 11088 bp, 7 predicted proteins | sample YL17G02_0_MG_FD_205753 | JGI IMG/M metagenome (GOLD analysis project Ga0315273, IMG submission 205753) | Sediment microbial communities from Yellowstone Lake, YNP, Wyoming, USA - YL17G02_0 | ecosystem: Environmental > Aquatic > Freshwater > Lake > Sediment | place: USA: Wyoming | collected...
CCTCGGGGAGCATGTTCTCGGTCGGGATGATGCCCTTCGCCATCAGGTCGCGCCCGGTGTCGTAGACGAACATGTGGACGTAGCCCCACAGGGTTTGCACGGTCATGTAGATGGCCACGCCGGCGGCCACGGCGCGCTCGATGGCGGGGTAGACGGGCTTGTTGATGTGCCCAAGTCCCGTGCCGGCGATGACGATGCCCTTGTACCCGTGCTCGACGAGCGAGTCGATGATGTCGGGATGCATATTGGGGTAGTAGTAGGTGAGTGTCACCCGCTCTTCGAAGAAGGGCAGGATGTCGACGTGTCGATCCGCGCGGCGGTGCGCGTAGTCCTGGCGCAGCGGCTTGACCCCGTCGCGCGTCACGGTGGCGAGCGGGATGTCGCCGATGGTGCGGAACGTCGAGCGGTACGACGAGTGCATCTTTCGGACGCGTGTCGCGCGGTGCAGCAGGCCGTACTCGTCTGAGGTCGGGCCGAACATGCACACCATGACCTCGGCGATGTCCGACGTCGCGGCCGTGGTCGTAGCGTGGATGAGATTCCGCGCGGCGTCCGACGACGGTCGGTCGGCCGACCGCTGCGAGCCGACCATGACGATCGGCACGGGCGAGTGCTGCACCATGAACGCGAGCGCGCTCGCGGTGTGGTGCATCGTGTCCGTCCCGTGGCCGATGACGATGCCGTCGATCCCGTTCTCGATCTCGCGGCCGATCGCCTTGGCGAGCTCGATGTACTGCGACGGCCCCATGTTCTCGGAGAAGACGGCGAACAGCTTTTCGGTCGAGAGGTTGCAGATGTCGGCCAGCTCCGGGACGGCGCCGTACAGTTCGCCGGGCGAGAACGCGGGGATGACCGCGCCGGTTCGATAGTCGAGACGCGACGCGATCGTGCCTCCCGTGCCGAGGAGCTTGACGTTCGGCTTGTCTGGCGACGTTGGGAACTCCTTCTCGGGGATCTTGTAGTGCGCTTCGCGGCGACCCAGTTCCTGGATCGCGCGGATCGTGCGCACGTCGATGCCGACGTTGTAGCCCGTGGCGAGCTTGAGGACGAGGTGGCGCGAGTCGTCGAACTCGGAGCGCGGGAGCACGATCCCGCGGAAATGGCCGCGCGTCGACTCAACGTCGACGTCGCTCCAGACCCCCACCTGGAATCGCGTCAGGACGTCGAGAGCCTCGCCCTTGTAGCCCTTGTGGGCGTCGCTCATCGCGTCGCCTCCTTAACCCACGCCGCGACATCGCGCAGCGGGACGTTGCCCATCGCGAGTGGGCGGATGCAGCCCATCAACGCGCGAACGCGCGCTTCGGGTTCAGGATGGCGAGCGACGAACGCCTTGGAGCCACGAGCGATCTCGACGCGGATCTCCTTGGGCGTCGCCTTCCGGTAGCCGACGCGGCCGAGAAGGTCGTCGAACGTCGCGGCCGGTTCGAGGAGCGCGAGCGGCACGAGGAGTCGCAGGATCTCACGCGTGAGGTCGCGCTCGGCGGCCTCACCGACTGCCCAGCGCACGCGCTCGACGTCGATCTCGCGGGCGCCCATCGCGTGCCGGACGTTGTGCCCGAGGAGCGTCGCCGCGAACGCAGAATCGATATGACGTTCGACGAGCCAGGCGAGGATCGGCGACAGGTCGCGGCGGAGGATGTAGGCGTGCACGTCGTCGGGAGCGCCCCAGGCGCGAAGCGCGGCCATCCGGCGATCGACGGACTCCGGCAGGCGGGCGCGCGTTCGCTCGATCGCCTCTTCCTCGATCGGAATCGGCGCGGAGTCGGTGTCGGGGTACATGCGGTCCGGACCCGGCAGCACCCGCTCGAAGATCGTCGTCCCGTTCGGGAGCCCCTTGCGCGTCTCGTTGGGCACCCCCTGGAACGCGAGGTGGCACCGCTCGACGAGCGTGTCGACGGCCGTCGCGAGGTCGGCCGCCGGACCCCAGACGAGCACGAGCCCGTCGTTCGACTTCGCGCCGGCACGGATCGCCAGCGTCCGCCACGCGGCGGGCGAGATGGCCGAGGCGGGTTGGTCGGGGTGGGCGAGATTCGGCCCTGCGATGCAGGCCACAACCTTCAGTCGATCGGAGAACTCGTCGGCGAACGTCCGCCCCGGGTTGGTGGAGAACGACAAGAGGCCGCCGAAGCGCGGCAGCCGGAAGATCACGGCGGACGCTGTCGACGGAACCATGCCGTCGACGAGATGGCGATCCGCATCGCCGAGGGGGACGTGCGTCGCCGTCCACGCGGTGGGATCGCTCACGCGTCGCCGGAGCTCGTCGCGGATGAGCAGAAGAGCCTTCTGACGGAATGCCTCATTGTGCGTCAGCTCGGGGATCCAGCGGATGTGCTGCACACCCTTGATCTCGACCCGTGTCCCGCCCTCGACGCTGACGTTGACGTCCTCGCGCGCGGCGCCGATGCCCACGTTGACGTGCCGCGTGCTGCGCGCGAGGTAGCGAATGTAGTTCGCCGCTTCGGCCGCCTCGTCCGGGGTCAGAAGCTCGGGCTCGGTCACCGTCTCGATGAGCGGCATGCCGAGGCGATCGGTGGTGTAGGTTCGCTCGTGACCGACGTCGCTCACCTCGCGGCACGAGTCCTCTTCGACGCTCAACTGGCGAACACCGACGCGCTTGCCGGCGACGGGCAGGTGACCGTCGATGCCGATGATCGCCGTGCGCTGGAACCCGGTCGGGATGCTGCCATCCAGGTACTGCTTCCGCGCGATGTGGAGCTCGCCGACGATGCTCGTGTTGAGGAGCAGGGCGACCTCGATCGCAATGTCGATGGCCTGTCGGTTGACGGCGAACGGCGGGGTATCGTCGATGTCGTACGTGCACGCCGTCTCGCCCTTGATGCGGTAGATGATGTTCTTCTTGGTCTTGTACTCCATGAGCGCCGTGCCGTCGTACTCGCCCAGTTCGCTCAGCGTCGGGCGCATGTGGCGGACAAGCTGGGCGTCGTAGTCGTCGCCGTCCTGGTAGTGCCCGGCCGGGCAGCGACAGAAGAGCTTCTTCGTTGTGCGGAGTTGCTGGTGCACCTCGAGCCCGCAGCGGAACCCGAGCGTCCGGTAGGTTTCCTGCGTCGCCTCGGCGCGGCGGACGTAGCCGAGGAGATTGTGGCTGTCCGGATTGTCGGAGATCGCGTCGTCCTTCTTCATGATGGTCCGCGCAGGGCGGACGCGAGTTCGTCTCGGCCGGTCGCGCGACGGAGGAAAGGATAGATGCAGACAGCGTCCGCCGCAAGGTTCGCACAGTGCTTGCATTGGGAGTGCGGCTCGGTATACTGGCGCTCACTCAATCCAGCGAATGAGCCGCCGTGTCCCTCTGGATGCGGCGGGCGGCGAGAGCCCTGACGGGCCACGTGCAAGGAGGCGGTCCATGATTGTGGTCGGTAGTCGATCCCGATCCGCTGCCTCGTTGGCCGAGGCTCGCGGAGCTGCGCTCGCCGCACTCTCCTTCTAGGTTCCCGCGGCGAAACGCCGACTGCGGAGCCCTCCGTCTGAGACACCCCTTCGGTGCGACAGCGGAATGCCGTCACCATCTGTCCGGCCCCATGAGAAGGAAGTCATGATGTCCCTGAGATTGCCTGAAGGATACACCGATCGTCCGGCCCGGCTGTCCGATGCCGAGCCGCTGACGCAGATATTCAACGCCGACTCCCACCGCCTGTTCGGCGTCAACCAGCATGACGCCGAGAACCTGGCCACCGAATGGCAGACGCCCGGATTCGATCTTGGCCGCGACACCCGCGTGGTACTCGCGCCGTCGGGAAAGCCGGCGGGCTATGCCGAAGTCTGGGACATCGACGCGCCCCACGTCCGACTCTGGAGCTGGGGCTGCGTCGACCCGGAAGAGCGCGGCCGCGGCGTCGGCTCCACGCTCGTCGCTTGGCAGGAACGGCGCGGCCTCGCGGCGCTCGACGTGGCGCCGTCCGGATCTCGCGTCAGTCTGCGCCAGTCGGTGTCGAGCCTGGACGAGCCTGCGGGACGTCTCCTTGAGTTCTGCGGGTACGCCGCCATTCGCCACAACTTCCAGATGAAGATCGAACTGGATCAGGCCACGCCGGCGCCTGTGTGGACTGGCGGGGTCACCGTTCGGACCTTCGACCCAGCTCGCGACCTCCTCCCGATGGTGGAAGCGATCCGGGCCGCGTTCCGCGACCACTGGGGCTACGTGGAGTCGCCTCTCGAAAGCAGCCTTGCCGTCTGGCGCCACATCGTGACCGAAGAGAAGAGCTTCGACGCAAGCCTCTGGTTCCTCGCGGACCATGACGGCGAGATCGCCGCCGTGGCCTTGTGCTCGGCGATGGAGCCGGAGGATCCCGACCTCGGCTACGTGAACACGCTCGGCGTCGTCCGGCCGTGGCGCCGACGCGGGATCGGACTCGCGCTCCTCCACCACGCGTTCGCCGAACTCGAGGGCCGGGGCAAGAAGCGCGTCGCTCTCGGCGTCGATGGCGCGAGCCTTACCGGCGCCGTCCGCCTGTACGAGCGGGCAGGAATGCACGTCGAGCGGCGCCGCGTCCTCTACGAGAAGGAACTCCGCGCCGGGGTGGATTTGACGACGCAAAGCCTGGAGACGTCGTGAAACTGCCGCTTCGAGAAGGGTTGACCCTGCTTGGCCGCTACGTGCGGCCCCAAGCGCGCTGGGTCGTCGCGCTCGCCGCCCTCGTCCTGGCGACGATCGGCCTTCGCTTGGCGAACCCGCAGATCCTGCGAGAGTTCATCGACACGGCGATGGCCGGAGGAGAGCGTGCGGTGCTGATCCGAGACGCCCTCTTCTTCTTTGGCATCGCGGTCGTGGCCCAGCTCTTGTCCGTGGCGGCTACCTACGTCGGCGAGACCGTCGCTTGGTCGGCGACCAACGCGTTGCGCCTCGATCTCCTTCGGCACGCCTTGGCTCTCGACGCGACCTTTCACAAGGATCACACGCCTGGGCAACTCATCGAGCGCATCGACGGCGATGTCGCCACGTTGTCGAACTTCTTCTCGCGCTTCACGATTGACATCCTCGGCAACGCCATCTTGGTGGCCGGCATCATCGGGCTCTTGTTCCGCGAGGACTGGCGCATCGGCCTGCCGATGCTCGCGTTCGCCGCCTCTACCGTGTGGCTGCTCGGGCGCATCCGCAAGGTCGCCGTTCCGCACTGGACCGCCTACCGCAAGCTGGTCGCCGAGTTCTTCGGATTCCTCGGAGAACGCCTCGGCGGCACGGAGGACCTCCGGGCGAACGGCGCCGTCGGGTACACGTTGCGGCGCTTCTTCGCGTTCTGCCGCCGTCTCTTCCCGGCGTATCGCTGGTCCAGCGTCGCCGGGTACTCGATGTGGATGGCCAACGTCGCGCTGTTCACCGGCGGGTACGCCATCGCCTTCGGCGTCGGCGCGACCCTGTGGAGGGCCTCGATCATCACGCTCGGCACCGTGTACCTGGTGTTCCACTACACGGAGCTTCTGCAGGGCCCCATCTCGCAGATGCGCGAGCAGATCACCGATCTGCAGCGCGCCGAGGCCGGGATCCGCCGAATCCGGACCCTGCTTGCCGCGTCGTCCGCGATCCGCGACGAGGGCAAGTCGGCGCTGCCCGACGGCCCGCTCTCGGTTGCGTTCGAGAGCGTCACATTCGCCTATCAGCCGTCGCGTCGCGAAGACGGCCCCGCCGAAAGCGAGCCCGAGTCGACCGTCGCCCTGCGTGACGTCCGGCTCACCGTGCCCGCGGGCACGACGCTCGGACTCCTGGGGCGCACGGGAAGCGGCAAGACGACCCTTGCGCGCCTCGTAGCACGCCTCTACGACTGCCAGCAGGGCGTCGTCGAGGTGGGCCGCGTCCCCGTGGCCGACGTCCCGCTCGCCGACCTTCGCCGCCGCGTGCGGATGGTGTCTCAGGATGTGCAGATCTTCCGCGCCTCGGTGCGCGAGAACGTCCGCCTGTTCGACCCATCGGTGTCCGACGAGCGGATCCTCGCCGCGTTGGGTGAGCTCGGCCTGCGCGACTGGGCGCTGGCCCTGCCGCAGGGACTCGACACGGTCGTCGGAACGTCTGACGCCGGGCTGTCGGCCGGGCAGAGCCAACTCCTCGCCTTGGCGCGGGCTTTCCTTGCGGACCCCGGTGTGGTCATTCTCGACGAGGCGTCGTCGCGCCTCGATCCCGCGACGGAAGCCCTGCTCGAACGAGCTGTGGACCGACTCCTCGCCGGGCGCACGGCGATCCTGATTGCCCACCGCCTGTCGACAGTCCGCCGGGCCGATCGGATCGCCATCCTCGAGGACGGCCGGGTCATCGAATCTGGCGAGCGCGAGGCGCTCGCCCGCGACCCACACTCCCGCCTCGCTCGCCTCCTGGAGACCGGAATGGAGGAGGTGCTCGCGTGACCCCGCTCGCGGCCTTCGTCCGTCTGATCCGCTTCCGGCCCTGGCTCTATGCCGCGGACGCCGTGGCCTGGTCGGCCATCATGCTGACCGAGCTCGGCGCCGGCTACGTGGCCAAGCTCTTCTTCGACCTGATCACAGGGAATGCCGCGGTGGGATTCAACCTCACGTCGGTCATCGTGCTGGTTGTGGCTGCAGGCTTGGCGAGGATCCTCTCGATCCTCGCGGGTGCCCTGATCGACATCCGACACCGATTCTCGATCCGCGTCCTCCTGCAGCGCAATTTGCTCGCCTCGGTGCTCGCCAAGCCGGGCGCCCGCGCCCTCCCCGGCGCCGTCGGAGAGGCGCTCAACACCGTGCGCGACGACGTCGACGTCGTCGAGAACCTCCTCAGTTGGCTGATCGACCAGTTCTCGTTCGTGTCCTATTGCGCGGCTGCGCTGGCCATCCTGCTCAGCATCGACGCGCGCGTGACGCTGATCGTCGTGCTTCCGCTCGTCCTCGTCCTCATCGGCGCCCGCGCCGTCTCCAAGCGAGTTCGCCGGTTCCGAGAGGCGAGCCGCGCCGCGACCGAGCGCGTCACCGGGGCGATCGGCGAGGCGATGGACGGCGTTCAGGCGATCCAGCTCGCCGGCGCGGAGGAGCACGTGGTCGCGCACATCGAGAGGCTGAACCGTGTGAGGCTGCGCGCCGCCGTTCGCGACCGCCTGTTGTCGCAGTCGTTCCACTCGTTCTTCTGGAACGCGGCGACGCTCTCGACCGGCCTGATCCTTCTGGCAGCTGCGGACGGTCTGCGGAGCGGAACGTTCACGGTCGGCGACTTCGCCCTCTTCGTCACCTACGTCGGCGTCCTCACCGAGGTGATTGCCGCGTTCGGCGACTTCCTCATCCACTTCCAGCAGGCGAAGGTGTCGCTCGAGCGTATGGCCGCGCTCATCGAGGGCACGCGCGCCGATGTCGTGGCGCACCACCCGATTCATCTGACGGGGTCTCTTCCCGACGCCGCCGATGCGACCAGCCCCCCTGAGCCGCTGGAACGCCTCACGATCGAGGAAATGACCGTGCGCCCTGCCCCGGCCGGGGACTTCTCGCTCGATCGCGCCTCGTTCTCGATCGCGCGGGGTGAGTTCGTCGTGGTGACCGGCCGGATCGGCGCCGGGAAGTCCACCCTGGTACGCGGCCTGCTCGGCCTCCTCCCCATCGAAGGGGGGCGCATTTTGTGGAATGGACAGGTTGTCGCGGATCCGGGCTCGTTCTTCGTCCCGCCCCGCTGCGCCTACACGCCCCAGGTCCCTCAGCTGTTCAGCGAGAGCCTACGCGACAACCTGCTCTTGGGGCGGGAGGTTGCCAAGGGCGATCTCGACGGCGCCGTCCGTCTCGCCGTGCTCGAGGATGACGTGGCACGGTTTGAGAATGGCCTTGACACGATCGTTGGACCCCGCGGGGTCAAGCTTTCCGGCGGTCAGCGCCAACGCGCGGCGGCGGCGAGGATGTTCCTGCCGAATCCAGAGCTCATGGTCCTCGACGACGTGTCGAGCGCGCTCGACGTGGAGACCGAGCGGGCGCTGTGGCAACGCGCGTCTGCCCTCTCCGGCCGGACGTGGCTTGTGGTTTCCCACCGGCGTCCAGTGCTGCGGCGCGCGGACCGCATCCTCGTCCTGAAGGATGGGCGGATCGACGCCGAAGGTACGCTCGACGAGCTCCTCGCCACGAGCAACGAGATGCGTCGACTTTGGCACGGCGAGGCCGCCGGCGAGGCGGAAGCGGCGGGAGAGTGACGCACATCACGTTCATCTAGTCCCGAATTGACTTTCCGCGTTCCCGCGTGTAGCCTCGTTGCGGGGAAAGGGGAGGGGCCGCGCGCGGAGGTGCGCAAGCAATGAACAATACGTTCGTGATGTGGCTCGTTGGCGCCGCCATCGCGGGCTTAGGCCTTCTCCTGCTCCTCGGAACCCCCGCCGGCGTCTCAACGGAGGCCGCGGGCTCTTCCGCACTCACAGCGAATGGCGTGTCTCCCGCATCGGAAACGACCTACTGGAAAGACGCAACGCCTGCATCGATCGCCACGGCCCCGACGGCCCTGGCAGCGCCCACAGCGTGCCCGTCCTGCGGTGCCGCATCGATGCACGTTGACACCGCTGCGACTCTTGCGACCCCTGCGCCGTGCTCGTCGTGCGCGGTCACGTCTTCGCGGGCAACCGCCGTTGCATCGTTGCCGGTCGGCAGCTGCGCCGCTGCGGGTCCGCAAAGGGGGCTCGCTGGGGGATGTGGCCTGTCGACCGCTCCGTGCGCCGAGACCCCGTGCCGCGCGTTGACCGCCTCCTGCAACCTCGCTTGCGGACCCGAAGTCCCGTGCGGAGACCGCCCCCGGATCAACCGGAACGGCCCGATGTGCGTGGACGAGTGCTCGTTCGTACAGCTCTACTCGACGGTTCCTCTGCCCGCCTGCAGCGCGATTCACTTCGCGTGGGCAGCCACTCGGGGCCAATTCCTCGACCCGGCGGCGCCCGACCCGATCTACTATGCGCCCGGATCGGCGTTTCCCGGAGGAGAGGACGTCCTCGTCACGCTGACCGTAACGGATGCGCAGGGCAACGAGTACTCCGACCAGATCAAACTGCACGTCAACAACTCGCGGTAGCCGAGCCGGAGCCGCCAGGAAATGGGGGACGCATGACTCGCATTCGGGCGGCGCTTTTCGACATGGACGGCACGATCTTCGATTCGAAGATCGATTTGGGTGCCGTTCGCCGCGTCCTCGGCCTGCCGCGCGACGGACGCTCTTTCCTCGAACAACTGTCCGACCTTCCTCGGGAGACACAGGACAAGGGCATGGCCATGCTCGTGGAAGCGGAAGCGCGTGGCGCTGCGGACGGCGTTCTCCTTCCCGGAGCGGGGGAGCTCATCGAGTCCCTGCGAGCGCACGGCGTCCACTGCGCGCTCGTCACGAACAACTCGCGTGCGAGTGCCGACACTGTGCTCCGGCGGCATCCGTTGCCGTTCGATCTCGTTCTCACCCGCGACGACGGCGCGGCGAAGCCGGACCCCGGCATCTTTTCCGTCGCGCTCGCGCGCCTCGGCGTAACCGGGCGCGAGGCTCTTGCGATCGGGGACGCTCACCTCGACCTCCTCGCGGCGTATCGCGCCGGCGTCGCCGAGATCATCCTTGTGAGCCCGCCGCCATGGGTTCTCGACTTCATCCCCGAGGACATTCCCCATCGACGGGCCGCAGATCTGCGCGAGGCTCAGGGGATCGCCGAGTCCCTTCTCGGCTAGGCGTACCGCAAGCGAGCTACGGCGTGAGCCGCGACCAGAGGGTTCCCTGAGGCGTGTCCTTGAGTTCGACTCCCAACTCCGCGAGCTGGTCGCGAACGCGGTCGGACAAGTCGAATGCCTTGCGGGCGCGCAGTTCCCGCCGAAGTCCGACCAGGAGATCGAGAAGACCCGCCTCAATCGACGAGGACGATGCGCCCGCCGGCTGGAAGAGGCCGAGCGGCCACCCGAGTTCGCGCAGGAGCTCAACCGCATCGCGCAGGGCCAGGCGATCGTTGCCCACGGCCTCGGCCCGGAAGCGATTCGTTTCGCTCACGAGGTCCTGGAGGACCGCCACGCCGTCGACCGTGTTGAAATCGTCGTCCAGCGCTTCCACGAAGCGCTCGCGGAAGCGTGATAGCGACTGTGAGAACGCCCGTCCGGCCGGCCCCACTTCGCCATCGCTTTGACGCAGCTCCGCCTCGATGTCGTCGATCAGCCGGCGAACACGGGCCACCGCGGCTTGCGCGGCGCGCAGTCCGTCCTCCGAGAAATCCAGCGGCTTCCGGTAGTGTCGGGAGAGGTAAAAGTACTCGACCGTCTCTGCGACGTACGCCTCGAGGATTTGGTGCGCGTAGCGGAAGTTGCCGAGCGACTTGTGCATCTCCTCGCCGCCGAAGTGGAGCATCCCGTTGTGAAGCCAGAAGCGGAAGAAGGGCGCGTCGCTCGATGCCGTCGCTTGCGCAATCTCGTTCTCGTGGTGCGGAAACATGAGGTCGTTGCCGCCGGCATGAATATCGAGGTGATCCCCAAGGTGCGCCCGCGACATCACCACGCACTCGGTGTGCCAGCCCGGCCGCCCCGGTCCCCACGGCGACGCCCACTCGGGCTCGCCGGGCTTGGCCGCCTTCCACAGGGTGAAGTCGAGCGGATTCTCTTTGGACTCAGAGACGTCGACGCGCGAGCCGGCTTTCTGGTCGGCGAGCGTCCGCCCGGACAGCGCGCCGTAGTCGGCGACGCTTGCAACGCGGAAGTACACGTCGCCATCTCGCTCGTAGGCGTGGCCCTTTTCGACGAGGCCGGCGATGAACTGCACCATCTCCTCGACGTAGTCCGTCGCGAGGGGACTCGCCGTGGGCCGATCGACGCCGAGCGCTTCAAGAAGGTCGAAGTAGGCACGCGTATACGTCTCAGCGACCGCCGCCACAGTCTGCCCGGTCTCGATCGAGCGCTTGATCAGCCGATCGTCGATGTCGGTCACATTCTGCACGTAGAGGACGCGCCATCCCTTGAAGCGCTCGAAGTAACGACGCAACGCGCTGAACACGAGGACGGGGCGAACGTTGCCGATGTGCAGGTGATCGTAGACGGTGGGGCCGCAGACGTAGATCCCCACGGTCTGACCGTGCTGCGGCGCGAAGGGATCGAGGCGCTTCGTGAGGCTGTTGTAGAGCTGCATGGTCCCACCTCCTGATAGGCGATTATAGG
>Ga0315273_10012006_pt1 | contig 11088 bp, 9 predicted proteins | sample YL17G02_0_MG_FD_205753 | JGI IMG/M metagenome (GOLD analysis project Ga0315273, IMG submission 205753) | Sediment microbial communities from Yellowstone Lake, YNP, Wyoming, USA - YL17G02_0 | ecosystem: Environmental > Aquatic > Freshwater > Lake > Sediment | place: USA: Wyoming | collected...
CTCATCGAGCCGAGGTGCACGGTGACGAGATCGCCAGGGTTCATGGGTGCTCCTTCGCGTCCTCCCACAGCTCGATGAGGACGCCACCGGTCGACTTCGGGTGGATGAAGCAGACGCGCGCGCCGTGCGCTCCCGTCTGCGGCTCGGCGGAGAGCAGCGCGAGCCCTTGCGCCCGCAGCCTCGCCATCGCGGCAACGATGTCATCGACCCGGAAGCAGAGGTGGTGCAGCCCCTCGCCGCGCTTCTCGAGGAAGCCGGCGATCGGCGAGTCGGGCGCCGTGGGCTCGAGCAGCTCGATTCGCGAGCCCTCGACCGGCAGGAACGCCACCCGCACCTTCTGCTCCGCCACCGTCTCCTCTCCAGATAGCTCCAACCCAAGCGCTTCGTACACGTTGCGCCTCTCGTCGAGCGATCGCACCGCGATTCCGATGTGGTCGAGAACTCTCACGCACCCCCCCGGCCGATAGCGTGCCACAGCTCGTCCGCCGCGGTGTAGGGGTCGAGCTCGCCCGCCGCCACTGCGGTGACGATACGGTCGAACGCCTCGGGCTGACGCGAACGCGCGCGCTCACAGGCCAGCGCCGCAAGCGCCCGCTCGACCCGTCGGACGGCGCGCTGGCGATGCAGCCCGACCCGTCGGCCGGCGCCGCCGAGATACTCCTGGTGTGCGCGAATGGCGTCCGCAAGTGCGGCCACGCCCTCGCCGCAGGTCGCCGATGTCCGCAGTACGGGCGGCGCCCACTCGGATGGCGGTTTCAGCGCCAGCATCCCCTCGAGAAGATCGACCTGCTCGTCGGCGCCCGGCCGGTCCGCCTTGTTGACCACGAACACGTCGCCGATCTCGAGCAGGCCAGCCTTGGCCGCCTGCACGTCGTCGCCGGCGCCGGGCATGGTGACGACCACGACGGTGTCGGCCTCCCCGGCGATGTCGACCTCGCCCTGCCCGACGCCCACGGTCTCGACCAGCACCCAGTCGAAACCGGCGGCCGCCAGGACGTCGACGGCGTCCGAGGTCGCCGCGGCGAGCCCGCCGAGCGTTCCTCGGCTCGCCATGGAGCGGACAAAAGCGCCGCGGGCCGTGAGATCGGGCATGCGCACCCGGTCGCCGAGCAGTGCGCCCCCGGTGAAGGGGCTGGACGGGTCCACCGCGAGCACCGCGAGGCGGCCGCCGCGCCGCAGCAGCTCGAGGCCGAGGATCTGCGCCAGGGTGCTCTTGCCCACGCCGGGAGCGCCTGTCAGCCCCACGATCGTCGCCGCCGAGCCGCGTTTGTCGAGCTGCGAGAGGAGCGCCCGCGCCTCGGCTCCCCCGTGCTCGACGACGGAGAGTGCCTTGGCGACGGCGCGGGTCTCACCGGTCAGCAGCGGAGCGGCAAGGGCGTCGCCAGCCACCCTACTGACCCAGCAACTCGCGGGCGATCACCAGGCGCTGGATCTCGCTGGTGCCCTCGCCGATCGTGCACAGCTTGGAGTCGCGCCAGAACTTCTCGACGGGATAGTCCTTGATGTACCCGTACCCACCGTGGATCTGCACCGCCTCCTCGCTCACCCGCACCGCCGCCTCCGAGGCGAAGACCTTGGCCTGCGCGGACATCGTCGTGGTTTTCTCGCCCGCGTCCTTGGCGTCGGCGGCCCGCTCGGTGAGCAGCCGCGCGGCGTCGACCAGCGTCGCCATGTCGGCGAGCTTGAACCGGATCCCCTGGAAGTCGCCGATTGGCTTGCCGAACTGTCGCCGTTGCTTGGCGTAGGCGAGCGCCGCGTCGAAGGCGCCGCGGGCGATGCCGACCGACATGGCGGCGATCGAAATGCGGCCGCCGTCGAGCACCCCCATCGCCTGCGCGAACCCCTCGCCTGCCTGTCCGAGCAGCGCGTCGGCGCCCAACCGGCATTCCTCAAAGATCAGCGAGGCGGTGTCCGAGATACGCATCCCGACCTTGTCCTCGTGCTTGCCGACGGCCACGCCGGGGGCGTCGAGCGGCACGATGAACGCCGAGATGCCGCGATGGTCGGTTCCCGGCGACGTTCGCGCCATCACCACCGCGACGCCGCCGACCGAGGCGTGGGTGATGAAGTTCTTGCTGCCGGTCAGTACCCAGGAGTCGCCGTCACGCCGCGCGAAGGTCCGCGTTGCGCCGGCGTCCGACCCGGCCTCGGGCTCGGTCAGACCCCACGCCCCGAGTATCCTTCCGCTCGCCAGCTCTGGGAGCCAGTGGCGCCTCTGCGCCTCGCTGCCGAACATGTAGATGTGGTTTGTGCATAGGGAGTTGTGCGCAGCGACCGAGAGCGCGACGCCGCCCTCGACCGCGCCCAGCTCCTCGAGAACGGCGACGTAGTGGCGGTAGGAAAGCCCGGCGCCGCCATAGTCCTCGGCGACAAGGATGCCGAGCAGCCCGAGCTCGCCGAGGCTACGAAAGACCTCGCGGGGAAAGTGCGAGCGGGCGTCCCAATCGCGGGCGTGCGGCGCGATCTCTGTACGCGCGAAGTCGCGCACCATTGCGCGAATGTCGGTCAGAGTCTCCGGGGCGACGCTCGTCATGGTTGACCTCCCGCACCGTTCCAATGGGCTATCTCGACGCCAGTGTAGTAGCTGGCGAGCACTTGCCGATAGCTCGACCCCGCCAGGGCCTTGCCGAATGCACCGTTCTGGCACATCCCGACCCCGTGTCCCCAGCCCCGCCCGAGGAATCGCAGCGCCTCGCCCTGAGGCGTCGCGCGCCGCTGCACGACGAAGAGGGTGTCGGGCAGCTCGAGCGCGCGCCGGAAGGCGTACGCGGCCATGTCGCGCGAGGCGCCCGGTCCGCGCAGCGTCACGGCCAGCGCCCGGCCCGAGACGCCGCGCCGGGTTACCGTCACCTCCTCCAACGAGGGAAATGCGAGCCGCCGGCCGATCTCATCCCGCGACAGCTCACGCGACCACCAGCTCCACGCCGACGCGCCGTCCGCCTCCGCCTTCGGCTCGACCTCGACCAACGGGCAGACATCCGCGGCGCACCACGCCGTGCCCGGCGAACCCGCGGGCACGGCGGTCGGTCCGGTCCGCCAGGCCTCTCCCCGGCGCTCGCACGCCTGGGTCCCGGCTGGCAGCTCCTGGACCGGCTCGCCCTTCTCGTTGACCAGCCGGGCGCCCGTCGGCCCGGGGACCAGAAAGCCGGAAGCGGTGCGGACGGCGCCGGCGAGCTGGCCGAGGCGTACCACCAGGGCGAGCTCCCAGCGGGCGCGGCTGATCCCCGCCGGGCGCTCCGGCAGCGGCAACCGGAACGTGGCAAGCGTGGCCAGGAGCCGTTGCTCGTACCCGGCGGGCGCGGCGTCGTGACCGAGGGGTGTGCTATCGGGCAGCCCGAATGCCGCCACAAGGCCCGCGGCGCCGTCGTGCGCCGGATGACCGCCGAGCTTGCCGGCGAGCGCCGCGGGGCGCGCCGGCACACCGAGGACGGAGGCGAGGGCATCCCCCACCCGGGCCAGGCGCTCCAGCGACAGGAACCAGTCGCTGCGGGGGCTGGCCTCGCCGACGACGACCACTCCTTCGGTCCGGCAAGGCACGCCCTTGAGGTACGGCGCCGCTCGCTCGGGGAAGACCGCGGCGGCGTCCTCGGTGTGGCCGCCGCAGGTCGAGTGGTACATCGCGTCGATGGGCTTGCCCCTATACACCGCGATCTCGCCGGCCGTTTCGGCCACCGCCCGGTCCGAAAGCGGCTGCTCCATGTCGACACCGCCGTACACCTGGCAAAGCTGGCTGTCGCAGATGTCGTACCCCGCGTCGGCGTACTCGCCGAGGTGCGCCACCGCGTAGGTGCGGGCCGCCACGGCCTGCGCCTTGAGCGCCTCGAGCGCAGGGAACGCCCGCGGACCCATCTCGGCCGGGACGACACCGCGCAGGTACGTCTCGAGGCTGACGACGTTGATCACCGCCACGCCAGCCCCGCCGGCACGCAGGAGCAGCTCGCCGCGCACGCTCTTGCCGCCGACCTGCACCGGCAGCGGGTCGAGAGGGACCAGGCGCAGGAGATCGCAAACCAGCTCGCCGGCGCCTTCGCCCTGCAGGACGACCCGGCGATTGCCACCTGCAGCCGTCCGCGCGTCCGGAAAGCCCTGCACCAGCAGGCGAGCCTGAAGCTGCTCGGCGGTCTCGCCCGACGTGCCGGCAACCACCACGCGAACGAGGCCGTCGCCCGACGCGCGCGCCTCCGCCGCAAAGCCCAACGCCTGCAGCCTGACAATGGCCGAACGGGCATTCCCGGCATCGCCGAATGCGCCGACCTGAAGCGCCGCCGCGCCCGGGGTCAGCGTCGCGGTCAGCGGTCCGCGCACGATCGTGCCGTGATCGTCGCAGACGGCCGCGAATCGCCGGCCCGGCTCCGGCAGCGTCGGTGCGGTCTCCGACTGGAGGAGCACGCGGATCACCGGAGGCTGGGTATCGTCTCGGAGCGGCACCTCGATCGCGACTGCTGGGGCCGGGGTCGGTGTCGGAACCGGGCGCGGAGTCACTGCTGCGGCGGGTGCGGTCGCCCTAGGCGGCGGCACCGTGGACCGGCACCCGACTACGAGAATCACCAGCGAAAACGCCGGAGACGCGAACGGCCAACGCGGACTCACGACTTCCGCCACTCCTCGAGCTTGCGGAAGCGGCGGTAGTCGCCGCCGTACTCGCCCTGCCGCATGTCGATCGGCGCCTCGCACATCTCCGCAAGGCGCGAGCGCACCGGCGCGCCGACGCGGTCGGCAAGGCTCTCTTCGCCCGCCCGCTTCGGGTGGTCCGAGAAGTTGGTGGTGACCAGGGTGAGCTTGAGCTGCATGTAGCGACTGTTGACCACGAGGTACAGCAGATCCATGACCCACGGCGTGAGCTTGCCGGCGCCCAGCTCGTCGAGGACGACGATGTCCGCCTCGATCACCGGAGACATGATCTCCTCGCGGGAGCGGGAGCCGCCGTCAAACGCCATCTGCAGCGACTGCACCAACTCCAGGAAGTTGACGTAGAGGCCGCGCGCGGCGTGCTTGACGACGATCTCGCACAGAGCCGCCACGGCGAGATGGGTCTTGCCGATCCCGACCGGCCCCATGAACAGCAGCCCGCGGCGGACCTCGGGATAGGCGGCGACGAAGGCGCGCGTCTTGCGCAGCGCCTCGCTGAGCGTCGGGTTGCCCGGCTCCCACAGCTCGAAACCGTCGAGCGTGCACGTGGAGTAGCGCGGCGGGATGTGGCCCGCCGCCAGCAACGCGCTGCTCTGCCGGTCGCGCCGGCAGCCGCAGCGGGCCGCGACCTCGCGGCCGTTTCGCGTTTCGACCACCCAGCCGGTGCCCCGGCAGGACGGGCAGTTGTCGTCGCGTTCGCTCGCCACGGAGGGATTGTAGTCCGTCGCAACGACGGCCGGTACCGTCCGGCCAGCGCCGCCGGAGCGCGGAGTAGACTTCAGCCAATGGACCGTCTCGCCGCGCGCCGGTTGCTCCATTGGTTCCGCGCCGAGCGCCGGGATCTACCCTGGCGCGGGTCGTTCCCGCGGAACCCGTACGCGGTTCTGGTCTCCGAGGTGATGCTGCAGCAGACGCAGGTGGAACGGGTCATCGCAGGCTTCTGGGAGTTCATGCGGCGCTTCCCGACGCTGGAGGCATGCGCGGCCGCGACCGAGGACCAGGTCGTCGCCGCGTTCTCGGGGATGGGCTACTACGAGCGCGCCCGCCGGCTTCACCATGCGGCGCGCGCGATCGCCGGTCGCGGTAGCTGGCCGACCGTGGCCGCCGACCTGGCGGCGTTACCCGGGCTCGGCGCCTACACCAGCGCGGCCGTCGCGGCGTTCGCCTTCGCGGGCGCGGATCCCCCGGTCGACGGGAACGTCGCCCGCATCGCCGCCCGGGTGCTCGCTCTATCGTTGCCGCTGGGCGGCGGCGCGCTTGCCCGCGAGGCCGACCTGTTTTCCCGCGAGCTTCACTCGCGGGCGCCCGGCCCCGAGGTTTTCGAGGCGCTCATGGAGCTGGGCGCCACCGTCTGCACGCCGCGCTCTCCGCGTTGCCCTTCGTGCCCGTTCGAAGCCGCCTGCGCGGGCCGCGCGGAGGCCGAGCGCTTTCCGTTGCCGCGACCCAGGCGGGCAACGCAGGAGGAGACCTGGGTGGCCCTCTGGCTCGCGCGAGCCGACGGCACCGTGCTGCTCCGTCGATTGGACGACGGCGTCCTGCTCGCGGGTCTCTGGCTGCCGCCGCTTGCCGTCCTCGGACCCGACGATGAGCCCGCTGCGACCGCATTCGAGCTGTCCTGCGCGCTAGGCTACGGCGGGCGCCTCGAAGCCATCGCCGCCATCCGGCACTCGATCACCCACCGTCGCATCCGGGTCCGACCATTCGTTGGCAACTGGAGCTCTCACGCCGTCCGCGAGGCCCGCGCCGCCGAGAGCTTCCGCGACCCGGCTTCTCCCGGCCTGCCGACCTCGAGCCTGCTGACCAAGTTGCACCGCGCCTGCGTCGGTCCCCGACAGCCGCGTCTCGATGACCCCTGGGATGACCTGGGAACCCCTGAGTGAAGGAGCCCAAATGCCGTTTCCAGCCTCCCCAGCCGTCACCGTCGATGCGGTGATCACCGATCGGAGCCGATGACGCCGCTGAGGCTGCCTGGTTCCCCGACCTCAGGAATGTGGCGCTTGCCTTCGATCACGCCGAGATTCTCGCCGACGCCGGCTTTCTCCCCCACCCCCCGCCCAGTGGTTCGTGATTCGTGGTTCGTGGAAACCGGCTGGGCTGCCCTCGAACCACGAGCCACGATCCACGAACCACGGTCCTTCAGCGTTCGACGTCGATCTCTGGCGCCGCTTCCGGTTCAGCCTCGGCGTAGACGAGCGCAGTCTCGGCAACCGGCAGCAGCACGGTGTGCACCTTGCCCTGGCTGGGGAGCTTGATCTCGTAGCACCCCTCCGCGCGGAGGGCGACGAGCAGCCCCTGGGTTCCCGAAAGGCTCAAGAGCTGGTTGTAGACGAGGACCTTCGTCGGAACGTCCATAGGGTCACCCCCTCCTTTGCTACCCGTCGCCCCGCACGGCGGCAACGCCGTATTCCTTGAGCTTCCTCTGCAGCGTACGCAGGCCGATGCCCAAGATATTGGCCGCCTTGGCCCGGTGTCCCTGGGTGAAGGCGAGGGCGCCGAGAATCGCTTCCTTCTCGATGTCGGCCATCGGTCGAGGCGCGGTCGCCGCCTGCTCGCGAGCCGGCTGACCTGCAGGCACTGCCGCACCGTCGTCGCGTGACACCGGCGACGTTTGTCGGTACTCCGGCGGCAGATCGGCCGTGGTCAGCTCGGCGCCCTGGCAGAACAACACCATGTTCTCGATGACGTTGCGCAGCTCCCGCACGTTGCCCGGCCATGGGTGCGAGCGAAGGACGTCGAGCACCCCGGGCGCGAGGCGCTTGACGTGCCGGGAAAGCTGGCGGTTGAACTGCACCACGAAGTGATCGACAAGGGGCAGGATGTCCTCGGGCCGCTGGCGTAACGACGGCAGCGCGATCGTCACCACCTTGAGCCGGTAGTAGAGATCCTGGCGAAAGCGGCCGCTCGCCACCTCGGCGTCGAGGTCGCGGTTGGTCGCCGCCACCAGCCGGAAGTCGACGGCGATCTCCTCGTTGCCGCCGACACGCGTGATCCGCCGCTCCTCGAGCACGCGCAGCAGCTTGACCTGCAAGTCGGCCGACAGCTCGGAGATCTCGTCGAGAAACAGCGTGCCGCCGTGGGCCGATTCGATCTTGCCGGTCCGCCGCTGATGGGCGCCCGTGAAGGCGCCCTTCTCGTGGCCGAACAGCTCGGCTTCGAGGATCTCGCCGGGAATGGCGCCGCAGTTGAGCGCCACGAAGCTGCGGGTCGCTCGCGGCGAGTGCTGGTGGATCGCGTTGGCGATCAGCTCCTTGCCGGTGCCGGACTCACCGACGATGAGGACGGTGGTGGGCGCCGGTGCGGCGACGCGGACGCGCTCGAGCACCGCGCCCATCGCCGGCGAGCAACCGATGATGTTCTCGAACCCGAAGAACTTCTCGATGCGGCCCTCAAGCTCCTTGGCCTTCTCTTCGAGATGCCGCCTCTCCAGCTCCTTCTGCACCCGCTTGCGGAGCTCCTCGAGGTGAACGGGTTTGGTCAGGTAGTCGTCGGCGCCCAGCTTGAGCGCGCGGACAGCGCCATCGACGTCGCCGAACGCCGTGACCAGGAGGATCGGCATTTCCGCGCGCATCTCGCGCGCCCGGGCCAGCAGCGCATAACCGTCGATCCCCGGCATGCGGACGTCGGTGATCAGCACGTCGACCGACTCGCCGCTCTGCAGCAGGGCGATCGCCTGCTCACCGCCCCTGAGCTCGACCACCTCGTAGCCGACGCGGCGCAGACCGAGCGCCATCGCCGCGCGCGAGCCGTCGTCGTCGTCGACCAGAACGATCCGTGCGTCCTTCACCCCGTCACCCCCTTCTCGGCGAGAAGTGCCGCGAGGCCCTCCTCGTCAAGAATCGTCACACCGAGCTCCCGGGCCCGCGCCAGCTTCGCGCCGGCATCGCGCCCCATCACGACGTAACTCGTACGCTTGGAAACCGAGTCGGCGACCCGCGCCCCAGCGGCTTCGAGGACCGCCGCCACCTGCTCGCGCGAGCGCGCCAGCGTCCCCGTGATGACGAACGTAGCTCCCTGCAACGGCAAGCGAGCTGGCGCGGCCACGGCATCGCGCGGGTCGACGTCGCGCTCGTGCAGGCGCCGCACCAGCTCGCGGCCATCGGGATCGGCGAAGAACGCGACGACGCTGCCCGCGATCGTCGGCCCGATGCCGGGAACTCCCTGGAGCTCGTCCTCGCTTGCCAGCTCCAACGCGGCAAGCGAGCCGAACCGTTGGGCGAGGAGCTTGGCAGCCCTCTCGCCGACGTGACGGATGCCGATTGCCGCGACCAGGCGCCAAAGCGGCCGGCCGCGGGCCGCGCCGAGCTGCTCCTTCAGTTTCGCCGCCGACTTCTCGCCCCACTGCGGCAACTCGGCCAGGCGCGCGGCGTCGAGGTCCCACAACGATGCCGGGTCGCTCACCAACCCCTCCTGCAGGAGCTGGTCGATCGAGCTCTTGCCGAGCCCCTCGATGTCCATGCCGGCGCGCGACACGAAGTGGCGCAGCCTCTGCCGTCGCACTGCAGGACACGCGCGGTTCGGGCAGCGGGCGACCACCTCGCCGGGCTCACGGGTAACCACGGCTCCGCACACCGGACAGGCGGCCGGCATCGCGAACGGCTCGGCCTCGGATGGGCGCGCGGCGGAGTCGACCGCCACGACCTTGGGAATCACGTCGCCGCCCTTGGCCACCCAGACGGTATCGCCGGCGCGGACGTCCAGGCGCGCGACCTCGTCGCCGTTGTGCAGCGTCGCCCGTGACACCATGCTGCCCGCCAGCAGCACCGGCTCCAGCTCGGCCACCGGAGTCAACGCGCCGGTGCGGCCGACCTGGACGACGATCTTGCGTACCACCGTGCGGACCCCTTCGGGTGGGTACTTGTACGCCACCGCCCAGCGAGGGAACTTCGAGGTCGCGCCAAGGGCCGCCTGCTCGTCGAGGCGGTCGATCTTGACGACCACCCCGTCGATCTCGAACGCCAACGAGGAACGCCTGGCGCCCCACTCCGCGATGAAGTCGTGGACATCGCCGAGACCGGCGCAACGTCGCCATCCGGGGTTGACTGCAAACCCCCATTCGGCAAGCAGGTCCAGCGCTTGCGAGTGCCGGGAAATCTCCACGCCGTGCGCGCGGGGGATCTGGTACGCGAAGAAGCTCAAGCGGCGCGCCGCGCTCTGCCGGGGATCGAGGAGCCTGATCGAGCCGGCGGTGGCGTTGCGCGGGTTGGCGAAGGGCTCCTCGCCTTCCTCGCGCCTGACCCGGTTGAGCTCGGCGAACACGTCACGCGGCATGTACACCTCGCCGCGGACCTCGACCGATAGGGCCGGCGGCGGCAGCACCAGCGGCAGCGCCCTGATCGCCCTCGCGTTGCCCGTAACGTTGTCGCCGACCTCGCCGTTCCCGCGCGTAGCGGCGCGGACGAGCGTGCCGTCGGCGTACGTAAGGCTGAGCGAGATGCCGTCGATCTTCAACTCCGCAACAAGGCCGTCCGGGGCTCGCTCGAGGGCGCGCGCCGCCCGCGTGTGCCACTCCTCGAGGTCCTGCTCATCGTAGGAGTTGTCGAGCGAGAGCATCGGGATCGCGTGGCTGATCTGGACCAGGGCGTCGAGCGGCTCACCGCCCACGCGCCGGGTCGGCGAGTCCGGCGCGGCCAGCTCGGGGTGCAATTGCTCCAGCTCGCGCAGCTCGGCCATGAGCCGGTCGAACTCGAAGTCGCTGATCTCCGGGCGCGCGAGCACGTAGTACAGGTGCTCGTGGCGTCGGATCTCGTTGCGCAGCCGGTCGACGCGGGCCTCGACTCCCCGGCTCACGACGGGCTCCCGGTTGCCGCGGCGGGGCCACGGCCGGAGCGGTTTCGCCGTCCGCCTCGCCGCCGTTTCCTGCGCTGACCCGCGCCGGCATCGGCCGACGGCTCGTCGACGGGCACGAGCCCGACTCCCAGCCGCTCGACGGCCTTCTCCCACGCCGCCAATGCCTCGGCATGGCGACCGGTGAGCGAGGTGAGGAGACGGGCAAGCTCTATGGCGATGGTGAACCCGTCCTGGCGGAGCGTGCGTGCCACGAGGCGGCTGCGCGGCGCAGCAAGCAGCCGCGCGAGGCAATAGAACGCGCTGCGCAGCAGGTGGGATCGGTGGTTCGAGAGCGCAAGCCGGAGCGCCGCGTCGTCGACGTACTCCCTGACGCCGGCCTCGAGCTCCGGAGGCGGGAGCGCCGCCGACGTTCCCGGACGGACGGCTCGGATGAAGCCGGGGACCAGCAGCACGCCGAGCAGCGTCTCCTCTCGCATCCTGCGCCCCGCCGCGATCGCGCGGTCCACCTCCCCGAGCAGCCCCCAAACCAGCTCGTCACCGGCCGGCGGCAAGGCGGATCCCGGCAGGATCGCGCGCAGCAGCCCGGCCGACTGGAGCCCTCGGAAGATCGCCAGCGAGTGCCCGCCTGTGAGGCTTTCGAGCAGCTCATAGGCGACGCGGGCGGGCGCGGCA
>Ga0315273_10012007_pt1 | contig 11088 bp, 8 predicted proteins | sample YL17G02_0_MG_FD_205753 | JGI IMG/M metagenome (GOLD analysis project Ga0315273, IMG submission 205753) | Sediment microbial communities from Yellowstone Lake, YNP, Wyoming, USA - YL17G02_0 | ecosystem: Environmental > Aquatic > Freshwater > Lake > Sediment | place: USA: Wyoming | collected...
AGCACCGAAGCAACAAGACGTCGCCAAGGCAAGATGCCTCGCTTCGCTCAGCATGGCAACGGAGTCGACCGGCATGATGAATCACGCCGGTACATCAAGATAAAGCGAGACATACACTCGATAGCCGCCGCCCTTGGCCACCTCGTGCACCTGACCGAAGACCTCCGCCATCTTCGCCGCCAGCCGGACCACTCCTTGCTGGGTGCGGCCGACGAGGTAGAAGCGGCCATCGGGCTCGAAGTGGTCTCTGGCCTGCCCGATCAGCCTGTGTACGACCGCATTGCCGGCTCGGATGGGCGGGTTGAGGGCGATGACGTTGAAGCGGCGACCTGCGACGGGCGCGAACGCGTCCCCCTGGATCGCGTCGGCGTTCTCGACGCCGTTGGCGCGGAGGTTTTCCTGGGCGAGCGCGACCGCGCGCTGGTTGATGTCAACGAGAGTCACGCGGCCCTGGGGCGCGAGCATGGCGGCGACGACACCGACGACACCGTACCCGCAGCCGAGGTCGAGGACGGTATCAGTCGGGTCGATCTCCAGGCGTCGGATGAGCAGCCGCGTCCCGGGATCGACGCGGGAGCGCGAGAAGACGCCGGCCTCGGTGGTGAGATGCAGCTCGTGGCCCCTGAGGGTCACGGTGAAGGTGGCGCGGCCGCCGCGCGAGGCCGGGTGCTTAGTGAAGTAGTGTTCGGTCATATCGGGCGCAAAGCGCGCTGATGGTAGGATCGGATGCGGTTATGGTATTGGCCACTGAGACACACCTGGGCACGAGACACGCTCCCGCCCTGCGATGCGGTATTGCCATGCGTTATCTACTCTCGCTGCTGATCCTCGCGGTGATCCCTCTCCCATTTGCCGCGGGGGCCGCAGCCGACCTCAATCCGACACTTGCGATCGGTATCTTCGCCGGCAGCGGCCTGACCGCCTGTACCGTCAGCGGCCGCGCGCCGATCACCATCGCCGACGAGGAAGGCCGGCAACTGGCGGAGCTGCCCGCGGGGGCGCCGATCGAGGCGAAGGCGGACGACGGCAAAGTCGCGGTCTCGTGCGAGCGACCCCACGGCGGAGGCGCGGCCGCACAGTACGTGTTCGCTTCGTCGCTGCCGATCGAGATCAAACCCGAGAACGGGAAGGCGCGCTCTTACCGGGGACAGATAGCAATCTCAGTCCAGGATGGCCGCCTCAGACTCATCAACCGGATCGTGCTGGAGGACTACCTGCGCGGGGTGCTGCCATCCGAGATCCCGAGCAGCTTCGCGCGGGAGGCGCTGCGGGCGCAGGCGATCGCGGCCCGGACCTATGCCATCATGTCGGCGCGGAAACACGCGTCAGCGGGGTTCGGCCTGTGCGATGGGCCTCACTGCCAGGTGTACCTGGGGGTAACGGAGGAGAGCCCGAGCACGGACGCGGCGGTGCGCGATACCACCGGGCTGGTCGTCACCTACCAGCATAAGCTCATCTACGCGGTGTACCACGACTCGTGCGGCGGGCGGACGGCGGGGAATGAGACCGCGTGGCAGGGGAGCGATCTGCTGCCCTACCTGAGGCCGGTGCCGGACACGGAGGGGGGAGGGGCACTGTGCGACCGGTCGCCTCGGAACGTGTGGACGCGGCAGATCCCACAGTCGAAGCTCGCGGCGGCGCTGGTGAAGTTCAAGGTGGCTGCGCCGATCACGGCAATCGAGGCGGCCTCGACAGACGCGAACGGGCGCCCGCAGGAGTATACGGTGCGGGGCGCGCAGGGCGATGTGACGATCCGCGCGGGTGTGCTGAGGGACATGGTGAACCGCGCGCTCGGGCCGACGACGCTGCCGAGCGCGGACTTCACGGCGGCGCCGAACGGCGACTCGTTCGTGTTCGCGGGCAGAGGCAACGGGCACGGCGTGGGGCTGTGCCAGTGGGGCGCGAACGCGATGGCGAAGGCGGGGCGGACGGCGCAGCAGATACTCACGCACTACTACACGGGTGCATCGGTTGAGCCGATCTCAGCGGAGGTGGCGAGCCGGGTGGGGGTGAGGGGGAGTGGGTAGGGAACAGCCTATCCGCAGACTGCACGGACTAGCGCAGATAGGCGGGCATACCCGCCCTACACAGCCCGGCTTCGGCAGCAAGCTAGCGAGCAACGGGAACGACGTGATCCTTCGCTGCGCTCAGGATGACAATGGGGCTCAGGATGACAGTGGACTGAACCGGGCCTGTCGCTCACTACCCCTCTTCGACCCAGATGGCGCGGATGATCTCTTCGAGGGTGGTGACGCCTTCTCTGGCCTTCTGAATGGCGTCGTCGCGAAGGCCGCGCATGCCGAGGCTGCGGGCGAGGCGACGGACCTCTCCAGCTGACTCGCGGCGGATGATGGCGGAGGCGATTACCTCGTCCACCATCATGATCTCGAACACGCTGGTGCGACCGAAGTAGCCGGTGCCGCGGCACTGGTCACAGCCACGGCCGCGGTAGAAGGTGGCGCCCGGCTCGATCTGAAGCTGGCTGAGCACGTCCGGGGAGGGGTCCCTGTCCTCGTCCTTGCAGTGGTCGCAGATCCGCCGCACCAGTCGCTGAGACAGGAAGGCGGAGGCGGACGAGGCGACGAGGAAGGGCTCGGCGCCCATGTCTATGAGGCGGTGGGCGCCGCTGGCGGCGTCGCTGCAGTGGACCGTGGTGAGCACGAGGTGGCCGGTGAGAGCCGACTGGACCGCCATGCGGAGGGTCTCCTCGTCCCGGATCTCGCCCACCATGATGACGTCGGGATCCTGACGGAGCAGTGACCGGAGGCCGGCGGCGAAGTCGAGGCCGATCTTGGGGTGGACCTGGATCTGCGTGGCGCGGGTCAACTGGTACTCGACCGGATCCTCGACGGTGACGACATTGCGGCCGACGCGATCGAGCCGACTGAGGATGGCGTAGAGAGTGGTGGTCTTCCCCGAGCCGGTGGGGCCGGTAGCGAAGATCATGCCGTGCGGGCGATGGACGATGTCCTCCATCACGCTGAGGTGATCGGGGGAAAAGCCAAGCTCGGTCAGCTTGAGGCCGGTGGAGCTCTTCGGCAGCATGCGGAGCACGGCGATCTCACCGAAGATGCCGGGGACGACCGAGGCGCGGATATCGAAGACCTTGCCGCGGAGTCGGGCGTCGAAGCGGCCGTCCTGCGGGAGGCGGTGGTCGCCAATGTCCATGCCGGCCATAATCTTCACGCGGGAAAGCACCGCGGCGTGCAGCTCCATGGGATAGCTCTGGTGATCGAAGAGCACGCCGTCAACGCGCAGGCGGACCTGGAGCTTGGTGGCACCGGCCTCGAGGTGGCAGTCGCTGGCGCGGGACATGATGGCGGTCTCGAGCAACTCGTTGACGAGGGCCACCGCGGGCGCATCTTCGCCCGGGCGGAAGGCGGCCCCCGTGCGCGAGTCGGCCTCGATGACGAGGCCGGGCTCGATGAGGCCGGCACCGGTCTCGAGATCATCGCGCTCGCCGTAGAAGCGCTGAATGCCGCGGTCAATGACGCGAAGGTCGGCGCGGGCGGGCCGGATGTCCTTGCCGGTCAGACGCCGGAGCTCATCCAGCTTGAGGATATCAGTCGGGTTGACCATCGCGACGACGAGCGCGTTGCCGGAGACCTGCATGGGAAGGACCTGCAGCCGCATCGCCTCGCGCCGCGGCACGAGCTCGAGCGCGTGGTCATCCACGTACAGGTTCAGCTCGGTTACGACGGGAACGGGTTCGTTCGCCATTCGACCTCCCCCCACATATGCCGGCCCAGCATAGGCCGGCAGCATCGCCCCCAATGATACCCCAAGGAAGCCGGGTTGTCATTCTCGAAAGAAAAACACGGGTGTTGACCCCAGGGATATAGAGGGGGGCGAAGCATGCGCAGCGGCAGGGACCGCACAACAGGGGGTACCTCCTGCCTTCTGCACGCCACGACATCGCACGGGACGAACCGCGCAGGGGCCAATGAGCGAGGCTGCATCAGCCGAAGCTAGACCGGAACCGACCGCGGCGCGCCGGGGCGCGCAGATCAGGCTGCGCGCGATCGTGGCGATCCTGATCCTGGTGCCGAGCGTCGTCTTCTTCATGGTGTGGGGGAACTGGCTGGTTGGCGGAACCGGGCCAATGGATTCGATCAACGGCCCGGCGGTCGCCATGCTCTGCGGGCTGGTCGCGCTGAACCTGCTGCTGCGGCGATACCGGCCCTCCTGGACGTTCTCCCCTGGTGAGCTGATCACCATCTATGTCGCGCTCGCCATCAGCGCGGGCATCAGCGGGGGGGTGTGGAACTGGGGCGGCAACCTGGCGCCGAGCATCGCCTATCCGATCTGGCTCGCCGGGCCGGCGAACCGGTGGGCGGAGATCATGTGGCCCTATCTGCCCCCAGGGCTGACGGTGACGAATCGGGATGCGCTCGAGGGATTCTTCCTGGGTGGCAGCAGCCCGTACCAGTGGGACGTCCTGGCGGCCTGGGCGCAGCCGGTCTTCTGGTGGACGGCGTGGCTGACGGGGACGCTGTGGGTGACCATGTGCCTGAGCGTCATCGTGCGGCGGCGCTGGAACGACGAGGAGAAGCTGCCGTTCCCGATGACGGTGCTGCCGCTGCAGTTGGTGGACCCGGGCCAGCAGATCTTCCACAGCCCGGTGTGGTGGGCGGGGATCGCCATCTCGGTGGGGATGGGACTGCTGGGGGCGATCAACTCGTTCATCCCGTCGGTGCCGACGATCCCGACGTATCTCGACATCAGCACGTTCCTCACAAACAACAGGCCGTGGGACGCGATTCGAACGACATCGCTGGCGTGGGGTCCGTGGCAGCTCGGCCTCTCGTACCTGATGCCGGTGGACCTAACGTTCTCGCTGATCGTGTTCAACCTGCTGTGGCGGGCGGAGTACATCTTCTTCCGCATGGAGGGGTGGCTGACCAACCCGTGGGGCGGATTCCCGTACGGCAACCAGCAGGTGCTGGGCGGCTATCTCGCGCTGATGGCCTCCGTCATCTGGCTGGACCGGCAGTACCTGGCGCAGGTGGTGAGGAAGGCGTTCGGCTTGCCGTCCTACGCCAGTGATGACGGCGAAGCGTTCGGCTACCGGACGGCCGTGTTCGGGGCGATCGGCGGCCTCGCGTTTCTGTGGTGGTTCTTCTCGCGCAGCGGCATGGGCGCCCCGATCATCGCATCATTCCTGGCGCTGTTCTTCACCATGGTGATGGTGATGGTGCGGCTGCGCGCCCAGCTCGGCCCACCGAGCCACTGGATGTTCGGCACGATGCCGGAGTTCGTGCTGACACAGTTCCCGGGCACGCGGGCGATCGGCCCCGGCGGCCTCGGGTTGATCGCGATGCTGCGCCCGTTCATGTACGAGCAGGACACGGAGCCCGCGCCCGCGCAGCTGGAGGCGCTGCGGATGGCGAGCCGGGTCAACGCCAACCCATCGCGGATCGCGTGGGTGCTGATCGCGGTCGCGCCGCTGCTGATGCTGTGCTACTTCTGGGCGAACCTGCACGTGGGCTATCACGTCGGCCTGGGGTCGAAGGCCGACCCGGACATGACCCAGGTGTGCAGGCAGGCGAGCGACAAGCTGGACGACTGGCTGCGCGATCCCGGGGGCGCGAACTGGAGCGGATTCGAGAGCATCGGGATCGGTTTCGCGATCACGATTATGCTGATGTACGTCAAGCTGCGTGCGCCACTGTGGCCGCTGCACCCGCTGGCGTTCCCCCTCGCCTTCAGCTGGACGATAGACAGCATGCTCCCGGCGGTGTTCGTGACGTGGGTGTTCAAGGTGCTGTTGCTTCGCTATGGCGGCCTGCGGGCGCACCGGCGCGCGCTGCCGTTCTTCCTCGGGCTGCTGGCCGGGACGGCCGTGATCTCGCTGCTCCAGACAGCGCTGCTCAAGTTCCTGGGGATCGAGCAGCGGTGAGCGTGGCGGCGACACGCGTGACGGGGAGCGTCTGGGGCTCGGGCCCGGCGCGCCCGGCCTGGTGGAGAGACACGCGGGGCTCACCCGGAACGCCCGTCTCCAGCGCACCGGGCCGGCTTACAGCGCCCTTCCGCCCTCGTAACGCAAGCGCGGGTTAGGAATGAGGCCAGGCTGTGGTATATTCCGGTGGGGCAAGCAGGCGGCGCAGACCGGTCTGACAGGGAGGGCAGCATGCAACGCACATCGCTCGTCTGGCTGGTGGCGCTTCTGCTACTGGCTGGAGTCAGCGCGCAGGCGGCCAACGTCGGCGAGATGATCGTCAAGACGGTGGCCGTGGGCGCGGTCGTCAACGCAGTCGCCAAGCCAGCCAACAGCGGGATCAACAAGCTCGTCGGCGGCAACGCGCCGGGAGTATCAACGAAGGTGGTCCCGGTGTTGAGCATGGGCGAAAAGGGCTACGTGGGAGCGGCCCAGGTGGCCGGCTCCCAGAGATTGGTGAACCAGACGAAGGCGGTCATCCAGTTGGAGAAGGACTTCAACGACCGCCAGTACCGCATCAAGCTGCTGATGCCAATCAACTCCACGAATCCGCTCAACGCGAAGCGCGTGCGAGGCGTCGGCATCAGCGGGCTCCTCGACCTCGCACTGAGCCACAACGCGTATCTCCTGCCGCCGTCGGTCAAGTGGAGCGCAGGCGATGTGCTGAAGGCGGGGGCGATCGCGGTGGCGACGAAGGAATTCGCCCCGCAGATCAACGGATTCGTCAACACAGTGTTCAAGAACGAGGCCAGCCTGCCGGATGGCGCGACGAAGGTGGTCCCCTATCTCGATGTCGGCACGAAGGCGTACATCGGGATGATGCAGGTCGCCGGTTCCGCCGAGAGGGTGGCGAAGGTGAAGGCGGTGTGGCAGTACGATCAGCTCTTCGACAGCGGCCGGGTGCGGCTGCGGGCGCTGGTGCCGAGCGACTCGGTCAGCCCGCTGTCCATTCACCGGGTGAAGGGAGTGGGATGCACCGCGATCATCGACGCGATGGTCCTGAGGGCGAAGGAAGCGGAGCGGTACCCGGACCACTATGTGTATTTTCAGCGCGCGCCGCTGTTCGTTGGGCTGGGCGAGGACCCGCGCTACCGGCCGCCGGGATGGGACCGGGGCCGCAAGGTGGGCTGGGAGAAGCATGGCAACCCGGCGCTGCCACCGGGTCTGGCGAAGAAGCTGCAGCCGTCTGCTATCGTGCTGCCGGGAGCTGCTTCGAGGGACACCGGCAGACGCCCGCGAGTGATCGTCGTGCCCGAGGAAAAGCAGAAGGAAAGGGTGGCCCCGCCGGGGCAGGGTCGAGGCAAAGGTAAGGGAAAAGGCCGCGCGAAGGGAAGGGACGACTGAGCTCCCTTCACAGGGATCGGTTACCTGGGGGCGCCGGGAACGGCGCCCCCTACCCGATTCTGGGCCGCCGAAGGGCCTCGACCATCGGTGCGGGCCGGGAATATGGGATCACGCGCTTGGAGGCGTTTCTGCGTGACAGCAACGAGGCCAGCCGCGTCAGGACTGCTGAGAGGCCGTTCTGGACGCGGCTTTGCCGCTTGGTTTCGGGATTGGAGATCCCCAGACACCAACCGGAGCATCTGACGCGCGGGTCGCTCGGGGGACCGGGCTCTCACAGAAGGCCGGGCTGCCACCGCCAGTCGGGGACGAGCGCTACCGCTTGCTGGTGACTGCGGCCTCGTAGGCGTGCACCTCGCCGATGACGTCGAGCCCGGTGGGCAAGCCGCGGCTGTGGCAGTGGTAGTCCCACACGGCTCCCAACGGCAGGGCGCGGGCTTCCTCCATCAGGGCGAGCCGTGCGAAGTCGTCGCCGCGGCGCTCCGCCTCGAGGAGCTTCTGGTTCGGCGCGAGCAGGGCCGCGAGCAGGGCCTTGAGGGCGGCCCGGGAGCCGATGACCCAGGCGCCGACGCGGTTCATGCTGCCGTCGAAGAAGTCGAGCGCGAGGTGGACCCGGCCGAGCGCCTGGCCGCGCACGATCTCATCCATGACGGCTCGCACCTCGTCGCTCATGGTGACGACATGGTCGCTGTCCCAGCGCACGCCGCGGCTGAGGTGGAGCAAGAGTTCGTCGGCGAACTGGAGCACGGCGGAGATCTTGTCGGCGATCGACTCGGTGGGATGGAAGTGGCCGAGATCGAGGCAGACGATCTTCGCGTTGGCAAGGGCGTAGGCGAGGTAGAACTCGTGGCTGCCGACGACGTAGGACTCGCTGCCGATGCCGAACAGCTTGCACTCCACCGCGTCCTTCATCTCCGCAGGCGGATAGCTGACCGAGTAGATCTCGTCGAGTGATTCGCGCAGCCGCCGCCGCGGCCCCCAGCGATCGGCCGGGGCGTCCTTGCAGCCGTCGGGAATCCAGAGGTTGTGCAGGCACGGGCTGCCGAGCTCCTTTCCCATGAGGGCGGAGATGGCGCGGCATCGCTTGACGTGTTCCACCCAGAACTCCCGAGTGGCCGGATCGCGGTGGCTCAGCGTCCAGCCGTCGTCGGCCTTGGGGTGGGAGAAGAGGGTGGCGTTGAAGTCGAGCTTGACGCCGCGCTCCCTCGCCCACGCGACCCATCCTGCGAAGTGCTCGGGGCCGATCTGGTCGCGGTCCACGGGTTTCCCGCCAAACTCACCGTAGCTGGCGTGCAGGTTGACGCGGTGGCTGCCGGGGATGAGGGAGAGGGCCTTCTCGAGGTCGGCGCGCAGCTCGGCCGGCGTGCGTGCTTTGCCGGGGTAGTTGCCGGTGACCTGGATGCCGCCCCCCGAGAGGGCGGCCTCGGGCTTCTCGAACCCGCCGACGTCGTCGCCCTGCCAGCAGTGGAGTGACAGCGGCACCGCAGCGAGGGCGGCCAGAGCCGCTTCCGTGTCCACGCCGAACTGCGCATAGCGGTCACGCGCGAGCTGGTAGCTCTGCTCAATGGGGTGCATGACGTCCGTGCCTTTCTGCGCTGATGTCCAGGCCATTCCTCGATGGAGGTTTCGGCGCGGGAGGGGCTAGGTCCCTTTGCGCTCGGGCGACGCCGGGGGTCATTTCATTATCGCCATCACCGCCATTTGATGGGGGAAAGCATCCTGTGGGAGCCCGGTCCTCCGGGCGACTTGGCGTGGAAATCGCCTCGAGGACGAGGCTCCCACATCGGTTTGGTGGCTAGACGACGGGTGGCGCCTCACCCTCGCTCGATAATGCAATGGTCCTGCGGCGACGCCGGGGACGGTTGCGCGGGGACGCGGGAGTATGATACAGTGGTGTGCCCGGCCTGGAAGACGAGGGCCTGGCAAATTCTCGGCGTGCTGCAAGAATCCCAGTCTGCGCCAGGCTCCGCGCCAGAAGCAGATTGGCAGTGCGCCCAGGAATGGGAAAGGGGTAGTGCTTTGCCGCTTGTGACCATGAAAGAGCTGTTGGAGGCCGGGGTTCATTTCGGCCATCAGACCCGTCACTGGAACCCGAAGATGAAGCGGTTCATTTACGCGGGCCGGAACGGGATCTACATCATTGACCTGCACCAGACGCTGCGGCGCCTGGAGGACGGGTACAACTTCCTGCGGGAGGTCGCCGCGAACGGCGGCAACGTCCTGTTCGTGGGGACGAAGAAGCAGGCGCAGGAGGCGATCCGAGAGGGTGCTGAGCGGGCCTCGATGTACTACGTGGCGGAACGCTGGCTGGGCGGGATGCTGACGAACTACCGGACCATCCGGCAGCGGATCGAGCGGATGCAGGAGCTGCGCCGGATGGAGGAGGAAGGCAGCCTGGAGCGGCGCCCGAAGAAGGAGCGCGCCCGGCTGATGGACCAGAAGATGAAACTGGAGCGCGTGTTGTCCGGCATTGAGAACATGCCGGGCGTTCCGCAGGCGATGTTCATCGTGGACCTGCGGAAGGAGCAGATCGCCCTGCTGGAGGCCAAGAGGCTGAAGATCCCGGTGGTGGCAATCGTTGACACGAACTGCGATCCGGACGAGATTGACTATCCGATCCCCGGCAATGACGACGCGATTCGAGCCATCCGGCTGGTGACCCAGAAGATGTCGGATGCCGTGCTGGAGGGCAAGGCCGAGCACGAGTCGCGGCTGGCGAAGGAAGGCGTGCTGGCGGAGGCCGGGGCGGCGGAGTACCTGCAGGAGGGCGCGGCTGGGCCGAGGCTGGCTGAGATCGAAGGGGCGATGCTGGAGGCGACGGCGGCTCAGACTGCGAACGCGCAAGGTGACCCCGGCTGGGAGCCGGACGAGAGCGCGATCGTGGGTGAGGCGGGGCAGCCCGAGGCGGCACAGGCCGAGCCTGAGACGGCGCCTCAACCGGAGCCGGCACCCGAGCCGTATGAGCGTGAGGAACCCACCAGCGAAGTCGAGCTGACATAGCGGCGAGACTCGGCGGCCTCGCTGACCACATACAGAAGCACCTGGGAGAGCAAGATTGGCTGTAACAGCACAGCAAGTACAGGAGCTGCGCCGCAAGACCGGCGCCGGGGTCATGGACTGCAAGCGGGCGCTCGCGGAGTGCGGCGGAGATCTGGAGCAAGCGGCTCTAGCGTTGCGCAAGCAGGGCATGGCGCGCGCCGACGCGCGCATGGAGCGCCAGGCGCAGGAGGGGGTGATCGCGTCCTACATCCACGCGGGAGGCCGGATCGGGGTGCTGGTTGAGGTGAACTGCGAAACGGACTTCGTGGCCCGCACGGACGAGTTTCAGGCGCTGGCGCGCAACCTGGCGATGCACATCGCGGCGGAACAGCCGCGATGGGTGCGGCCTGAGGATGTGCCGGAGGCGATCCTGGAGCAGGAGAAGGATGTTTACCGCTCTCTGGCGGTGAAGGAGGGGAAGCCGGGGAAGGTGATCGAGAAGATCGTCGAGGGCAGATTGGCGAAGTTCCACGGCGAAGTCTGCCTGCTCGATCAGCAATACGTCAGAGATGACGAGAAGACCGTGAGCGAGGTCGTCAGGGAAGCGATCGCGCATCTCGGCGAGAACATCGTCGTGCGGCGGTTTGTGCGGTACCAGCTGGGTGAGGGGGAATGACGAGGGACGGTGCGGCGGCGGGGCGAAGTGCCTGCTGCCCACTGATGCGAGCGGGTACGGCCCGTGCGCCGCGAGCGCAGCCGCACCACAGGGAGAGCCAAAGCTGAGCGCGTCACCGGAAGGCCAAGCTGACCAGCCGCGGTACCGGCGAGTC
>Ga0315273_10012009_pt1 | contig 11088 bp, 12 predicted proteins | sample YL17G02_0_MG_FD_205753 | JGI IMG/M metagenome (GOLD analysis project Ga0315273, IMG submission 205753) | Sediment microbial communities from Yellowstone Lake, YNP, Wyoming, USA - YL17G02_0 | ecosystem: Environmental > Aquatic > Freshwater > Lake > Sediment | place: USA: Wyoming | collected...
TGTGCATCCTGACCACGCGGCTTTGGAGCCTTTCCTGCAGGCCAGGCTATGCCGGGCCCTGTGGGGACAGCCTACACCCGAATCCCCGAACCTGAAGGTGTTCATGCATGAGACTTCGGTACCGGGTTTCGAAGCCGACTGGAATTGGCGCCATCCCGAAGCCGGCGGCAAACTGAACCATTTCCCGGACAAGTTTCAGTTCCATCTCATGCCTATCCGGGGCGGTTGGGAGGAGGAGATATTCCCTGGCCTGCGGATGAAGGCTTTCGGCGTGTACCACGGCTTCGGCCAGCATCCGGCCATGGGCTTCAGGTTACAGACCCAGGATACGACAGTGGTCTATACGGGCGACTGCGGCCTGACGGATTCTTTGTTCAATGAAGCCGAGAAAGCGGACTTGTTGATAGCCGACGCGGGCGTGAACATCGGACAGGATTATACGGGCGGTTACGGCCACATGACACCCAAGCAATGCGGCCTTATAGCCTATCGTGCACAGGTCAAGGAGCTGTGGCTGACCCATTACATCGGGTTGGATACGGCCCCGGCCATGGAAGCGGATGCGCGCGTGGAAGGCTTCACGGGCACGGTCAAGGTCGCCAAGGATGGCCTGCGATGGGAGAAAGCCCGATAAAATGGTATAATGCAGACATAAATCGACAATTGAAATAAGCTTATGTTTTGGCGAATTATCATCGGCATAGCTTTGGCCGCATTAGGGGCCGTCATCACCATCAAGGCCACCAAGATCTACGAGTGGTTCGGTTCCATGGCTTGGGCGGATAAATATTTGGGTGCCGGGGGTTCACGCCTCGCGTACCGGCTCATGGGCATCCTGATCAGCTTCATCGGTTTCATGGTAGCCACTAATCTCTGGACATCTTTCCTGAGGGCTACCATCGGCGAGTGGCTGAACCTGAATCCCAAGAACGAGCTTTATTACGAGGATTGATTATGCAGGGATTCGTCTTACGCAGCGGCACGGAACTCATCAACCCGTTCAAGTTGTTGGAGCGGGTGGGATTGCGCCGGGGCTGGCACGTAGCCGATATGGGCTGCGGCGCCATGGGGCATTTTGTGTTGCCGGCCGCCCAGTTGGTGGGTCCGGACGGTTTGGTCTATGCGGTGGACATCAGGCGCGATTTTTTGGAGCACATCGAAAGGCTGGCCAGGCATGAGCAGTTCTTCAACATCAAGACCGTGTGGGCGGATATGGACGTGTTCGGCGCCACGCGCATCGAAGCCGGCAGCCTGGATCTCTGCCTGCTGGTCAACAACCTTTTCCTGTCCCAGAACCGGCCGGCCCTGATTCGCGAAATGGCCCGTCTGACCAAGCCTGGGGGCCGTATCCTGATGGTGGAATGGAAAGCCGTGGCCACGGCCATAGGTCCGCCGACCGAGAGGCGCCTCACGCCCGAACAGAGCCAGGCTATCTGCCAAACCCCTTACATGGAACTGCTGGACGAGATAGACGTGGGGCATTCGCATTACGGCCTGCTCTACGAAAGGACCGAAATCCCTGTCTGATCCCGACTTGCCACGTAACTCACGAGTGACGTGGCTTGCTTGCTGCCGGCATTTGAGGCAAGCTTAAGCCCGCAAACATATGTCTAACCTATTGAACCTCAATCTTTGGTTCCAGGTGCAACCGCCCATGTTCGTTCCCTGGGTCGGCACGGCGCTGTTGGTGGTCTTTACGGCCCTGGCTGTGGTGGGCTTGGTGGCCAAGATCTACGGTGTCAGGGCGGGCCTGGACAAGCTGGTCAGGCGCGCTGTCCAGCGGGCCGGCACATGCCTGCTTTCCATGGGCCTGACTGGCTTGCTGCTGTATTTCTTCGTCTACGAACATGTGCCCGTCTTGAGCATGCGTCTGTGGCTTTTGGTCTGGCTGTTGTCCATTCTGGTCTGGGCCTGGAGTATCCTGCGTTACGTGCAGGTGGAAATCCCCAAGGTCAATGCCGTGAAGGCCGAGCGAGAGCGCCTGAATAAGTGGCTACCTAAACCGAAACATTAATATTGCGTTCAAGGCGTCCTTAACTTCCTGAAACGTCAGGGAACCGCCAGAAGATGTATGGATTCAAGCAAACAGACACTAGGCAGGAGCGGCGAGCAGATCGCCGTTCTGTTTTTCGAGGAAAAGGGTTATACGGTCGTAGAACGTAATTGGCGATGCAAGGCCGGTGAGCTCGACTTAGTTTTGCGCAAGGGCGGGGAATGGCGTTTCGTGGAAGTGAAGACCCGCAGTTCGGAACGTTTTGGACGGCCCGAAGAATCGGTCACGCCACGCAAGCAGGGGCATTTCCGTCAGGCCATCGAATGGTATGTGATGGACAGGAACATCGCGCCCAAGGACATCCATGCCGACGTGCTGGCCCTTACCATCAATGAGCGGAAGTTCGATATCCGATGGCTGCCGGACGCGGCTTGAACCCGCCCCTTGATTTGTGTTTTATAGCCGACTTATTTACAGACGCAGGCAAACCCAGTAGCTTATGGGTAACGGAGGTGATGCATGAGAAAAGCGTTCCTGCCCTTTGCCATCCTGGCGACGACCATCGCCGCTACGGCCCAAGCCGACAACCGTCTGCCGCACGCAATCTCGCCGTTCAAGACCATCTGCGAGGCCAAAGAAGGTTCGGTGAACGTCCAGTTCACTACGGACTACCAGCGTTGGAATCCGGCCCATACCCAGCTCCTGTATCAGGCGTGGCACCGGCATCAGGCTTCGCAATCGCTTGGGCTGAGCGGTACGCCGCCTCGGTCCGATCCGCCTTTGGCCGAGATCGAGCGCCGGTTCGTGGCCTCCTGCGGTTTCGCTGACCCGTTCGGGCGCTGCGACCGCATCGTGGTGCAAGCCCAGGCTGCCTACGATTGGCGAGCCAGTTGCCAGGCCGTCTTGTACGGCCGACCGCCCACGTACCTTGCCCACGTCACCTACCGGCAGGTCTCCGCGCACCACAAAAACGGCATGTAGCCGTTTCGTCCGGTGGGGGTTCGAATCATCTGGCACATGGCCACGTCTGGCGCTGTGCCGTTTTTTATTTCAGATAAGACCCTTGACAGGGTGGAGGAGTTCTGCTAGCCTTGAACCGCGACAGTCTGGCGCAATCGTGCGCCCACGAAAGGAGAATACCGCCATGAATGTCCGTAGGTTCCAACCCGTACTTAACAAACGTTTTTCGACGAGTGCGCCATCGACGCCGGCGAGCAGAGTGTGACGGAGACCGCCACGTGAACGGCACGATCTTCCCCATGTGACCGGGCGCGCCTCGAGCTCCTCAGCCGTAATCCGCTGATGACCTCGCCGCTGGCCGGCAGATCCCTGATGAGGGGACTGCACAGGACACGGCGACCCGCCGACCGCAGTACCGCTTGAGCATGTCCCTCCCAAGGAAGGAGGAGCATCGCGCCAGCGGCCTTCCCCGAATCCTCGTTCTTCCGTCTCAAGTCAGTTCCCGCCTCAGCCCTGCCTCCTTGCAGGGCTTCAGCATATCCGTAAATCATCGGATGAACATCGCGTCCCCGAAAGAATAGAATCTGTAGTCTTCGTCGATAGCTTCCTGATACGCTTTGAGCACGAATCGTCTTCCTGCACCAGGCTCGTCCATCTTGCTTTGCGCAAAGGCCGAGACGAGCACGATTAAAGTCGATTCGGGGAGATGGAAGTTGGTGATGAGGGCGTCCACAACCTTGAATTTATAGCCAGGGGTGATGAAGATGTTGGTGAAACCTTGTTTGACCCCTGACTCGAGAGCCCGGACGGTCGTGGTCCCGACGGCGATGACGCGGCCGCCATGCTGTTTAGTTTCTGTGATAAGCTTCAGCGTCTCGTCGGGCACGTCAATCCATTCCTCGTGCATCACATGGTCTTCCAGCGTCTCGGTGGTGACGGGCCGGAAAGTGCCTAAGCCAACGTGCAGGGTAACGGAAGCGAAATTAATGCCCTGGGCTTTGAGCTTGTCTATTAGCTCGGGCGTGAAGTGGAAGCCGGCCGTCGGCGCGGCTGCGGAGCCGGTCTTTTGCGCATAGACGGTCTGATAATCCTCAAGCGACTGGCCTTGCTGCACATAGGGCGGAGTGGGCACTTGGCCGTGTTTGTCCGTGAAAGCGAAGACCTGGTCTGGCGTGAGATCGAAATGCAGCAGAACGGATCCGTCCTCGAGTTTGTCAACTAGCCTCGCTTGGACGTCATCCGCAAAAGACAGGACATCGCCGACTTTGAGCCTGCGTCCGGGTTTGGCCAAAGCCAGCCAGTGTTCGCCATCAGGTCGGAGAAGGAAGACTTCGAATTCTCTTTTTCTGTCATTGCGAGGAGTCGGACGACGAAGCAATCTACTGTAGATCGCCACGTCATTCGTCGGACTCATTTCTCGCGATGACATAAGGGTTGCGCTCAACCGGGCACGGAAGACTTTGGTGTCATTCCAGACCAGAAGGTCGCCTGGTTCAAGCAGGGAAGGCAGGTCGTAGAAGTGTTCGTGGTCTATTTTGCGGGTAGCGCAATCCAGGGCCATGAGCTTGGAATGGTCCCTGGGCCTGATTGGGGCTTGGGCTATGCGTTTCTGGGGCAGGTCGTACCAAAAATCTTTGGTCAACATGGGCCCAGAATACCTATTTTCTTGAATATTGCCAAGTTACGTAAAATAACATGTTTTAGCCAAAATATCGTCAATAACCCTTGAACCTTCTATTTATCAAGGTCAACTCTGAGTTGCCATCGAAGGGTTGACAAAAGGTCTTTTTTGTGCTAATTTATGTCATCCTGACTATGGTGCTGAACCTTACATTTTAGTGCTTACTTAACGAAATTCGGAACGGCAAGCCTGGGATCTTCCGCATGGTGCGGAGGATGAGAGGCGAGCCAGAGAATCGAGGCATGTCATGGGAAAGCGAACGGATTACGCAGCATTGAGGGCGGGTTTCGGTCTGGCACGCGGACTCAGCGACGAGTTCATCCAGGCCTGCGAGAGGATCAATCCTCCGATTGAGGCGATTCACCGTCTCGTGACCCCGAACGGGCAGAAGACGATGGACGAAATCGTACGTCGCGCAGTAGCTGACTGGCAGGCTGAGCAACCCGCCTCCGCCAACCAGACTTCGCACAAGGCTTTGTCCGGTTCAGCTACGGCGGACAGGCCTCAGCCGCCCACGTTCGTGGAGTCCAAGGGCGGCCATGCGTACAGGGACGCGCCGACGAACGGCAACAAGCTGCCCGCGGATCACTACAGCGTGCGCGTGACCTACGCCCCGATGCCGTCCTTCGCCGACCTGAAGAAGGAATTCGGCGAGGATAACGTCTCGGTCATCTTCGACGGACGCGAGTGGAAACTCGACTCCTCCTGCGTTGGCATGGACAGGACGCCCGGCGAAAAGATTTTCCTGGTCAAAGATTTCGGTCGCGGATGGGAGAGCGAGGAGGCTATCGCCTGGGGTCGGGACGAACGGACATCTGTCGCTCCGAACGGCTACCGTCCTGCTACCCACGAGGAGGAGTACGAGTTCCAGAAGGCTCATCCTGAGATCTTCAACCTCGTCGCTCTCGGCTCGTTCGCGCTGGACGGCGACATCCGGTGTGTCGCGTATCTGTGGAGCGATGGCTACAGACGCTGCCTCGACTGCGGCAAGTTCGACGGCGAGTGGGTTGCCAGTTACCGTTGTCTGTTCGTCAGCAAGTAAGCACTTGGACCCCCGGTCCCTCGGCCCTTCAAAACGGCACTTGGAACCTTGGACACTTGGCATAGCGGTCTCGCCAAAGGCGGACAAACACGACCGCTATACCTTGGCTCTCAGGCCCCGTTCGACACGCGATCCGAAACTTGGATTCGTATGTTGGACGGGGTCGCTTGCTTTTTGCCCGTCGATAAAAACTAAGGGCTATGGTGAGCTTGTCGAACCATGATACAATTCCGAATGGATAGTAGACGAAACAGTCCGCGGCCAAGGCTTCGGGCGGTCGAAATCTGGATGGGTTCGTTTGTCCCCCCACGCCAAGGCTTCGGGGGACGCAGCCGGAATGTCGGACGGTACGCCGGTCGGCAGAGCGCAGCGGCTCGTTCATAAATTGAAGATACTTGGTGTCGGAAGCTGGCGGGCTGACAGCCCCGAATAAAATTCAACCGCGAGATTATTCAAGTGGTGGTGATCCGGATGGCTTCTGATACGAACAGGCGGCTCGTTCGCGCTGAACGACGACATCCGGTATGTCGCGTATCTGTGGAACGATGGCAACAGACGCTACCTCGACAACGACAAGTTCGACAACAAGTGGAATGCCAGTTACCGTTGTCTGTTCGTCAGCAAATCTCTTCATGGTTTTCACAAACGCCCTCATCCCTCGGATGGGGGTTGTTTCTTTTACAGTATTTTTGCCAGTTTCCAAGGTCTTTTCCGATTTCGTTCAAGGGAACGGACAGGGCCGCATATTTTTTATGGTCCAAACATCGTACTTCCCAAGCGATCTGCATAAAGAATTTAAGAATATCCAGTTTTGTCGCCGCTCTCACGACGAACGCGTATTTTTGATCCGCTCCGGCATACCCGGCCACGAAGATGAGTTCAATCAGATCCGTGAATAGCGAATCGATCTTGGCGCCCAGCGAAAATTTAGATAGACGCGGAAAATTCAGATAATGCGCGTGCCAGATTTTGTATGCATCCACCGCTTTTTGCAAAACGGGCAGATTTGACGTGATTAGTTGCGGGGGGGGTATACTCATAGAAATTAAAAATTATGAATTACGAATTATCCCGACACGACGATAAAGTATATGTCGATCGGGATCCCGACTTAATGTCGGGACGAATGGTTATGAAAATTTGCACAGTTACGTTTGAAGAGGTCGTGTCGGTGGAAAATTTGTGCGAAGCGTGGCAAGAGTTTATCAGAGGAAAGCGTGGCAAGAAAGATGTACAGGCGTTTATGCTTCATTTGGGCGACGAAATCGTCAGTTTGCACGAGGATTTGATGAGCGGTAGATATCCGCACGGCAACTATGTGCATTTTCGAATTAACGACCCGAAACCACGTGACATTCATAAAGCTACGGTGCGGGATCGTCTGCTGCACCATGCCATACATCGAAAGCTTTATCCGTTCTTTGAAACACTCTTCATTTCAGATTCGTTTTCATGTCAGATAGGCAAAGGTGTTCATCGCGCGCTCGAGCGTTTTAAAAAATTCGCTAGGAAGTCCGGCGGGAATAATACGATAACCTGCTGGATCCTGAAATGCGATATCCGGAAGTTTTTCGCCAGCGTGGACCACGACATCCTGACTGGCATCTTACGCAGCCGCATAGCCAATCTTCGTTTGCTTGGCTTGCTTACAAGCGTCATCAAAAGTTTTGAAGCAAGTCCCGGCAAAGGCATACCGCTCGGCAATCTGACATCCCAGCTTTTTGCCAATGTCTGCATGAACGAGTTAGATCAATTCGTGAAGCATGATCTACGGGTGAAGTATTACGTCCGTTATGCCGACGATTTCATCTTTATGTCATGTGATCGATTCGAGCTATTGGACTATCTGCCGAAGGTTGCCGCGTTCTTGTCCGGACCACTAGCTCTGAACCTTCATCCGGACAAGGTTATTATCAAAACTCTCGCCTCGGGCGTCGACTTTTTAGGCTGGGTGCACTTCCCGCATCATCGGGTACTACGTACGAAGACAAGACAACACATGGATAAACGTATCAGCCATAATCCGGACCGCCAGTCCGTCGAATCATATCTCGGCCTCTTGTCGCACGGCAATGCGTATGGCATGTCGAGAGAACTGGAGAATCTTTGGTGGTTGCTATGGTCGAATAAATGCGGAACTTTGCGGAATGACCCGAAGTTTCCAGAAGGAGGCGGATAGTGTGCCAGGGGCTTGCCAAGATATACGGTTTTTGTTAACCTGTGTCCACTACCAATATGAAAGCTGATATCCACCCGACATATTATCCGGACGCCAAGATCGTCTGCGCTTGCGGCAATGAGATGACGGTCGGTTCCACGGTCAAGCAAATCCACGTCGAATTGTGCGCCAAGTGCCATCCTTTCTATACTGGCAAAAAAGTCCTGATCGACACCGAGGGTCGCGTCGAGAAGTTCAAGGGCAAGACCGCTGCCAAGGAAGCCAAGAAGGGCGCTGTCCTGGGCAAGAAGGCCAAGACCGCGAAACGCGCCAAGGTCAAAGCCGAGAAGCGCGCGGCCAAACAGCCGACCGCCCTCGTAGAAGAGTAACTAGTAACTAGTAACTAGTGGCGGGAGTCGACTCGTTACCCGTTACCAGTCACCCGTTACTTACCTTGTGTTACTCGTTACTTTGTTTTATGAGCGATTTGCTGGAAAGCCTGAAATCAGCCAGAAGCAGCCTGGCGGCTTTAGAATTGCAGATGGGCGACCCCCAGGTCCTGGCCAACCAGGACAAGATCAAGGAGGTCTCGCGGGCTTACGCGGACGCCAAAAGTCTGGTCCAGGCCGGCGAGGCCTACGAGGCCATCAAGAAAGCCCTGCAAGAAGCCGAGCAGACCATGGCTTCGGATGACGAGGAAATGAGGTCTTTAGCCGAGGCCGAGTTGCCTCACCTCAAGGCCGAATACGAAAGCAAGAAAGACGCGTTCGAGTTGACCCTGATTCCGCCGGGTCCTTACGACCATTGCAACGCCATCATCGAAGTCCGGGCCGGTGTGGGCGGCGAGGAGGCTGCCATCTTCGCGGCCGACGTGTTCCGTATGCTCATGCGCTACGCCGAGCGCCGCGGCTGGAAGACATCACTTGCCTCCGAATCCTCGGCCGAACAAGGCGGATACAAGGAAGTCGTGTTCAACGTGCAGGGCCAAGGAGCCTATGGCACGCTCAAGACCGAGATGGGAGTGCACCGCGTGCAGCGCGTCCCGGCCACCGAAAAGACCGGACGTATCCATACTTCTACGGCTACGGTAGCCGTGCTGCCCGAGCTTGAGGAATCCGAACTGCGCATCGACGCTAAGGATTTGCGCATCGACACCTTCTGCGCCGGCGGCAAGGGCGGGCAGTCGGTCAACACCACGTACTCGGCCGTGCGCATCACGCACATCCCCACCAACACGGTGGTCAACTGCCAGGACGAAAGGTCCCAGCAGCAGAACCGGGAACGGGCCATGCAGATCTTGCGCGCCAGGATCTGGGAGAAGGAAGAGGCCGCGCGCCGCGAGAAGCTGGACAGCGAGCGGAGGGCCCAGATCGGTTCAGGCGACCGCTCGGAAAAGATCCGCACCTACAATTACCCGCAGGACAGGATAACCGACCATCGCATCAAAAAGTCTTGGCACAATATCCAGTATATCCTGGAAGGGGACCTGGATCCCATCATCGCAGCCGTGAAAAGCGGCAAGATGGGCAACGAAGAGGAATGAACAGGCCCGGCGCTCCAGACCTTGACGAAGGGGCTTTTTTGATGTAAGCCATTAAGCGGGCAAATCGATCCGACATCGCCAAACAAGGAGAGGTGCGATGGACAAATCAATCAAGAGGGTACTTTTCAGCCTGATTTTGGCCGCGGTCGCGCTGATCGGGGGATGCTCATCCGATCCGGGCAATCTGTTCACGCCTGCCGAAACGGCCGACGCCGCTCCGGACAAGGCCAACGACGTGACGATAGACCAGACAGCCGACGTGAAGCCCGAAGCGGATGCGGCCCTGGACGCCAAGCACGATGCCGAGGCGGGCCACCAGGACGCAAAACCCGAAGCTGACGCCCATCATGAGGCTGAAGCCGCGGCGCCTGACGCTCTGCCCGATGCGCTCGAGGAACCGGAAGCTTCGGCTCCGGAGCCGGCCCCCGAGGCAGGCGAGGATGCGGCCGAAGAGCCCGAAGCATCGCTTCCCGACGCACTCACCGACGTCACCGTCGAACCCGAAGCTTCGCTTCCGGAACCCACGCCCGAGGCTGCTCCGCCCGACGTGCAGGTCGCTGATGTCACGGCCGAAGAAGGCCAGCCCCTGACCTTCTGCCAGCAGTGGGGCACGGACGGCTTCATCTCCGTGGTGGTCCAGACAGGGAGCGTTCCGCCCGGAGGCCAAGTGCTGGCTGTATACGGTACGGTCAAGCATACGGTCGCCGACGCGGGAGCCAACCTGCCCTACGCGGCCTGGGAATTCGGCCAGGCTGGCCAGACCCAAGTCATCGCCAAGCCTATCGCCGGAGTGCACGACCTGGAGCTCCTGTTCGCCTGGGGTTTCACCAATCCCGGCAACATGAACTTCAACTCGTGGAGCATGAGGTGCTCGCCCTCGGGATGCAACGTGAACGACGTAGCCACGGTCTGCGCCGGCAAGGATTTCCTGGGCAGCTTCGACAAGGGGAAGTTCGTCGCCGGCACAGGTTCGTGCGACTACCATCTCAACGGCAACGGGTCGGAAGAGGTCGACTGCTTCATCAATTGAGGCAAATCGACCATCCGTGGCCCAGGTGACCGTCCACGACTTCTGTCCCTCATATCTTCACGTGGGGGATATTTTTTTTGGAAATAACCAGCCGCCTTTTATGTAGACCGAGATGCCTGTGTCTAATGACATAAATATGGCTTCAAAAGCAGCAAAGTAGATTTAAAAAAGCAAAATTTGGCTAAAATTAGCCCTCAAGCCTTGACAAAAAGGCTTTTATGATATAAGAGAGACCCAGGCTAATGTAGGCCTGACCGTCGCAAAGGAGAGCGCGATGACACATTTCAAATGGTTGCTGTACGCATTGTTCGGTTTGTGCCTGATCGTGACCGCGGGTTGCGGCGGCGATGACTTCGGCGTAGGCAGCAGCGTTGATCCGGATGCGAACTCGGATGCCGGGCAAGCCGACGCCAAGCCGGAAGCGGACGTCCATAAGGATGCCAAGCCCGAAGCCGACGCCCATCATGAGGCTGAAGCGTCGTTGTCCGAAGCCGGCGAAGAGGCCGAAGCCTCGATGCCCGACGCGGCCGAGGAGCCGGACGTCCAAGCCCTCGACGCGGTGGCCGAAGAAGGCCAGCCCCTGACCTTCTGCCAGCAGTGGGGCACGGACGGCTTCATCTCCGTGGTGGTCCAGACAGGGAGCGTTCCGCCCGGAGGCCAAGTGCTGGCTGTATACGGTAC
>Ga0315273_10012010_pt1 | contig 11087 bp, 13 predicted proteins | sample YL17G02_0_MG_FD_205753 | JGI IMG/M metagenome (GOLD analysis project Ga0315273, IMG submission 205753) | Sediment microbial communities from Yellowstone Lake, YNP, Wyoming, USA - YL17G02_0 | ecosystem: Environmental > Aquatic > Freshwater > Lake > Sediment | place: USA: Wyoming | collected...
AGGCAGCTAAAATATCAAACTCTAAGTACGTTCTTAAATGTGACGCCCACTGTTCATTTGATAAAGGATTTGACGTGAAGCTGATGAAAGATATGCAAGATGACTGGACAATGGTTCCGGTAATGAGAAACCTTCACGCCTTTGACTGGGTTTGCCCAGAAGGACACAGAAGGTATCAGGGACCGAGTGGAAAGTGTACTGAGTGTGGAAAAGAAACAACCAGAGATATTAAGTGGTTCGGCAAGCCAAATCCACAAAGCGATTCATATTGCTTTGATTCAGAACCTCATTTCCAATATTTCAGGGAGTGGAGACGTTCTCCGCAATACCAAGAGCAGTTAAAAACTGGTCTAACAGAAACAATGAGTTTACAGGGTTCGTGTTTTATGATGACAAGAGACAAGTATTGGGAACTGAATGTATGTGACGAGAACTTTGGTTCTTGGGGTTCGCAAGGGATAGAGGTAGCGGTCAAGACTTGGCTTTCAGGCGGGCGAGTTCTGGTAAATCACAATACTTGGTATGCTCACATGTTTAGGACGCAAGGCGGAGATTTTTCATTCCCCTATGAACAGAAACAAAGCAAGGTGATAGAGGCGAAAACAAAAGTAAGAGAATTATTTTTTAATAATAAATGGTCGAAACAGGTTCATCCTTTAAGTTGGCTGATTGAAAAATTTAGTCCGTCAGGATGGACAGAACAATACTTAATAAATCTTAAAAAATATGACAACAATATACTTAATCAACCTTAGATTAGAATTTGACACGAAAACGGCCAGAAACAATCAATATACCGCCCTTAAAGCCCAGTTGGCTGCGGCTAAAGAAAGCGATGCTTGGCTGGCAGGTTCAATCACTAAAGACGAATACAATAAGGTAGAAATTAATCAGGAAACTGTCTAAATATGGCTCTTAGTTTAATAGCGACAGCCCAAAATACCCTCGAAGAGGATTATAATGCAACTATAAATTGCTCCTCAACTCTTAATGTTGCGGCGGGCGATATTTTGATTGGTTTGGTAACTTGGCTTGATACCTCAACCACCGCTACGATTGCTGATACGGCAAGTGGGAACTCAATGACGATGCTGACCCGTGTGACTGATACTGGGGCATATCTTCAGTTTGGCTATAAACTGGTTGCAACGGCAAACTCTACCTCAACTTTTAGGGCAACCCTGGGAGGCGGAGCGGGTGCAAAGACCATCATGGTTTACCAGTTCCGTCCCGATGCAGGGGATTTTGTTGAGTTAGATGATGCTGATGCAAACGGTGCTACAGGTTCAGGAACATCGGTTGCTTCGGCTTCATTCAGCACTGCCAGCACAAAAGAAATAGCGGTGGGGGCTACTAAGATTTATTCCACTAACGTCACATTCTCGAATGAAAAGTTTGGCACAACAGCGGCAGACGGAGTCCTCGGCTGTTCGGCTATTTTTGATACAAAGAGTTGGTATAAGATTCTTACTGAAACGCTCTCAGCCAAAACGGCAAACTGCACTTCAAGCGATGGCAATAGTTGGGTAGCGGGAGCGATTACTTTAAAAGTTACGGCAGCGGATGTTACCGACACGACCACCACCCCCGGTTCAACAATACTTAGATACACAACCACAGGTACGCGAACTGTTTATATGCCGCCAGCGTGGGTAACGAATGGGGTGGCTTACCTAGTAGTGGCTGGTGGAGGAGGAGGCGGAGGCGACAGATACGGTGGTGGAGGTGGTGCTGGTGGAGTAAAAACTTCAACACTCAATCCATCAGCTGGAGGAGTCACCGTAACTGTTGGCACGGGTGGTGCTGGCGGAACTACTACCAATCCAGGCAGTGATGGTGTCTCTTCTGTATTTGATTCCATATCTACTACCGGTGGTGGCGGTGGAGGTAGAGGGCCATTGGCTGGTAGAGTTGGTGGCAGTGGTGGTGGTGCTGCTGCGTCAGGTGAAGACAATTATAATGGTGGTGCTGCAACAGGTACTGAAGGAAGTGCTGGAGGAAATGCTGCCTATTATGGTGGCGGCGGTGGTGGAGGCAAAGGAAGTGCAGGTACAATCAGAGGAACTTACGCTCCAGGCGGTTCAGGATACAATGCCTCGGCTTTCGGCATTTCAAACACAACAACAGACGAACGATATTCTGCAAGCGGAAACAACTCTGCATTAGCGGGTGCTACTTGGAAAGGCCAGTCCTTCACGCCGAGTTTTTCGTACACGATCAAGAAAATCAAACTGTGGATGAAGCGTACCGGCACGACTATCGGTACGGTCACGGTTCAAGTTTGGGCGACTTCATCTAATCTGCCTACAGGAAGCGCTTTGGCTTCTGGAACATATAATGGAAATAATCTTGCTACGAGTTATGCCTGGATTGAGTTTGACCTTGGAGCCGGAGTAGCTTTAACGGGTAGTACGGTTTATGCCTTCTCGGTTGATGCCCGTGATGCTTCTGGAACTTCTGCTGACATACTGATGCAGAATAATACTTATTCGGCTGGTAAGGGATGTACAAGTGCAAATTCAGGGTCAACGTGGGCAAATTGGACTTCTGCCGAGAATGACCAAGATACCACTTTTGAAATATGGGGAACTCACGGTTTCGTAGCTGGCGGCGGTGGGGGTGCTCATGGTGGTGGTGCTGGGATGGCTGGCCCTGGTAGGGCAGGCGGTGGTTATGGGTCTACGGCTGGAATTACCGACGCAGGGTCTGCGGGTTTAGCCAACACGGGTGGTGGCGGCGGCGGCGGAAGTTCTGGAGCTACTGGTTCAGGTTCTAATGGCGGTTCTGGTATTGTTTGTATAAGGTATCCCAGTTCGGGTGGGTCAGCTTCGGTCTCGCCAAGTGTATCCCCCAGTGTTAGTCCAAGTACATCCCCAAGTCCTTCAGTTTCCCCCTCAGTAAGTCCATCGGTCAGTCCCAGTAAATCCCCGTCTGTTTCTCCTTCGGTATCACCCTCTACGTCTCCATCTATAAGCCCTTCAGTATCACCGAGTGTCAGCCCATCCACTTCCCCATCTCCAAGCGTAAGCCCGTCTGTATCACCCAGTATTTCACCTTCTGTCTCTCCATCTGTCAGCCCATCTGTTAGTCCCTCAACTTCACCAAGTCCATCTGTTTCCCCGTCTGTCTCACCATCTGTTTCACCTAGCGTCAGCCCTAGTGTATCACCGAGTACCTCTCCAAGCCCATCGGTCAGCCCAAGCGTATCTCCCAGTGTAAGTCCTAGCACCTCCCCATCACCGAGTGTTAGCCCCTCGGTATCTCCATCTACTTCTCCAAGTCCAAGTGTCTCTCCAAGCGTAAGCCCGTCTGTTTCACCTAGTGTTTCACCAAGTGTTTCTCCGAGTGTCAGTCCTTCCATATCACCCTCACCGAGTGTGTCTCCTTCGGTTAGCCCATCAATTAGTCCATCTGTAAGTCCCTCTACATCACCATCACCATCTGTTTCACCTAGCGTATCTCCCTCTGTCAGTCCTAGCACATCACCAAGCCCCTCGGTTAGTCCCAGCGTCAGCCCCAGTATTTCACCCAGTGTAAGTCCTTCGGTATCACCTTCAGTAAGCCCTAGTCCCAGTGTAAGTCCCTCTGTATCTCCCTCTGTAAGTCCGAGTATCTCACCCAGCGTCAGTCCATCGGTCAGTCCAAGTCCAAGCGTCAGTCCATCAGAGTCACCCAGTGTCAGTCCAAGCATTAGTCCAAGCGTAAGCCCCTCCACCAGCCCAAGTCCATCTGTATCTCCCAGCGTATCACCCAGTGTTTCACCGAGCACATCACCTAGTCCTTCTGTCTCTCCAAGCATTAGCCCGTCAGTAAGCCCTTCCATATCGCCATCAGTCAGCCCTTCGGCAAGTCCTTCGGCAAGTGTCAGTCCTTCTGTATCGCCCAGTATAAGCCCCAGTTTATCACCCAGCGCCTCACCAAGCATCAGTCCGTCTGTCAGTCCTTCTGTATCTCCCTCTGAATCGCCATCAGCTTCAGTTAGTCCTTCGGTGAGCCCCAGTGTATCCCCCTCCGTAAGCCCTTCGGTATCCCCGAGCACAAGTCCTTCTGCATCAGTCTCACCGAGTGTGTCACCTAGCGTTTCCCCTTCAGTTAGTCCATCGGCTTCACCTTCTGCTTCTGTTTTTACTGACAATTTTAATAGTTATTCAGATGGAGATTTAAACGGACAGGGTAGTTGGGTTGGTAATGTTGCTTTTGATATACAGACAGGAAGTGCCGATAACCCAGAAGGAAATGGTATTGGAAAAGAGGTTAAGATTGTAGTCGGAAGTGCTAATTACGATATCTATAAAGATGGAACATCTACTGCCGATGGACAGACAGGTTTTTATTTTAAGATTGATGATGTAACCAAAACCTTCTTTGAGTTTTCCCTATATTCATCTGGTGGTGCTTTAACCATTTACGACCTATTAATTGCCGAGGATGATATGAGGGTTTATGTTGGTACGGGTGGATATCAAACAATAAAGTCGGGAATCGTTAATAATACCTGGTATAGATTTGATTTTAAGTGGAGAAGTTCTGATAGTAAGTTCTGTTGGAGAATTGATAGTGGTGATTGGAGTGACTGGTTAGCATCAACACGAAACAGAACCAATGCACCAGTAAGAGTACTTATTATAGCTAATGGTAGTGTATATGGAAATTTTAATGCTTGGTTTGATTATATTACTGAAAATCCATATCCAAGCGCATCAGCATCTGCATCACCAAGCGTCAGTCCGTCAGCATCACCGAGTGTGAGTCCATCCGTTAGTCCATCAGAGTCGCCCAGCGCCAGTATATCACCGTCTGTCTCACCAAGTATATCTCCATCTATTTCCCCAAGTGTCAGTCCCTCTACTTCACCAAGCGCTAGCGTAAGTCCGAGTATCTCACCCAGCGTCAGTCCATCGGTCAGTCCAAGTCCAAGCGTCAGTCCATCAGAGTCACCCAGTGTCAGTCCATCGGTCAGTCCAAGTCCAAGCGTCAGTCCATCGGAAAGCCCAAGTGTATCTCCTTCTGTTTCACCCTCTGTGTCTCCAAGTATCTCTCCCTCGGAGTCTCCTTCGGTTTCCCCAAGTACTTCACCATCTCCTAGTGTATCACCATCTGAAAGCCCTAGTGTTTCACCTTCGGTTAGTGAAAGCGTAAGTCCGAGTGTCAGTCCCTCAGAAAGTCCGTCTGTATCACCATCAACCAGTCCAAGCCCTAGCGTTAGTCCATCTGTGTCCCCCAGTGTTAGTCCAAGTACATCCCCAAGTGGGAGGCCTTCGGTTAGCCCTAGCATAAGTCCATCTGTAAGTCCCTCCACAAGCCCATCTCCGTCTGTGTCCCCTAGCGTTAGCCCAAGCACTTCCCCAAGTGTGAGTCCTTCGGTTAGCCCTAGCACATCTCCTTCTCCCTCCGTTTCACCATCGGTGTCGCCCTCTGTATCGCCAAGCATAAGTCCATCTGTAAGTCCCTCCACAAGCCCATCTCCCTCAGTTAGTCCCAGTATCTCACCATCTATATCTCCCAGTCTTAGTCCTTCGGTATCGCCATCGGTAAGCCCGAGTGTTTCGGCTTCAGTCTCTCCTTCAACATCTCCAAGCCCCTCTGTCTCGCCCAGCGTAAGCCCCTCGGTATCTCCCAGTGTAAGTGTTAGTATTTCTCCATCTATATCACCCAGCATATCTCCGTCAGTAAGTCCATCATCATCACCAAGTCCATCTGTCAGCCCCAGTATTTCTCCTAGTGTTAGTGCTTCTGTTAGCCCAAGTATCTCACCAAGCGTATCACCCTCTGTATCTCCTTCAGCCAGCCCTAGTGCATCGGTCTCACCGTCAGTATCGCCATCAATAAGCCCGTCAGTATCGCCAAGTATTTCACCCAGCTTATCGCCATCCGAATCTCCCTCGGTAAGCCCTTCGGTTAGTGTAAGTGTCAGCCCCTCAGTATCGCCCAGTGTCAGCCCGAGTGTAAGTGAAAGTGTTAGTCCTAGTGCCTCAGCATCTTTGCCTCCCTACGATGGTGTATTAAAGTGTTGGGATGGTGCTAATTGGAACAAAGAAACATTAACAGCTTATGTTGATGGATGGTTTGACTTTAAACCATTATATTATTGGTCAGGCGTTGACTGGCTAGAGATAGATATTTTAGGACCATAAAAATATGACAGAATCAGAAAAAGAAAACTATCAAAATAATCAACAAGACCAAAGAATTACTAATCTTGAAAAAGATTTCAGGATAGTTTGTGATAACTACAATCACGAAATTAGCTATGTCCAAATAGATATAGCAGAAATAAAAACTAATCAAAAAATCTTGCTTTGGTTTATGTTCGCTATTATTGGCGGGATAATTGCATTGTATTTTAAGTAAGCTGTGGAAAACTAATTTGACCTTTGTCTTTGGTTGGGTTAATATATCGTAAGATATTTAACTACAATCAAATGCCCAAAGGTATTTTTAAACATAATCCCCACACAAAAGAAACTCGTAAAAAGATGAGTTTATCTGCCAAGATGGCTGGCGTTGGGAAGTGGATGAAAGGAAGAAAACCCTCTTTGGAAACAAGAAAAAAGATTAGCTTATCTTCTAAGGGGAAACCAAAGTATTGTTTAAGGGGAATTAAAAGAACAGAAGAATTTAAAAATAATTTAAGAAAAATAAATAGTAAAGAAAATCATCCCCAATGGAAAGGTGGAATATCGTTTGAATCCTATACCATTAATTGGACAGAAACTTTAAAAAAATCTATCAGAGAAAGAGACCATTATACTTGTTATGTTTGTGGAAAAGAACCATCAATAGATGTTCACCACATTGATTATGATAAAAAGAATTGTAATCCAGAAAATCTGATAGTTCTTTGTAGGGCGTGCCACGCTAAAACTAATCACAATAGAAATTATTGGCTTGATTATTTTAATAAATAAATGAAGTGGACGGACAAAGAAATCACGAAACTAAAAATAGATTGGCAAGATAAGCCGATTGATGAGTTGCTTGAACTTTATCCTGGAAGAACTTTGAAATCCTTAGAGGGTGTTGCGAGGAGATTTAGATTTAAGAGGATAAAAAGGAGTCAGAATAACTTTAATGCTGATTCCAATTGTTCTTTTAAAAAAAGCGATACAGGAGTGAGTGAAATGGATTTACAGAAAGTGAAACTGGAAGACTTGCTGAATGAAACCTCCAGACGAGGGTTCATATCAACTAAAGAAAGAGAAAAGCTAATTGACCACACCTACAAACTGCCCAAGAGACTGAGGCCATATAAAATCGGCTTAATAGCTGATACCCACTTCGGTTCAACCAAGCAGCAGCCCACTCTCGTACACAAGGCGTACGAGATATTCAAAAATGAAAAGGTTGCCATGGTTCTCCACGCTGGAGATATTACCGATGGGGATGGACACGTCTATTCCGGGCAAATGTTTGAGATGTTCATTCACGGTGCGGACAAGCATATCCAATACGTGATTGACAACTATCCCAAGGCGGACTTTCCCACCAAATTCATTACGGGAAACCACGATGAATCTTTCTATAAGACAGGAGGAATGGATGTCGGAAAGAGGATTGCAGAAAAGCGTCCTGACCTTGAATACCTCGGATTATACGGTGCTTACATAAACATCGGAAACTTACGCATCTACCTGATGCACGGTTCTGGTGGAGGGGCTTACGCCCAATCATATAAGTGCCAGAAAATCTGCGAGAAGTTCAAATCAGGAAATGCAAAACCGCATATCCTGGTGCTGGGACACTATCATAGTTCCTGCATAATGCCTTCTTATAGGAACATCTATGCAATACAGATGCCTGCAATGCAGGGCCAAACACCTTTCGCAGTAAAGAAAGGACTTGCATCAGAATTGGGAGTAGTAATTCTTGAGATAACGCCAGACGTAAAGGGTCTTGGCACAATCAAGACGAATTACATTCCATTTTTTGAAGAATTGAACGGCGATTATTAGTTGACACAATGGTGACTACTGATGAAAATCTACGGGATTAAAGACGGGATGATAATATCCCGCAAAAAAATCCTTGCCCTTGGGTGGAAAGAAATGGACTCTTGGTGCGATGGATTCGGTGTGACCTTCGGAATTGATGACTACCGCTTCACTTGGTGGAGAGATACTAAAACAGTCAGCTATCCCTACAGGCTATGGGGCGGGAAAGGTTGGAGAAAAATGGAGGGTTAATATGAAAACCTGTCCAACAGACAAAGTTCCACTTCTGGCGATAGAGATACCTGAAATGTATGATGGTATTTCTTACTACCACTGCCTTGTTTGTAAAAGGTTCTGGGATAGGTGGACTGGAAAAGAAGTAAAAGGAAAAGACAGACCGATTAGGAGGTGATTAAGATGGTTTCTGCCGACTGGTTTCTCTTTACCGTCTTGTCAACAGAACACGATGTTCTGTGTATGAAGAATAAACAGGAATGGCAGGACTATTGCCACCTTCTTCTTTGGAATACGGTAAGGGAGGGACGAAGATTAGGACAGACACTGCGAAGTATCAATGTGTTTGTTTCTGAAATGGATGGTGATGAAAATGGAGAGAGATAACCTATTAGATGAAGTAGAGGAGCGTAGTGAAAAGAGTAAGGAATGGCTCTTAAAAGACCAAGCCCGAAGGCTTGAAATGGTGGAAGAATACCTTAAAGAATACGAAAGACTGAACATTACCTACAACAACCTGAAGGTTATGGTTGCCGACCTTGTAAAAGAGGAAGCCACGGTAGACGACCAAATGACCAACACAAGATATAAGATTTCAGTCCAAGAGAAGAAAATCAGGGAGATAAACAAGATGTTAAGAGACAGAAATGATGTTCGGATTAAGTCCCCGAAGGATTGATACAATGTATCGCACATAATAAGGGCAATGTTCAAAAAATGCACATTGCCCACTTAGTTCTCTTTTTTCTGGGTGTGGCGATTGGGGTGTAAAAATAACAACTGCCCAGTGCTATAAATGCCGTAAATGGTGTTATAGATTTACGGAGTAGGTAACTGCACATAATCCTACCACTCAGAAAAAAGGGAAGTAATGTGCAAAAAAGGAACAATGCTTGACCGAACCGTGAATTATTCACAGTTCCAGTGGACAGTATACAGTTAACCGTCCACCACGTGAGTATATTTGAATGTTAAAAATAAGCACAAATGTATAGATTTCACAATTAATACAAATGAGTACCATTAAAGAAATATCAATATGACAGGACCACTAATGTTAAAGTTCCTATTAGCAATATACTTAATAACTTCATTATCTTTTCTGAAGGACAAAAACGTTCCTATGTTTCTTTATTGGATGGGCGTTTTTATGTCAGTGGTAGGATTGATAATGAGTAAATGAATATGCTTAAATTATACAGACCATTAAAATCAACGTTAATGACCCAAGGATATGGGCCGGAACATACTAAGCCAGAGATGTTGCCACAATATCAAGCGATGGGAATTTCTGCACATAACGGAATTGACTGGGTTGCCCAAGACGGAGAAGATATACGGTTCAATGGAACTGGGTCGGGGTTTGTATTAGAAGTTTCCCTAGACGAAAAGGCGGGGCTTGGAGTGGTGGTTTGTTTTGAAAAAGATAATAAGTATTACAAGGCAATATTCTGGCACCTTAAAAGCGTGGCAGTTAAGGAACAAGACAGGGTAGAGAGTGGAACCCTTTTAGGGGCGGCCGATTCAACTGGCTGGTCAACTGGAACACACCTTCATTTTGGCCTGAAAGAGTGCGACCAGAATTGGAATACTATTAATAGGGACAACGGATATGACGGGGCGATTAACCCAGAACCCTATTTCCAAAATTACTATATTTTAGACCTGAAGAAGCAACTTGAGGGACAAATGGTCGTGCTTTTTCAGCGAATTTTAGAATTATTAAAACAATTATTATGGTTGAAAAAATAAAAGCAATGTTTAGCAGTGTCAGGTTTTGGTACTGCATCGGATTAGGATTGGTTATTTACCTTGAAGGAACGGGAATGGATGAAGCGGTAGCGAATGCCCTTAAGGCGTTCTTTATTGCGGGAATAACGGTAAGGACGGTTGATAGTGCAGCAACAAAGATTGGTGCGTAATTTGACTAACGGAGCCTTTAGGGGCTTCGTTGCTAAATTATGAAAACAAATTTTTAGTAGCTTCACTTTTGTTCGCTATCCTTGTGGCGGCAAAGGCAGAAGCTCCAACACGAGATTATGTCAAACAACTTAATATTATCGGTGAAAATACCCTACAAGCAAATTATATGCCTAATTTTGGCGTTAAATTTGCCACGTACGGGGACTTAACTGGTGGAGACGATACTTACTACCTTTTCAGAAAAGATAACGAAAAACTCATAGATTGTATATGGAAAAAGGAAAGTTCAAGAGGTCAAAATATGGTCGGAGATAACGGATTAGCAATAGGTCATTTCCAGATTCATATTGCCGTTAATGGGGTATCAGAAGATTGTGCCATGGACTATTGGTGTTCCTCTGAATACCTGATAGAACAATTAATGGCGGGAAACTCCTGGAAGTGGCCAACTTACGAACTATGTCAAAAAGATTCTGCCATTCCTGCAACCAAATTTTGAAAGGTCGTGGAAATAATATTTGTTTAAAATGTAAATTAAAACTTATGGACGAATTAAAAGATGTTCCCACAGAAGAGGATGTTGAAGACGCCAAAGACATCATTGAAGAGCTGGGAGATGAAGAAGAGCTTGACGAGGAATAGTTTTTAGAGTAATGTGTTTTAATCTTAATTGCCCGCCAGAGAAGACACTGCCATTACGTTAACCGGACTTCACTCTTTTATAGAGTAGTCCCAATACATAACATAACATTACAGGCGACAAATCTTTTCAGCGACATTTGTGATACAAAAATACCGAGGATTAACTCGGTTTTTTGTTATATTTTAATTATATAAGATTATATTAGATTAAAGAAAATAGCTAATTATCTTCTTGAGGTATTCCTCTGTTTTAAATGATGGCTTGATTGGTTGTCTGCTTATTTTTAATAGCTTGTTATACCATCTCTTTCCTCTATTAAAGATTATCGTAGTATGTATGCGAGGGTCTCCAACATG
>Ga0315273_10012011_pt1 | contig 11087 bp, 14 predicted proteins | sample YL17G02_0_MG_FD_205753 | JGI IMG/M metagenome (GOLD analysis project Ga0315273, IMG submission 205753) | Sediment microbial communities from Yellowstone Lake, YNP, Wyoming, USA - YL17G02_0 | ecosystem: Environmental > Aquatic > Freshwater > Lake > Sediment | place: USA: Wyoming | collected...
AAAGCCTGCCATGAGGCTCTGACCGGGTTTCCGGTGGTGATCGCGCTGCCCGTGCTGTGGGGGGATCAGGACCCCTTCGGGCACGTGAACAATATCGTGTACCTGCGCTGGTGCGAGACGGCGCGCGTGGAATACCTGATTCGGGCCGGCTTTTGGCCTAAGCTGCCCCCGGAAACCATCGGCCCGATCCTGGCCGCCGTCTCGTGCGACTACAAGCGGCCGGTGACCCATCCGGACACGGTCTATGTGGGCGCCCGGGTGACGCGCATCGGCAACCGCAGTTTCCGGATGGAGCACCGCATTGTGAGCAAGGCCCTGGACATGGTCGTCGCGCATTCGGACACCACTTTGGTCGCCCTGGACTACAGCCGGAACAAGACCGTCCCCGTTCCGGACGAGTGCCGGAAAGCCATGGAAAAGATGGAAGGAAGGGGCTTGGAATCCCCCGCCGCCGCGCCCATTGATCCTTGAATAATGAACATGCTATGATCAGTATTCAAGGAACACTCCATGCAGATCGATCGAGCCGACCTGACACTGAGACTCCGTCGCGCGATCAAAACAAATCCCGTGACGGCCCTGTACGGGCCTCGCCAGTGCGGCAAGACAACCATCGCCAGGCAGATAGCCCAGACCGGCGGCGCCGGCTACTTCGACCTGGAAGACCCGGTGAGCCAGCGGCGCCTGGGGGAGCCGATGACCGCGCTTCGCCCTTTGCGGGGCCTGGTGGTCATCGACGAGGTGCAGAGGCAACCGGATCTTTTCCCGGCGCTGCGCGTGTTGGCGGACCGGAAGCCTCCGCCGGCGCGCTTTCTGGTGTTGGGCAGCGCTTCCCCCGAGTTGCTTCGCCAGAGCTCCGAATCGCTCGCCGGCCGTGTCGCTTTCGTCGAGATGAGCGGCTTCGAACTCGCGGAGGCCGGCCCGGCAGCCACGCGGCGGCTCTGGTGGCGCGGCGGATTTCCGCGGTCGTTCCTGGCCCCCAGCGACGGCGACAGCCGGGTGTGGCAGGAGAACTTCATCCGCACATTCCTGGAACGCGACATCCGCGAGTACGGCGTGCAGGTGGCGCCGCCGACGCTGCGGCGGATGTGGAACATGCTGGCGCACTACCACGGGCAAGTCTGGAACGCATCGGAACTTTCGCGATCCCTGGGTGAAGCTCACACCACCGTCAAGAGGCACCTGGACATCCTGACCGGCGCGCTGATGGTGCGGCAACTCCAGCCCTGGTACGAGAACCTCGGCAAGCGGCAGGTCAAGTCGCCCAAAGTTTACTTGCGTGACACCGGGCTGCTGCATGCCCTGCTGGGTATCCCGTCGTTCCGGGCGCTGGAAGGGCATCCCAAGATTGGCGCTTCCTGGGAAGGATTTGCCGTCGAAGAGGTGATCCGTGCCGCCGGCGAGCGCAACGCATATTTCTGGGCCACGCAGGCGGGGGCCGAGTTGGATCTGCTGGTGATTGCGGGCGGTGAGCGTTATGGTGTCGAGGTCAAATACAGTGATGCCCCGGGCATGACCAAATCGATGCACATCGCGCGGGACGATCTGCGCCTCAAACGCCTGTTCGTGGTGTATCCCGGCACGGAATCGTATGACCTGGATGAACGAACCACGGTCGTTCCGGTCGAGCAGATAAGATCCCGGCTTCTATCTCGCCATCGAAGATCGTAGGAGGAGGCCGGTTGCCGCTACAGCCCGCGCAGGTGGAAGCCGCCGTCGACGTTGAGCACCTGGCCGGTCGAGTAGTCCAGCAGGCCGTCGGCGATGGCGCGTACGGCGAGGGCGACGTCGCGCACTTCGCCCATGCGGCAGCCGCAGCGCCCACAGCGAGCCGGCGCGCGTCGAATACCCGATTCGCGCCGGCTTTTCCGTCCCCGTTCCGGAGCATTGCCGGAAAGCCATGGAAGAGCTGGAGGGAAGGGCCCTGGGATCCGTGCTACCATGCGGCTTGTGATGGAGCCACGGGTTTCTCACAGCTTCGAGGACGAGACGCCGGAGGCCAAGGCGCGATGGTTCCACGGGCTGCCGGTGGAGGAACGGATCGCGATGCTGTGCGCGTGGACGGACCTGATCCTGGAGAACAATCCGGGGGTGGCGGAACGGAAGGATGCTCAACCGGTTGCGGGACGTGTTCGCGTCCTTGAGCGCGCACGAAGTTAAGTACATCGTGATCGGCGGCACGGCGGCGATCCTGCACGGCGTGCCGCGAGCGACCCTCGACCTGGATGTTCTGGTCGAGGCCACACTCCACAACGCCCAGAGCCTGCTCAACGCGCTGCGGGCGGCGGGTTTCGGAACGGCGGAGCTAGTTACCGCCGAGGAACTCCTGGCCCATGAGATCACAATCTTCAAGGACCGCTATCGGATTGACGTGCTGACCAGCACGCCCGGCATCGCTTTTGCGGATGCCTGGGAACGGCGCCTGGAGATGAAAGTGGAGGGGCAGCGGTTCTGGGTCGCTTCCAGGGACGATCTGATCCGTTCGAAGAAAGCCGCGGGGCGGCCAATCGATCTCGAGGACGTCCGGTTGCTGGAGGCGGGAGAGGCGGGTCTCGCCTGACTCCGCGCGGTGCAGACTACAGCCCCCGCAGGTGGAAGCCGCCGTCGACGTTGAGCACCTGGCCGGTCGAGTAGTCCAGCAGGCCGTCGGCGATGCGCTCCTCGTAGAGCTTCTCGACCGCCGCGATCATGTCGGTGCGGATGACGCCGGGCCGGATCTCGAAGACCTTGACGCCGGACTGCGCCAGCCGCTGCGCCCACAGCGAGACCGCCATGCTCAGGCCCGCCTTCGAGATGCAGTACTCGCCGCGGTTTACCGACGCGGTGTAGGACGAAATCGAAGTCACGAAGACGATGCGGCCCTCGGTCTGCCCCTCCATCTAGCGCGCGGCAAGTTGAGTGAGAAAGTACGGTCCCTTGAGGTTCGTATTGAGGACCTCGTCGAAGATCTCCTCGCTGGCTTCGAGGATGTCGCGGCGCTCGCGCGGGGCGATGCCGGCGTTATTGACCGGCGAATCAGCCTTAAGGTATGCTGATCGGAAGATCTGGATCACAAGGAGGATTCGAGCATGCTTTTTCTCACCTATTGGGAACTGAACGAGAACATGTCCGAGCAGGCGCGCACTCAAATCGTGCAGAAACTGATGTCGACGGGTTTGTATCCTCCCAAGGGATTCAAGATCCTGCGGTTTGACGTGACCCCGGATGCATGGGGCATCGTTGTTGCCGAGGCGGACAGCGCGGCGGACGTAATGCTGGCCAACAACTTGTGGCGCATGGCCGGCGCGGGGTTTTTCAAGTGCACCAAGACCGCCCCCGCCATGCCGATCGAGGAAGCGATGCAGGCTGCCGGACCCGTACTGAAGGCGCTGAGCGAGGGGTAGCCGCGGCTACAGCCCCCGCAGGTGGAAGCCGCCGTCGACGTTGAGCACCTGGCCGGTCGAGTAGTCCAGCAGGCCGTCGGCGATGGCGCGCACGGCGAGGGCGACGTCTCGCGCTTCGCCCATGCGCCGCTGGGGCAGCAGGCCGGCCGCGATGCGCTCCTCGTAGAGCTTCTCGACCGCCGCGATCATGTCGGTGCGGATGACGCCCGGCCGGATCTCGAAGACCTTGACGCCGGATTGCGCCAGCCGCTGCGCCCACAGCGAGACCGCCATGCTCAGGCCCGCCTTCGAGATGCAGTACTCGCCGCGGTTTACCGACGCGGTGTAGGACGAAATCGAAGTCACAAAGACGATGCGGCCCTGGGTCTCGCCGGCCATCCAGCGGGCGGCGAGCTGAGTGAGAAAGTACGGTCCCTTGAGGTTCGTATTGAGGACCTCGTCGAAGATCTCCTCGCTGGCTTCCAGGATGTCGCGGCGCTCGCGCGGGGCGATGCCGGCGTTATTGACCAGCAGGTCGAGCCGGTCGAACTTCTGGCGGGCGAACGCGATCAGGGCTTCGCGATCCTGGCTCGAGGAGATGTCGCACTGGAAGATCTGGCAGCCGGTCTCGGCCTGAAGCGACTCGGCGGCGTCGCGCCGGCCGCGGTAGGTGCCGATCACCTGGTGCGTGCGGGCGAGTTCGATGGCGATGCCGCGTCCGATTCCGCGGCTGGCTCCGGTTACGATGGCAGTGGGCATGGCTAACCCAACAGAGTATCCCACTCGCCGCTTGCGAGGGTGTCGGGGATTCTCCGGGCGGCTCGCGCAACCCGTCAGATATTGACCTCCAGGGGCACCAATTCGCTGGCGATGGCGCTCTCCAGCGCCGCCCGGATGCCCTGCCTGAGAAACTGGTTGGACTTGATGCGGTTCATCAATCGATCGAAATCGTTGCCTCCGCCGCGGAGCTTGCCCAGATATTGCGCGACGATTGGGAGCAGAGACAGAAAGCTGGGGGGAGTGACAAACGCCATGGGCTGGTCGGGGATTGGCGAGCAGTCCTTTTCCACAAACGCGCGGATCGCAATCCAGGTGATCTTCTCGCGGTTACTGTAACCGCCCGAAGGCGCGTTCTTGTGGAAATCCGTTGGAGTGACGGTGCACGCCCCGGAGCTCATGACTGCCGGGAAAAACGCCTGAGCGATCTGATACAACTGAACGTAGCTGAAAGGCGCCGAACTGGGCGACATAGGGTCCTCCTTGCCCGGGAACCCGAAGGGCCTGGAAAACACAACACAGCTTGAGCCGAAGTTCCCGTTTCGGATTTCCGGGTCAGAATTATCATAATCGATTCCGCCCGCCGGCGGAAGGCCCCCGCCCGCGGACGCTACACCCGGCTCCGGTGTTGGACCCGCACCACGAGGATCACCAGCCGGCCGCCCATCAATTCGTAGACGACCCGGTAGTCGCCCACCCGTAATCGGAACACAGGTACTGGCGCTCTGAGTTTCCGGATGTCGAGGACCGACGAGCGCGGGTGCGCCGCCAGCCACTCCAGGGATTCGGCGATCCGTTCGCGCACCGCCGCCTCGAGCAGCATGAATTCCTTGAACGCGCTCCGCGTGAACTTGATGCTCCAGGAACCGGACGTCCCCGCTGGCATTTACTTCGCCGCGGCCTTTCTGTGCGCCTTCAGCACCTCGGCCCATGGAATGGCAGGCTCGTCGCGGCGTTGACGCCATACCGCCAGATCCGACTCGTCCTCAATCAACTCCACGATCGCCCGCTCCACGACGAATCGCATCTTCAATCCGTGCTTCTTGGAGTAGAGCGCCAACGCACGCTTCACCGCGGGATCGATGGCGGTCGAGAGAGTCGCTTCGCGTGCCATACCATGATTTTACATGAAAAACCATGGGCAGGGCGCTCCAGGCGGGCGCTCCCGGCATCCGGCCCAGCGACGAAGCGCTGGAACTAAACCGGTGGTTCGGTTCCGGGCCCCCGCGGCCAAGACCGACATTCCGGTCCGCCACTGCCGATTACCCTTCGATGGCGGGAAGCAGGTCGGTCCGGCTGAAATCGGTCCCTTTGAACAATACGGGTTCGCGCAGCGCCTTGGCCAACGCGTAGGTGAAGCAGTCGCCGAAGTTCAGGCCGGCCGGATGGACCCCTTTGCCGAAGGAGCGGAAGGCTTGACGGGCCAGCCGAATCTGCTCGACCGTGACCGGCTCCAGCCGAATCGAGAACTCCTCCAGAAAAGTATCCAGCATGGCGCGCCGAACTTCATCCCCGTGACGGTCCACGAAGATCGCCGCCTCCAGGTAGCTGGCCACCGACATGCCAACCGAATCGGCATCCTCGATTGCCTTGGCGAACCTGGCCGCCTCGGGTTCCCGCAGCAGGATGGCGAGCAACGCGGAGGTGTCCAGAATCATCGGGGCAAACCGTCGTCACCATAGAGCAGGCCGGCATGATCGGCGGAAGCGCATTCCGGCGGCATGCCGCGGGCGAATCGGTCCGCGAAACCCAGAATCATTTCGGCGGTCGTCTTTTGCCCCTTCTTCTGGCGTTCCTGTTTCAGCCTCTCTTCCAGCGCTCGGATCACGGCCGTGGTGAGGCTCTCCCCGGTTAGTTCCGAGAGCCGGGTCGCCAGCTCGTGGGCTCGAGGATTCTTCAAGTTCAGGCTCACTACACCATTCTACCCCATCGAGGTAGAAGGAAGGAAGGTCCATCGCTTCGGACGGGCCGTGCCGGCCACCCGGCCCTCACGGCTCAACCAGCGCCGAGCTACTGCCGGCGTGCGCCGGCGTCTTGCGGCTCCACCAGCGCACGAACAGCGCGCCCAGGTCGTCCAGGTAGGTGTAGACCACCGGGACCACCAGCAGGGTGAGCAGGGTCGAGGTGATGAGGCCGCCGATGACGGCGCGGCGCGCGCGGGCGTGCTGGAGTGGCGATGAGCAGCTACTTCTCGTGGTTGCGCGTGGGGCTGTTCAGGCACCCACTGCCGGTAGCTGTCGAGCCGCACCATCGGCACTTGCCTGCGCCGCTTCCGTGCCGATGCCTCTTCGTTGGGCTGTTCAGGCAACCGCTGCCGTGGGAAGAGGACCCTGGCGTCGACGGCGTGGATTATGAGCGATGGCAAGCAACCCAGTTTCACCGGGTTGGCTCCAAGGCATTTTTAATGGAGCCGTGTGGGAGCCACAACTCCACACGGCAGAAAACCGTGTATACTGTATCCCAGCTATGCGACCCGGGGAGAGACTCGGCCCGTATGAGGTGCTATCGCTCGTCGGCTCCGGCGGCATGGGGGAAGTCTGGAAAGCTCGGGACACGCGTCTTGATCGCACCGTTGCTATCAAGCGCTCGGCGCAGCGCTTCAGCGATCGCTTTGAACGGGAAGCCCACGCGATCGCCGCACTGAATCATCCGCACATCTGCACGCTGTACGACGTTGGCCCGGACTACCTGGTGATGGAGTTCGTGGATGGCAAGCCGTTGCGCGGCCCGCTGCCGCTGAAACAAGCGCTCGAACTCGGCGCGCAGATCGCGGATGCGCTGCACTGTGCGCACTCGAAAGGCGTGGTCCATCGCGATCTGAAGCCCGCCAACATCCTGGTCACAAAATCGGGTATAAAGCTGCTGGATTTTGGGCTGGCGAAGATGGCGGTTTATGCGCCGCTCACGGATGCCACTGTGACCATCGCGGAGCCGCTTACGAAAGTCAACACCATCCTCGGTACGCTGCAATACATGTCGCCGGAGCAACTGGAGGGCAAGCCGGCGGACACGCGCAGCGACATGTTCGCGTTCGGCCTGGTGCTGTATGAAATGATCAGCGGCAAACCGGCGTTTCAGGCGGAGAGCCAGGCCAGCCTGATCGCGGCGATTCTGAAAGAGGAGCCTGCGCCGCTTCCTTCACGCGAACCGGTGACGCCGCCGGCGTTGGACCGGCTGGTGCGCAAGTGTCTGGCGAAGGATCCGGACGCGCGCTGGCAGTCGGCGGCCGACCTGCGGGACGAACTGGAGTGGATCGCGCAGAGCAGCTCGCAAGCGGTCACGCCTGCACCCGTCTCTCGCCGCGGTTGGATGAGATGGCTGCCAGCGATGGCAGCCCTGGCGCTCGCAGTGGTGGCATTTGTGTTCTGGCAGTCATCGCGCACATCCGGACCGCCGAAGTGGACCGGCATTCAACTGGGCGGCCCTTCCGTGTCCTGCGGACCGCGGCTCTCGCCTGACGGCCAGTTGCTGGCGTTTCGCACGATGGTGGACGGACTGCTCCAACTCGCTGTCATGAAGCCGGATGTTGGCAGTTGGACGCTACTGACGCGTCAGCGGGACTTGGGCTGGGTCGATGAGGTCTCCTGGGCGCCGGATGGGAGCAGGTTGTACTTCGATCGGCGCTGGGGCAAGCCTCGCGGCGTCTACTCAATTCCTCCCCTCGGAGGAGAGTCGCGCCTGCTTCTGGATGACGCGTGGGGCCCGGAGGCGTTGCCAGACGGAAGCTTGATCGTCGCGAAAACTGCTCCGGGAGGGGACTACCAGCTATTTCACTTCTGGCCGGAATCGGGGCGCCTGGAGGCTTTGCCCGCCCTTGTTTGGCGGTTGTGCTATCATCCCGGCGTTCGTGCTTTTCCGGATGGGAAGGAGATCCTTTTCTACGGCATCTACACGGGCGGCGGGGATCGTCGGGGATCTCGCCACTTGTACGCATTGGATCTGACCTCGCGCCAGGCGCGAATCCTGGCTCCCACCCTGACTTTCAAGGAGCAGCACCCGGCCGCTCTGGCAACCGCACCTGACGGCAAGGCGGCTCTGGCCTTCACGTTGCGGGGAGACCTGTGGGACCTCGTCAAGGTGCCGCGGAGCGGAGAGAAGGACTACGAGGTCCTTCTATCCCTTCCAGTAAGTACCAAGCCGATGTATCTTGACGCGAGCCGCGATGGCTCGGTTTATCTGGATACAGGTCTCCAACCGATTTCGATTGTGCGATTCTCTCCTTCCGGCGGCGCCCCGGAGGAGGTTCCCGTTCCCGCTGCGAATTGGGTGCCCGCGCTACCTCTCGCCAATGGGAGATTTCTGGTCAGCGCGACCATTGCCGGCAAGGATCGCGTGCTGATCGGAGAACCTGGCGGGGAAGTTTATCCTTTCCTGCAAACGGGCGAAGAGAGCACGTTCCCGTTTGCGGCCGTAGCCGAGGGCCAGGTGGCCCTGCGCATCGGTCTGGGAGCCGGGCGCCGTCTCGCCGTGGCGTCCCTTAGGGACGGACGGATTCTGCGCAGCCTCGATATCAATGCAGCCAGTGTGGAGAGCGTCGCGGCTTCACCGGACGGGAAGACGCTTTACTACTCGTCGGAAGGCGCGGTGTGGTCCGTGCCTGCTGCGGGCGGCGCACAGCCGCGGCGCATCACCGAAGGGAATAGCGTGAGCCTGGACCCGGCAGGAACATTCTTGTATATCAGCCAGATCGGCAAGGACCCCCCTGCTCTGGTGCGGGTATCCACGGCGGGTGGGCCGGTCGAAGCCATTCCCATTCCTCCGGCGCTTTATCTGACGCCCGACATGCTCTCGCCCGCCGCCGTGGATGCTCGGGGCCGGATTCTGGTCGAAACCGTCTCCGCCAATTCGTACTGGTACGGCGCCGCTATCCTGGACCCAAACCGGAAATCGGGGACCCCGGTGAACGTGATCTACAGCGGGGATCTGTGGGCCCCCGGATGGACCGCGGATGGCCGCATCCTGGCCCTGGGCGCCAGGTTCAACAGCTCCATTTGGCGCTTTTCCCAGGAATCGCCTGTTAAGCACAAATGACCGTGAGATGTTTGTTGAGCGCTCGGGAAGTTCTCCAATGGAGTCGAACGGAGTCACCGGCCCTGAGGAATTCTGGGCGTGCCATCGGCGACTGGAGCTTGACCCTGACCGGCCACTCCTAAAACCTGATGCACGCCGTTTTCGGTCAGACGCCAGCGTGCCCCGCTGGCATTCACGACGGCGTAACTTGTTGGCAGAGAATGCGTTAGAGGGAATACTTTTAGACGGTTCGCGTGACTCTGCCGCTGCTGACCGTTCAGCGCCAATCGAATCGCTTAACCCGGGCCGGTTTACTCGGACCAGTTGATTGGCCGGTTCGCCGACCGTGGAAATGGCTTGGTGGACTCGCTTCGCCTGCCCGGTGAAATCCGGATCATAGGCGCACACGACGATCCCGGAATGCGCCACTGCGCACCGCTGGTGCAACCGCAGAAAGTGGCGCCCGTTCTGAGTAAGGAGAATTCGCGTTTCGGTTGCAGCGAACGCGAGGACTTCTTTGTCCGGCGCCCCGCGGTTTGCTTTTCCGGCTTCGTGGGAGGTCAATACGTCGTGACCCAGCCGCCGGAGTTCCCGGACCACCTGAAGCGGGATATTCTCGTTCGAGTAAACGCGCGCCATCAGGCCGATTCGTTGTCGCGGATCTGGGCTTCGATCTCGGCGGGATGCGCCCTCACGAACGCCCAGGCGTTCGCCAGATCCTCCGCGTGCAGCGACGGATAGGCCTCCAGCAACTGATTCTCCGTCGTCCCCAGGCGCCGGGCTTGCTCCAGCAGCCAGACGGGAATACGAGTGCGAACGACACAGGGCTCTCCTCCGCACACATCCGGCTGCGAGTCGACTCCAGTCAAGCGCTCTGCCATGCCGGCCACCCGCCCTCACGGCTCCACGAGCGCCGACCTGCTGTCCGCGCGAACCGGCGTCTTGCGGCTCCACCAGCGCACGAACAGCGCGCCGAGGTCGTCCAGGTAGGTGTAGACCACCGGCACCACCAGCAGCGTCAGCAGCGTCGAAGTGATCAGGCCGCCGATGACGGCGCGGGCCATGGGCGCGCGGAACTCGGCTCCGGCGCCCCATTCGAACGCCAGCGGCAGCATGCCGCAGATCATCGCCAGGGTGGTCATCAGGATGGGCCGCAGGCGCACGCGAGCCGCCGCCACCAGGGCCTCGGCGCGCGCGAGCCCCGCGCGCCGCTGCACGTTGGCGAAGTCCACCACCAGAATCGCGTTCTTGGTCACCAGGCCCATCAGCAGGATCAGCCCGATCATGGACATCATGTTGAGCGTGTCGCGCACCAGGTACAGCATGCCGGCGACGCCCACCAGCGAGAGCGGCAGCGAGAACATGATGGCCAGCGGTTGCAGGAAGCTGCGGAACTGCGAAGCCAGGATGGCGTAGATCAGGATCACGGCCAGAACCAGGGATTGCATCACGTAGCCGAAGCTCTCGACCATGTTCTCGGTCTCGCCGGTGTAGTCGATGCTGTATCCGGCCGGCAGCGCCAGGCCGGCGGCGCGCTGCTTGATGTCGGCGATCACTTCGCCCAGCGAACGCCCCTCGGTGTTGGCGCTGACGCGAATCTCGCGCATCAGGTCGCGGTGGCGAATCTTGGACGGCGCCGTCGAGGAATCGAGCGCGGCCACCTGGCTGAGCGGAACCAGCGTCCGGCCGCCCTGACCCGCGAGATCCAGGCCCAACAGATCGGTGGCGCGCGTACGGCCGGCCGCGTCCACCCTCAGGCGCACGTCGTAACTGTCGCCGTCGGTGTCCTCGAACTGCGAAACCACCTCGCCGGCGATCAGCCCGCGCAACGTGCTCGCCACCATGCCGACGTCCAGGCCCAGGTCGCCCGCCACCTTGCGGTCCAGACGGATGCGCACTTCGGGGCGGGGATCTTCGTCGCTGGTGTCGATGTCGGCC
>Ga0315273_10012016_pt1 | contig 11085 bp, 4 predicted proteins | sample YL17G02_0_MG_FD_205753 | JGI IMG/M metagenome (GOLD analysis project Ga0315273, IMG submission 205753) | Sediment microbial communities from Yellowstone Lake, YNP, Wyoming, USA - YL17G02_0 | ecosystem: Environmental > Aquatic > Freshwater > Lake > Sediment | place: USA: Wyoming | collected...
GCGACGACCTCTCGAGGCGTGACTCGATTCTCGCGGCGGCCTGACGTCGCCGCCACATCTCCGAGAGTTCCCAGACGTCACGAATGTCACTTTTCGCCCCCTGTTGTCACTTTTGACCCACCTGTTTCCGCTCGTTCGCGCGCGCGAAGCGCCGTACGGTACTGGGTAGGAATCCGGCCGAGCTGGTCTCGCCGCCGATTCGGGGGGGATGACGATGCGAGAGCTTCTTGTCGCTCTGTTATCGGTCTCCAGATTTCTCGCTCTCGCGTCCGCATCCGTATCCGCACGCACGCTGCCGATCGAGCAGCCCGTGGCGGCGCGGTGGAGGCTGTAGGCGATGTCGACGGCAGCCTCATCGCGAGCGCGATCCCTTTGTTCGGTTGTGAGGCCGCCGGAGTTGGAAGAGCGGAACGGTCGCTGTCGTGAGGCCTGTGGTGTGACGCGGAGATGAAGTTGCGCAGGAGACAACCGTCTCGTCTCTGGCGAGCGTAGGGGGAACCGCAATGCGAAGAGTCATTCGTGCGATCGGTCTCGTGGTACTCGCGATGCTCGTCGGGGCATCCCTCGCGCAAGCGCGCGAGCTGACCTTCGAGCAACGGGTCGAGGCGCAGCGCGCCATCGAGCAGGTGTACTACCGCCACCAGATCGGGGTGGCGAAGCCGTTCGAGGAGGCAGTGCCCCGTGCGGTGCTCGAGGCCAAGGTCCAGAGATACCTCCAGCAGACCGTGGCTCTCGACGTCTACTGGAAGACGCGGGTCACGAACGAGATGCTCGGGCGCGAGCTCGAGCGCATGACCCGGGGGAGCCGGGCTCCCGATCGTCTTCAGGAGCTCTTCGCTGCGCTCGGCAACGATCCCTTCCTTATTAAGGAGTGCCTGGCGCGCGCGACGCTCGTGGATCGGTTGACGCGCAACTTCTACGCGTTCGACACGACCCTGCACGCCGACGCGCGGCGGCGCGCGGAGGAGCTCCACCGGCAGCTCGCGACGGGCGCGCTCGATCCTTCGAGTGACCACCCGGGTCGAACGGTGGTCGATCTCGTCTTGGGTGAGGCGAAGGCCGGCGAGCCGCAGGAGCGGGAACGACAGGACGGCCTACTGGCCGCGGATCGGCTCGCTCGACACGAACTGTCGCCAGATGAATTCCGGAAGGAGCGCGCGCGACTGCCCGATGCTGCGGGCAGTGTGGCGCCGGTGGCGGACGAGCGCGATGCCTTCGTGATCCGCGTGGTGCTGAGCGATGCGCCGGGCGAGGTGCGTGCGGCGAGCTACGTCGTCGCGAAGACGAGCTGGAATCAGTGGTGGGAGAGCGCGAAGAAGGATCTGCGGGGCGAGCGGGTCGCCGCGGTGGCCGCAGATGGAGGTTCTCTGCCGATGGCGCGGGGTGGCGCGAGCGGGGCGCCAGGGAGGACGAGCGCGTCGGCGGAGTGGGATGGGAACGCGCTGAGTGGGACCAGCTCACCGTGCTCCGCCGACGACACGTGGGACAACGGGAGTCTCGACAACGTGAACGCCCCTTCCTCGCTTGCTTACCACACGGCGGTCTGGACGGGAAGCGTGTTGGTGGTCTGGGGCGGCTGGCTCAACAGCGGCGGCACAGGCAGCGGTGGACGGTACGATCCGGCGACGGACACCTGGACGGCGACGTCGACCGTGGACGCTCCGTCCGCGCGCGATGGCCACACGGCGGTATGGACGGGAAGCGTGATGGTGGTCTGGGGCGGCCAGGGCGGCTTCGCCAGCTACGGTGTCAACACCGGCGGGCGGTACGATCCGGCGACGGACACCTGGATAGCGACAGCGACCGTGGGGGCTCCGTCCGGGAGTTTGTACCACACGGCGGTCTGGACGGGAAGTGAGATGGTGGTCTGGGGCGGCATTGACGATAACGGCACCTACGGTGTCAACACCGGCGGGCGGTACGATCCGGCCACCGACACCTGGACGGCGACGTCGACCGTGGGGGCTCCGTCCGGGCTTTGGCAACACACGGCGGTCTGGACGGGAAGAGTGATGGTGGTCTGGGGCGGCTTTGACAGCAGCTTTAACTCCTCGAACACCGGCGGGCGGTACGATCCGGCGACGGACACCTGGACGGCGACGTCGACCGTGGGCGCTCCGTCCGCGCGCGTCGCGCACACGGCGGTCTGGACGGGAAGCGTGATGGTGGTCTGGGGCGGCGGCAACTACAACAGCTACCCCGTCTACGCCTTCAACACCGGCGGGCGGTACGATCCGGCGACGGACACCTGGACGGCGACGTCGACCGTGGGCGCTCCGTCCGCGCGCGTCGCGCACACGGCGGTCTGGACGGGAAGCGTGATGGTGGTCTGGGGCGGCGGCTGGTATGAATCCCCCGTCTTCCTCAACACCGGAGGGCGGTACGACCCGATGACAGACACCTGGACGGCGACGTCGACCGAGGGGGCCCTGTCCGCGCGCGTCGCGCACACGGCGGTCTGGACGGGAAGTGAGATGGTGGTGTGGGGCGGCGTCGACAGCTACCCCTACCGCCTCAACACCGGCGGGCGCTACGACCCGGCGACGGACACCTGGACGCCAACGTCGACCGTGGGGGCTCCCTCCGCGCGTGATGACCACTCGGCGGTCTGGACGGGAAGCGTGATGGTGGTCTGGGGCGGCTGCGGCGGTGGAGATCCTTGCTGGGTCAACACCGGCGGGCGGTACGATCCGGTGACGGACACTTGGACACCGACATCGACGGTGGGGGCTCCGTCCGCGCGCGCCTTGTACACGGCGGTCTGGACGGGACGCGAGATGGTGGTCTGGGGCGGCTTGTTCTCCGACGGCGGCGGTTACCACTACCTCGACACCGGCGGGCGATACGATCCGGCGACGGACACCTGGGCCCCGACGTCGACCACGGGGGCTCCGTCCGGCCGTTGGGACCACACCGCGGTCTGGACGGGAAGCGTGATGGTGGTCTGGGGCGGTTACTTCTACGACGGCGCCGACCACTACCTCAACACCGGAGGGCGGTACGATCCGTCCACCGACACATGGACCGCGACGTCGACTGTGGGGGCTCCGTCCGAGCGTTCTGGCCACACGGCGGTGTGGACGGGAAGCGTCATGGTGATCTGGGGCGGTGGTTACATCAACGCGTTTGACACCGGCGGGCGGTACGATCCGGCGACGGACACCTGGACGCCAACGTCGACCGCGTGGGCTCCCTCCGCGCGTTATGGCCACTCGGCGGTCTGGACGGGACGCGAGATGGTGGTCTGGGGCGGCTTGTTCTACGACGACGACGAGCACTTCCTCGACACCGGCGGGCGTTACGATCCGGCGACGGATACCTGGATGGCGACGTCGACACTTGGGGCTCCGTCCGCGCGCTATCTACACACGGCGGTCTGGACGGGAAGTGAGATGGTGGTCTGGGGCGGCGCGGCCGGCGGGGGCGTCTTAGGTAACGGCGGACGCTACATTCTCGTTGACTCGGAAGACAGCGATGGCGACGGCGTCTGCAACGCAGAGGACCAGTGCCCGGCCACGATCCTGACGCCGACCGTGGTGATCGGGACGTGCGACAGCGGGGTGGGCAACTACTTGCTGCCGGACGGCTGCAACTTTGGCGATTTGATCGCCCAGTGCCTCGCGGGAGCCTCAAATCACGGCGGGTTCGTGAGCTGCGTGGCGCACCTCGCCGACGCCTGGAAGGGCGCCGGCCCGATCACCGGCCGCGAGGGGAGCCGGATCGCGCGCTGCGCGGCGCAGTCGAGGCTGTAGGCGATGACCGGCGCTGCGTAGTGGAGGTTGTAGGCCATCTCCGACGCGGCGCAGGAAAGGGGGGGGGCGACTGGGAAGCAGCCCTGTGGCCTACGGAGGATGTGTGTAGGAAAACACCGCTTCGGCTCGAGTCGGCCATCCGGTCGTCGCGGGCCCGCGTGGGGGGAATGCAATGCCAAGGATGATTCGTGCGATCTATCTCGTGGTACTCGCGATTCTCGCCGGTGTCTCGATTGCGCAAGCGCGCGAGCTGAGCCTCGGTCAGCGCGTCGCGGCGCGCGAGCTGACCTTCGAGCAACGGGTCGAGGCGCAGCGCGCCATCGAGCAGGTGTACTACCGCCACCAGATCGGGGTAACCAAGCCGTTCGAGGAGGCAGTGCCCCGTGCGGTGCTCGAGGCCAAGGTCCAGAAGGTCCTCGAGCAGACGGTGGCTCTCGAGGTCTACTGGAAGACGCGGGTCACGGACGAGATGCTCGGGCGGGAGCTCGAGCGCATGACCCGGGGGAGCCGGGCTCCCGATCGTCTGCAGGAGCTTTTCGCTGCGCTCGGCAACGATCCCTTCCTTATTAAGGAGTGCCTGGCGCGCGCGATCCTCGTGGATCGGTTGACGCGCAACTTCTACGCGTTCGACCCGACCCTGCACGCCGGGGCACGGATGCGCGCCGAGGAGCTCCACCGGCAGCTCGCGGACGGGAAGCTCGATCCCTCGATCGACCACCCGGGTCGAACGGTGGTCGCTCTCGTCTTGGGTGAGGCGAAGGCCGGCGAGCCGCAGGAGCGGGAACGACAGGACGGCCTACTGGCCGCGGATCGGCTCGCTCGACACGAACTGTCGCCAGATGAATTCCGGAAGGAGCGCGCGCGGCTGCCCGATGCTGCGGGGAGCGTGGCGCCGGTGGCGGAGGAGCGCGACGCCTTCGTGATCCGCGTCGTGCTGAGCGACGCCCCGGACGAAGTGCGCGTGGCGAGCTACGTCGTCGCGAAGACGAGCTGGGACGCGTGGTGGGAAACCGCGAAGAAGGACCTGCGTGGCGAGCGGGTTGCCGCGGTGGCATCCAACCTGGGCTCGCCGCCCGTCGTGCGGAATCACACGGGCGGGGACAGCCCGCCGTGCGCCGCGGACGACACGTGGGACAGCGACGGCTGGCTCGGCTTCGAGGCGGCTCGCAGGCTCCACACGGCGGTCTGGACGGGAAGTGTGATGGTGGTCTGGGGCGGCAGGGGAATGTATTCCGGGGTTCTTTTCAACACCGGCGCTCGGTACGACCCAGCCACCGACACATGGACCGTGATGTCGACGGCTGGAGCGCCGTCCGCGCGGGTCTTGCCCACGGCTGTCTGGACGGGACGCGAGGTGGTGGTCTGGGGCGGCTACGGATGGTGCGAATCCCCCCATCTCAACTGCGACACCGGCGGGCGGTACGATCCAGCCACGGACACCTGGGCCCCGACGTCGACCACGGGGGCTCCGTCCGCGCGTTATGGCCACACGGCGGTCTGGACCGGCACCGAGATGGTGGTCTGGGGGGGCCAGTACAGGACCGACGCCTACTACCCCAGCTATCTCGACACCGGCGGTCGATACGATCCGGTGACGGACGCCTGGACATCGACGTCGACTCTGGGGGCTCCGTCCGCGCGCACCGACCACACCGCCGTCTGGACGGGAAGCGTGATGGTGGTCTGGGGCGGCAATGCCGGCTCCGTCTACGGCTTCGACCGCGGCGGGCGGTACGACCCGGTGACGGACACCTGGATGGCGACGTCGACCGTGGGGGCTGGTTACGGCGGCAAGGCGGTGTGGACGGGCACCGAGATGATCGTCTGGGGCGGCACCGGCGGTCGGTACGATCCTGTGACGGACACCTGGACGGGGGTGTCGACCGTGGGGGCGCCGTCTGCCCGTTACGACCACACGGCAGTCTGGACGGGAAGCGAGATGGTGGTCTGGGGGGGCCAGGCCGGGACTCCCTTGGCCAACACCGGCGGACGCTACAACCCCTTGACGGACACCTGGACGCCGACGTCGACCGTGGGGGCTCCGTCCGGGCGTCTGGCCCACACGGCGGTGTGGACGGGAAGCGTGATGGTGGTCTGGGGCGGCACCGACGAGTCAGGTCCCGCCAGTACCGGCGGCCGGTACGATCCGGCAGCGGACACCTGGACACCAACGTCGATGCCGTGGGCGCCCTCCGCGCGCTATCGCCACGCGGCGGTCTGGACGGGAAGCGTGATGGTGATCTGGGGGGGCCAAAGTAACGACCAGCAATCCCTCATCACCGGTGGGCGGTACGATCCGGCGACGGACACCTGGACCCCGACGTCAACGGTGGGGGCTCCGGAAGGGATATATGGCACAAATGCGGTCTGGACCGGAAGCCTGATGATCGTCTCCGGCGGACGGTACGATCCCGTGGCGGACACGTGGGTGATGTCAACCCCGGGGGCTGCCTCACTCGGCAACCACACGGAGGTGCGAGCGCCGATGCCAACCTCGCCTTCTCCCGCTCTCGCTTCCTATGCGGCAATCCGGACGGCGACGTCATCGTTGCCGGCTTCCCGATTGCCAATCTTCTGGGCGCCACCGTTTGTCTGGACGGGAAGCGAGATAATGTGGTGGGGCGGCCGCTACGATCCCGAAACGAACACCTCGACGCCGATGTCGATGACGAATGCTCCGACGTTCATGGAGTTCCACACGGCAGTCTGGACGGGACGCGAGATGGTGGTCTGGGGCGGCATCGACTACAGCGGCTACCCCCCCAACACCGGCGGGCGGTACGATCCCGTGACGGACACCTGGACGCCCACGTCAACCGTGGGCGCTCCGTCCGCGCGCTTCGGCCACACAGCGATCTGGACGGGACGCGAGATGGTGGTCTGGGGCGGCAACGACTACGGTTACTCCGACGGCACCGGCGGGCGGTACGATCCTGTGACGGACACTTGGACGCCGACGTCAACTGTAGGGGCTCCGTTCAGTGACACGGACCACACCGCGGTCTGGACGGGACGCGAGATGCTGGTCTGGGGTGGCGCGACCTACCCCGGCGGGCGGTACGACCCGGCGAAAGACACCTGGACGGCGATGTCGCCTCTGGCCTGGCCGTTCGGGCAACGCTGGCACACGGCCGTTTGGACCGGAGACGCCATGGTGGTCTGGGGCGGCGGCGGTTCCGGCGTGATCAGCGGCTCCGGCGCACGGTACATCGTCGTCAACACGAACGACGACGACGGCGACGGGTACAAGGTGTGCGACGGCGACTGCAACGACGAGAACCCCGCCGTGCACCCGGGAGCCGTCGAGATCTGCAACGGCATCGACGACAACTGCGACGGCCAGGCGGACGAGAGCGGCAACGCGCTCTGCGACGACGGCAACACCTGCACGGAGGATGTGTGCCACGGCGCGGCGGGCTGCTCCAACCTGCTCGTCGACGGCGACGAAGACGGCGTGTGCGACGCGACGGACCAGTGCCCGGCCACGCTCCTGACGCCGACCGTGGTGATCGACGGCTGCGACAGCGGCGTGGGGAACCACCTGTTCTCGAGCGGTTGTAACTTCGGAGATCAGATCGCCGCGTGCGGTGCTGGTGCGAAGAACCACGGCCAGTTCGTGAGCTGCGTCGCGCATGTCGTGAACGCATGGAAGAAGGCCGGCCTGATCACGGGCCAACAAGGAAGCCGGATCGTGCGGTGCGCTGCGCAGTAGAGGATGCTGCGGTTTCGGCACGGACGGCAAGATCAGCGCGTGCTTGTTTGTGGGCGGTTCGTGGTGGACAGTAAGGCGTCTACTACGTCACCGCCGCGACCTATCAAGGCGCGACGCGGTACGGGCGCAACGCAACCGCGGGGCGCCTGAGCGGGCGCGATCCGGCGGTGCTGCCGGGGTGTGCCCCATAGATCATTCCAAGGGAGAACATCATGAGAGTCGCCACTGCTGCCGTCGCCGTTCTCGCCGCAGCTGCGCTCACGTTCTCTCCGGCTCAGGCAGGTTTCGACGGAGAGGTCAACTTCATTCTCGGACAAAAGAGCCTGGATGACTTCTGGTCTCCGCCGCTCGACACGGGGGGCGGTGGGGGCGTCATTGGTGCGGCGCTGATGTTCAACTTCGGCTTCGATAGCGTGGCTGCAATTGACGCCACGCTCGGCATTTGGGCCGATACCGGCGTGTTCTTTCGGCTGGGAAGCCACTCCAACATCGGTCTCGACTTGCGCTACAGCAGCGCCAAGGTGGATCTCGACTTTGGCAGCGGAATCGGCGCGCGGGACGTGAACGCGGGCGGGTTCAGCTACGTGTTCCTCGCCACAACTCCATCCACCTTGAAATTGGCTCTGGTCATCATCCGGCCCGACACGGTCGTGCGGTGCGCGGCGCATCCAGCGCGAGGTTCTCGCCGCGATGGATTGTCTTACCTTACCGACGGCGGCCTTCCGCGCGCTCCACGCCTTCTTCCTTCTTGTACTGTGTTCGCACCGTGCTTTCGCCGGAACACCACCGAGTGCAAGGGTTCTTGGAGAAGCGGTGGCTCTCCGGCGGGCCTGAGCCTCTTCACGCGGCGATGTGCCAAACGATCTTCTGGTCGGGTGCAATCGCTTTGAGCAGTTGTTCCAGCTTCTCGACGGTCGGCATCGTCTTTCCTTGCTCATATCGTGCGTAGGCGTTCTTGAAGCGCTGCCCCAATCTTCTCAGCGGCCTGCGCCAACGTCAGTCCCTGACGTTCCCGCTGCCGGCGTAACAGGAGCGCCATGAGGACGCCGATGCGATTCGCACCGATTTCGAATGTCTCCCCGCCGGTAGGATAGACGGCGGCTCGGAAACCTCTCGCACCCGCCATCGTCTCGATGAGATCCTCTGCCATCGCGAATGCTTCACGCTTCGTGCGTCCCTGCGTCAACGCATCGAACGCTGGGATCTCCACCAGCCAGAACCTACCGTCCTTCTTGATTCGTCCTGGAAACCTCACTCCAACAACGTCACGATTTTGCTGAACACAACGGTGTCTCTCCCCAACGGCTCGCCTTGCGGTGATGCCGACCCGTGCACGACGGGCGACGTCTGCGCCAACGTCGTCTGCACGAGCACCGCAGTGTCCGGCTCGAGCGCAGCTCGGGAGCGGCGGTGATCACCTGGAACGTCGCGTCAGGTGCGACGACGCCCAGCCCTGGAACCGGCCTCTGGTACTTGATCCGCGGCCGAAGCATCTGCCGGGGGACAAGAGTCCCACTTGACCGATGGCGCCCCCCGCGCCGAACATACGCGCCCATGCCCAAGAACCTCGCCCCCCTCGACCCGGCCGACCTCGTCAGGCTCGTCGCCGGCGATCACGACGAGCCGCATCGCGTGCTGGGCGCCCGCGCCGCGCACCGCGAGGGGGCCGACGGCGTCGTCGTGCGCGCGTTCCACCCGGATGCGGTTGCGTGCGAGCTGATCCTCGAACATCGGACTCGGGACATGGACACGGTCGGCGGCGGCATGTTCGAGGCGTTCGTCGCCGGGCTCGCTCCGGGCGTCGCCTATCGAGTTCGCTTCCGCTTCTCCGGCGGCGCGACCTGGGAGCGCGACGACCCCTACCGGTTCCTGCCCACGGTCGGCAACGTCGACGTCCACCTCTTTCACGAAGGCACGCACCGGCGCCTCTGGGAAGTTCTCGGTGCGCACGTTCGTACGGTCGCCGGGGTCTCGGGCGTGTCGTTTTCGGTCTGGGCGCCGAACGCGCGGCGCGTCTCGGTGGTCGGCGATTTCGCGCGATGGGACGGCCGGCTGTTTCCCATGCGGCGGCTGGGGGAGTCGGGCGTGTTCGAGCTGTTCGTCCCGGGCCTCGAAGCGGGCGCGGTCTACAAGTTCGAGCTCAAGACGCAAGAGGGGATGCTCCGCCTGAAGACCGACCCGATGGCGCGCGCGATGGAGATCCCACCTCAAAGCGCGTCGCGCGTCGACACATCGTCGTACGTCTGGGACGACGCGGCGTGGATGGAGGCGCGGCGCACCACGGATCACGCGCGCGCTCCGCTCGCGGCGTACGAGGTCCACTTGGGCGCGTGGGCGAAGGGGCTGGAGGTCAACGGCCGCACGCCGAACTACCGCGAGATCGCGCCCCGTCTGGTCGGGCACGTCAAGGCGCTCGGCTTCACGCACATCGAGCTGATGCCGGTCGCCGAGCATCCGTTTTCAGGGTCGTGGGGCTATCAGGTGTCCGGCTACTTCGCGCCCACCTCGCGCTTCGGAAGCCCGGACGACTTCCGGTTCTTCGTCGATCACTGCCACGTCAATGGCATCGGCGTCCTCATCGACTGGGTCCCGGCGCACTTTCCCAAAGACGACTTCGCGCTGCGGCGCTTCGACGGATCGGCGCTGTACGAGCACGACGACCCGCGCCAAGGCGAGCATCCCGACTGGGGGACGCTGATCTTCAACCTTGGCCGGCCCGAGGTCTCGGGCTTCCTGATCGCGAACGCCCTCTACTGGCTGCGTGAGCTGCACATCGACGGCCTGCGCGTGGACGCGGTCGCCTCGATGCTCTACCTCGACTACAGCCGCAACGAGGGGGAGTGGATCCCCAACCGGCACGGCGGGCGCGAGAACCTCGAGGCGATCGATTTCTTCCGGACCCTCCACGCCGTCCTTCGCGAAGAGGCGCAAGGCGCGTTCACGATCGCCGAAGAATCGACCTCGTGGCCGCTCGTGACCGCGGAAGCCAAAGACGGCGGCCTCGGTTTCCTCTTCAAGTGGAACATGGGGTGGATGCACGACTCGCTGAAGTACTTCGCGGTCGATCCCATCGGGCGCACGTGGCATCACGACCAGCTCACCTTCGCGATGATCTACGAGTACAGCGAGCGCTTCATCAACCCGCTCTCGCACGACGAGGTCGTCCACGGGAAGAAGTCGCTCGTCGCGAAGATGCCGGGGTCTCCCGCGCAGCAGTTCGCCAATCTCAAGCTGCTCTACGCGTACATGTGGACGCGTCCCGGGAAGAAGCTCCTGTTCATGGGGAGCGAGCTGGCGCCCTGGTGGGAGTGGAACGAAGAGCGCGGGCCCGAGTGGAACCTCGCCGACGAACCGTTCCACCGCGGCGTGCTCGGCGTGGTGGCCGCGTTGGGCGCGCTGTACCGCGAGCGGCCCTGCCTCTGGCGCCGCGACCACGAGGCCGAAGGGTTCCAGTGGATCGACTGCCTCGACCGCGAGAACTCCGTCCTCGCCTTCAGCCGCCGCGACGGGGACGAGCACCTCGTCGTCGTGTTGAACCTGACGCCCGTGACGCACCGGAACTACCGCATCGGCGCGCCCCAGGCCGGACGCTATCGCCTCGTGCTGAACACCGACGACCTG
>Ga0315273_10012017_pt1 | contig 11084 bp, 5 predicted proteins | sample YL17G02_0_MG_FD_205753 | JGI IMG/M metagenome (GOLD analysis project Ga0315273, IMG submission 205753) | Sediment microbial communities from Yellowstone Lake, YNP, Wyoming, USA - YL17G02_0 | ecosystem: Environmental > Aquatic > Freshwater > Lake > Sediment | place: USA: Wyoming | collected...
AGCATCGCTCTTTCCTGCTTGGTCAGCGTCACCTTGTACCGGATCAGTGGCATGGCACTCCTCCCCTTGAGTGGGAAGAAGTGTAACACGATCTCTACGACATGTCAAGCGTGACATGACACTAGGGTGAATGAGAACAGATCCCGTGACCGGGACCGCGAGTGTCCGCGGGCCCAGATCGAACGCGGCAGCGAACAGGAGGCAAGCCGGCCCGCGGGGTTACCCCGTGGTCCTGAGAAGCGCCGCAAGTTTGCCGGCATCCTCTTGCAGGATGCGCATCTGTTCGGCGTGGTTGTGCGTGCCGCGTGATCCATCAGCATCACAGGCCCTGATGTGACCACGAATCGGTTCCAAAGCGGCGTCCCGTCCGGGCGTTACCGGCAATGCGGTGGCCTGAGTCAGAAGTGAGTCAAGTGTTTGCCGCAATGTCGCGAACTCATCAAGCCACTCGCGGTGACGGCCGGCGTACGAGTTGTCATGGCAGTCTACGCAGCGCTGCGATGGCGGGCGAACGATTGCTCTGTCCGGACGCTCGTGACAATCGCGACAGGCCGTTCCCGCAGCGATCATGACATCGGGGCTGCTGAGCGGCAGATCGGTCGATTGGCCATCCAAGATAGCCTGCTGAGCCGTGTGGCAGTAACCGCACTCACGCTCTTTCTGTGAGTGGTGGCAGGAAAGACAATCACGCTTCTGTACGATCAACTCGCCGTGCCGCCGCTGGTTCGAGTGACACCGGGCGCACGTCTGCTGGGCATTGACCAGGTGGCGCCGGTGTGAATACGTCAGGCCGAAAATCTGAGCATCGACATCCTCAATGCCCATGTGGCAATTGATGCAGTTCGACGGGACGACATCGCTCTCGCCTCCAATGGCGGCAAGCTTGTAGCCCGGTTTGGTCAGCTCAAAAAATCGTTGCAGGCGGTCGTAGGCGGCATCGAGAAGCTGATTGGCGTAAATGATGTTGTGGATCGGTTTCCCTTTCTGGACCATACTGTAATTGTAATGCGCTTCTTTGAGGAGAGAATCCTCGGCGACTTCGTTTGGACCCGAAGCGGCCTGCTGGCTTCGAAGACGGTTGGCCTCTTCCAGCGCCTTGCCGACCACGTCAACCTTGAGTTGCGCGGATTTCTTCCAGTTCTCCAGCAAACGGCTGTATCCGGTGCCATGGCACGATTCGCAACTGGCTCCAGATGCGACGAAGGTCTCGCCGGCGAATCCGGCGCTGTCGGCGGTTGTGTGAACGATGTGGCACCCCTGACAGGAAATGCCCTTCTCGAACATCGGATTCGGCTGGTCGGCCACGCCGATCCCGCCGTGCCCGACGAACAGATCCTTCTGGGCTTCGTGGAACCCCTCATGACAAGTCTGGCAGTCGGGAATTACCTGCTCCTTGAAGGTCGATTTATGCTGCATTGAGTGATGACAGAGATCGCACTCGATCTTGTGTTCAGTAATGTGCGTGGCGTGCATCAGGTCGGTGTTGTTGTACTTGTCGAGCCGCTCACGATCCCAGTGGCAACTGTAGCACCGCTCGCGCGGCACGACACCGTCGCCAACAACCATCCCACCATGGCACTTCACGCAGTCGAGTTTCCGCTGGATCACGCCGATGTGATCGTACTTGGGCGGTTCCTGGCCGGCAATCGTTGTCGGTGGATCGTGGCAGATCGCGCAGCGGGCGTTGTTTTTGCCCTGCTCGTCGAGCTTGAAATGGCATGTGATGCACGTGGTCTCGGTCACCTTCATGTGCTCGCCCTGGACGATCTGGGAATGACAGGATGTGCAGCGCAGCTTCTTGCCCCGGCGCATCTGTTCGAGGTGCGGCGCGTGATCAAAGTTGACGCGTCCGAACATGACGCGCCCCTGGAGCAGGCGCTCGGAATGGCACCCCGATCGCAAACAAGATTCGTCCGCGATTTCCGCCCACGGTTTCGACTTTCGGTAGGCGTTGGTCCAGTACTTCACCAATTGGTTCATGTCGCGCATCTTGCCCTTGACGACATTCGAATATCCGGGTTCATAATGGCAGTCCCGGCATGGGACGTTGTGGTGAGATGACGCCGCCCAAGCGTCATAAAACGGCTGCATGTAATGGCAAGTGGTGCAGAAGTCCGACCGGTTGGTGAACTGAATCGCCCCCACGAACAATAGCAGCGATGCCAGCCCGGCGATCAATGCCCCCAATCCAGCTCGTCTGACCCAAGTCTTCACTTCATTACCCTGCTTGCGGCCCGGCCGCTCAACGGTATCCAAAGACTTCCGCCCAGATGATCAGAACGATCAACATCAAACCGATCGACAAGGCAATTGTGCCGAAGATCTTCAGTCCGCGCACGACCAGTGCTGGCATCGGTTCCGCCAAGTGCTGCTTCAGTTGGTCCGAATTCAGAAGTTCCTGGTATTCTCGCGGCCGGTCCAGCTTGAACTCCTCGAGCGGCACGCGTCCTGTAAAGATCACGGTATCCATCGGGAACTTGTCAGGCCGGAAGTGTGTGTTGAAGAAATGCACTGTAAAAATGAAGCCCACGGCCAGCAGGGCCTCGTCGGAGTGGATGATTGTGGCCACGTTGATGAACCAGCCCGGCAGCAGCCGCGTGAAGAGCTCCGGGAACCACAACAGCAGGCCGGTCGAGCCGATGACCAGCACACCCCAGAAAACCGCAAAGTAGTCGAACTTCTCCCAGTATGTCCAGCGTCCGTAGGCCGGCCGCGGCCCAAGGCCGATGAACCACTTGAACGTGGCCAGCGCCTCGCGCAGATCGACTGCGCTGGGCACCATCGAGTGCGATCCGGTCAGGAACTCCTTCCAGGTCTTCCCTGACGCGCGTTTCTGCTTGAAAACGTCGAAGAAGTGCACCCCGAAATAGAAGAACGTGATTACGGCGCAGACACGATGAATATACCCGGCGGATTCAAAACCGCCCAGCACGCGCGAGATGAACCGTGCCCACTCCAAGTAGGAGAACTTCAGCGTCATCCCCGTCAGGGCCAACCCGATGAAACTGATGATCACGAGGATGTGAAGCTGGCGCTGCCGCCGGGTGAAGCGGCGGTACTCCAGGCCGCGCGATTCGATCTTCAGCTTCTTGTGCTGCTTCATTGCCTGGAAGGAGCGTGGCAGCCAGAGGATTGTATGAGTCCCTGCGATTACCAGCGTCCCCACCAGAAGAGAAGTCATGAACCAGAACGTGTAGAAGAGGACCGGGTACTTGTGCCGATCGTGATGTGTTGCGTGAGTGAGGTAACCCGCAAATTGCCGGTGCGAACCCGGATGGCACTGGCCGCAAGTCTTGACGATGTTCTGACGGGACAGGTGGGACTTGGGCTCGTAGGGCGGCAGAATGTCGTGGGAACCATGGCAGTCGTAGCACTTGGCGGCCGCGGTGTACCCAAGCTTCGAGACCTTCCCGTGGAATGTCTCGAAGTAGGTATCCATGACCTCCTGGTGGCAGCGCCCGCACTGATTCATGATGTTGAGCTTGAACCCCTCGTTGTCGGTGCGCGAGATCGTATGGGCCGAATGGCACTCGTTGCAGACTGGCAGCGGTTTCCCGGTTTTGGCCACTGCAGGCGAGTGAATACTCTGCGAGAACTGCTCAAGAATCCCATGGTGACAACGCGCGCAGGTGCGTGCGATATTGTTCCGGTTGATGCTCGATGCCGTGTCGCTGTGGGGCAATTCGTGGTGCGCCGTGTGGCAGTCGGTGCACATGGCGGTGACGACCAGGCCGCTTTCCAGTAGGCCCTTCCCGTGGATGCTCTCGACGTAATTCCCGAGGATATTCGTCTGTTCGCCGGTGTAGCGGACGGCCGCCTTCTGTCCCGTGCGATGGCATTTTCCGCACAGATCCGGCACGTGCGTGGGATACGTCGGTGACAGCGGATTCCGGCGCTCACGGATACCGTGTATCCCGTGGCAATCGCGGCAAGCCGGCGCAACGAGGTCACCGCGATCCGCCAGCTTGCCGTGCGTGCTGGTGGCGTACGTCTTGACGACCTCGGCATGACAGATCGAGCAGTCCACCTTCCCCGTAATGCTCGCGCAAGGCCGCTTCGCCGTCGGGCTTGCGCCGGTGTGACATTGGGCACAGGCCGTGTTGTGATGGATGGAACTGTGGACTTCAATCGTATCGACAGTCAGAGAAATTGTGTCACCGTCGCGGATGACAAACTGGCCGGGTTTGGTGTGGCAGATCAGGCAGTCCCGATCGGCCATTCCCAGTTCGTAGTAGATCTTGCGAACCTTATGAGGGGAATGGCAATCGACACAGACCGGCACTTCATTAGGCGCCGATTCCCATAGCTCACCGCGGATGACCTTCTGGTGAACCTGCTCGATGAGGCCGTGACACTTCTGGCACGTTTTTGCCACGTTGCTGCGGTTGATACTCGACTTGGGATCGGTGTGGGGCAGGACGTCGTGTGACGTGTGGCAATCGGAACAGACCGCACTGACCGTTAGTCCCTTCTTGAACAATCCCTCCCCGTGGATGCTCTCCGAGTAGTGGGTGAGGATGCTGTCCTGTGGGATGTCGTAAGTCTGCGTGACCGGAGTTCCTTCCTTATGGCAATGACCGCACACGTAAGGCACGTTGAACTTGTCCACTCGCGACGAGGGCGACTGGACACGCACGATGTCGTGCGACCCGTGACAATCCCAGCATCGCGGCGCGAGCTTCGCTCCCGACGTGACCAGCTTGCCGTGCAGACTTCCGGCGTATACCGCGGCGATGGCGTCATGGCATGATCCGCAGTCAACCGGTGCCACGCCGGTCTTGTGGGGGAATTCGGTCCCCGCAAGATCCGCGTGGCAGGCCACACAATCGAGTTCGCCATGGATCGACCGGCTGACGGCCTTGCGATCGACAAAGAGGGATACCGTGCGCCCGCTGCGCTCGGTCTTCAAACCCGGATCTTCGTGGCAATTCAAGCAGTCATCGGCCGTCTGTGCCTGAGCCGCTGGGCATGCGGACACAGTCAGTACAACGGCAAGAAGCCACGTGAGACGACAGGTCATGGCTGGCAGTGAGACCCTTCTGGGGAATCTGTTGCGGCGGTGTTCGTCTTGGAGCCGCGCGAAGACCGAGATATCATGGGAGTGCTGAAGAAATTGGCCCGCTGCCGTTTTGATTGGCGGACAGGAGCGTCTGCCCCCTGGGGAAACCTGAGTTTGCTGCCCCGAACGCTCAGGGAGTGCTGAGGAAGCTGGCGCACCGTTGTTTTGATGGGCGGACAGGAGTGTCCGCCCCACTGAGAAACATGAGTTCGGTGGCCCGGACACTCTTGTCCGGGCGCTTTCTTAGCACTCTCGCTCAGGTTCGGGCACTTCTTCAACACCCCAATCACGGTTTGGGCTCCTTGTCCGCCGCCCTGAACTTCGGCGAGGTATCTTCGGGCTTCTGGCCCTGGCCCGCAATCCGCCGGTACCAGGCCGGATGCTTCTCTTTGAGCGTATGTTCCGTCATCTTGCCGTCCACCCAGGTAAGGCTCATGGGGAATTCGTCCGGATGGAAGATGACGAAGAAGAAGTGCCAGACGACAATCGCCAGTGTCGCCAGCCAGGCCTCGTAGTAATGAATCGTTTCCGAGGCGATAACCACCCAGCTCTTCAGATGTTGAGTGAAGATCTCCGGGAACCACAGTACGAGGCCAGTCGCGATCATCACGATCGTGCCCCAAACCAGCGCCCAATACTCGGCTTTCTCCGTGTTCCAGTAACGGTCGAAATCAGGCTTGACATTTGTCCATCCCAGATGAAAGCGGATATTCTGCCACGCCTGGCTCACATCCGATAGCCGGGGAATAATGTGATAAAGCTCGGTGCGTCCCCGCCGGGTGACGGCCAGGAACAGGATGTGATAAACCGACGCCGCCATCATGACAACGGCCGCGATTCTGTGGACGAGACTGCGCAGGTGCTCGGTCAGCCCGATGAACGATAAGGGCTGAGACCACCACGCATCCGGGAAACGGAGAGCGAATCCGGTAATGACCAGCGTGATGAAAGAGATGACAAGCGCGGCGTGCTGGAAGACCATGCTGCGTGAGAAGCGCTCATACGACACTTGCGACTTCTCCTGCGCTCGTTTGCGTCGCACGTAGTGCAAGGTGATGATGCCGTTGTGGACCGCCATCCCTCCGATTACGACCACGATCATGGGAATGTAGATCGTCTCGATGATCTTCTTGACGCCGTCGGGTTTGCCGATCACTGCTTCGTGTGTGTAAGATGCGGCGAATTCGGCATTGGCCTCGGGGTGGCATTTCTGGCACGTCGCCACGATCCGGCCGGGGGCGATCGAGCTGGCGGTGTTGGTGGAAGGCAAGATGTCATGTGCCTTGTGGCAACTCACACAGTTCGCGGCCTTGGTCGACCCGCGTTTCACCGCCATGCCGTGATAGGAATCCTGATAACTGGAAATGCGGCCGCCCTTGAGACCGTACTTGCCGACCATATCGGGGTCGTTGTGACACTTCGCGCAGACATAGTCCGAAAGATTGCTGGCCTTGACCGGCGATGACGATCCGGACGGGGCCAATATCTGATGCTCTCCGTGACAATCGGTGCAATTCGGAGAATCCATGACCCGGGCCGCCAGTGCTCGTCCGTGAATGCCTCGTTCGTACTGGCTGTAGACTTCGGAGTGGCACTGGCCGCATGTGGCCGGGATATTGAACTTATTGACCTTCGATGCCCGATCATCGGCGCGTTTCAGGTCGTGCGTACCGTGGCAGTTATTGCACGACGCGGCGCCCAGCACGCCGGCGTTGATTCGCTCCGCGTGAATTCCGCCCACGTAGCGGCCATAGGCATCGATCAGGTGCACGTCGGTTCCCGCACCCTTGGCGAGGCGGCTGTGGCACACTGCGCATGTGTGGGGAAGATTCTTGGGGTGAACAGTCGATGCGCTGTCACCGGCAGGCCGGATGTCGTGAGTGCCGTGGCACGATCCGCAGGTCGGCGCGAATACATCGCCATACCGGCGCGCGGCTTCCTGCCCATGCCAGCTCGTGGCGAACTCCCTGGCCACATCCTCGTGGCAGGAAGCGCAGTTGGCGGGCGCAAGCTTCTCAGCGTGCGGGAAGTCCTTCACCTGTGCCAGGTCAGCGTGGCAGTCGGCACACCCCAATCCCGCATGCGTTGATGAAGCCAGCGATGCCTCGGTGATAACGAGTGAATCGGCGCGCGCGCCCTGGTCCTCAAACAGCGACCGGTCGGCGTGGCAGTCAGCACATGGGCTGGCGCCTGCCACTCCCGCCCACAGCCACGCCAGAAACAGCCCTGCTTCAGCCATCAATGCAATGCGGCTGCGGGCAGCAGCGAAGCCGGCCCGTCGATCCTGAATCCCCAAGCTGGCCGTCCTCGTCATCAGGTCCCCCGTTACTAATCGCGCTCCGGGCACGCCGCGATCTCATAAGCTAATGTAAACAGGAATCGTCGTGAAGAATACCCATCAGTCTGGTTCGCCCGGTCAGAAAATATACAAGAGCAGACCAGTCAAGAATGAGAAATCATTCACCGATTTTGTCAAACATTCACACGGCACTCGGCGGCGTCGCCCATGATAGACGATCATGCCTCCGGCCGGTGAGCGCGCGGTACGTTGAACTTTGTGGAGCGCTGTTGCCAAACGGATGATTGGCTCTCTCGCTTCTGTTCCGGCAGCGCAGGAGTCCAAGAGCAAAGTTGGCTGTGACTCGGGTGAGTCACAGCCAACTCTGTCAGATGTCTCGAGTATCTACGCGTTCTTCGGGTCAGATCAGGAGACCATCAATCCCCGTTCTTGGCGTGGCACTGATCGCATCCCTCGCCATTGATTCCCCCCCCGGGTTCGATCGGAGCGAGTAGGAGGGGGGACGGGGCGATGAGTGCACGAGGGCTCTCTCGACTGAGAGGCTGAGGCAAAACGTATGGCCGAGTCATACGTGACTTCTTCAGTGATCTGCCGACGGGTGTATCCATCCGATCTGCTTCATCTATGCGGAAGGGCACTCCGTTGAGAGCAGAGTGCCCTTCGCATTCCCCTTGCGAGAGGATTCACGCAAGCTCTGACGACATCAACCCTGCGAGTGGCAGGACTTGCCCAGATCGCGATATCGGCTGCCGTCGCCCTCCTCGTTGATCGCGGCAGTCCCCGCCAAATCCCCCCTCTGCTGTTCAAGTCAGAACCTTGTTACGGATGCGCATTCGCGTAACTGAGCGTCGCGTTCAGAACCGCCCTGGCATAGGTCGGGTTGTGAATGCCGCCGCTTCTATCCTCAAGGAGCGCCCCGTAATTAAAGACCGCGCCTAACTCGTCCTTAGTCCAGAGCACACGGGGGCCATTTGTGCTGGTCCGGCGCTTGTCGTTGACGGAGTAAGAACCGTCCGTATTCTGCTTCAAAAGGCCGATAGCGAGGAGTTTGACAGCCAGAGTATCATTCAGAGCTGCCGTGAACTTCGTCTTGGCGCCATCGACAAACGTCAGTGCCGCGGCATCGTCCGCCAACGTCGAATGACATGTGCATCCCTTGCGATTGAGCCGCTCACTGGTGCCGGATAAGTACGTCAGCGCGAAGGTATGCCCGCCCGCCAGCACACCTGCAGGAAGCGAGGCCATGTGGCAGCTTACGCACCCTTTGGCAACGGCGGTGTTGTGCATGGCACCCGCTGGATATGCGGAACCACCGGTGAAGACATAAAAGCCCTGTCCCGAAAGGACGTTCGCTTGTGGCCCGTGGTGACCACCGAAGCGCGATGATGTGACCGAATCGGTTGTGAAGGTTGGCAGCATGAAGTTCTGCGAGGGAACACGCAACTGATGGCACATCGCACAAGTGTTGCTTTCTCCCTTATCATAACTGCCGCCGCTCACGGCCAGAGTGGTTGCGCCCGTCTTGCGTAACGAAAAGTCCTGGTCGGTATGGGGAGCGTGGCACGCGAAGCACCCGATATGGGTCGATTGTTCCACCGCCGGCGCGGTCCCGGTTGCCACCTTTTGCTGGAATCCCTCCGTCGTATGGCACCCGGAACAATTCGCCTCTGATCGCAGGAACGTCGTCCCAGTGGCGTGCAGCGACACGTAGAACTGCGTCTGGAAGGGGCGGATGTAGTCGGCAATCGCGTAGCTGTCTGTATGGCAGTTCATGCAGGTGGCAGTTCCCGCCGGCCCGGCCGGCCCGTCATCCCCCTTGCATCCGGCCAAGACGGCAATCATCAGTGCCGCGGCAATCAACATCCCTGTTTTGATCCATCGATTCATGTGAACCCTCCTCCTTCTTGGTTTAATGTCCCAGTGTTAACGTCAGAAGCTAGAGTTATTTTGTTTTCTTTGTTACAGTCGTCACAAAGCCCAAACCACATTAATTTCATCGTGGTGTTTGACCGCCTGGCGAAGTCCGCCTGCCACCCAGAAAGTGCCGTCGCCGGCAAAGAGCATCGCCGCCGGAAACGACAAGTCTCCTTGCTCCACTTCATGTCCTGCAAATGCCACAATCTGACGGCCCGATGCATCATACACTCGCACGGCCGGCGTGCCGCGAGAATCCAGAACCGCCACCCGGCCATCAGCCGCGACCCCCGTGCCGGTGATGCACTCGATCTTCTCTTTGGCCGCGTCGATGAAAACCTTGGCGTGTCCGCCCTCGACGCGACGTCTCAACACTCCCGAACGCTCACCGCCGATGCTCGCGTACAGCCAGCCGTCGGCGTCCAGCCCAAGCTTCTCCGGTCGGACGGAAGGCCCCTGCCAGCCGACATCCGCCAGCATGTCGATATGGTCGATCACCTCGCCGGGGATGTTCAGGACATCGATCCAACGCGAGAATAAATCGGTCAGGAAGATCTCACCGGAGGGGCTGATGGCAATCGAGTTCGGCTCCCCTACCGTCCGGCGGCCGGTCTTCTGATCCGTGATCCAGTGAGTGAATGTGTAGCGTGGAGAGCCCGCCGAATCGATCACGTCGACAGTGTGGCGTCCGGCGTGGAGGACGTAAATCTCGCCTGAGACCGGATCAGTCGCCATTCCGGAAATCGACTGGAATCCGCTCGCCCCCAACGGTTCGTAGTGAATGCTCTTGACGAACCACGGGCTGGTCTCGCCCCAAGCGGAATCGGCCGCAAAGATTACGACTGAGCAGAGCAAAACGGAGGAAATGGACCCGCAAATGAGCGTCAGCAGTCCACGTGCTTCGTGAAAGCCATCACATGCGATATGCCCAACATTCGCGAGGGTGGGATGCTTTTTCACAGCTTCAACTCGAAGTCACAACAAGTGCTGCCGATCAGTACGCTGTCGCTCTCACGAGACGGGGTTGAGGTGCCGCCCCAATATCTGGCACAGGATACGCAAGTCCGGAGGAAAGTCAACCAGATTTGTGAATTCCATCGCTTGAAGTGGCAGAATTCTGGATAATACTTGTCCTTGAATGTAACTGCGTTAGTCATGTTCGCCCACGGCCGAAGGCGCACCGTTGAGAATTTCAGCGAAATCCGAGCGAACCGGTGACGCTGGCGGGGCTTTCAGGATGCAAATGTAACCGAAACAGTTATATTTGGGGGCCGTGGAGCGTCTCATGCCGTCCCACCGGCGAGGCTGATCAGAGCCCAAGAGCCTCTATACAAGATGAGGTGCCTCGAAGCCGGAGAGCACTGGTGCCTGCGAGCACGCATCCTACAAGCCGGCCGCCGATGCAGGGTGTCTGCTCGCACACACGGTCATTCTGTTGGAGGCTCAGGGAGCTTCTGACGAAGAGACGCTGGGTGTAGGGGCGCACTGCGTGCGCCCGGCGCGGCTAAGAGCCGCGGCCTGCGCGTGACCGGATGCCAAGTCTCGTCACGGTGGATACTTCACTCCGCCTGTGGGCCATCCTGTTGCAGGCTCCAAGAGCAAGCGCATTTCGGCGGAAGTGCCCTATGTGAGAAATCCGTGAGGTCGTCATGTACCTCACGGGCTTCGCTCTTGTCCTAAGAGCCCCTAACAGCCCGTGGTAAAAGTCGTGTTTGTGGTTGCTGGATTTGTTGATTGGCTGTAGGTTGTCGACGCTTGATCAAGGAGGGGTGACGATGGCGATGGGCAGGCGGCAACCACGGCAGGAGGCCT
>Ga0315273_10012019_pt1 | contig 11083 bp, 9 predicted proteins | sample YL17G02_0_MG_FD_205753 | JGI IMG/M metagenome (GOLD analysis project Ga0315273, IMG submission 205753) | Sediment microbial communities from Yellowstone Lake, YNP, Wyoming, USA - YL17G02_0 | ecosystem: Environmental > Aquatic > Freshwater > Lake > Sediment | place: USA: Wyoming | collected...
TTGTCCGCCAGGGCATGGAAGGCCCGCGCCAGATAGCCCACCTCGTCCCGCGACTTGACCTGCCACGCCGGCAGGCGGTTCCCGCGGGTGTAGCCTTCGATCCAATGGCGCAGTCGGCTGAAGGGGGAGATGAAATAGGTGGTCAGAGCCACAGCCAGCAGGCCGGAGAGTGCCAGGGTGAGCAGGAAGGCGAACAGGAAGGAGCGGCTCAGGCGCGCGGTGTAGATCCGCTCCTCGAGGGAGGACTTCAGGCTGACCAGGTATAAGCCGCCTCCCACGTCGGCGGACAGGATGCGGCTGAAGTACTGGAACGGGCCGACCGCCGTGCGCACGCTGCCGGAGGGGCCGAGGCCCCGCCCCTGCGCCAGCTCAAAAGGCGGCAGGTCCGAGCCCAGGTGGCGGCTGACGGCGAACAAGGCCAGGCTGGTCCCCAGGTCCTGGGCCACGGCGGTGAGCAGGTTCTGGTCTACTGCTTTGACAAGGCACACGAAGCCCAGCCTCTCCCCCAGGCGGTAGATCCAGGTCCCGGTGATCAGGTACAGGGGGCCGCCCTCCGGGAGGTAAAAGTGGCTGCTAGGGTGGGCGAAGGAAAAGGCGGCCATGAGAGCTCTCATTTCCGGGACGGCCGCCTCCCGGTTGCGGGCGATATCGGCCAGCAGCCTGCCGCCGGCCTCCGCCACCAGGATGCGGTCCACCTCGATGTCGCTTTCCATGTAGCGGATGCTGCGCTCGATGGCCTCGGGATCGCCGGCCAGCTCCCAGTGGTCGCTCACGAACTGGCTGAGGTTGAGCAGAAGCATGAAAGAGCTGTGCTTCAGCTTTTCGAAGTAAGTGCGGGCCCGGGTCCAGGCGGCGGAGAGCTGCGTACGGCTGGACTGGTGCGACTGCTCGAGGAAGGTGTTCAGGGTGAAAAGCCCCGCCACCGCGGCCTGCAGCAGGATCGCCACCAGGATGACCATCATCAGCTTCGAGCGCAGTTTCATGAATTCGGTCCCAAGGGTGATTGTAGGGGATAGCAGAGGCATTCCGCAAGCAATGAAAGTGTTACCCTGGGTAAGCAGACTATGTTTCGCGCGCGTAACAGTTGCCAGGAGAGGGTTTACGCGCGGCCGGCGCCGACCGCGTAACCTCTCTCCTACTAATGAATTAGTTTCGGAGTCAAACCCTGATGCCTGGCACGTGATTTGCATCAATGGTTTCATCTCAAGTCATCTCATGAAGGAGGTCGTTACAATATGAAACGACTAGCGATCGCTGTTCTGCTCCTGGGCCTGCTCGCCTTCAGCGCGACGGCCGGAGAGGTGGAAGTGCTGCACTGGTGGACCTCGGGCGGGGAAGCCGCCGCCGTGGGCGTGCTGAAGCAGCTACTGGAAAAAGAGGGCCACACCTGGAAGGACTTCGCCGTGGCCGGCGGAGGCGGGGACAACGCCATGACCGTGCTTAAGAGCCGGGCCGTGGCCGGCAACCCTCCCACCGCCGCGCAGGTGAAGGGCCCCCAGATCCAGCTCTGGGGCGATGAAGGGGTGCTGACCAACCTGGACGACGTGGCCAAGGCCGAGAAGTGGGACAGCCTGCTGCCCAAGGTCGTGGCGGACGTCATGAAGTACCAGGGCCGCTACGTGGCCGTGCCGGTCAACGTGCACCGCATCAACTGGATGTGGGTCAACCCGGCCGTCTTCAAGAAGGCGGGAGCCAAGATCCCGACCACCTGGGCGGAGTTCGAGACCGCGGCCAAGAAGATCCAGGCGGCGGGACTGATCCCGGTGGGCTGGGGAGGCCAGCCCTGGCAGGAAGCCACCGTGTTCGAGACCATCGTGGCCGGTGAGGGCGGCACCGACTTCTACAAGCAGGCCATGATCGAGGCCGATCCCGAGGCCCTGAACAGCACCACTATGGTGAAGGTCCTGGAGACCCTGCGCATGGTCAAGAACTTCGCGGACAAGGGCGCCCCCGGCCGGGACTGGAACCTGGCCACCGCCATGGTGATCAAGGGGGAGGCGGGCATGCAGTTCATGGGCGACTGGGCCAAGGGCGAGTTCGTCGCCGCCGGCAAGAAGCCGGACGTGGACTACGTGGCAGTCGCCGCTCCGGGAACCGCCAGGCAGTTCCTGTTCAACATCGACAGCTTCATCATGTTCAAGGTCAAGTCCGCCGCGAACGAGAAGGCCCAGAAGGCCATGGCCCGGCTGATCCTGCAGTCCGAGTTCCAGAAAGTGTTCAACCAGAACAAGGGCTCGATCCCGGTGCGCATGGGCATGGACCCGAAGCTGTTCGACATTCCCGGACAGCTGTCCATGAAGGATTTCGCGGCCAGCTCCAAGAGCGGGGACCTGGTGCCCAGCATGGCCCACGAGATGGCGGTTATGCCGGCCATCCGCGGCGCCATCATGGACGTGGTCACCAACTTCATCAACTCGGACATGTCCGCCAGGGACGCCGCCGAGCAGATGGCCAACGCCGTACAGGCCGCCATGTAGCCGGCTCAACCGAGCCGCAGAGGAAATTCGTGGGCGGACACGCGCCAAAAAAGGTGCGTGTCCGTCCTTTTAATGGTATAACAGGCATATGAGCGAAACGCGCACGCGCGGGCCCCGGACTGGAGGGCTGGAGGGCATCCTGCCCCGTCTGGTGCTGGCGCCCACCTTCGTGGCCATCCTGGTTTTCGTCTACGGGTTCATCGCCTGGACCGCCTGGATCTCGCTGACCGGCTCGCGGCTTCTGCCCAACTACAAGTTCGCCGGCTTCGCCCAGTACCTCACTCTGTTCACCCGGGAGCCCCGCTGGTGGGTGGCCATCCTCAACCTGTTCATCTTCAGCAGCCTGTTCATTGCCTTCTGCATCGCGCTGGGGCTGATCCTGGCCGTGCTGCTGGACCAGCGCGTCCGCGCCGAGGGCTTTTTCCGCACGATCTACCTGTACCCCATGGCCCTCTCCTTCATCGTCACCGGGGCGGCCTGGAAATGGATCCTGAACCCCGACCTGGGCCTGGAGCGCCTGGTGCAGCAACTCGGGTTCTCCGGCTTCACTTTCCGCTGGCTGGTGGATTCCAAGATGGCCATCTACACGGTGGTCCTGGCCGCGGTCTGGCAATCGGCCGGTTTCGTGCTGGCTCTCTTCCTGGCCGGGCTGCGGGGGATCGACGACTCCATCATCAAGGCGGCGCAGGTCGACGGGGCCAGCCTGCCGCGCATCTACTGGCGGATCATCATCCCCAGCCTGCGCCCGGTGTTTTTGAGCTCCGTGATCATCCTGTCCCATATCGCCATCAAGAGCTTCGACCTGGTCATCGTGCTGACCCGGGGGGGACCCGGGTACGCCACCGACATGCCGGCCACCTTCATGTACGCCTTCGCCTTCAACCGCGGCCGCCTGGCCTTCGGCGCCGCCAGCGCCATGGTCATGTTCCTGGCCGTGATGGCGCTCATCATTCCCTACCTTTACTCGGAGCTGAAAGGTACGCGCAATGCCTAGGCAGGCAATCACGCTGGAAGCCGGGAGAGGCCCCGGCCCTTCCTTGAGCCTGGGCAGGGTGCTGGTCTACGCCGCCCTGATCGCGGCGGCAGTATTCTTCCTGGTGCCCTTCTTCGTCATGGCCATCACCGCGGTGAAGAGCATGGAGGACATCCGCACCGGGAACCTGATCTCCTGGCCCCGGCAGTTCACCCTGGAGGCCTGGAGCAAAGCCTGGGACACAGCCTGCATCGGGGTGAACTGCGTGGGCATGAAGGGCTACTTTTGGAACTCGGTGCGCATGGTCGTGCCTTCGGTCATCCTTTCGACCCTGATCGGGGCCATGAACGGCTACGTGTTCTCCAAGTGGCGCTTTCCCGGCAGCGAGACCTTCTTTTCCCTGCTGCTGCTGGGCTGCTTCATCCCCTTCCAGGTGATCCTGCTGCCCATGTCCCTGACCCTGGGCAAGCTGGGCATCGCCCAGAGCGTGCAGGGCCTGATCCTGGTGCATACCGTTTACGGCCTGCCGTTCACCACCCTGTTCTTCCGCAATTTCTACGTCACCATCCCGGAAGAAATCATCAAGGCGGCCAAGATCGACGGGGCGGGGTTCTTCCGCATCCTGCGCCGCATCGTGCTGCCGGTTTCGGCCCCGATTTTCGTGGTGTCCATCATCTGGCAGACGACCCAGATCTGGAACGACTTCCTGTTCGGCGTGGTCTTCTCGGGAAGCGGCAGCCAGCCGGTGACGGTGGCCCTGAACAACCTGGTGAACACCAGCACGGGGGTGAAGGAGTACAATGTGGACATGGCCGCGGCGATCATCGCCGGCCTGCCGACGCTACTGGTGTACATCATCTCGGGCAAGTACTTCGTGCGCGGGCTCACGGCGGGAGCGGTGAAAGGATGAGGGACGGACAATGGCTACGCTGACGATCTCCGGTATCCGGAAGTCCTTCGGCACGGAGGAGGTGCTTAAAGGCGTCTCCCTTTCGGTGGCTTCCGGGGAGTTCCTGGTCCTGGTCGGGCCCTCCGGCTGCGGAAAGTCGACCCTGCTCAACCTGATCGCGGGGCTGGAGACGGCCAACTCCGGGGAGATCCGCATCGGGGACAAGGTCGTGAACGACGTCCGGCCCAAGGACCGCGACATCGCCATGGTCTTCCAGTCCTACGCCCTGTACCCCAACATGAACGTCCGGCAGAACCTGTCCTTCGGACTGGAGACCCGGCGGGTGCCCAGGGAGCAGGTCCGGCAGACCGTCGAGCGGGTGGCCAACATGCTGCAGATCGAGGAGCTGCTGGAACGCCGGCCGCGCCAGCTCTCCGGCGGCCAGCGGCAGCGGGTGGCCATGGGCCGGGCCCTGGCCCGGGACCCGGCCATCTTTCTTTTCGACGAGCCGCTCTCCAACCTGGACGCCAAGCTGCGCGTGGAAATGCGCACGGAGATCAAGCTGCTGCACCAGCGCATCAAGACCACGATCGTGTACGTCACCCACGACCAGATCGAGGCATTGACCCTGGCTGACCGGATCGCGGTCATGAAGGACGGGTTGATCCACCAGTTCGACACCCCGCAGCAAGTGTACGACAATCCGGCCAACCTGTTCGTGGCCGGTTTCATCGGCTCCCCGTCGATGAACTTCATCCCCTGCCACCTCGCCGAGCAGGGCGGCATCCCCGGGGCCGTGCTGGAAACGGGGGCCGGGCGCAGCTTCTTCCTGCCGGTGCCGCGGCAGAAGTCCGGCCTCCAGCCGTGGATCGGTCGGGAGGTCATCCTGGGCGTCCGGCCCGAGCAGATCGCCGCCGGATTCCACGAACAGGAAGGCAACCCGCAGATCCACGAGATCGAGTGCCAGGTGCAGGTCCTGGAGCCGACGGGCCCGGACACCCTGGTGTTCGTCAGCATCAACGGGCGCGAGGTGACCTGCCGCGTGAACCCTAAGGCCGCCAGGGCGCCGGGTCAGAATATGAAGCTGATGGTCGACATGTCCAAGGCGCTGCTTTTCGATCCTCAGAGCGAGCAGCGCATTGGAGCCTGATGAGGCGTTGAATGGAACAGAGTCGAACAATCTCAAAAAACAGCGAGAAAAGCGGATATCGCTTCGATTTTATGCTCGTCGCAGTAGGTTCTAAGCTCGTCCAACGGAGCGCTTTCCGGGTCACACCGGAAAGCGCTATTATTATTCCTGCGCCTTGCAGTGGCCCTGTTGGAGTCTCCAGCCCCGGCGCTCGTCGATCGCTGGTGTCCTCTTCAGCTTGACGAACCATTTAAATGAACTTCGTCCCGAGGGCTCGGACTTACCCGCGTAGTGGCCGGTTGAGCTCCGTGCGCCAGGTGGCCGAGTCGGGGTTCGACTCCAGGCCCGCGAGGTAGCATTCCCACAGGTCGGGGCCCGGCTTGAGCCCATTGGCCGTGATCCATGCTGGGTAATTTGTGGCTTTTCTATGCGTGCGTCAACAACGTCTGCCCACGCCAATTCTGCGAGATGAAGGAAAACAAGCGGTGCTCAGCAGCCTCTGCGCCTTCGGATACGCCTTACGCCCCAATTCCCGCCACCAACGCCGTATTGTCGCAACGGCAAACTGCGCCATCTCATGATCGATGCCGACGCTCACCCAGCCGACGTTCCGGCCCAGTTCGTACACCCCGTCGTGAACGTTGACTCGCTGCGGCTTACCCTTCGGCCGCCACTGTCCCCCGCGCCATCCACCGCCTCACCTCGGCGTTGATGTACTCGAACTGCCTGTCCCGATCCGGATAGCTCGTCCCCTCCCCCTGGCCTTCGGGTCCGCGCCGGGTCCAAGGGCGACTGCTCCTGCAGTTCTCGCACCCCGCGCACCACCGTGAGCAAGAGCCGTCTGAGCAACAGACTCGGCCAACTTTCCCAATCCGATATCGAGCAGGTAGAGCGGGCGATCCTTGTTCAGCTCGGAATCGCCTTGTAAGATTTCACCCGCCCAGGTAGGCCTTTTTCACGTGCTCGTTGGCCAGCAGCTCCCTGGCCGAGCCCTGCAGGGCGATGCTGCCGGTCTCCAGCACATAGGCCTGGTCGGCCAGGTGCAGGGCCAGCACGGCGTTTTGCTCGATCAGTAAAACTGAGAAGCCCAATTCCTTGAACTGGCGGATGATCTTGGCGATCTCCTGGACCATGATCGGGGAAAGCCCCATGGAAGGCTCATCCATCAGGATCAGCTTGGGCCTGGACATCAGGGCCCGGCCCATGGCCAGCATCTGCTGCTCGCCGCCGCTCAGGGTCCTGGCCAGTTGCCCCTGCCGCTCCTTGAGCCGGGGGAAATGCTCGAACACCTCCGCCATGGTCTTCTCCACGACCTTCCGATCCTTCTGCAGATACGCTCCGGCGGCCAGGTTGTGGCGCACCGTCATCAGACCGAACAGGCGCCGGCCTTCCGGGACGTGGGCGATCCCCCGTCCGGTGATGCGGTGCGTCGGCACCCCATCGATGCGCTGCCCGTCGAACCAGATCTCCCCAGTGGTCACCTTCTTCAGCCCGGAGACGGCCCGCAGGGTGGTGGTCTTGCCCGCGCCGTTGGCCCCGATCAGCGTGCTGATCATCCCCTTCTCGGCGGCGAGGGAGATGCCTTTGACCGCCTCCACCTTGTCGTAGTGCACGCGGATGTCCCTGATCTCAAGCAACATAGTTTTCGCCTCCCAGGTAGGCTTCGTGGACGTCCGGGTTTTTCTGGATCTCCTCCGGGGTGCCCTCGGCGATTTTTTCGCCGAAGTTCAGCACCGTGATCTTTTCGCAGACGCCCATGACCACCTTCATGTCGTGCTCGATCAGGAGGATGGTTATACCGCGGTCGCGGATCTTCTGGATCAGCTTCATCATGGCCGCGGACTCCTCGGTGTTCATGCCGGTGACCGGCTCGTCGAGCATAAGCAGCTGCGGCTGGCCGGCCAAGGCGATGCTGATGCCCAGAGCGCGCTGGTGGCCGTGGGGCAGGTTCATGGCCAGCTCATCCCTGTACCTGGCCAGGCCCATGAACTCGATGATCTCCATAGCCTTGACCTCGTTCTCCCGCTCGTGGCGGGTTGAGCCAGGAGTGCCGAACAGTGAACCGAAGAAGCTGTAATGCGAGTTCAGGTGGCAGCCCACTAGCACGTTGCGCAGCACCGTGAAGTGCTTGAACAGGGTGACGGCCTGGAAGGTGCGGATGATCCCAAGTTTGGCTGTGGCGTGCGGCCGCAGCTTGGTTATGTCCTGCCCCTTGAAGAAGAACTTCCCGTAGGTCGGAATGTACACTCCGCTGATCACGTTGTACAGGGTAGTCTTGCCCGCCCCGTTGGGGCCGATCAGGCCGCGGATCTCGCCCTGCTTCAGGGTGAAGTCCAGGTTCTGGATGGCTTTCAACCCGCCGAAGTGCATGCTCACCTTCTGAATATCGAGCAGGGCCATACTCACTTCCTCCCCTTGCCGAAGGCTTTCAGGATGCTCTTCTGGTTTTCCTTATCGTCCGGCAGCCGCCAGAACCGCGCCCGAATACGCCGCGGGATGCTCTCCAGCCCTCCCGGCAGGAACAGCACGGTCAGGATCAGGATCACCCCGAAAATGATGATGCGGTAGAACTCGGTAGGCCGCAGCAGCTCGTCCACAATAGTGAGGAAGGTGGCGCCTAGCACCGGCCCGGCCACCGTGGACAGGCCGCCCACGATGATGTGCACCAGTGCGAACTCCGAGGCCCAGATGTCGAAGGACCGGGGGTTGATGTACATGTGATAGTGGGCATACAGGGCCCCGGTCATGGCGGCCAAGGTGCTGGCAATAGTGAAGGCCGCTACCTTGTACTTCAGGGCGTGGATGCCCACGTGCGAGGACAACACCTCCGCCTCGTGGATGGACCAGAAGATCCACCCCGTCCGGGTCTTGTTCATGCGGTATACGGCCAGCACGATCAGGACCATGAGGGCCATGGCCAGGTAGTAGTAGGCGGTGCGGTTGGCGAAGTCGATCGGCCCCAGCTTCGGTGGCATGATCTTGAACAGCCCTTCCCAACCCCCGAAGAAGCTCCGGTAGTAGGCGAAGATGCGCTTGATCACCTCCCCGACCGCCCAGCTGGCCATAAAGAAGTACACGGCCCGGGTGCGCATGAGCGGCAGGCTGACCACCAGCGCGATGACGGCCCCCACCAGGGCGCCGGCCCAGACGCCGACCCACAGGGGCAGCCCCAGGCGCAGCAGGAACAGGGCCGAGGTGTAGGCCCCGATGCCCATGAAGCCCGCGTGGGCGAAGGAGACGAACCCCAGGCTCCAGATCAGCCACATGCTGGTGGCCAGGCAGATGTTGAAGAAGACGACGATGGCCACGTGCAGGATGTAGCTCTCCTGGCTGATGATGAAAGGGAAGGCCAGCAGCAGGGTGACGCCGATCACCCACAGCAGGACGGCCAGCAGCGGGCTGCGCCGGAGGCGTGCAGTGCTATTGTCGTTCATGGCGCTATTCCCATGCCTGCCCGAACAGGCCTGATGGCTTGAACACCAGGATCACGAAAATCGTGACGAACCCGATGATGTAGGCCAGCTCGCTGGTGGCCAGGGTGGTGAGGAAGCTGTCGATGAAGCCGATCACGAAGCCGCCCACCAGCGCGCCCGGCACGCTGCCCAGGCCGCCCATGATCACGATCATGAAGGCCTTGATCGTGGCCAGGAAGCCCATGCTGGGCACGATAAACATCAGGGTGCCCATCAGGCAGCCCGCCATGGCCGACAGGGCGCTGCCCAGGCCCATGGCGACCCAGTGGATGCGGCGGTTGTTGATGCCCTGCAGGCTCGAGGTCTCCGGGTCCTCGGCCACCGCCCGCATGGCCAGGCCGATCTTGGTCCGCTGCAGCAGGAACCACAAGGCTATGATCAGTACCAGCGAGATGCCGGCGATCACCATCCTTTCGTAGGTCCACTCCGCCCCGGCGATCCGGATCTGCCCGGTCACGAAGCTGGAGATGCCCCGGATCACGGCCCCGAAGGCGATGATCCCGGCGCTGGAGATGATGAAGATCAGGGCCAGCGAAACCGCCAGGGAATACAGCATATCCTTGCCGTGCAAGGGGCGGAATAGCAGGAGCTGCAGCCCGGCGCCGAAGAAGAAAATCACCACGGCGCTCATGACGAACCCGGCCCAGTACGGCAGGTGCCACTTGTCGAACCAGTAGTACAGGAAGTAGGCGCCCAGCATGTAGATTTCCCCGTGGGCGTACTGGATAATGCGCATGACCCCGAAGATCAGCGTCAGCCCGATGGCGATCAACCCGTAGATCAGCCCCAGGGTGACCCCCGTGATGGCCATCTGGACTATCAGTTGGAGCGTCATCTTCAACACCTCGTCATATCGCGTATTAGGAAACCAGCCGGTGCCCTCGGGCCACCGGCTGGCGCTTTGCGGTCGGAACGAAAGGAGCGCGGCTCAATAGCCCGGCGGCAGCTCCGGAAAGCGCACGTCGGCCAGGTAGCCCTTCTGCTTCTCGATCATCATGGTGTAGCAGTCGTAGACTCCCTGCCGCTTGATCCCGTAGGCGCCTTCACCGGCGTACCTGGCGGTACCCACGTAGGTGTCCTTGAGCACCACGTCCTCCAGGGCGTCGGCGACCTTGGTGGTGTCCTCAAAGGTCCCGGCTGTCGTGATGGCCTCGGCCAGGGCGTACACCCACCAGGAGAGGTTCCCGGCGTACAGGTTGAACTCCCCGAAGCGCTTCTTGAAGCGCTCCGCCAGGTCCTTCTGCGACTGGGTCTGAGGAGTTTCCAGAGTAACCGGCAGCACGACCCCGTCGGCCTGCTCGCCGCAGACCTCCAGGATGGTCTTGACCTCGTTGGCGCCGGGGGAAACCACCGGGCCCTTGAAGCCCAGCTCGCGGGCCGCCTTCACGATCGAGGCGGTGATGCCCGGGGGCGTGGGGCTGGTGATGATCATGTCCGGCTTTTTCTGCAGCGTCTTGGTTACCAGCGGGTAAAAGTCCGTGGTTTCCCACTGGAAGTACTCGACCCCCAGGTCCTCGACGCTGTAGTACTTCATGAGGCGCTGGAAGGAGTAGTAGCAGTCGTAGCCGTCCTTGTCGTCCGGCCCCAGGAAAGCCGCGGTCTTGATGCCGGGATACTTGGTTTTCATGAACGGCATATAGGCGAAGCCCTGCTCGTAGTCGGACATCTCGGAGCGGAAGTGGTAGGGGAACTTCTTGCCGTATTGCTCCAGGTAGCCCCAGCAGGCCACCGAGGAAATCACCTTGGCCGGTTCGGAGATTTCCAGCATGCCGATGGTGCTGGCCGCGGCCTGGTTGTAGATGTACTTCACCTTGTCCTGCTCGATCAGGCGCTTGGTCACGGTCTGCGCGTCGGCAGTGACGCCTTTGGAGTCGTAGGCAATGATCTTGAGCATGTAATTCTTGTTGCCGACCTTGACCCCGCCGCGGGCGTTGATCACCTCCGCGCCGTCCTTCCAGGCCTGGTCGGTGGAGATGCCCCAGTAGGCCACCGCACCGGTGAGTGGTACGCACCCGCCGATCTTGATCACCTTGTCTTCGATCATGCCCGACGGCGTCCCGCGCGAGCAGGCGCTGAACCCGATCAGCAGGATCAACAATCCCGCGAAAAGCAGCATTGCTTTCCTCATCTGCAAATCCCTCC
>Ga0315273_10012020_pt1 | contig 11080 bp, 23 predicted proteins | sample YL17G02_0_MG_FD_205753 | JGI IMG/M metagenome (GOLD analysis project Ga0315273, IMG submission 205753) | Sediment microbial communities from Yellowstone Lake, YNP, Wyoming, USA - YL17G02_0 | ecosystem: Environmental > Aquatic > Freshwater > Lake > Sediment | place: USA: Wyoming | collected...
CTCTGCATCGATCATGTCGTCGTGTCCCTTCGGGAAGCTCAGCTGCTCACGCTCGAAGTCCGAGTCCCGGAGTGACTCGTGATGCCACACCTTGTGGGCCTCGTACTTGGCGGCGGTCGCACGGGCGCGTGTGACCTTGTCCGTGTCCTGCTTCTTCCCCTCGATCGGGATGCGCGGGTAATCGCGCATCACCTCCTGGATCAGGGTCGACTGGAATGCCTGTGACTCGCACAGGACGAGCCCCATGCCCGGGAAGGCCAGGTACCCGTCATTGATGAAGGAGGCGTGGCCCGTCTCGCGCTTGTCGCGATAGACGGACATCACGTAGAAGTTGCCCTGCTGGTCCTCGGCAACGGTCGCCCGGGCAGTGAAGTCCGCGCGCTGCCTCTCCGATGAAGCAAGGTCGACGCCCATCTTGATCGTGTACGAGCGGTCGCTGGGAAGCTCGCGGTAGTACTGGTACCACTGCTTCTGGAAGACGTTGCCGGTCATCAGGCCGGTGATGTCGTTGCCGTATGCGCACGAGAACAGGGCGGACCCCAGCTCGACGCGCTTCGCATCCAGCGACCACAGCGGCCAGTGCCCTGGCCAGTAGCTCTTCCGGGTCCCGTCATCCTCGACCTCGACCGCCCCGCGAACCCTGGACCGCCAGCCCATCCCGCCGTCCTCGACAGGCCTGGTCAGCTCCTCATAGAGGTCATCCTCGGCCCAGCGCGTCCCCAGCATGATCACCACGCCATCCGGGACCAGGCACGGCAGCAGGGTCTTGAGGAACCAGTTCCTGACCTTCTCCCTGGCCTCCGGGGTGGCGGTGTTCTCCTCATCGAGGATGTCATCGCAGAGGATGATGTCGAACCGCTTGCTGATGATCGCGCCGCCAGCGCCAGCCGAGTACAGGCTCACGTCCTTGGAGCCGTGCCACCTCGATCCCTTCCGCAGCCACTCGACGTCGGTCCACTTCGTGTTCGAGACACAGTCGCCGTAGATCTCCCGGAACTCGGAGTTCGACTCCAGGGTCCAGCGGATGGCCCGGCTGAAGTCGTTGGCCTGCTTGGCGGTGTTGCTGATGAGCCCGACACGCAGGTCCGGCATCTCGGCGATCAGCCAGGTGAGCAGGTCCGTGTTGCCCCAGGTCGTCTTCGCTGCGCCCCGTGGCTCCAGGTCGACGCCATTCTCCCGGCGGTAGACGCAGTCGAGCAGGAACTCGAGCATCTCTGCGTGGTGCTGTGCCGGGCGGTACTTGAAGACCGCCTCGCCCAGGGCGACAGGACCCTCGATGAAGTCGTACCGGGTGCCCCAGGGCGCGGCCCAGGCCTCAGTTGACCGAGCGAGCCCCCTCAATGCGAGGGAGAGGGCTAGATCCGCCTGTTGAGGTTCCAGCGCCAGCTTCGCGAGCCGCGTGCGCAAGCTCTCGGAGTAGCTCCCTGGGGAGCTGGGTGGGGTCGTCGAGTTCACCGTGAAGGCTGAGTCCAAGCTTCATCTCCCTGCTGGTCGGCTGCCCCTTCAGGAGCTGGACCTTGTCGATGAGCTTGACCAGGTCAGAGGCCATCACGGGCGTTCCGGGAATGAGGAACTCGCCGTCCTCGCCCTTCACCACGCGATCCGCCATGCCCTCCACGAACCTGAAGATCGCTGCGTGGATGGTGTCGATGATGTCGTCAGTCAGCTGCTCGAGCTTGGCTGCCCGCTTCCCGGCGACGATCTCCAGGTCCTTGTGCTTGATCGTCTCCTGGAACGTCTCGCGCTTCCGGGCCCAATCGAACTGCTTGGCCCGGTACGTGACCACCGACCAGGTGGTGATGCCATTCATCTCGCAGAGCGCCCGCAGGGACATCGAGCCCTGGACGTACTGCCGCTCGAGGGCGTCATAGTCGTATCTGGTCGCCGTCATCGGCCTGCCCCCTTTCGGCATTCGTCGTGGACCGACCAGTGGAGGTTCAGGATCTGGCGGTCATCGAACGTCTCGCCGCATCCAGTGCAGACGAACGGCCCCTCGGTGATGGGCCCGGACTTCACTAGCCGGAGACGTAGTCCGCCGCGATCAGCTCCAGGGCCCGCCAGCTGTGCTCCGTCTCCCCATCGCGCATCGCCCGCTGGATCGCCTGGTCCACCACTATGGCTGCCGCCGAGGGCATCCGGAACACCCGCTCCACCCATCGCTCGTTCGTCCCTTGCTGCAACACCTGGCGCTTGGCTTCCAGCGCCTCCCAGTCGATCTGACGGCGTTTTGCGAGCCGGTCGAAGCGCTCCCTGTCGAATGGAAGCACGGCGCGCAAACCTCGTTCGTCACGCCTCTGCAGCAGATCCTGCACCAGCTTTGCCAGCTTGTCCTCATCCGCGGTGCCCCGCGTCTCGTTCAGGACGATGGTGAGCTGGCGTGCGGTGTCCTCGTCGACGATGCCCAGGTTCCAGCACGGGAACTCGGTCATGCCCAGGTCCTGCCCGACGACCCAGCGATGTTCCCCGTCCACGATCTGGAAGTCGAACGGCCCGGTCTCGCGAACGATGATCGGGACCACGAAGCCGAACTGCTCGATGGACTGTCGCTCCTTGGCGATCATGTCCTCGTCCATCTGGTTCGGGTTCCACGGGTTCGGCCGGATCCGCGCGGCGGGGATCGTCTGGGCCTGCCCGATGGACAGCGCCGGGATGGGTGGCGTCAGGACCTTAGTTCCCGCCATACCGTCACCTCCTCGGACTCCCCCATCTTCACCATGACGGAAGCGATCCGCGGGAAGCGCAGGGACATCATCTCCATCGTATTGACAGCGATCGTCTCGGGGGTCGGCAGCCCGCCCGGGAGCTTGTCGTTCAGGTGGCGGTCGCGGAATGGATCCAGGATCTCCCGCAGGGCATCGCTCATCAGGGCTGCGCCGGGGACCCGGCCATCGCGACCGAGCGACAGCTGCATCAACCGGACGGAGACCCTCCAGGTATGTCCGTGAAGGGAGCCGCAGCGGGCGTCACCGTCGAGGACATGCGATGCCTCGAAGCTGTCGGTGATGGTGACGCTGAACTCCATTGCTTCCCGTCCATTCGGGTTGGCCCGTGCCGGTCGATTATGGGTGCTCGGTGGAGGATAACAGCACACCTGTGCTGTTGGCGAGCCCGCAACGACAAACTCGCCTGGACTGACCCCTGCATCGTCCTGGGGGCTGACCCCGGGGGGTCTGCCCGAGAGGGCTACGCAGACGGGCCTATCCAGGCGAGAAGGGTGAAGAACGGGATTGCCTACCCGTACAGGGCTGGAGGCTGGTTGATGAGCCTTACCCTGATTGGACCTTTGTCTGTCGACAGCGTTTCGGCCTTACAAGGGCTTCCATCCACCGACCTCAGCGTCGCCCCCGAAGGTGGATGTTGACTGCGCCAGTCCCTACGTTCCCTGACTCGCCCCCAAGGCCAGCCAGCATTCCGTCATCTTCCACGCCGTCCCGCTAAGGCCAGCGCTTGCACTGGATAGTAGGGAACCGATCGCAACAGGTCAAGTGTGCTGGTGTGACCTGTTAGTCCTGGCCCTCGGGTGACGAAGGTCCTGGTGACACGTCGACCCACTTGCGCTCCCGGTGGTCGAAGCGCCAGTCCAGCTGGAGGGTATCGAGCGGCGCCCGGCGGATCTTGCCCTCGTCATCCATGTAAACGCCGTCGAGGGCCTCGGTGGTCTGGACGATCCACAACAGCGTGCAGGGCAGGCCACCGCCATCGACGGCACTCTGGGGCAGGACTTCGATGATGGCCAATGTGTCTCCTCCTAGTAGGTGCTGGCGTCCCAGGCTGACCTGGGGTAGTCGTCCTCGACATGGGCCCCCAGGGTCCAGTGGTGGAGCAGGTCCTGGATCTGGCGACGACATGGCCGGTTGCCGTCCGGGTCGATGAGCGGCAGGCTGCGAAGCTCATGTCCGGAAAGCCATCCGGGGACCCGGCACCAGGCCCGGTCAGTCTCGGGGACCACCAGGGCCAGCCAGTAGCGCCAGCCCTCCTGGACCGGCGAGTCGCGGTCGTCCGGGACGTACAGGCGTCCCGTCCTGTGGAAGGTCGTCTTGACCTCATGGTCCGGGTCCAGGTCCGGCGCATGCCACCTGTTCACATAGGCGGGGTACGGGATGCCCAGCCGGAACGAGACAGCCATCTCGCCCAGCACCCCGAGAGTGGCCTTCTCCAGCGCGGCCTGGCCCCACCGGCCGTCCTTCCAGCGGTCCGGAGGCCGGTTGGACCGGCGCATCAGGGCGACCGCCCGGCCGAGCCTGACGTGTGCCCGGCCAAGCCAGAACTCGTCATCGCCCCCCTCGGCAAACGTGGGAGGCATGACCGGCGGGATGGTGGCCTCGCAGCCGGGGAGATGCTCCAGCGGAGCACCACCATAGACGCCTGCGCCGCACACCGGGCATCCCCCGACACGCTTCACCTGAGCTTGGGGGGCTTCTTCGTCTCGGGCGGGACGTTCATCTCGAACAGCACCGCTGCGACCGAGATGTCGGCGACCGACAGCTTGCGCAGCGCGTTGCCGTTCGACGACACCTCCTGATACGAGGTCCAGCCCTTGGCTGGGGTGTTCCCGTTCGTCTCCAGCTCGCCACCTGCCTTGGAGACCTGGATCACGAACTTCTCCCCAGTGCCCAGCGTGATCGTCACGCGGTCCCGGATCGCCATGTCATACCTCCATGACCCTGATGCTTCGGGCCGTTCCCGGCTCGAACTCGATGACCCCCCGGTCCCGAAGGGAGACCAGGTGATGATGGACGGCAGCCGTGCTCGCAAGCCCGACCCCGATGGCTATCTCGCGGACCGACGGGCAGTACCCGTGGTCCTCGCGGAATGCGCGGATGAAGTCGACGATCTGCTCTGCCCGGTCCGCCTCGTGGAGGGTCAATGTGCATCCTCGCCGTAGCCGCACCCGCGGCAGGTGACCATCCTCATGACCGGGTCCTCCATCTGGTAGGAGGGGCAGGCCCTACCCGTGTGGTTCCCCTTCGAGCAGGGGCGGCAGGATACCCAGCCCCTGTGCGCCGTCAGGTTCGGGCAGGGGCTCACCCGGCACTGGCACGGATCCCCCATCGTATTGATAGACGATGACCGGCGTGCCTTCCCCGGCCCAGGTGCCCTGGATGTTGTAGTCGAAGTGCTCGAGTGCATCTCCCCGGTCCATGCCTTTCCTGGTGAGCAGGTCGACGATGCCATCGAAGTCATAGACCGCGATGTAGTCGCCCGTGCCCCGCTGCCCGTAGCCGAGGATGGCCTCGTCCAGGCCATCAAGCAGGATGGCGCCCGGACTGCCGTCGGCGATCTGGTCCAGAAGCCACTCGCGCCTCGGATGGTTCCTCATGCGATCTCCCCGGTATCCGGATTGATGAATGGGGCCTGCACCAGGAGCAGGGGGCAGTCGAGGATGATGAAGCGGCCCCCCGGCTCGCAGACGCCACACTGCAGCATGTAGATCCGCTTGGTGATGATCCCCTCGACCTCGGCAGACAGTCCCTGGTGCCAGGCGTGCCGTGCCCGGGCTGCCTCCATGTAGCTCATGGTGGTGCACTTGACGAACGGCCCCGGAAGCTCGATCTGGAAGGGCGCATAGATGCTGGCCTCGGCGTGCCCGATGGCGTACTGGGAGGCCTCTCCCTTGGTCCGGAACGCATAGCCCCCGGGGGCCTTGGCGTTGCCCGGGATCCGGACGATGCTCTCGTAATGGTCCGGGTTGCCCAGCGTCCAGGCCCTCATGCCTTCCTCCTGATCTCGTAGCCCAGCGGGATGACGCGATGAGCCAGCGGCAGCATGAGCGGGCTGACGGGCCGTAGCGGGCAGCCAGCGTCCCTGCATACGCGGTCCTCGGCGCACGTGTAGCACGTGTCCCTGACGCACTTCTGGTGGAGGTCGAGCCTGACCTTGGTGACCATCAGCTTCTCGTGGACGGTCTCCCGCTTGATCCGCGCCCAGCGGGTCCTGACGCACTGGACGGAGCAGTACTGCTTCTTGGAGTTCTCGGCCGAGAACTCTCTGCCGCAATCGGGCAGCAGGCAATGGCGGGCCCGGAGCGCCTGGCCGCGCGCGATGAGGGATGGCCAGTTGAGAGCCTCGGCCAGGGCCGCGACGACGACGGTCGACGGCATGACGGCACCCCGCCGGTAATCGGACAGCGTGGCTGACCGGATGCCAAGCTGCGCAGCCAGCTCGACGCCGGTCACTCCCCGCTTGTTCATGGCCCGCTTGATCGCATCACCCATGGTGATATTCACTGCTCACCCTCCAGGAGGGAGTTCGGGTGGGCCTTCGCGATGTGCTCGGTGAGGCCTGCGAAGCGTCGCCCGCAGCCGAACGGGCACTCGCCAGACGCCGCTCGATTGCGAAGGCGGGTCACATGCCCCTTGGTAGTCCGGAGTGATGCTGAGATCTGGTCGCGCTCGGCCAGGAGGCGTGCTGCCCGGTCGCGCTCCCATCTGAGACTCTCCCTGGCCTGCTCGATGTCCGACTTGCCCGTCCAGCACTGCCCGTGGCCGTTGGGGCAGTAGAAGGTCTTGTGGTCACGGCGACGGTTCTCCTCGAGTGTCTCGTCCATGGCGAACTGGGTGCCGCAGCTATAGCAGCCGACGACGTTCCCCAGGACGCCCACATACGTCTTCGTAGCCATCCCGGTCACCTCCCGCTATTCCAGATCGCGCCGCAGATGAACCCGGCGTTGAACACCATGACCAGCACGAGGAACATGGCAAGGATGGCGATGGGGTCACTCATCGTCAGGCCGCTCGACGACCCGGGTGACCCCATCAAGCTCCAGCCCGCGGTGGCGCAGGCTCCAGCCAGCCAGCTCGTTCATGGCCATGTCGTCGCCATCGAAGTGGCCCCCCTCGCAATAGTGCGTGCAGCCGGGGCTGTGGTGGCAGCCGAGCCCCTGCATCCCCTCCTCGATGTACTGGCGCGCGTAGACCGCCGCGTCCAGCAGCTCCTGGTACAGGTCGATCATCGCGTCGCGCCCGTTGAATGCCTGGAGCGGCCTGCTGTACCGCTCCATGCCGACCAGGCGCCGCGCCTGCATGTCCTCGATGACCCTGAGCCACATGTCGCCACTGGCGGCGGTAGGCTCGGGCTGGGGGTCGTTGATCACGTCACCATCTCCTGTTCTCCACGAAGTGCCACGCCATGACGTCGCGCTGGCATTCCGCGCTGCAACTTGGGCCGACCTCGTGCTCGCCAGCAGGGGAGTCGCACAGGTTCGTCCGTGACTTGCCGACGTAGCGGAGCGTCCCGTCTTCCGGGATGTCATAGCTGAGACAGGACACGATCTCGTTGCGCGCCTCCCTGAAGGTCGCATCCTCGACAGCGACCCACCAGTCACCGTCATCGTTCATGTACGGGCCGCGGACACTCACGACTTGAGGCCCTTGAGACGCCGGTCCATGTCATCACTCTCCTGACGGTCCAGGCGCTGGACCAGCCTGTTCCCACACGGGGTGCAGCGAAAGCCCATATTCGAGTTCCGGGTGTTGAACACCTCCACGGTCGCCGCCTTGCCGCAGTTCTCGCATAGCCGCTTGCCGAGCAGCTTCGTGTAGGCGCTCATGCCTTGTCCTCCCGGCTGGCCCGACGCTTCTCGACATCGAGGTCCCGCAGGTACCGGTCGATGCTCTTCTGGAGACTGGCCGCGTCCTCCGGCTGAAGGATGTCCCTCGCCAGGAGGCGCTGGGCCTCGGTCATGACGTCGACCATGCCCACGACCATCGAGGCCGGGGTCCGGGCCAGGTAGTTGCCCTCGCCCCACATCAGGGCGCCTTCCCAGGCCGACATGACGCTGGAGCGCAGCCGGTCCATCCTGTCGAGCCGTTCCTGCGACGTGGCGTATTCCGGGATGTGGTCGGTCCGGCGGCACAGCAGTCTCATGGCTCCTCCCCGAGGGCACGCATGGCGAAGCGCCGGTCAGGCGTCCCGCTGTCTGGCAGCCTCCTGTACGCCTCGATGACGCCCCCCGCTCCTGCCGGTCGGAACGGCTGCCCCGCCGTCGCCTCGATGAGATACAGCGCCATCTTGTCGAGCAGCGGCCTCAGCGCAGCAGTGGCCTCTTCCATGCCAGCGGCATGTGCCTCGTTCAGGGACACGACATCAGGCGTCACCAGCCGGGCCATCTCGTCCTCGATGGCTGCGACGACGTGCGGCCAGCGACGGCGCACCTCGGCCTCGCTGATGTCGTCGTCCTTCTCTGGCTCGCCTGCGAGGGCGTAACGGGCGGCGACCCACCTGCACCCTTTGGCGTGGGTCATGACGGGCCAGCGTTGTTCCCAGCACCAGCCGCAGACGCCTCCCATGTTCGGGTCATCCGGCATCAGGGACTCCAGCGCGGCCCGCAACCGCAGGTTCGCCTCGGTGGCTCGCTCCTCGTCCGCGGTCACGGCGCGCAGGGCCGCGATGAGGCGGTGGGCGTCGCAGGGGAGGACTTGCCCGTCCACCCGACACAGACGGGTGATGACGTTCATGGGCGCGTGCTGCTGCTCAAGGTCGGCCAGCTCGTCAGGGGTCAGGGTGGCATCCGGGGCGGTCATGGCTCCACCGCGAGGGCTGCCACGATGTGCTGGCACCACTCGAACCGGCATGACTTGCGACTCCCGCCGTGGTACTGGTGCTGGGACTTCCAGAGCGAGTCCACCAACTCCCGCAGTGCCGCCTCTCGGGCCTCTGCGGCATCGAGGGCGTCAAGCAGGGCGAGGACATCATGCGGCGGCAGGGCCATGAGGCCGGTGAATGTCTTGCAGTCCTCTGCCCTTGCCCGCAGCGCGGCACGGTCGATGGTGGTCATGGCTCCTCCTGCGGGGCGAGGCCTGCGTCAACGATGCCTGACAGGGCGCGCCGGAACCTGTCGCCCGCCCCGGGGAAGAACTCGGGTGCGCTATTCACGGGCCACTGCGCCCATGAGCACGGGCCTATGCCCCGTGCGTGCCAGTAGCCGGAGTCCAGCAGCCTGATGGTGATGACGCCGTATCCGGGCACGTCATGGGTCCCGCCGATGTCACTCACTGTCCCGGCTCCTGTCGGGGGCAACACCGGACGCGGTGTTGTCGGTGGCGGCAACACCCAGGCACCACCCAGCACCGCGTGAGTAACGCTGTCAGGCTTGCCGCTCACTGCCCCGGCTCCTGCGGCCACTCGTCAGGGCACAGCGGGCATGGCTTGGGACACAGGTGGCAGTCGGGATGGCAGAACCCATCCGAGTAGCCGTCATGGCACACCCCGCCATCGAGGTACTTCGGCTCATAGTCGGAGTCGTGGGCCACGCACCAGAACGCGAAGTCGTATTCCATCGGGTCCCGGTCGTGCTGCGCGTGGCGTCTCTGGAGCGTCGGGGCTGTCACTGTCCCGGCTCCTGCGGGGCGAGGGCTGCACGAGCCTCTTGCTGCACGTACTCGTGGTGCATCTGCGAGCAAGGCCCCATGCGAGACGCCCTGCTCACGATGCCTTCCAGCACCGCCTCGCGGGCACGGAAGTCGGCAAGTGTCTTGTCCGCGATGGCGGACCCTGCCTTGAACCCGTCTCCGTATCCCCAGTCCGCCACGATGTCAAGGCCGCTGGGGGTGGCGAGGATGTTGTCGGCCTCCCATTCACATAAGGGCTCGACTTCGGGCCAGTGCAGATGGACCCCCACCACCGTGTCATTCGCGTGCTCGTGGATGGCCGCGATGAGCAGGTCCCTGATGGGTCTGGTCATGGCGCCCACACCCACAGGAGCGCGGTACTGAGGGTGATGGCCAGGAGCGCCAGCACGATGGCCAGGAGCGCTGCGGCCGAGGGCCCGCCGTGAACGGCCAGGATGATGGAGGCGGCGCCGAGGCCGATGGCGGTGCCTGCCAGGACCGGGGGCACCCACCAGCGTGGCTGCCGCGGTTCCCGTGCCCACTTGCCCGCCATGAACGCGGCGTACATCCGGGGGTTCGCGTAGACCTGTTCGTACAGCTCGCGGCGGGAGAGGCCCGACTTGTCGATGGCCTGGCGCAGGTAGTCGTCGTTCTTCACGCGGATCCCTTCCTGAACTCGTAGCCGCTGTCGTCACTGATGACCCACTGGTCGATGAAGCCGTCGATGAAGCGGACGACGTAGCAGGGGCGGTCCCTGACCCAGGAGACGCCGATGATGAGGGCCCACTCGCCGCACCTCAGGGAGGACTGGCGCGTCGAACGTATGTTCACGGCTGGCGACATGGACAGGATGATGTCACTCATGGTGCACCTCGATGAGCCCCGCCTGGACCTCGATGAGCCCCGCCTGGACCGTGCGGCTGGGCGTCCTGGCCAGCCACTCGCGCGCGGCTATCTCCATGATGGCTGACGCGGTGGTCTCCCGGTCATGTGCCGCCCTGCGTACCGCAGCCCAGACGTCCGGGTCGATGCCTATCGTCTGGTGCCTCACCGCTTGCTGCCCCCGGGCTTGGGTGCGGGCCGGAACGCGGGACGGGTGACGACGGGCGTCGCCTCCCCCTCGCCGAAGGCGACCGCGATATGTGGGTGGTGGGGGTCCATCTGGTTCGCCGCTGCCATGGCCATCCAGGCGGATGCTGTCATGCCCAGGCCGAACGCCGCCTGGCGTACCCCGGCCCACAGCACCGGGTCCATGTAGAGCTTGATGATGGTCCTGGCCATGGCTTCCCCTGCGTGGATGAGAGGCGGCTAACCGCCTGCGAGGCATAGGCCCATGGTACCCCCCCATGGTGCCCCCCCGCAAGGCCCATGGTGCCCCCCCATGGTGCCCCCCCATGGTGCCCCCCCATGGTGCCCCCCCATGGTGCCCCCCCGCGCCAGTGGGGACAGGGCCGCGGATGCTGCGTCGGCACGAGGGACACAGGCTGAGCGGGGTCATCCCACTGGCGCCCCTCACCACGGCTCAAGCACGCTGGGGAATGGGGCCCACCCTCCGGGGGAGCATACTGATCTCAGCCGAGGAGAGAGTGCGCCCAGCACGCTCCCACGGCACACACACGGAGGCTCACCATGAGCACGGCAGCACAGACCATCGCGGCCCTGCAGGCGCAGGTTGGCGCGCTCACGTCCGCGGTCGAGGCACTCACGGCGCTCGTAGGCGCCAAGGCCGCGCCCAAGGCCGCACGCGCGGC
>Ga0315273_10012021_pt1 | contig 11080 bp, 9 predicted proteins | sample YL17G02_0_MG_FD_205753 | JGI IMG/M metagenome (GOLD analysis project Ga0315273, IMG submission 205753) | Sediment microbial communities from Yellowstone Lake, YNP, Wyoming, USA - YL17G02_0 | ecosystem: Environmental > Aquatic > Freshwater > Lake > Sediment | place: USA: Wyoming | collected...
CGAGAGCGCACCCGACCGTGATGCGCTCGTGCTCACCGGCCGCGTCCCGGACGTGTCGACGTCCCAGGCCGCCGAAGCCATCGCGCGCAACTACCTCGATGCCGGCAGCGACCGGCGGGGCGGGGCCGACGCGCTGCTGGCCGCATCGCCCGGGACGCCGGGGCAGGACCCCGGCGCGACCGCGGCGACCGCGCCGGGGACGCCCGCCCCGGCCACCGCACCGACGGCGCAGCTGCAGGGCGCGGTTCAGGCATCGGGCACGGTCATCAACCTGATTGAGCTCGACTCGCTCCCGCTGTTGCCGGAAGAAAAGATCCAGGAAGCCATCAAGGTGATCGGCGGCGGGAACGTCAGGGTCAGCCGCGTGATGCACGGTATCGTGCGCGACGACAGCAAGGACACGCTGGTGCTCGAGGGCAAGGTGCCGACGCAGGTCGCGCTTGTCCGGGTGCTCGCGCTGACGGCGCAGCTGTTCGTCGGCCAGTCGATCACCTCGCAGGACATTCGCGTCATCGCCGACGAGGCCGGCGGCCTCGCCGAACAGGGCGGGCAGGGCCAGTCACAGAACAACCAGTCCCAGTCGCTGGGCGGCGGGGCGAGCGCGTCGCTGTTTGGCGGCAATCGGGGAGCCCAGCTCGCGAACCAGATCCAGACCAACATCGGACGCGCGAAGGCCATCGAAGCTGCCGGCGGACGGGTCCTGTCGTTCATCGAGGTGACGGACCTCCCGCAGGTCCGGGTCGACATCCGCCTGGTGGAAGTGAACCGCACGAAACTGAAGGCGTTCAACCCCAACACGGTCGTCGCGACCTCCGACTTCCGGCAGCCGTCCCTCAACCCGGCGCAGTCGGCGGTCGCGGCCCAGGGCGACCAGGCGGCGCGGGTCGGCAGTTCGGGGCCGGCGATCCAGAACGTCCTGTCCTTCCTGAACGGATCTCTGCTGAACCAGCTCCAGTACGCAGGCGCCCATTTCGCGATCGACGCGGCCCTTTCGCTGCTCGAGCGCCAGGGGATCGCGCAGAGCCTGTCGTCGCCGTCCCTCACCGTGCTGTCGGGCGAAATGGCGCAGGTTCAAGTGGGCGGAGAAGTTCCCGTCCCGGTGGCCTTCGCTCCGGCCTTCGGCACCGGCACCGCTGCCTCGACGCCGGGGGTCTTCAGTTCGGTGCAGTTCGTACCGTTCGGCGTGCAGCTCCAGATCCGCCCGCTCGTGGGCGACGACGACACGATCACGCTCGACGTGCAGCCTCAGATCGTGATGCCCGACGCGGTTCTCACCGATGTGATTCGCCAGTCCACTGGCGCCGCGGTTCCGACGACGGCGTTCCAGACGCGCGCGTTGCGGACCAGTTCGCGGCTGCTGGACGGCCAGGCCCTCGTCATCGGCGGGCTCATCACGAACAGCACGTCGGCCAACGCGACGGGGACGCCGGGCGTCTCCCGGATACCGATCATCGGCCGGTTCTTCGAGGGCTTCAACCGTAACGACCAATCGACCGAACTGGTGATCGTCGTCAATCCGGTCGTCCTGCGGACCCCGATTGCCGACGCCGCCATGTGGATGTTTCCGGAGCGAAGCGAACTGCTGCGATCGCTGCTCAGGGATCAGTCAGGCGCAGCGAAGAAGTAGGCGCGGCCGGGTCGAGCCGGACGCGTGTCGTACACGAACATGTCGGCGCCTGGCGCTCGTGTCGGGCGGCGAGAATCCACAGGAGGGTGTATGCTCAGGTTGATAGGGCGGGTGTTGAGGAACAGGAAGGGCGCGGCGATGGTCGAGTACGCGCTGATCATCGCGGGCGTCGCGCTCATTGGCGCCGTCGCGATCTCGATCTTCGGCCGGAAGGTCACCGACATGCTCGCGACGACGGCGGCCGTCCTCCCTGGCGCTCACGCGCAGGACAACGCCCCCATCGTGAGCGGCAAGCTCATCGAGACGTCGCCGAACGCGCAGGGAACCGACCAGGGCGGCAATTCGCAGAACGGCATCGGGCTCGACGTCAACGCGATCACGCAGGGAACCGGCAAGGCCCGGCTGTCGAACGCCGTCGGCGGCGATGGCCAGGTGTCGTCCCTCGTCCTCGAGCCGACCAAGTAGCCGCCCTCGCATCGGGCCCTGCGGCGACCGCGGCGTCGTTGCCGGCGGCGGAGCCAGGGCCCGCTTTTCACCATGCAAGGGATGCAGTGATGCGCCAGGCGCGCCGTCCGGATAGCAGCCCGCGTGACGAACGCGGGGCCGCACTGGTCGAGTTTGCACTCACGTCGTTCGTCTTGTACCTGCTCCTCGCGGGCACGGTCGAATTCGGGCGAATCATGATCGCCGCCAACGCCCTGCAGGACGTCGCGCGCATGACCGCCCGCGAGCTCTCGGTCGCGCCCGTCGGCGCCGGAGTGACGTTCGACGACGCCATCTCGTGCGATCCCGCCGCGGATCCGGCGTGCCTGGTGGACCTGAGGCGACGCGTGTACGACCCCGCCTGCCTCGTCATCGACGTGTCGGATCCCGCCGTGTCGGGCGACCCGGACGGATACTTTGCCGCGCTGCCCGTGGCCAACCGGATGATGCGCACCCTGATGATCACCGAACCCGAACGGCCGAATCTGCTGCGCTATCCGGGCGCGATGCTCGTTGACAGTACCGCAGCGGCGTGCAGCGCCGTCGGGCCGAACGGGCAGGCCGCCGCCACCGGATATACGGTCGGCATCCCGATGGTCGAGTCGCAGGGCGGCCCGGGCGGTGCCGAGTCCATCACATGGGTGCCGGTCGTGCAGGAAATCCGGGCGGCACAGGATGCGGGCTGTCCCGAACGGGGCCCGTTCAGTCTCGTGTACCTGGCGGCGCAGGACGCGTGCGGCCCCTTGGACGCCGACCCGGCCCCGTCACGCGGCCTGGCAGCGGTGCGCATCAACTATCCGTACCAGGCGGCCATGCTCAGCGGCTATCGACGACCGGTGGCGACGGCCGCCGATCCGATACCGCCCAACGTGGGGACGCCGATCCTGGCCGACGGTGCCCCGCTGCAGGAAACCAATCCGGCGCCGGGCGGCCCTGTTGACGACGGGACCACGATCGGTCCCTACGCCGGCAGGTATGGGCTGGGCCGGCACTACGCGCTGGCGGGCCAGACGTTGCGGCCGTTCGGGAAGCTCATCTCGGCGCAGGCCGTTTTTCGTCGCGAGGTGTTCCAGTGAGTCCCATTGCTCCGCGCCGTCCGGGCGGCATGTCGACGCTGCTGTCGGGTCCGCCTGTCGCCATCGTCGTCGTGGCCGCCGCCGTGGTGGTGTTCGGCCTGCTGTGGGGGTTGGGCATCATCGACCTGTCGAAAGTGGGCAGCCGCGAACCATCGACCGCGGGCCTGGTGGCCGTGCCGACCCCCGCCCGGAAGATCCCGGCCTACGCGCGCGTCACGCGCGATCACCTCTGGGATGCGAGAACCCAGCGCCTCTCCGTCGTGTACCTGCCGCAGCAAGCCGTCACGAAGGAAATGCTCGTGCGGCTGTCGGACGTGCTCGGCCGGGTGCTCAATCACGAGAAGGCTCCGGGATACGTGTTCACGGGCGATGACTTCCTGCCGAAGGGGACGCGCGAAGGCCTCGTGGGCGGCATCCCGGCCGGCAAGCGCGCGGTGCGGGTCTCGGGCGACAAGATCGACGGCCTGCACGGCCTGAATCCTGGCGATCGATTCGACCTGCTGGCCACGCTGCCGATCGACGCGAACCGCGGCGCCGGCGGCCCGGCGTTGAACGTCGGCGGCGTGTACGGACAGGAAATCGCCCTGGAAGCGCGGCTCTCGAACTGGCAGAAACAGGCCACCGTCCGCGTGATGGTCCAGAACGCGATCATCGTCGAACCGATGAGCGTGCGCGGCGTGCCCATGTTCCAGAGTTCCCTGACGGAAGGCGGCGTGACGCGGATGCGGCCGGTCCAGGAGGCCGTCATTGCGATTGATCCGGACGAGGTGGCCCGGCTGACGGAAGCCCTGGCCGTCGACGCGAAGATCACGGCGGTCCCGCGATCGGGCCGTCCCGACGACGTGGTCGACAGCCGCACGCCCGATCTGTATCCCGTGAGCCCATTCCGCCGTCAGGTGGCGGGGGCGCCGTCGGGGTTCGAGCCTCCGGCTGGTACCGCGGACGCGGCGTTCAGCATGGTCGAGACCATCATGGGCCAGAAGCGCGAACTGACCGCGGTGCCGAGGCGCTAGGGTGCTCGTACAAGTCGCCCTCGTCGCGCTCGCGCTGCTTGCGGCGCTCTCGCTCGTCGTCGATATCGGCTACGCGAGACTGACGCAGGCCCAGATGCAGACCGCCGCGGACGCGGGGGCCCTCGAAGGGCTGCGCCTGCGCAACGTGAGCGCCGACTCGGCGGCGAACGATCTCGATCGGCGCACGGCCGCAGGCCGCGTGGTGCAGTGGACGTTCGACGACGACCTTACGCCCGAAAACGGGGATCCCGACTACCAGTTTGGCGCAGGCCCGGTGATCGATCTCACGGGCGGCAGCGAGGGCCTGCACGGGTATCAGACGATGAGCGTGCCCGACACGCACGTCTACAAGCCTGTCCTGCAGCTCAATCAGTCGAACGAGGCCTACGGCGATCAGGTGAGCGGACGATTCTGCTACGAGCCCAGCCCCTACCCGTCGGAAGATGCGGCGTACGGCGTGCCCGGGGCGGAGGTGTGCGGCAGCCCGCAGGCCGCGAGCGGGCCGTACGCGCGCAACGACTTCAATCCCGGCGTGGATGACACCGCGTTCCTGGTGCGCCTGCGCCGATCGACGGAGTTCCGCGGCGCCGACGGCCAGGTCGAGACGGATATCGCGTCGAGCGGCCCGTCGCTGCCGCTGGTGTTCGGGCAGGGCACGATGATCCGGGGCGACAGCCCGGACTCGGCGTACTCCGTCCGCCGCGACGGCCTGACGGTGCGCGCGACGGCGATCGCCGACACGCGGCCCGCCCAGCACGTTGGCCTGCCGCAGCCGCAGGCCGCACCGCCGCTGCCGGGCGTCCTCCCGATGACGCTGGCCGACACCTTCGTGCAAGCGCTCGATCCGGCCCTGGTGCCGTCGGGGTGCCCGGTGATCGTCAATGTGGACGGGTCGTTCTCCGCGGCGGCCGGCGGCCCCGCACGCTGCCCGGCGGCCGGGACCGGCGTCGGGCGGTTCGTCGATGCGCTGACCGATCCGGCCCGCACGCGATGGGCCCTGGTGGGCACCATCGGCCTGCCACGGCCGGCGCCGGTGGCCGTCGCGTGCGCACGCGTGACGACGCTGACCGGGTACGGCCCGGTGTCCTCGCGCATCGCCGCGTCCGCCGTCAATCGCGTCATCGGGTTCGCGCCGGTGCAACTGACTCGGACGGGCGCGTGCCCGGCGGCCGGCCTGCCGTTCACGGCGCGCATCGTGCGCGGCCGGTCGATCGTGGCTCCGGCGAATGCCACGGCCCTCCTGTACAACGGCCTCCCGCTGCCGGCCGACGCCACCGCGGCCGAACTGGCCGAACTGCTCGACAAGCACCTGGCGCGGAACGGGCGGCTGAACTACGGCCCGCTGCTGGTTCCCGTCCTGGCGCGCTGACTTGCGGACTAGACCATGAGCCCTGCCACACAAGACCCCACCGACAGGAGCCTGCGGGTCCTGATCGTCGGAGCCGATCGCGTGCTGGAGGACGAGTTCAACAGCGCGCTGCTCAGCGTTCCCGACCGGCAGGCCGTGGTGACGGTCGCGGACACGCACCGCGACGCACTCGATGCCGCGCGGCGGCGGCAGCCGGACTTCGTGCTGATTGACATCGACGGCGGGCTTGATGAGATCGCAGCCCTGACCCGCGACCTCCAGGAGCTCGTTCCCTGCCCGGTCGTCGCGGGGGCGTTCCGGGGGGATCGGGGCGAGCTGGGCCGGTCCGACGGCGCGACGATCATCGCGCTCCTGCGTGTGCAGATGCGCGACTTCATCCGGCGGCCGGTGTCCGGAACCGAGTTGCGCGGGGTGCTGGACCGGTTGTTCTCGCGCGTGGCGGAGTCCCCCGCTGGCGGGCAGGGCCGGGTCGCGACGTTCCTGAGCAATAAGGGCGGTGTGGGCAAGTCGGTGCTGGCCGTCAACGTCGCCTGCGGCCTCGCCCTGCACCATCCGGAAGAGGTGCTGCTCATCGACACGTCGCTGCAGGTCGGCGCGTGCGCCTTCATGCTGGATCTGACGCCCGTCACGAGCCTCGCCGACGCGGTGCACGAGCGGGACCGGCTCGACAGGACCCTGCTTCGCCATCTGTCGCTGAAGCACGCGAGCGGGCTGCGCGTGCTCGCCGCGCCGGGCGACGCCCTCGAAGGCGCCGAGGTGGACGACGAGGCGATCGGGCGCATCATCAACCTGGCGCGCCGTTCGTTCGGGTACGTCGTCGTGGACACGTTCCCAACGATCGACAGCGTGCTGATGACGATTCTCGACCTGACGGATGTCGCGTTCGTGGTGACCCAGGGCACCGCACCGGCCGTCGCGGGCATGGCCCGGTTGCTGCCGGTGCTCGAAGGCCTCGGGGTGACCGCCGCACGTCAGCGCCTGGTGCTGAACCACAACTATCGGCCGTTCCTCGGCGACCTGCGGCCCCCGGATATCGCGGATCGCCTGCAGCGGACGATCGACTACGTCGTGCCGTACGACCGGCGGGTGCTGGTGTCGATGAACACGGGCAGCCCGCAGGTCCTGCATACGAAGCCGTGGCACCGCTTCGGCCGGGCGATCAACCAGATCGTCGACGACCTCGACGGCGTTGCCGTCGACGGCGCGCCGGCCAGGGGCCCGGCTGCAAGGGCCGAGCGGGGGCCGCTGGCGGACCTCCCGCTCGCCACGCTACCCGAGAACGGACGCGCCGCGTCGAGGAGACAGCTGTGAGCACCCGACCGGACGATCAGACGTCTCGCGGCAGCGGGTTCGATCGCCGCCGGCTGATCCGGTCGGTGTCGCACGATGCGGCGGCGCGACTGAAGTCGGTGGCCGGCATAGCCGGGCACCGCCCGAACAAGGACGAACCTGACGCCGGCACGAAGCCCAAGTACTCGGGCCGCATGGACTACCTCGCGGTGAAGGCCGCCCTCCACGAGCGGCTGCTGGACGAGATCGGCGAACGCCGGCTGCTCGACTCGGAGGGCACCGATCTCACGACGGCCGTCCATGAATTCGCCGCGCGGGCGATTGCGTCGGAGGACGTGCCCCTGAACGAGACGGAGCGCGTGCGCCTCGCCGAGGAACTGACCGATGAGACGATCGGGCTGGGCCCGCTCGCGCCGCTGCTGGCGGACCCGGCCATCAGCGACATCCTGGTCAACGGCCCGGACCAGGTCTACGTGGAGCGATTCGGACGACTCGAACTCACCAGCATCCGGTTCCGCGACGCGGATCACGTGGTGCGGGTCATCGAACGCATCGCGGCACGAATCGGACGCCGCATCGACACCGCCTGGCCGATGGCCGACCTGCGGTTGCCGGACGGCAGCCGCGTGAACGCCACGCTGCCGCCGGTGACGCTGGACGGTCCGACGATTTCAATCCGGCGCTTCGGACGCCGCCGGCTCCGCCGGGACGATCTCCTGGCCAACGGCACGGTGTCGCCCGAACTCATGGAATTCCTGATGCTGGCCGTGCGGTCGCGCAAGAATGTCCTCATCTCGGGCGGCACGGGCGCGGGCAAGTCGACGCTCCTCGGGGTGCTCGCGGAAGCGATTCCGCACACGGAGCGCGTCATCACGATCGAGGACACGGCGGAACTGATCCTGGACCAGGAGCACATCGTCCGGATGGAGACGCGGCCGGCGAACGTCGAAGGCCGCGGCCGGATCGACGCGCGCGACCTGGTGATCAACGCGCTGCGCATGCGCCCGGACCGCATCATCGTCGGCGAGGTCCGCGGCGGGGAAGCGCTCGACATGCTCCAGGCGATGAACACCGGCCACGACGGCGGCATGTGTACCGTCCACGCGAACTCGCCGCGCGACGCGCTGGCGAGGCTTGAAACGATGGTGCTGATGGCGGGCACGGAATTGCCGTCGCGGGCGGTGCGCGAACAGATCGTCTCGGCCCTCCACCTGGTGGTCCACGTGAGGCGGTTCGAGGATGGTGTGCGCCGGATCGAGTCGATCGCCGAGATCACGGGGCTCGAAGGGCTGACGCCGCTGATGCAGGACATCTTCGTGTTCCACCGGCGCGGCCGTCAGGGCCGCCGCGTGCTCGGGCACTTCAGCGCAACCGGCGTCGTGCCCCACATGGTCGATGAGTTGCGGGAACAGGGCGTGCAGATTTCGACGGCCCTGTTTCAGCGTTCGGGAGAGTCGACGTCGTGAATGTCCTCGCTGCCATCCTGCTGCTGGCGTGTGCCGCGGGCGCGTTCCGGGCGTGGCACGTCGCGCGGGCGCAGCGGCGGGCGGCCACGCGCCTGGAGACCATGCTGGCGGCCGCCCACGACAAAGCCAGGCGCGCCGAGGAACCGGACCGGTTCAAGTCGTTCCCGCCGAGATACCTCTACGCGGGCCCGGCGGCAGGAGGTGCGGCAGCGGGAGTCCTGTGGCTGGGCCTGGACCTGCCCGTCGTGGTGGCCTTCGCGGGCGGCTCGCTCCTCGGCGTCCTGGCATACCTCATCGAAGACTATGTCGCCGACCAGCGCGCCGGCACGATTGAAGTGCAACTGGCCGCGGCCATCGACCTGCTGAGCGGGTCGATGCGGGCCGGCGCCAGCCTGCTCGCGGCATTCGAGTCGGCGCTCGACGAAGCGGGCGATCCGATCCGGCCCTACCTCCAGGAGGTGGCGGGGCGCATCCGCCTCGGCGACGACCCGCGCCACGCCGTCCACGACCTGCAGGTGCGCGTGCCGCTCGAGACGTTCCGCCTCTTCGCCACGTCCATGGCGATCCACTGGGAGGTCGGCGGCAGTCTGGCCACCACGCTCTCCAAGGTCGGCGTGACGGTGCGCGATCGGATCGAGATTTCTCGGCGGGTCCGTGCGCAGGGCGTCGAGTCGAACGCCTCGGTGGCCGTTGTCCTCGTGATTGCGTACGTCCTCGGGTTCCTGATGTGGCGTACGAATCCGGACCGGCTCGAAGGATTCGTCAAGACGAGCGTCGGCACGACGCTCGTCGCGGCGGCGGTCTTCCTCCAGGCCATCGGCCTGCTGTGGATGTCGAGGCTGAGCCGGAGCCGGTTCTGACGGTGACGTCGCGATGAACACACTCGGATTCCTGATTGTCGCGGTGGTCATGGTCGCCGCCTACGTTGCGGCGCGCAGTTGGCGCCTGCGGGCGAGCGCCCTGCGCCTGCTGAGCCGCGACGACGCCGGCGAACGCCTGGCGCAGGCGGTGAGCATCGGGTCGGAAACCCGCCTGAGCCACTGGCTGGCCATGGCGGGGTACCGGCACGCGAACGCGCCGACCGTGTTCGTCGCCGCGTCCGGCCTCTTCGCCGTGGCCGGGCTGCTGCTGTCGCAGGTGTACCGCATCGCCCTCCTGCCGATGCTCGCCGGCATCGTCGTGAGTGCGCCCGGCGGAACGGCGGAGATGCTCGGCGCGGTGCTCCGGAGCGGCGGCTGGATCACGTTCGGCTTCATGAGCCTCGTCCCGTTCATGGTCGTCCGCACCGCGCGGCGGACCCGCGTACGCGAAGTCGAACAGGATCTGCCGCTGACGCTGGAACTCTTTGCGACCATGGCCGAGGCCGGACTCGGTTTCGATGCGGCGCTCGGGAACATCGTGCGCACGCGTGGCCGGGGACGGGCGTTGACGACCGAACTCGTCAACTTCCAGCTCGACATGCTGGCCGGGGTCCCGCGGGTGCTGGGGTTGCGCCAACTCGCGCACCGGGTCGACGTCCCGGCGCTGACGCGCCTGACGTCGGCACTCATCCAGGCCGAGCTGGTCGGCGCGAGCGTGGCCGAGACGCTCGGACACCAGGCCGAGGACCTTCGCCAGCGGCGGCGCGAGGACGCGCTGCTCCTGGCGCAGGCGCTGCCGGTCAAGCTGGTGTTTCCGCTCGTCATCTGCTTCCTGCCCGGCATTTTCGTGTCGACGCTGGCGCCGGTGATCTACCAGATGATTCTCATGGCGAACAGTGTGCTGGGGTCCGGCGGCCGTTGACGTGATTTCAACCGGAGACGTGGCGATGACTGTGACCGGTCGGTTCTGTGCGGGTGTAGCGGCTCTCGTCCTGGCGACCGCGTGCGCGACCACTTCCCCGCTGGTGCGGCAGCAGTGCTACGACCCCGATGGGCGCCTGTCCGCGGTGCTGAAGCCGCTGGAAACCCAGCAGCAGAAGGGGTGCGTCGCCACGTCCGACTGCGAAGCGCTCAAGCGGGAGATCGAGCGGCTCGCGATTGTCTGTCCAGGCCATGTGCCCACACTCATGGCCAACGCGGTCATTGCCTACGAGGGGCACCGGCGCGAAGTGGCACAGTCCTATCTCGACGAGGTCCTGGCCATGACGCCCGCCTATCCGGATGCCGCCGTGCTCAGGGCCCGGATTGCCATCGAAGAGGGGAACCTGACGTACGCGCGCCGGCTCCTCACGCAGCAGATAAGGCTGGCACCGGATCACGCCGGCCTGCACGAGGTACTCGGAGCCGTCCACTATCTCGATCATCAGATGACCGATGCCGCGCGCGAGCTGGTGGCGGCGGCAGAACTGGGCGCGCCGAAGTGGCGGGTCGCATATCACCTGGGGCTCATTGCGGAAGCGGCGGGCAACACCCAGGAAGCCCGCCGGTGCTACACGGAAGCGCTGGACGCGAATCCCGGCTGGGCGCCCGCCCAGTCGCGTCTGAAGGGGCTCCGCCTGCCGGCCCAGATTCGCTGAGGCCGCGAGGCCCCTCCGTCACGGCGTGACGGTCACGTTCTTCGTGATGGTCGCGGTCCGCCCGTTCGCATCGCCGACCGTCAGCCGGACCACCCACGTCCCGGATCGCGTGAAGGTGTGCGTCGGTCTGGCCACCGTCGAGCTTCCGCCGTCGCCGAAGTCCCACGCCCAGACTGTCACGGTGGCACTCGAGGGCGTCGAGTCGAAGATGACGTTATTCGTCCCGTTCGCGATGCTGGGGGTCGTCGGCGAGAACGTG
>Ga0315273_10012022_pt1 | contig 11079 bp, 14 predicted proteins | sample YL17G02_0_MG_FD_205753 | JGI IMG/M metagenome (GOLD analysis project Ga0315273, IMG submission 205753) | Sediment microbial communities from Yellowstone Lake, YNP, Wyoming, USA - YL17G02_0 | ecosystem: Environmental > Aquatic > Freshwater > Lake > Sediment | place: USA: Wyoming | collected...
CTTCGGGGTCCTGCCGCGCTTGCGGGGCGTGGTGGTCTTGCGGGCAGTCCTCTTCGCGGTTCCGCGTTTACGCTTCCGGGAGGGATCTCTCCGGAGGTGGCTTCCGGTCCTCAGCTTCGGATCGAACGACTTACCGTTATGACCTTCGGAGACTGTGATCTGCTGGGGGTATGCACCGCGAAGGATCGGATGCCTGGCGATCACCTGGGCAGCGGTCCTCTCGCTAGCGAACAACCAGGCGCTCGACTTCGAGGAATCCCACGAGACCCTAAAGCGTGGATCCTTGTGGTCGGGATGAAGCTCGCTCAGGTAACCATGCCTGCGATTGAAGATCGTCCACGCCCACCGAGGTTCTTTCTGTCCCCAGTCTCTGCTGTTACCCCTGCGGCTCTCCATCCTCGCGAGCTTGTCGTAGTAGCGAGGGTCCTCGGTCAGGTGGTCCATGGCGATGCGGCGTGCGACGGAGCGCTGCTCCGTGTGCTCCATCTCGACGCGGGTGCCCTTGGCGAGCGCCCGGGGGCTGAAGTCACGGACCCTTTTATGGGCGCGCTTGGCGAGGCCCCAGAGCCCCTTGTGGGCGCGGCGGTGGCGCGCGCGACGATCGGGGTCGCGAGCCTCGGTCTGATTCGCGGGCTTGGTCTCCCCGATCCCGAAGAGGCCGCCGACGCCGAAGAGCGGCCTCGGGACTTGCTTCATCCCCTTGAGCGACTCCTTGCCCCACGCGTACGGGCCCTCGGTGCGGTGGCCCGCGCGCTTGACCGTGATGAGCTTGTCGGACGTCGAGACGACCTGCCATCGGCTGCCGCCGCGCGTCTCGTAGATCTCGCCCATGCGCGGGTTGTCGGCGTCGCGCGAGGCTCTTGACGAGCGGCGCGTGGCGACGGGACGCATCTGACGGGCGAACGCCGTGCGGGTCATGCGTTTGTTGGTCTTGTCGCGGGCAGGCTTCACGAGCTTCTCCCTCTCGAACTTGCCGATGTGGTCGGCCACGTTGCACGGGGGCTTGCCCTGTAGCCAGCGAGCCCGGACGTACTTGTCCCATCGCTTGACGAGGAGTGTGCCGCGAGAGCGAGGGATCCCGCGTCCTACGCGCAGCAGCGCCACCACCTCGCGGCGGTAGCGCTCGATAGTGCGAGGCTCGGCAAGCTCGCTCTTGTCGCGAGGACGAACGCGCAGAGGGCTTGCCGACATGGGGTTCAGGAGGCTCCAGCGCTCGCGGGCTTCTTGCCACCGTTCGCGCTGGCGACTTCCGCCGCCTTACGGATCTCCGCCGCCTTGGCCGCCGTCTCGGTCGGACCCACGTAGTCTTCGGGAACGACGATGAGGCACGCGCGATCGTAGACGGCGCCCTCCTCGGGATCTCCCTTGAACACGGCCTGCACGGTCATGGTGCCGGGCTTCTGGTCCTCAGAGACCGCGCCGACCTCGTCCGGGCCGAGGGGGATGCAGACGACGCGCGTTCCCTTGGTCAGGGGGAGACCCAGGGTGACGGTCTCGCGCGCGAACGAGGGGCTCTGCATCGAGTTCATCGCCTTGAGGACGTCGGGCAAGAGCGTGTTGATCATGGTGTGGAGGGCGACCTTGTCCTGGCTGATGAGCGCCTGACGCTCGGTCTGCACGAAGACGTGGGCGTCGGCGAGCTTCTGGCTCACGTCCGTGAGCCCCTGCGAGCCCAGGTAGACGGGCCAGAGGACGCCGAGGAGACCCAGGGTCTCGGGCTTGGTCAGCACACCCAGGTAGGCGAGGACGCCGACCATGACGGAGATGAAGAGGACGAAGACGAACTTCTTGGAGGAGGCGAGGTCTTTCAGGACGGGCGGCATGAGGCGATTCCTTGCGGGTAAGCGGTTCAGGCGATCTGAGATGGGGCTCTTCCCCGGTAACGGATCGTGGTTCCCTTTGCCCACGCGGGCACGGGTCCCAGCGACCAGAGCATCTCGTGGGTCATCTTCTCGTGGACGAGCCCGTGCGTGTGACCGACCTCGTGCTCGAAGAGCTTGGCGAGACGGCGGAGGCTGAAGTTCGACGGGCTCGCGATCGAGATGACGACCGCCACCCCCTCACGCTTGCCTCCGACCTCGGCACATCCTCGGGACCGGGCCGGGGCCGCGACCACGATGACGTGCTTCTTCTCACGAACGCCAAGACTCCGCAGGCCCTTCAAGAAGAACCTGCGGAGATCGGCGGTGTCGTAGCCCGAGCGGTTGTCGAGCAAGAGAAGGCTCGCGCGCCCGCTCGCGCGTGCCCTCAGTAAGGGCGGTGGTGGCGGCGTGCTCCGCGATGGCGGCGCGCGCGGTGGGCGCGATGATGGGCCGCGCGAGCGTAGCCCGGGTCGCGGTGCGCCTTCTTGCGCTTCTTCGCGTGACCGTACTTCGCCTTGCCCGAGGTGCTCAGGCGCTTCCACTTGGAGCGGAGGGCCTTGAGGCTGAGCCCCTTGCCCTTGTGCGCCTTGAGGAAGCGCTGGTAGGCGCTCTTCTTGCGGCGGCCCGGGTCACCGGACGGACCCTTGGCGGCCCACTCGCGGGCCTGGGCGCGGATCTCCTCGGCCTCGGCCTCGCGGCGAGTCTTGGATCCCTGGGCCTTCTGGGCCGCGCGGAGCTGACGGATCAGCGACTCCATCTTGCGCTCGATGGCGCTCGCCTTGGCGGCGGAGGGCTCCTTGGCCGACGCCTCGCGGAGTGCGCGGGCGAGATCCAGAAGCTCCTTGGGCAGTGCTCGGGTGGTCATCTTCGTACCTTTCCTTGTGTGTTTCGTGACGTGACGCTTGAGGCGGGTGGAGGTCGTGGCGGCGCGCTTCTTCCTTCGCCAGAGCTTGGCGATCTCGGAGAACGTGAGGCCGCTTCCCTTGTGCGACTTGACGAAGCGGGAGTAGGGGTTGAGCGGGCGACCCTTGGCGCGGCGGCGGGCGCTCTGCTTGTCGCGACCGACCCCGAAGGGAGCCTTCCGACGTTCGCGTTCCTGCTGGATACGGAAAGCCCTCAAGGCTCCCACACCCCAGCGACCCTGGTATCGGCTGGGCAGCTTCTTGCGTGCGTTTCGCTTGAGGGCCTTGCGGTTCATGCCTTTGGGATCTCGCTTGGGGAGAGCCCCTGTAACGTCGTACTTGCTCGCGGAGAACTGAGACTCGGCGAGTTGGACGCCCTCCATCTCCGCCTCGAAGGCCTCGTCCCCGTGTCCCTGCCGCTCGGCCTCGGCAACGCGTGAGTCCACAACGCTCTGGTGGTGATGAGCGATGTGCTTCCTTCCGCGAAGACGGTTGGCCGCCGCAGTCCGCGACGCGCTCTTGATCTGAGCCTTCAGGGTAGGGGAGAGCTTGGCCATGTGGAGTTCCTGAAGGACAGTTTGCCCCCGGCTCGCCCTTACGCGCAAGCCCGGAGTCGACTATCTGCCTTACGGTTGCGCTGTCTCTGGAGGTGACGCAGTCTGCGCAGGAGCGGCCTGAGGCGCAGGCTTTCCATTCGCGCCCGAGGCGTGAGCCTTCTCCTCGGCCTCTTCCCGCTCCATCACGAACTTCACGATCTCGACGAGCCCGGCGATCTGGTCAGGTCTCAGCACGCCCGAGCCCATGAGCGCGGTGAACTGCTCCTTGTCGAGCGTCTTGATGAAGCCTTCGAGCATAGCCTCCATCGGCGTACGCGCGCCGGGGACCGTCTGCATGGCCGCAGCCCCCGCGCCATTGCCCAAGAACTTCGAGACGATGAGCGGGAAGCCCGTGAGCACGGTTCCAGCGAGCTGGTCCATGCGCCGGTCCTTGTTCTCCATCTTCCGCATCTCCATGTCGCGCATGTGGCGACCGGAGACGAGTTCCTCGTAGGCCTTGATGTTCTCCATGGCCTGCTTCTGGAGCGTGAGGATGGTCTCGTCCTTCCTCTTGTTCTCGTCCATGAGCTGGTCGATCATGTGCTTCGACGTGCCGATGGAGAGCTTGTGCTGCCCCTGCGTGTGACGCATCAGGAGCGCGAGGAGCCCCTTCCGGTTCGGAAGGTCGTCCACGTCGTCCATGTCCTCTTCCTCGCCCTCGTCGAACTTGAGGGTGAACACAGCGCGGAGCTGAAGGCCGTTCGCCTTCAGGCTGTACTTCATGCTCTTGGTCTTTATGCCCTCGATGTCCTCGACGGCGCAGTCGACGATCTCGCTCGCGAGCGCGTCGATGTCCGTTTGCATGTCCAGCTCGAACGTCTCGACCGCGTCGTCCTCCTGGTCCTTGCGGCCCGTCGTCTGGGCGAGGGTGATGTCCATCTGCCCCTCGTTCTCGGGGCTCTTCTTCACCTTCTTGAGGAAGACCTCGACCTTGTGGTAGGCCTCCTGGATCCCGTCTACGACGGTCGCGTCCTCGATGTCGTCGTCATCTCGTCTGCGTGACATGGCGTGCTCTCTCCGTGGTGACCGCGTGAGCGGCGTTTACTCTTCGTCTCGCCAGCTTGCGGCATGGCGATGACGAGAGGGCTCGTGGTGCTCGTGGTGCTCGTGATGCTCGTGGGGGTCGTGGTGCTCGTGATGACGTGCGCGAGGCTCAGGGGCCTCGCGGCGAGGCTCGGGTTCCCTCACCTGGACCGCCTGGACGTCGATGAAGATCTCCGACGGCGCGAGCGAGGACGAGGGCGGTCGCCTCGAAGGATCGGTTGCGACCGCCGCCTGCGAGATCTCCTTCGGGATCCCGTAACCCTGAAGGAGGGTCGGGAGCGCCGCGTCGAGGGCCCGCCGCTTGGCGCGCAGCTCCAGGGCCTTCTTGTAGAGGAGGTAGCCGCCCACCGTGAGGCCGATGCCTCCGATCGTCCAGACCCACCACGGGATCTGGAGGCCGGGAGTCGAGCCGTCCTCCTTCTTCGTCTCGCCAGGGTTCAGCACGCTGGGCACGGCCGTCGAAGGCTGCGGCAAGGGGCTGCCCGTGGCGTCACGCTGGAGCGCGTAGGTCGCGCGAAAGCTCTCGTACGTTCGTCGGTAGTCCTCGGTCTGCCGCGCGAGGTCGTCGGTGTAGAAGAGCGCGCCGATCTTGGCGAACTCGCCCTGGTACTTGGCGAAGAATGTGAGCCACTGCGTGTACCACGCGGACCACGCTGCGCGAACGACGGGCTCCTTCACGTTGGCGAGCATCAGAGCGTTCAGCTCCTTGGCCCCCGCGTCGATGTGCCGCATCTTGTCGTAGATGATCGTGGGCGCGGTCCAGCCGACGACGGGACGACCTGGCCGAGCCATGGCTCCGCCGTACATCCCAGCGTTCGCCCTCCGAAGGAGCGTCTGGGTCCCGAGCTTGGCGTAGTCCGTCATGGGTCGTTCCTCTTCTACCTTCAGCGCGTCCGAGACGCCAGGACCCCGAGCCCGATGTCGGCGAGCGACGTGGTGCTGGGCACGGGGTACACGTCGTTGAGCACCCTGTACTCCTCCTTGCTCGCGGGGCGATAGGGCGCAGGATCGTTCGAGGCCGGGTAGCGCACCGTGCGGACGGGGCCCTCGTCGCTCAGGAGCTTCGACAGCTCCGGGTCCCGCAGAACCGCCTCGGTCTGCCTCTCCTCACCGTCCACCGTCATGACGGGGGAGACGAGCCGGATCCCGTGGCTGTAGTCCACGTAGAAGTCCCCGTGGACGTTGCTGCGCCCCTGGATGGGCTGCGAGAAGCCCTTCGGAGGCGTCACACCGTTCGGCCAGAACCAGCCGTAGATAAGGACCTTGCCGGGCTTGTAGAGGTTCGAGACGACCACGTCCTTCTTGTGACCCGTGACGAGGCCCGGATTCGGGGAGGACGCGAGCGCAGCATCGATCGCGCTGTTGTGCTTGGCGTAGTCCGCGAGGCTCGCGCCCTTGTTGTCCTGGGGACGAGGGTTGAGCTGCGTCTGCGCCTGACGCCAGATCTCGTAGGCGATCTTGGGGGTCGGCAGGAGCATGCCCGAGAGGTTCGCGATCGTCTGCGCCGCTGACGGCGTGAGCGGCAGGCGCAGGTAGTCTCCGGGTTCACCGACCGCGAGGTAGTCCGAGGACACGGCGATCGTTGCCGTGTGCGGGGTCCCGTCCTTGGAGGTCGACGTCAGGGTCAGGTTGACCATCGGCCAGGCGATGAGACTCCCCTGACGTGCAAGCTCGACGGCCGCCGCCTCCCAGGCCGCGATCCCCTTGCCCTTGTAGGTCTGGACGAACTCGCTTGCCTTCACGAGGAACCTTCCTTCTTCTCCTGGAGTCTTTGAGCGCTCGCGCGGGGTCATCCCGTTTCGGTCGGCCGCGCGAGCCGAGCGCGCTTGCCGGGGCCGGCGCTCGAACTAGGCCCGTGATCTGGCTTCTACTTCCGGCCCTTGTGCGCGTTCAGGGCCCCGAGGAAGAGTCCTCCCGCCACAATGGACACGAACCCCGCCACGACGAGGTTCAGCATGGGGATGCTCGCCATGGGGACCTCCTGTCCCGCGTGAATGGAGGACCCGCCGACCCGTCCTGCCTGGCCCGAGGGCGAGGCGGGTCCGTGTCGACGGGCCATCGTGTGGAGCCCCTTGTCGGCAGCGGAGACCCTCACGCTCAGAACCAGCGGTGCTTGGACCCGTACCACGCGAGGCCGCCGACCGCGAGGACCGCACCGCCGATGGCGAGGTGCTTGTTCTTGACCTTCGGGTAGGACGCGATGGGGGCCTTGTCGAGCCAGGCGTTGATCTTGTCCATCGTCTCGCCGCTCGTGTCGGGAGTCGGCCAGGCGGGAGAGCTGCCCTGGACGGTGAGACCGTTCGTGCCGGTGAAGGCGCCGCGCCCGTAGTCGTAGCCGGTCGCGTGCTGGTTCTGCATCGGGTTGTGATGGTAGCCGTACATGGGTCGTGTCTCCTGTGAGAGGGGTTGGTCGCTGGGAACGAACGGGTGATGAGACGGGTTCAGTGGCGCTTGCGCGTAAGGACGAAGGCTCCGCCCAGGGCAACGAACCCTAGCATGAAGTAGGGTAGCAGGGACGAGCCGGTCGGCGTAGCGCGATCTGCTGCGGGAGAGACCGGAGACGGCTCAGGTATCTGTCCCGGAGCCGGAAGCCCGGCTGCCATGGTCTGGACGAGTGCGCCCTGGGCCGGCTTCTGGAGGTGGAGGTGGTCGCCGCTGTCGTAGACGCTGGACAGACGCTCCGGGTCCGAGGGGCTTGCCGTGAGTTGGTCGAGCCGGATGACCAGGTCCGGAATGCTGGAGGAGAGGATGAGGGCGTTCAGATCCTTGCGCCTCTGCTCCAGGGCCCCGAAGCGGGAGGCGTAGTTCGCCCACCCCTTGAAGGGCGGAAGGGTCATGGCGACCACGCGCGCGCCGTGGGCTCGGGCGATGGACCAGACGTTGGTGATGTCGTCGAAGATCTGGCTGGGGGTGCGGCTGCCGCCGACGTCGTTGGTCCCGATGAGGACGAGGACGTTCGCGGGCCTGCCGGGTCCGTCGAGGTCTCCCTTCCTCTCGATGCCCCGGAGAGACGCGAGCAGCCAGTCCGCCGTCTTGCTCACCTCCGCGAGGATGCTCTTCTGCCCGTTGACGCCGACGAAGGGCGGCAGGCCCACCGTGAGCGAGTCACCGAGGAAGAGGGTGTTGCCCTGGAGGCTGGGGGCGCGGGGAGTGGTGCTCATGGAGTCAGCTTACGGGCGAAGACGACCTTCTGCCCTACGATCTTCTCTGTTCGGACGCGGGCTTGCTGGAGAGTGGGCTTCGACCACAGGAGCCATCGTGACCAGAACCCTGGCGTCATCCCTTCCTCCGCGAGCACCCCTGACCGCCGCAGCCGTAGCTGGAGGTGAGGCACGCGTAGCAAGGGCCGCCGCCGAAGCCGGCGACGGCGACGGGCGCAGGCTGAGCCCTCTGGAGGCGCGCACGTAGCTCGTTCCACTTCGCTCCGCCGACGTGGCGAACGATGAACTTCCCCATGTCCGCCACCTCGATGTATCCCTTGCGCGGGTTCGAGTCGACCCCGGCGTTGTCGTTGTAATACTCGGGACCGAAGAACCCGTTCGGGTTCGACTTGGTCCTCAGGAACTCGTGCGTGATGCCCTCGGGCCGGTACATCACGAAGTCGTCCGCCTGGCCGAGGAAGGCGGGGGAGAAGTTGACGAGGTACAGGTTCGACAGGCTGCGGATCCTCGGATAGACGTTCCCCTGCTTGTCGAAGAACGCCTGGACGAAGTCGAGCTGACGCTCACCGGAGAGAGCGCGATACTCGTCCTTGGTCCCGTTGAAGCCCACCGACTTGAGACCGCTCAAGGGATCGCTCTTGAGCGTCGAGCAGATCTGGTTGAGCCCGACGCAGCCCGAGATCTTGTTGATGCTCGCCGGGTCCACGCCGCCCGACTCGACGTAGAGCACGGCCAGAAGCTCCTCGTCCGTGACCCTCGCGCCGCGAGAGCGGAAGTAGCTCCCCAGATCCGCCAGGCGACGGAAGAAGGCGTCCGAGAGGTAGCTGGTGAGGACCGTGACGCCTGGAGGAAGAGGGCCGCCAGGAAGCTTGGGAGAGACGCCTCCGGGGAGGGAAGCGGCCGAGGGAGAGCGCAGGAGGAGGTACCCCAGGCCGAGGGCGAGGAGCGAGCCTCCGACGACGAGCCTGGGGTGCTTCATCACTCGCTCGTCTCCTTGCGACCGTCCCAGGTCTGCTGGGTGCCGATGGCGACGTAGGAGGCACGAGCCTCGTCGGTGTCGTAGTCGGGCTCGGCTTGGGTCTGGGGAGCGCAGAAGGGGCACTCTGCGAAGCTAGCGTAGTGTTCCTTACCGCAGGTGCTGCACGTGGTGTGTTTGGCTTGCTTGCCCATGGGGTCTCGCTTTGGTGGAGGAAGGGAGTCGTCGGGGACGAGTCTCTAGCCTAGCATCCTCTCAGCGAAGGCCGAGAGGGATCTCCTTGAGCAGGCGCTGGGACAGGCGGACGCGGTCCCGGGACAGGCTCCTCGCCTCGTCGCTCTTGTAGCGAGGGCCTCGGGCATAGAAGGAGACAGGCTCCTCCCGATCGATCTTGATAGACTGGCGGAGCATGGAGAGCCCGGTACGGACGCACGCCTCGGTGTCGTCGAGGAGGCTCTCGTCGCCGCCGTGGATCTGGAACGCGCACTTGGAGCGTCCACCGTCGCCTACCGCGTCGTGCTTGAGGCTGCTCTCGCGGAAGGCGATGGCGACAAGCAGCGACACGGTGCGGACGCGCTCCTCGTCGTTCCTGAAGAGGGGCTCCTCTTCCAGGGTCACCACCGTGATGGCGGTGGCCAGGCGCCCGTGCCGGGCGATGGGATCCTGCGTGGGGGACAGCAGGGTCATCATCCACAAGACGACCCAGTAGAGGTGCATGGTCATGGGCGCCAGCCTAGTGGTGAGGGGGCTTACGCGCAAGGCGGGAGGGGTCTACGGAATGACGTCCAGCCTGTACTCGGACCAGGTCATCATCACGAAGAACTCAGCCGATGCGCCCGCACCGATGTTCTCGATGATGTAGCCAGGACCCAGATCGCCCGCCGTAGTGGGCTGGATGATGCTTGCGGTAGCGAGGGGGTTGTCTTCTGGCCAGGTCCACAAGACCGAGTCGCCGACAACGGCGGCGAGTTGAGCCAGCTTGATGTTGCTTACGTTGGAGGAAGACTGAGGGGGGTTGGTCCAGACAGTCTGGATCCGTCCCACACCCTGATTGCTGGTCCATCCCCCGTTCCCCTGCCCCACGAGCACACCCACGAGCGGGTTTTGTGTAAGCGCAGTAGGGAGGTTGTTGACCGGCTTCAGGCCTAGCCTGGAGGCCACGGCCGTGAGGTTGAAGATCTCGATAGAGGTCAGGGCAAGCTGAGTCTGGAAGCCCGTCGAGGCAAACAACTGCGAGGGCCAGAAGTGACAGACCGGATCTCCAGAAGCGATAACTCCCGTTGCGCAGGAAGCCTGGTAGGTCGAGAAAGTTTTGATGAGCTTCTCCATGGAGCGTCTCCCTTCACAGTCCGAGATTGAAGATGAGTTTTGGAGCGATCACTCCGGTCCCCAGGTTGTTGCGAACCTGGATGAACCTGTTGTTTACCGTGATAGGAAACTGTCCTTCGACCTGGGTAGACAGGTTGGTTCGTGAGACGACCCCGTAGATTGCCTCGGCCACGAGACCGCCGATCCTCGGTAGGACGTAGATCGTGTAGTCAGGAACGGACACCAGTCCTGCGAGAACACCCCCGTCCGAGAGCGTAAAGCCTATCGCCCAGGCAGGGATGGCCACGGGCTCGGAGAGTTGTCCTGCGGCGATCAGGTTGTTTCCGCCCGCGTCAAGCAGAGGGATCGTCCTTCTGGCAGGGCACGAGATACCGAAGGAGTTACCTCCGCCATAGGCAAGAGAAGCTCTCAGGACGATGCTCGCATCCGGGACGCCGGGGAGAGCTACCTGGGTTCCGGTCACCTTGGCCGACACCCGGACGAAGCTAGCGCACAATCCGATCACGGTACCCTGGACCCAGTCCACCTCGGCCGTGAAGAAGGCTCCGCCGACGCCCCACTCGACGACCGCCACGACGTCGATGGGGATGCCCGCCGCCGTGGAGGTCGGATCCTTCATCGCGAAGGGGAGATCGAGAGAGAGCTGGATGGTGATCGTCTCCGCGTCGATACCACCGCTCTTGGGGGTCTCAACGACCGAAGGGATGATCTGCGTAGGAACCGGAACAGCCGACGGAACAAGCACCGTCTGGATGCCGCCTCGGTTGTTGACCTGAGCGCCCGCGAGAGGGCGGTAGGTGGCTCCTGCCGGGGGCAGCCCTGCATCTGCCCTCTCGACCCTGCGACCACCCGCAGCCTGCTCGCCGCCAGGCACGACGCCAGGGCCGCGAAGGCCGACGACGTCCGCGTCCGGAAGCCGAGACATGATGTCTCGGGTGCGGGCGTCAGGGTGGTAGACGTTCGGCGGAGGGAGGTTGGACTGGGACGTCTCTCCGAAGCCTGGCTCGGCGCCTCCCATACCGCTGGAGATCCTGACGATCTGGCCCTCGTCGTTGACCCAAGCCAACCGACCGTCTCGAAGCAGTACCTGACGCATGGGTGATCTCTCCTGTTTCCCGGTCCTATCTTATCACGCCTTGAGCCTAGAGGTCAGCTTACTTCGACCCGGCATCTGTCGTGCAGAGACACGGCCCGACCCTAAAGTCGACG
>Ga0315273_10012024_pt1 | contig 11078 bp, 13 predicted proteins | sample YL17G02_0_MG_FD_205753 | JGI IMG/M metagenome (GOLD analysis project Ga0315273, IMG submission 205753) | Sediment microbial communities from Yellowstone Lake, YNP, Wyoming, USA - YL17G02_0 | ecosystem: Environmental > Aquatic > Freshwater > Lake > Sediment | place: USA: Wyoming | collected...
TGAAAATCAAATTCAAGGTCAGTTATGGTGTGACCTCCCTTCGATGTGTGAGAGTTATCTGCGGCTGAGAGAATTATTAAAAGATGATTTGAGACAGGATCAGGAATTTGAACTCCAGGTTGGGGGCAGGAAATTTCAATATTCCGTGAGGTCCAGGGATATTCCGGCCTTCGGCGAGGGTGGGGTCGTGGATGCAGCGGGAGTGAGATTAGGAACTCTTTTTCTATTGCATGACATTACTGAAAAGCGGCAGCGGGAGAAGTTTCGTTCCGATTTTATAGATCTATTGTCTCATGAAATGAAGGCACCGCTTTTGTCCCTCGGGATAGCCTCTGAGTTGTTAAATAAACAGAAGGACCAGTTGCCCCAGGGGTTGGGGATTTTAGCCGAAACTATTTTTGAGGATGTCGAAAGAATTCGAGCCGTGGCTCAGGAGTTTGTGCAGGTATCCTTTAATCCTAATCAGACCAAAGTTTTAAAGCTTCGTCTTCAACGCACGCCTCTGAGTCAGGCCCTGCCAGAATGGATCAAGCCGTTTTTTGTTCTGGGCCGGGACCGGCAGGTGAAAGTTGAATTCTTAAACGAAGGGTCAGAGATGATCTGGGCAAACCTGGATTTTACGAAATTTCCCTGGGTGATTTCTAATCTTGTTTCGAATGCGATCCGATTTTCAACTCCAGGTTCAACCGTTGATGTTGTGCTTACAGATCGTAACGGCGCCGTGGAGATTCAGGTAAAAGACGAGGGCGTTGGAGTTCCGGAGCAAGATCAGAAACATATTTTTGATCCGTTCTTTCAGGGGTCGGCTGCGGCGCAGTCCGGACCGCAAGATCTTTTTGGAATAGGGTTGACCATTGCCAAGGATGTAGTGGAAGCCCATGAGGGGCGTATTGAGTATTATCCTCGATTACCGCAAGGGTCTGAGTTTCGGATTATACTTCCGTTTCCTTCGCTGATCTAACTGAGGGCGATTACGGGGCGCCTTCCCGTTTTGCCTAAAACCGTGGTTCGAAAGCGAAGCCAGGGTACCTGCGCAATGCTTCGTGTTTGGATCAAGAGTGTAGGGGGAACTGGGAGCGTTCTGACCCACGTTTGGGCCTGAATCATGGCTTCATCCACCAGGACTTCCAGGACTCGGGCCCCCGGCTGGTCTGGGACTTTGGCTTTCAAGTTCGCCGAGCTTTCTATAATGATACGATAAAAGGGATAGGTCCAAAGGTGAAATTCCAAAACTGCTGAAAGATGCAGGTCATGAACTGCCCCCTCCAGCTCCAAATAAGTGGACGGAGTGTCGGGTCCCGTCAAGGTGGGTAGCCATTCCTTCTTAATTTTAAATGAGGGTTCGGGGAGATCTGGGGCAGATTCCCCCGCGGATTCCAGGAGTTCAAGTAATTCCGCCTCCCCAAAAAAGGCGGCCAGATGTTGAAGCGTTTGAGCCTGGGCTCTGAGAATATGGATTAAAAACTCAGACCAGAGCATGGGTTCGTCCCCATTTTGTCATCCAAGCGAGGGAAACCTCGGCCTTTAGGCCTAGGCTCATAAATTGCCACGCAGAATCGGACTGAAGACTCCCATGGTTTTTCTCTGAAACTGCTTGGATTCCCGCAGAGCTTGTAAAGCCTCGAGGAGGGAGCGGTCTACTTCCCGCGATCTTTCTTTGGAGGTGAGTGAGGGTTGCGTTAAAATGGGGGGCGTATCATCGACACGAGGGAAATGAGGGAGACTTAGGCCTTCAGGCCGGGATTCCTTCGTGACTTGGGCTGGCGTTGTAGTTTGGGCTAGAGATGAGGTTGGAGATTGAGGGGGCGGCTTTAGGGCTTCGCCTTCAAGACTCATGCGCGCTAAATCGCCTAGACCGGACAATAAATTGAGAGAGTAATAAAGATTCTGCTTTGAATTCGGAATGTAGGGCTCAAATTGAGTCGAAGTCGAAAGTAGATTGCTGGCGAGTGCGGAAACGAGTCCCTTTAGTGAGCGATCCAAAGCGGCACCCCTTTCATGTGCTGAGCTAAGTACTCAGGAGTGATGTTTCCAAAGTCCGCCTTTGATATTCCAACCTTTTCCAGACGAAGAGACGCCAGGTTCTTTTGTAACGTGGAGAGGGTCACGTCTGGGAGCTGGTCCCGTCTGCCCGGGGCGGACGCAATTCCCGCTCCAGCCAAAATAATATGGAAGGTCGCACCATTGCGATTGCAAGGAAAGTAGGTGCATTCTCCAATGTGGCCCGAGATTGCTCCGGACCTGATATACCGTGAAATGGCGCCCTGGAAGTACCAATCCAGCACACCGGATAAGCCAAGCGGGGGCCGCTCGTTTTGATAAAAAGCCACGGCCAAAGCCTGCACCTTTCCTTCGAATAATGCTCGTTCGGGATCAACTTCTAAAAGCTGGTTCTGAGGCTTACCCATAATAAGTTTAGTTTACCTGATCTATGGGAAGAATGTCTACCGAGTAGATATGAGCCCGGGCATCCTCGGTGTAAACTCCGATGGCCCCCGGTAGATCGTAGAGTTGCTGCAGGCCCATGAAATTGACAACCCGCTCGCCATCAATGGAGACCTCGATATGGTTTCCCTTCTTGGTGAGCAGGTAGGTATTTATTTCTCCTAGGCTGAGGGTCCGCCTTTTGTTCGTTGCAAGGAATGTCTGGCCAGTTTTATCCGCAAGTGTGCCTAGTTCCACTCCTTGATCCGTTAATTTGAGGTAGTTTGTTTTTTTACCTTCGCTCCCTTCAGACTGATCGACTTCGTAATTGAAGAAAAGAGTAAATACCTCCCAGCCATTTGGAGTTGGTAATCGTAGCTGTTGCTCCGTGGAGGCCCGAATTATAATTTGGAAATCTTTCAGGGGGGAGGTTTCCGTCCAAGTAGCTAAAGCTAAAGTGGCGTGTGATTCAGAGGGAGAGGTGGAGGCAAAGGGTTGGAGAATGATTCCATTTTGGGCATCGAATGAAACAAAACCCTCTCCATCATAAAGAATGTCCCAAGCTTCTGCGAGATTGGGAATGCGGCTTGCCGAAGCGCGGGGGCTGTAGGCAACGCAAGAAATGAAGGTCAGGCAAACGAGGAGGTTTCTCATGGCCATTGGACTCATTCCTGGGGGTTTTAAACTTAAGGGGGTTTTTATGGGTTTTGGAAACATAGAGGGGAGCTCCTTATTGTATTGCTGAGGTTTATATTCAGCAGTTAGTTATTTGCTTTATTACTTATTTATCTCAAATGTAAAATCATATTAACTAAATTAATGTATTTTAACAAACTATATTTGAATTAAAATGTCAGATATTTTAAGCTGCTTGTTTTGATGTACTCGGACCTAAAGGCCCTGATGAACTCGGACCTTTAGGCCCGGATATGGCTTTAATAAAATTGACTATGAATTCTTTATGGAATACGATTTTCCAACCGTTAGGAAAAAATAAGCATGAGTTATCTCGCCAGTAGTTCGATTTTATTTACCCTGTTGTCCACTCTTGCGTTCGGCCCTATTCAGGTCATCACTTCTGACCCCGGTCAACCCCTGACCTACGCCCCGATCGAGGAGACGGCATGCAAAGTCGTTGATCAGCTGCCCGGTAAGTATGAATATAGCTTATGTGAAACTGAAAATGGAAGTGCAACCCCCACTTGTAATTTCGTTTCCCTGCTGGAGGTCCTCAGACTGCGGGGCCACGACGAAACTTTCCTGGTTATTGAGAAATTCATTCCCGGCACCAGCAATGGCCACTTAACTCCGTTCCATTACCTTCAGCTCTGGAACCATTTAGGATGCACGTTGATTTATGCTGATGACAATCTGGCCCCGACCTGGAATGGCGCCAATACCTACATGGGCGACAGCGATACGATCATTCTCGCTTTCCACACCGGCTCAGTGGGGCGTTTGAAGAAGATCCAGAACTTTCCTATTTAAACGCGACACGCGCCACCCCCTACTCCACAGCGGAGGGAAGAATCTCCAAAGTAGTTTCTTTCACATGATCCAGGATGCCGTTGATGAAAGCCGGGGTCTCTAGAGTTCCGAATTGTTTGGCAAGTTCGATGGCTTCGTCGATGACTACGGTGCGGGGGCTGTCTTCGCATTTGAGCATTTCGTAGAGGGACATGCGCAGGAGACTGCGGTCGACGGAACTCATGCGGGCGACTTTCCAATTCGAGGCATATTTTTCCAGCAGGAGGTCCAAAGTGGTTACTTGGGTCAGGGTACCGACTACGAGCTCGGCGATGAATTGGCGGAGGTCCTGGGGGATGTCGAAATAATCGAAGTGATATTTAAGGCCTTCGGTGATCTGAGTGCCCAGAGGGAGGGGTTGTCCCGAGGAATGGGAAATGAGATCGTGTTGATAGAGGATCTGTAAGGCTATTTCACGTGAACGGTGGCGAGATTTCATTTCCTACTTCATTTCAGGGGTTTGTGAGATGGGAAATTTTTTACATAATTCCTTCACCTCAGTTTTAATTCGGGCCAATTTTATGGGGTCTCCATGAGACTCAAGCGATTGTTGGATCCAACCGGCAATTTGTGTCATGTCATCGCGAGTCATACCACGAGTTGTGATGGCGGGTACACCAATTCTAATGCCGCTTGTCACAAAGGGACTTCTTTTCTCGTTCGGGATGGTATTTTTATTCACGGTGATGCCGGCTAAATCCAACCAAGCCTCGGCGTCTTTACCAGTAATGGTGCCGTCTCCAGTGGCAGTGAGGTCGACTAGCATGAGGTGATTGTCGGTGCCGTTGGTCACGAGTTTGAATCCTCGGCTCATGAGGGATTCCGCTAAGTGTTTTGCATTTTCTACAATTCGTTTTTGATACTGGGTGAACTCAGGGGTGAGCGCTTCTCCGAAAGCCACTGCCTTGGCGGCAATCACGTGCATGAGGGGGCCACCTTGAATGCCGGGGAAGATAATGGAGTTCACGGCCTTGAGGCGTTCGGCTTTACACAGGATCAGGCCGCCCCGGGGTCCACGAAGGGTCTTGTGGGTCGTCGAGGTCGTGTAAGTGGCATGGGGAATGGGAGTGGGATGCAGGCCGGCCGCGACCAGGCCGGCTATGTGAGCCATGTCGACCACTAGGTCGGTGCCCGTTTCTTTTGCGATTTGACCCATGATTTCAAAGTCGATGATTCTGGGATAGGCGCTGGCACCGGCTACTAGGACCTTGGGTTTTACCTTTTTTACGGTTTCACGGACGATATTATAGTCGAGCAAATGAGTGTCGGGATGGATGCCGTAGGAGGTGACTTTATAGAGTTTCCCACTGAAGTTGGCGGGGCTTCCGTGGGTGAGGTGGCCGCCTTCGGCCAGGCTCATTCCTACCAGATGATCGCCCGCTCCCATCAAGGTCATATAGACGGCCATGTTGGCTTGCGAGCCGGAATGAGGTTGGACGTTGGCCGCTTCGGCGTGAAAAAGTTTGCAAACTCTCTCGATGGCGAGCGCCTCCACCTGATCCACATATTCGCAGCCGCCGTAGTAACGTTTGCCCGGATACCCTTCGGCGTATTTATTGGTGAGGACCGAGCCTTGGGCTTGGAGTACGGCTTGGCTAACGTAGTTTTCCGAGGCGATGAGCTCTATGCCTTCTTCTTGGCGGGTCCACTCGTGCTGAATCCAGTTGAAAATGGCGGGATCGGCGGCCTTTAGATTACGACCTAAGTTTTGGGTGGGGTGATTTGTTGGGTTATTCATCTTAGATTTTTCCTTCAATTTTTTCTTCTAGTGCCGCTATTTTGTTTATTCTTGCCTGGTGCCTTGCGTCCTGACTGAAGTTCGCCTTGAGCCAAACTTCAGCTATTTCCGCTGCATACTCGGGAGCTAGAAATCGGGAACCTAGACACAAAACGTTGCAGTCATTGTGTTCCCGGGACAAGCGTGCGGCAATGGGGTTCTCCACTAAGGCGGCTCGGATGCCTTTGGCTTTGTTGGCGGCGATGCTCATTCCAATGCCGCTTCCACAGATTAAAATCCCTCGACGGGCCTGTCCGGTGGTGATTTTCTGGGTGAGTTTTTCGGCATAATCAGGATAGTCCACTCGTGATGGATCTTGAATGGCGGGACCGAGATCTTCCCACTCCCAGGCGGCGAGGCGCGTGATGAGTTGAGATTTTAATTCCACGCCGGCGTGATCTGAGGCGATGAGGATGATTGGGTCAGATCTCATAAATGATTCCTATGTATTTGCCTCTGTATGAGAGACGGCTTTTAAACCCGCCCGACAATTAAACTCGCATTGGTCCCGCCAAATCCAAAGCTATTGGATAACGCGTAATCCAGACACTTTTCAACCGACCGGTTAGCAGTAAAGTCGAGACCTAGGGCTGCACAGCTTGGATCCAGACTTTCCAAATTAATCGTGGGTGGAATTCGACCGTCCCGAATGGCAAAGAGTGAAAAAATCGTCTCAAGCGCACCGGCGGCACCGAGGAGATGTCCGGTCATAGATTTAGTGGAGCTGATGTGCAGGTGCTTGGGGCCGTTTGGAAAAATTCGCGCTATGGCACGGGCTTCTTCAACATCCCCGGCTGGCGTTGAGGTGCCATGGGCATTGATATAGCCGATTTGTTCAGGATTGAGCTGGGAATCTTTTAAGGCTATGGCCATGGCACGGCGTCCGCCTTCTCCCTCAGGAGCCGGGGTGGTCATGTGGTAGGCATCGCCAGAGAGCCCATAGCCGCGGATTTCGCCGTAGATTTTAGCGCCACGGGCTTTGGCAAACTCATACTCCTCTAGGATTAAAACTGCGGAGCCTTCACCCATGACAAAGCCATCGCGATCCTTATCAAAGGGACGGGACGCTTGTTCGGGGGCGTCGTTGCGGGTGGATAAGGCTCTCATCGCCGCAAAACCGGCAATTCCAAGTTTACAGATCACGGCTTCCGCCCCGCCCGCAACCATCACATCGGCATCTCCGCGTTGAATTTGTCGATAGGATTCACCAATGCTGTGAGCACTGGAGGAACAAGCAGTCACGTTGCACAGATTCGGACCCTGCAAATTGAGGAGAATACTGAGCTGGCCCGAGGCCAAATTTGGGATTACTTGTGGAATAAAGAAAGGAGTGACGCGCCGATAGCCCTTTGCAAGGAATTCATCATGCACGGCCTCGATCTCCGGCAGGCCGCCCATGCCGACGCCAATGTTGACGCCCATTCTCTCAGGAGAGATTTTGGCCCGAATCAAATCTAAGCCGGAATCCCCGTAAGCCTCTAAACCGGCAGCCAATGCAAAATGGACAAAGCGTCCAACACGCCTGGCTTCTTTTGAATTGGCTGCCTGTGTAACTGAGTGCCCGGGTGAGGGCTGATAAGGACCAACGGACCGAGTGACGTCAAAACCTTTGACTTCTCCGCTGAAGGTGACTGGGCAATCGGTAAGTTCAATCAAGGTCGTGCGAGCGATGCCTGACTGACCTTGAAGTGCATTTTTCCAGGTTTCTTGCGCTGAAAGCCCCAATGGGCTGACTGCGCCGACGCCTGTGACTACGACACGACGTTTGCTTTGAGATAAATTCGAGTTCATTTTCTCATCTCCCAATCTTTCAGCCCTTCTTTCAGTCAGTCTCACAGTCAGTCTCTCAGTCAGTCTCTCAGTCAGTCTCTCTCAACTCATCTGAATGAATCTGAATGAATCTGAATTAATGAGAAGCTTTGGAGACAATGTATTTCACCACATCGCCGACCGTCTTCATCTTTTCAGCATCTTCATCTGGAATATCAAGATCAAACTCTTCTTCCATGGTCATGACCAATTCAACAATGTCGAGGCTGTCAGCGCCCAAGTCATCGATAAACGATGCAGTAGGTGTAACCTTTTCTTTTTCGACCGCTAATTGATCGCATATAATAGTACAAACTCTCTCTTCAACAGAAGCAGACATCTGGGTATCTCCTTAATTTACATGTACATTCCGCCATTTACCCCAATCACCTGGCCAGTGATATATCGACTTTTCGGGGAAGCTAAAAATGCAACCAAAGACGCAACATCTTCAGCGGCACCAAACATTCCTAGTGGGACGTCGCGCAGAATCGCTTCTTTTTGTGCATCCGTCAAGGCTCCAGTCATATCTGTTGTAATGAATCCTGGGGATACAACATTGACTCTCACCTGACGACTACCGAGCTCTTGCGCAATGCTTTTGCTAAAACCAATTAATCCGGCTTTGGCTGCGGCATAAGCGCTTTGACCCGCGTTTCCAGCTTCACCTACTACTGACGATATTTGAATAATACTTCCGCGCCGCTCTCTCATCATCTGTTTGGCGGCTGCGCGTGTACAATAAATGGCACCCTTTAAATCCACGGCAAGGGTTTTATCTAGATCTTGATTTTTCATGCGGACCAATAGGGAATCCACGGTAATTCCCGCGTTATTCACTAGAACCCGAAGCGGTCCATGGGCTTTTGTATTGGCTTCAAACTTTTCATCGACTTGATCGGGATTGGAGACATCAAAACCACAAAGTTCGCCGGCTCCACCGCTGGCGGTGATTTCATCCAGGACTTCTTGGGCTTTGACCTCGTTGGAAGAATAATTTAGAAGAACAAAATAGCCGTCCCGTGCAAGTTGTTTTGCGATCGCAGAGCCGATTCCTCGTGAGGCTCCGGTAATGAGTGCTAACGGCCTGGGCGAAGTTTGAATTCCTGGCGCTAAAGCGTGATCTGAAGGGCTGCCCGACGCGTGACCCAATGCGTGACCCGATGTGTGAATCGCAGACTGAGTCATACATTTGCTCCTTCTAGGCTTCTGAGTGCGAGACCCAGGCTTTTTAAGTGACTGGACTCATTGACCGAGAGTTGAGTGGGTTTTCTTTCAAGCCCAATCCGTTTAATTAAGCCCGAAAGAACCTTGCCCGGGCCAAATTCGATGGAGTGAGTGTAACCCGCATCCAGCAAAGTTGTGATGCTCTGTTTCCAAAGCACAGGGTGATCCACTTGGTCGACTAAGAGTTCAAAGACCAGTCCTGCTTCCCGGGTCATTCTAGCTGTGCGATTAGGGACATAGGGGCAAATGGGCATTTTAGCTTGATGGGGTATTGATACTTGAGAAAATATTTCCGCCATTCGCTCTCGAGCCGGTGCCATGAGTTTACAATGAAAAGGCGCACTCACTTGGAGAGGAATAATCTTGCCTCCCGAGAATTCAACGTCCGTTTTAATTAAATGGATCGCTTCAGCAATTCCGTCAGTGGAGCCGGCTATGACGACTTGTCCGGGGGAATTATAATTAGCAGGTTCCACAATGGCTTCGACGGAAAGTTCATCGGAGTCACCGCTCTGTTCTTCACGTTTTTTGAGGGCCTCAGCCGTCGCTTTTTTGCAAAGTGTCAGGATGAGCGCATCGTCCAGTCCCATGACGGCAGCCATCGTGCCTTCACCTACGGGTACAGCGCGCTGCATGGCAAGTCCACGTTGACGAACCCAGCGTACGGCGGCTGCAAGCTGTAGACTTCCCGTGGCTACCAGAGCCGAATATTCGCCGAGGGAGTGTCCGGCCACGGCACCCGGTGTGAAGCCCAGTTCATTTTCCGCCACTCGGAATGCGGCTACAGATGCAGTTAAAAGACAGGGCTGGGTATTCTCCGTTAATGTAAGATCTGAATCGGGGCCTTGAAAACAGAGTTTTTTTAAATCCAAACTCACGGCATCCGAAGCTTCTTCGAAGAGTTCCCTGACCAGTGAAAAATTAGCGTAGAGATCCTGGGCCATCCCCACGTGTTGAGAGCCTTGTCCCGGGAAGACTGCAAAAATTTTTGAATGTTGAGTCATGATTTATTCCCAATCAACATAATATAATAATCACCATCGTAAGAGTAACGAGCCATAAGTGAGGCCGGCACCGAATACATCCATCAAGACGATCTGTCCGCTTTTGACGCGTCCATCACGTACGGCTTCATCTAAGGCGGTTGCTACGGTTGCGGAAGAAGTATTTCCGTATTGCTCGATATTGACAAGTACTTTTTTCATGGGGATGTCCAGTCGTTTGGCTACCGCATCAATAATTCTTAAGTTCGCCTGGTGGGGGATGACCCAGTCTACATCCGCCACTGTCATGCCATTTGCTTCCAACGCCACGACGGCATATTCAGCCAGTGTGCGGACTGCGGCTTTAAAAATTTCTTTGCCCTTCATTTGCATTTTATTGAGTTTCAGAGCATGAGCCTCAGGAGTGACCTCCATGCGGGAGCCCCCTGCTTGCATATGAAAAAGGTCCCATAAATTGCCGTCTGATTTTAGATGAGTCGAGAGAATTCGGTGGGGAGATTCCGCAGGGACCTGTTCCACAATCGCGGCGCCAGCACCATCTGCAAATAAAATACAGGAAGTTCGATCATCCCAATTGGTAAAGGCGCTGAGAACGTCAGCACCTACAACGAGTGAGGTTTTAACATGTCCGGTACGAATAAATTGATCAGCAACGGTGAGTCCGTAAATGTAGCCTGAACAAGCCGCATTGACGTCCATGGCCCACGCGCGTTTTGCCCCCAGTTTCATCTGCAACCAACATGCGGTTGAGGGAATGAGGGTGTCGGGTGTGCACGTAGCGTAAATGATTTGATCAATGTCTTCAGGTTTTTTGCCCGCCATTTCGAGCGCACGGGTTGCGGCTAAGAAACCTAGCGAGGAATTGAGTTCATCGGGATTTCCCGGTGTCGCGATTCGGCGCTCCTGGATGCCGGTTCGTTCCCTGATCCAAGCGTCGGAGGTTTCAATTCGCTTGGATAGGTCTTCGTTGGTGACTCGGGTCTTTGGAAAGGCTGAGCCTGTGCCGGTGATCCTAGAGGCGTGATGTTTGGGTGAGTTGTGTTGAGACATAGGATTGGCGTGGACCTCCTGGGGATTGAATAAGTGGATGAAAGAGTTAAACCTAGAGGGTTTGGGCTATGGGCTTAGCTTTTCCATGCAATCATCTTTTCATTACCCGGACCTAAAGGTCCGAGTAACCCGACCTAAAGGTCCTAGTCACCCGGACCTTTAGGTCCGAATCACCCGGGCCTCAAGGTCCGAGTCACCCGAGCCTTGAGGCCCGGGTGATCCCGGGTATATCAATAGGAAGCCTTCTGAAATTAAGCTTG
>Ga0315273_10012025_pt1 | contig 11076 bp, 10 predicted proteins | sample YL17G02_0_MG_FD_205753 | JGI IMG/M metagenome (GOLD analysis project Ga0315273, IMG submission 205753) | Sediment microbial communities from Yellowstone Lake, YNP, Wyoming, USA - YL17G02_0 | ecosystem: Environmental > Aquatic > Freshwater > Lake > Sediment | place: USA: Wyoming | collected...
TGTAAGCAACCCCGCCAATGGTGTTTTGCCAACAATATTGGTCAAAATATCCATAATGGCCCCATTGCGGTTCGTGCGCGCGCCTAAAATTGAATTTGCGTAAACCGCGCAAGCAGATTCAGACCAGGCTAGGACCGTATCTCGTGCCGGGATATTGCCAACTTCAGGTTGGTATGGATTACAAGTGTAGGCATCTTGATCCCTCAGCCCCAATTGGATCATGAGCTCATCGTATCGAGCTTGATTACAATACATAGCCTCTATCGCAACTTCTTCCTCGGGCCGCACAAATAAGTTTTCAAAATCGAAAGGGGGCCTGGGGTCAAGAGTAAAAGGGAATTTGGTTTTCATGCCTGCGTCCGCCAACTCTTCCAGCAACTCGATTGGGGGAGCAATGCCCGGCGAAGACCATGGAATGACAAAGTGCCCCGGTCCTTCAATGTCTACTAGTTTCTCCGCTTTCAGCGCCTCACCGTAAAGCACCACGGTTTTCATAACCTTTTGCATGGTTGGTCCTTGTGAACCATGCAGAAGATCCAATTCATCTTGTGAGAGTATGATATTCAAGTTCTCGAGGTTGGTCATCATTTGAATAATAGCTTTCCATTTAACTGCTTTTACACACGAAAGGTCTCTAAAACAATTAGTTGGGCAAACCATTTCATTGGTTATATAAGATAAGATGCATTTGTTTATCGATTCCGTAACCTGGGATCGAGGGCGTCGCGCAGGCCATCGCCAAGCAAGTTAAAACCCAACACAGTGAACATAATTGCCAGTCCTGGAAAGAAAGTTACCCAGGGGGCCAACCTCAGGTAAGAGCGTCCGCTGGACAGGATTGAACCCCAACTGGGTGTTGGCGGTTGTGCGCCCATGCCCAGAAAGCTTAATGTTGCTTCGATCAGGATGGCATCGGCCAGCAAGAGAGTTGCCATGACGATGACAGGGGCTATGCAGTTTGGGAGGAGGTGGCGGAACATGATGCGCACATTATTGGCACCGAGAGCCCGCGCGGCAATTACGAAATCCTGCTCACGTAGCGAAAGTATCTGTCCGCGCACCACGCGTGCAAATCCTCCCCAGTAGCCCAACCCGACAGAAATCATCACGCTTACCAGGCTGGGTCCTAACACGGCTACAAGAAAGATAGCTAATAGGACTGTTGGGAAAGCCCAACTAATATCAACTGCACCCTGGATAATGGTGTCAATTCTGCCACCATACAAACCTGCGATGGCTCCCAGGCTGACACCGGCAAACGCAGATATTAAAGTTACAAGAAGAGATACTTCTAACGAGATGCGTGACCCATAGATAATCCGGCTCAACAAATCGCGACCTAACTCATCGGTACCCAATGGAAATACTCTACTGGGTGGGAACAAACCTTTGCGCAGATCTTGATCGTCAATTCCTTGAGGCGCGATAAAATTGGCTGTCAGAGCGACAAGCAGCAGAGCCATGATTAGAGCCAAGCCGATCATCGCGCTAGGGCTTTTACGCAGGCGAGACCATGTGCGCATTTGTATGCGACCAGGTTGTTTATTTTCTGTAACATCAATCGCAAGTTTCTCTAAACGGGTTTCTGATTGTTTACCCATATCATCTCATACCTTGGTTTAATAATTAAGTTTACTGGTGACGGATGCGAGGATCAACGATAACATAAGCTATATCGGCAAGTATATTACTGAGAATGATGGCCACGGCTAGAACAAACATGCAACCCTGAAGAACAGGAAAATCACGCGAGAAGATGGATTTCAACATCAGAAACCCAATGCCCGGCCGGGCAAAGACGGATTCGATCACCACAGAGCCTCCAAAGACATAACCCAGATCGAGTCCCATTAGTGAAATGATGGGTATCAGTGCATTTCGAAAAGCATGTTTGATCACCACTACCCTTTCTGTAAGTCCTTTTGCTCGCGCGGTGCGGATGTAATCCTGGTGAAAGACTTCCAATACACTGGAACGTGAGATGCGGGCGATCTGACCTACGCGAGGCATTGCCAGCGCCAGCGCAGGCAGAATTAAGTGTTTGATACCTCCATAGCCGGTGGGTGGAAGCCATTTTAGGGTTGCGCCGAAAATATACATCAAGACCAGTCCCAACCAAAAACCTGCCATGGAAACACCAATCAGTGCAAGGATCATTGAGAACCAATCCAAAAACTTGTTGCGGTTTACGGCAGCAATGACACCCATAGGAATACCGAGAAAGTATGCGAGAAAAAAAGACGCCGCTCCCAGCTCTAAAGTGATCGGTAACTTTTGCCAAATCAACTCTGAGACTTCACTCTTGCTGATGATCGATTGACCAAAGTCTCCTCGGAGGGCCTGGCTCAAATAAATACCAAACTGGACTGGTATAGGCTTATCTAATCCTAGCCGGGCGCGAGTTGCTTCCCGAACTTCCCTGGGTGCACCCGGCCCGAGCAGCATTGTTAATGGATCCCCGCCAGCGAGATGCAGGGCTGAGAATACAAGAAATGCTGCTAGTAGAAGAACGGGAATTGCAAACAACAAACGTTTGAGTAGATACCTTGCCATTCTGCCTCCATCGGCATTATTCAAGAAAACCACGCCCATTGTTGATATTGAGATATCTCTGCTGGGTGATGAAAACATCACCCAGCAGAGATTAGAGATTATGGTTGTCTGGGTTCGGATTACTTAATATCGGCGGTTGTCCAGACGTCTGTAGACATCCCGGCTCGGAGCGGAATCGTCGTGAGGGTAACATTCGACCGCGCGATCCAGACTGCTGGTCTCTGGTAAATGGGCGCCCACGGATACCATGTCTCGATGAGATACTTGTGCGCTTCAATGAACGCGGCCTCACGCTCATCCCAGGTCGCGACGGCATATTCAGCATCGTCATACATCTTATCAAGGATGGGGTCATTCACATTAACATAGTTGGGATAGGGCAGGTTGTAGGCGGCAGTGAACCAGGGAAGGATGTCCTCGCCGTCCCAGGTGTACCGGCGCAGCATAATCTGGGACTCGCCAGCTTCCAACTTTCCATCGTAGGTTGCTTTATCCATAAGCTGGATGTTGGCCTTGATACCTACATTCGAAAGCATCTTTTGGGTTGCCTCGGCCAGTTTCTTGGATTCGTCGTCGTTATAGGTCAAGTAACTGACCTCGAACTTGGTGCCTGCTTTCACACCCGCCACATTCTTTGCGGCAAGGATGCCATCGCTGCCCATTTCCCAACCGGCTGCCGTGAACAATTCTGCAGCTTTGGCCGGGTCATAACCGGGTGCGATCGCGGATACACCTTTGTCAGATGCCATCTCGCTTGCCAGGTAGGTGGTTTTGGCCTCACCATAGCCCATGTAGAGAGTATCCTTGATCAGGCTCCGATCAATGGAGTAGCCGATAGCCTGCCTCGTGCGGAGATCAGCGACCAGGGGCTCTTTGAGATTCATACCAACGAACCAGATCGTCGCTTCCGGGGACATGATGATCTGGTAGTCAGGGTTATCCTGGTAGGTAGGCAATTCGCGCCACGGGGCTTCCAGGATCAGATCGACTGTGCCAGCCTCAAGTTCGACCATTCGGGTGGCATCTTCAGGTATGATGCGATAGACGATCTTATCTATGTTGGCTGGTCCTGTGTGGCCGGTCCACGCGGGTGCCCAGTTGTAGTCCGGGTTTTTTACCAGGGTCAGGTGATCATTCTGCACCCATTCCTGGATCATGAACGGACCCGTACCGGTGGGATACTTGGTGCCATACTCATCACCATATTTCTCGTAGGCCGTCTTGCTCATGATCAGCCCCCAGGAGCCGGACAGGTACCAGAATAGCGCGGGATAAGGCTTTTCCAGGTGAAGGACAGCCGTGTAGTCATCAACGACTTCCACCTCTGTTATGGGTGAGTACATGTATGCGCAACAAGCGCCCTCGGCCAACATCTGTGCGACCCACCACTTGACCACCTCGGCATTAAAAGCGGAGCCGTCGGTGAATGTGATGCCTTGTTTCAGGTGCAAGGTCACGAGTTTACCATCTGCAGATACCTCCCATGATTCCGCCAGTCCGGGTTGGATATTGTAGTCTGTGTCCATGACCACCAGGCTGTCGTAGATCATATGGGTGGGTTCCATCGCATAGACCATCGTTGAGATGTCAAAGGTTTCGGTGTATTGCTGGGGGATGGCAATTGTCAATACCTTCTCCGGGGGGATGGCAGTGGGTTCTGGCGGTTTCGCGGGTGCTTCGGTTGCGACTGGCCCGGCTGGTGCTTCAGTGGCTGGGGCACAGCTTGTTAAAAGCAATGCCAAAACGATTGCCACAACTAACGGTTTCCAAATATTGTTTTTCATTTTGCTTCTCCTTGTTTCCTTAAGCTCTTCAAAAGTGGATACGACAGTGTACTAATCTTATTTTGTCTCTTTGTTTTAAGACACCTCCTTTAAGCTCCTATCTCCAAGTGGTAAGGGTAACAGCGGCAGATTGCTCATTTTGAAAGATAATCCTGAGCGGCCAAACCGCCATTTGGTTGGGATGATCATCCGGACCAGCCATGCGTTTTTCGAGAATGCCTATTTTCTCGAGGATCATCCATTCCTCGAGGCCGCTCAGGTTAGCTATCTCTTCAGCTTTAAGAATCTGCGCGGGCAAGTACATACCTGCACTGACGATTCCTATTGAGTCGCGATCTGGTCCAGACATCATTAACACAATCCTTAGGTTCCAATTACCATGCCGCCATCAATTCGGATCACTTCACCCGATATGTAGCTCGCTTCATCCGAAGCCAGGAATAGGTAGAGATTTGCGACCTCTTCTGGTGTGCCTATTCGTTTGAGAGGTGGCTTTTGTTTTAGAGCTTCCAGCGCGTCCTCAGGCATGGAGAGCAACATATCGGTCAATACCATGCCAGGAGCAACCGCGTTGACACGGATATTGTCTCCTCCCAATTCACGCGCCCATACCCTGGTCATCCCTACCACCCCGGCTTTGGTGGCAATATAGTTTGTTTGTCCATAATTACCGTCCAGTCCCACAACTGAGGACGCATTCAAAATTACCCCACTGGCTTGCTTGATCATATAGGGCGCAACCGCCTGAGTACAATTGAAAACTCCTTTCAGGTTAACCGCCACAACCGAATCAAAAGCATCCTCTGACATCTGTTTTACCAATTCTCCGTTTTTGACTTTTACAAGAACGCCATCCCGGAGAATACCGGCGTTGTTGACGAGGACATCAATTCGACCATATTTCTTCGCCACACCTTCCACCCAGTCCTGTACCATCTTTCGATCGGTCACATTGACTTTCTGGAAGTCGTGTTCAGAGCCGATTTCATGCAATAATGCCAATCCTTGTTCTTCATTGAGATCACAAAAGGCCACTTTTGCCCCCTCTTCTGCAAATCGTTTCACCGTGGCTTTTCCAATTCCGGCCGCCCCCCCTGTTACAAGAGCTACTTTTTGGTCGAGACGCATTGAAATTTCTCCTGAGTATTCATGATTTACTTGTTAGATCAGCGACCGTATTGTTCTGTAAGCATTTTTTATCAACTTTATTGGCTGCGGTCTTCGGGAGTTCATCAATAAACACAATCGATTTTGGCACTTTCTCCAGTCATAAAATATAGAATAGGCCTGTCATTCCTACCTCTTTCATACCTTTCAATTTCTTAGATCAAACCCAATAAAAATAAATTGATTTTGTCAATACAACGTATCTTGTTCCTCAAATTGCATTGGTAGTAATAACAAAATCAACATCTAAAGCCGTTTATTGATATGCTCCAAGTTCGCCGGCCAGTTCCATAAACCATTCAATTTTTTCAGGGGGGGCAACTGTTGGCACTTCGCAACCGGGGGCGAGAATATATCCGCTGTTTTTAGGTGCTTGTTCAAGGCAAGCACGGATTGCGTTCTTCATCATTTCTTTGCTGTCAGCCAAAAAGCACTCTGTCGGAACATTACCGATCAAGACCGCTTTCCTGCTGAATGTATCAGCCGCTTTTTTCAGAACTGTCCCTGAATCAACACTGATATTACTGGCGCCTGTATTTACCAAATCTTCCAGGATCGGGTTGGCATTGCCGCAAACATGAAGTCCTACGCCTATTTTCTTTTCATTGAAGTAGGTTATTAAATCTTTATGATAGGGGAAGACAAAATCGCGGTACATACTCGGCGATATCAGATCGCATGACGCCGGGGCTTCCGAGTAACCAATACCAATTCCTGCCTCTGCCAGGGCTTCGGTAAATTTTCTGGTCGCCTCGGTGCAGATTCGCATCAACTCATGAACGTAATTTGGATCCTTCTTTGAATCAATGATGAGATTGGTAGCTCCACGAAGACCCATTGCTATTGTCCAGGGACCAGCAATCACGGCGGATACTGGGGCTTCTGTGACAAACTTTTTCGTTTCGACACAGGCATCCAGATAACCAGGCAAACGCCCATCCTTGTGTGGATCCGGCACTTTAAGACTGCTTAATTTCCCCTTATCATCTAGATACTTTTTGGTGACCACGCTCAGACCATCCTCAGGATATCGAAGCTCATTTCCCATGGCTTCGATGTCCATACATAGATCCCACATCATGATCATGATGTCTGGTTTATAACGTTCATAAGCAGCAATTTGAGCCTTGGCGAATACTTGAGGATCCTGTAAGAACTCCCGGATCGTAGCTCCTACAAGCTTTGCATTGCATGATCCAGAGAATATATAAGCTGGTACCCTGTCTAACTCAGGGCTTTGGTCGCTGAAAGTCTTCTTGAATGCTGCGGAAACCCTTTTTTTACCAATAAATCCTTCTGTCACAGTTTTCCTCCTTCTTCCCAAATCTTCATCTGTTCTTGATAGGTTTTTGGGTAGGTAGCTTCAAAATCGAAGAAACTGGTGATTGGGTAACGGACACCAGCATTGTGCGTCTTTACCAACCCATCGATAAGTGTGTCAACTTTGGCGGGCGGTATAAAGAAAGCCATCTCATAATCTTGAGTCATCCCGAATATTCTGTCGCCGTTACCTGGTACGATATAACGGCATTCCGCTTCCTGTATCGCGGTGATGATGGCTGAACATCCCAATCGCCCCATCGCCGATGATTTAATTGCTCCACCTTCGTTGTATAAAGCACCTTGAATTAGCCTCATGATCTGAGCTGGGTTGCCGTAAACCATATATAGGTCAGGTTCAAAAGCCGTCCGGTTTAATGGCGCTACTAAAATATGGCTATAGGTTCCAAAATCAAACCGGTTAACCAAATCCTCTTCCTTTTTTCCGATTTCCTTTGAAGCCGTGAACATGCCCGCCGCCATGTTTCCCTGGTTGAAGTATTCAATATCTTCAAAGAAACCGAAAGGTGCTGCCCCTAAAGCGCAAGCCATATCTTCTTTGCCCAAAGCAACAACCCATCCATATTTCCGCGCCATGCCAATTCCCTGGCAAATGGCTACCTTTTTGCCCATTTGCTGATGTGGTCTGCGAGTTTTTTCAGGAATCTCGGCTTCTGACTTCAGCATTTTGATTGCCACAGGAAAAGTCAAGGGGCGAAAATAGGTTGATAGTGCTTGATCCAGTTCGCTTACTGTTGCCATCTTAGTCTCCTTATATTGGTAGTTTTGATTTTTTTATGTGATCAATTAAAGATTGAATTGATCTATTTAGGGTAGTGGGAGATTTTTCAATTCCGAACAATACTGATGCGCCCAACATACCGGCAAATATTATTTCAGATAGCATGCTAGTATCTACATCATCTTTCAATTCACCCAACTTTTTTCCTTCCTCCAGCAATTTATTCAGCATATTTTTTATCCCTACAAAACCCTTATTTACTTCTTGCATTAGTTGAGGGTGCTGGTCATCCAGCTCAACTGATAATGTGACGAAAATGCAACCACCAGGAAAATTTTCACCATCCATTAGATATCGACCGCGATAATTTTCAAGAAGTTTTATTACCTTTTCTACCGGGCTTTTCACTTCATCCAGGCCATGCAACACGCGCGCTCGCCACATCTTTTGGGCCTCTGTCAGCACTTCGTAAAAAAGTTCCTCTTTACTGGCAAAATGATTATAGAAGCCCCCCTTTGATGAGCCAACAGTCTCGATAATTTCGTTTATCCCCGTATTAATATATCCTTTTAATGAAAACAATTTCATTGTTTCTTGGATTATTTCTTCTCTAAGCGACATAAATCTCCTTTGTATTTATAGAGACCGACCGGTCTGTCTCTCGGAGTATTATTGCATATTTTCAAATTCAGCACATGTGACAAATGTCATATTCTATATATGACAATATTATTGCAACACAAAGTTGCCGATTTTATCCCAACTGAGCAGGCAAAATGCCGCCAAATGTAGCATTTAGGGGCAGTTTTACCAGTATTTTCATCGCCAATTTGTTTGACATTGCGCTGAAATACTAGCGCTATGGTAAATTTTAATAATCGTATGGTCTTGGAGTTGGCGGATTGTCATTCGAGCTTCGATGTCTTCAGATTACCTGCCTGTCATGGCTCCTCCCGATCCAAACAGTGCTCAAAACTAACCGGCAGATCGATCAGATGAAAGAATCTGTCCCGGTAAAGCACCTGTATGCTCGCCTTGGTGAATAACGATTTCACCATTGACAATTACATACTCGATACCCTCAGGATATTGGTGAGGATCGGTAAAGGTGGCTTTGTCGGAAACAACCAGGGCATCGAAAAGAACAATATCGGCCCAGGCACCTTCGCGAATCACTCCCCGATCAGTCAGACTGAAACGCTCGGCGCTGAGGGAGGTCATTTTCTTGATCGCTTCCTCAAGCGAAATTACCTTTTCTTCCCGGACATAACGTCCCAACACACGGGGAAATGTTCCATAACATCTCGGATGGGGTGAGCTTTGCCCCAGGATTCCATAAGGGGAAGCGCCCATGCTGTCGCTGCCAATCGCTACGAATGGGAGTTTTATCAATTTTTTTACAATGTCTTCATGCTGGTCAAAATACACTACGACAATCTGAGCATCATCAAGTGCTATTAGATTCATTGCCGCATCGAAAGAGTCAAGGTTATCCCGGGAAGAAATTTCCTCAATGGTCATCCCAATCACTTCCGGGCGCGATAAGCAATTTGTGACCAGAAGATCATTCCAATCACGCACACCACTGCGACTATCCCAATCAATACGATTTTGATGCCAATCTTTTCTGAGCAGGTCACGTATGGCCTGGTCTTTCATCCGTTGAGCGATGAGCTTTCCACCTCCTTCTTGAGCCCAATATGGCAGGATTGATGAGAGAACAGTCGAGCTGGCAATATAAGGGTACTGGTCACAACCCAGCCGTGCATCCTGGGCTTTGTCACTCTCAAGCAGGGTGACAAGATCGTCTATCATCTCCCAGTTTCTATGCCCACAAATTTTTACATGGGAATATTGCACCTGTATCTCGGCTTGTTTTCCTATTTCGATAGTCTCCTCAACCGCCTTCAAAACCCCATCGCTTTCACTTCGAATATGGCTTGCATATATTCCACCATGTTTAGCTACAATTCTTGCCAACCCAATGATCTCTTTCGTATCTGCAAAAAAACCCGGTGGATAGAATAAACCTGTGGAGATCCCTCGTGCCCCTTGTTCCATCGCTTCTTCCACAAGACTTTCCATTTTTACTTGCTGCTCTGGGGTCGGCCTTACATCGTCATAACCCAATACTGAACTTCGCACATTACTATGACCAACCAGCGGCACCATGTTTATTGCCATGCCGGTCTTTTGCAAATGTTCCAGATACTCTGCCATGCTTTTCCACTTAACATCTATGCCAATCCCCATAGATAATGCCTGAAGATCTCCTACACTTGCTCCAATCATGGGTGCTGCGGATAAACCACAATTTCCAATAATCTGTGTGGTGACTCCCTGATGAATAGAACTTTCTGCCCGCCGGTTACCAAAGACTGTAAGATCGGAATGCGTGTGCGGATCAATAAATCCTGGAGCTAAATGTAATCCCTCGGCCATAATCGTCTGATTGGCTTCCTGTGAAATACTTTCAGCAATTATCACAATGCGTTGGTCTACAATTCCAACATCGGCCTTAAAACCAGGTTTACCCGTCCCATCAATAATTTCAGCGTTCTTGATCAAGATATTTAGCATAACTTCGTTCTCCCATGGGTGGATTTTCTTGCTTAGTATTTCTTCCATTCTACTCTTGATTTCAGTTAGCCCAATTCGTATTTGAGTAGGGTGCTGACTCATTTTATGCAAAATTGATTTGCTTAGAACAATTCGAAATGCAAAAATTGGTGTTGTAATGTAGATTCAAGTTGCAAATGCAACTTTGAAGGCAGTCAAAAAAGGTATGCTGAGGTACGCGTAGCATAGCACTCTTTAGCCGGCCAAGTCAAAGGAGCACTATGAGAACCTACGCACAGCGTCCTGTGGACAAATAGCTTACCTCGGAACAAAGATACCAGATTTCTGCGTTGATGAAAATGGGACATAGTCGGACGGAAATAGCCAAAGAACTTGGAGTCTATAAATCCACAATCAGCCGAGAACCGTCCAGAAATACAGGTAAACGAGGCGATCCAGAATGGCATCTGCTAAAGTAGGATCTGAGATTCGGTGATGTCCATCAGCAATAGGGTGTGATGGCTACTTGGCACATCCGAAAGTTATTCTTGAATTTAAAAAGACAACTTGGTGACAATATCACCAAGCTGTTTATACAATCCGATCCCGACGGGGATAGAGCCACGATCCCGGGCTTTTCGGAAGACAAGCGGAACGGTGCATGCCGGTCTATAGGGAGGTGTCCCCACGGAGATTCAAACTCCGGTTATTGCCTGAAAGAAATTTGTACAGCAATTTTCGAGGGAGTTGCTTTAGTGTGGCGCGCTCCCTTTTATGATGATTGGGGAAATTATGGTCAGGCTGAAGAAAAGCTTGGTCGAATGGTGCAATTTCAATCAGGGCAAATTAGATGATGTTCGATATTCAAATTTTCGCAATACCGCAAAACTCACTTTTAGCCCTTTGGGAAACGGCATAATTTATCCACTACATCTGACCGAAGTGTAAGCA
>Ga0315273_10012026_pt1 | contig 11076 bp, 8 predicted proteins | sample YL17G02_0_MG_FD_205753 | JGI IMG/M metagenome (GOLD analysis project Ga0315273, IMG submission 205753) | Sediment microbial communities from Yellowstone Lake, YNP, Wyoming, USA - YL17G02_0 | ecosystem: Environmental > Aquatic > Freshwater > Lake > Sediment | place: USA: Wyoming | collected...
GACGGAGAGTCGAACGGCGATTTCCTTGCGCCGGCCCAGGCCGCGCGCGAGGAGGAGATTGGCGACGTTGGCGCAAGCGATCAGGAGTACGACTCCCACGACCAGCGTAAGCACCATCAGAACCGGCCGGAAAATCGAGGTCGCCCCGAAGGGCGCCTTCCAGATAGGGATCAATGAGCGCGACCGGCCCGCATTGGTTTGCGGATACAGTCTCGCCAGCTCGTTGCCGATGGCATTGAGCGCTTCCTCCGGCACGAACCCGCGGCCGTGAACCGGTCTCACTCCGAGCACGTCGAAATAATTGGCGGAAACGGTTTCGGTCCACATCCGGTCGGTCCGATCGCCGGAGTTGAGCCCCGCAGTCTGCATGTTGTAGGCTGTCAAATCCGCTTTTGAAGCGATGTTTCGCCGGAAGTCGACGAAATCGGGGTAGGATGTGCTGGTGAAGTTGCCCGATCGACTCCCAGGGCCGATATCCACGCCGCCACAAAAGAATATATTTGATCCGTGTAATCCGTGTAATGTGTGGCTGCTTTTCGGATCCGAATGCTTCCACTGTCTGAATCGCAGGTTGACGCTGCCAGTCCCATACAGTAACCTCCGCGCCTTATGATGCTCTTGTGCTTTGGCTTCCACGCAATGTCATCCCTCAGGCGCCCGGTCGGCTCCTTTGCCGTCGTAATGGGAGCCTTGGCCTGCCTGATGGCCTCGACCTTCGCAGCCCCACAGACCCAGGCATCGCCACAGACCGGGCCAGCGTCAGTGGCGAATCCCTCTGGGCGCAAATACCCCGCCCGGACATATACCACGGTCCGCCTCGCGGGGAAGGCTCCCGTGATCGACGGACGGCTCGACGATCCGGCCTGGAAAGAGGGCGAGTGGGCCGGCGACTACACGCAACAGATGCCAATCGAGGGCGCCAAGCCGAGCCAGCCCACCGAGCTCAAGATCCTGTTCGATAACCGCTATGTCTACATCGCGATCCGCGCCTATGACGATCCGGCGCTGGTCCACCGCTACCCGGGGCGGCGCGACGACTTCACGGGAGACATCGTCGGCGTGTGCTTCGACAGTTACAACAGCAAGCGCACCGGCTTCGAATTCGACCTCACCGCAGGCGGCAGCAAGCTCGACCTGATCCTGGGCAACGGCGAGTTGGAGTGGGACACGAGCTGGAATGCCGTCTGGGACGGGAAGGTGGCTCACGACGCGCAGGGATGGACGGCCGAGTTTCGCATCCCGTTCAGTCAATTACGCTACGGCCCGCAGGATGAGCAGATCTGGGGCATGCATGCGTGGCGCTGGATCAACCGCGCCCAGGAGGAATCCCAGTGGCAACTGATTCCGCGGCAAAACACCGGGCGCATGCACCAGCTTGGCGAGCTGCACGGGATTCGTGTTTCGCCGCAGACGCGCCACATTGAGCTTCTGCCTTACGTACTCGCGAGTGCCGCGCCGAAGAGCGCGGGGAACGGCGGCAGGGAAGGCTCCGGGTCGGCCGGGCTCGACGCCAAGATCGGCCTCAGCTCCAACTTCACGCTCGATGCCACGGTCAACCCCGACTTCGGCCAGGTGGAAGCCGACCCGTCGGTCATCAACCTCACGGCATATGAAACTTTCTATGATGAGAAGCGCCCCTTCTTCCTCGAGGGACGTAAGATCCTGAGCTTCGAGATCGAGGGGTCGGACCAGCTTTTCTACTCTCGCCGGATCGGCCAGGCCCCCTCGTACGCCCCGCCGCTCGACCCCGGCGAGTCGATACACAGCCCGGAGAGCACAACCATTCTGGGAGCCGCCAAGGTCACGGGCCGTACCGAAGGCGGGCTCTCGGTGGGTGTGATGCAGAGTCTCACAGGCAGCGAGACCGCACGGATTTCCTCGGCGTCCGGCTTGCGGGATCAAACCGTGGAGCCCTTCGGCAGTTATACCGTCGGCCGAATTCACAAGGACTGGGACAAGGGCAACACCAGCCTCGGCGGGATGCTGACGGAGAGCCACCGGGCGATTTCCGACCCGGAGCTCGCCTTACTTCCCACAAACGCCCTCACGGGCGGCGTGGATTTCACGCGATACTTCGCAAACCGCTCCTGGCTGCTTGAGGCGAGCGGCGTCTTCAGCCAGGTGACTGGGGATAGGCAGGCGATCCGTGCCCTGCAGACAAATGCCGTCCACTACTACCAGCGCCCCGACGCAAGCCACCTCGGTGTGGACGACGGCGCGACCTCGCTCTCGGGCCACGGAGGCTCCGTGCGCTTCGGCCGCTCCGAGTCGAGCCGGCTGCGCCTGACCGATCATTTCCACTGGTACTCGCCCGGCCTCGACCTGAACGATGTGGGATACCTCCGCCAGGCCGACATCATTTCCAACCAGGTGTTCCTGGGCTGGTCCGAGACGGAACCGAAGGGCATATTCCGGGCCTATTCGGTCCAGTTCGCCCATGAAGACGAATGGGACTTCGGCGGGCTGAAGACCAGATCGGTGAACAGCCTCGAAGTCTCCTCTCAGTTCAAGAACAAGTGGACGACGCAATCGAGCCTCGGGTTCCAGCAGTCCGTCGACACCCGCGCCCTCCGCGGGGGGCCGGCGCTGCGCATGCACGATTCCTGGAACGTACTTCTCAACCTGGGAACCGACTCTTCGCGCCGGGCGGCATTTTCCATCGACTTCGGCCACACGCGGGCCATCGACGACAACTCGCGGCAAACCCGCATCGAGGGCCTGGCCCGCTTCCGGCTATCCAACCGATTTTCCCTTTTGGCTGATTTATCGCACCAGAGGCTGGCCAACAACCTGCAGTATGTGACGACGGTCGACACGGGCACAGGCCCCCGCTGGTTGCTCGGCCGCATCGAGCAGGACACCTGGGGCTTTACGTTGCGGGCCAACCTCTCGATCACGCCGGACCTGACGATTCAGTACTACGGCAGCCCGTTTATCAGCGCCGGGCGATACACGGCGTTCAAACGTGCCACGGATACCCTGGCGGAACGCTACCAGGACCGGTTCCATGCCTTCACCCCCGCCGAGATTTCGTTTCAGGCGGACTCCAACCGTTACTTAGTCACGGAGAGTGCGAACGAGACGCCTTACTCTTTCGCCAATCCGGATTTCAGCTTCCGTCAGTTTCGCTCGAATCTTGTGTTGCGCTGGGAGTACCGGCCCGGCTCGGCGTTGTACGTCGTATGGTCGCAGGGCCGCACCGGCCTTTTGCCCTACTGGGACTCGGCGTTCTCGTCGAGCTGGAGTTCGCTGTGGCAAGAGCGCGCGGACAATGTTTTCCTGGTGAAGCTCAGCTACTGGCTCTCGCCGTAACGCGCCCCGGCTCCCTTTTTTGATTCAGCAGTCGCTTCTGATCTCGTGAGGTCACAATACTCGGATGTCGGGCAACAGCGCCTCTCTTCAACGGTTGGAGTTGGTAAAGATGCTCTATTTCGGCCGCCAGTCCGAATGAGAATAGACCGGTCTGGTTCCGTGCGACCCGCGAGATATTTCCGGCGCGCTTCCCGCTCAATCGCTCGCCGGTTCTCTCTGAATACCGCTAGTGTAGTGCGTCGCAAATCTTGACTCATTTCCCGCCGCTTGCTCACGCGCGCGGCTCTGTTAAATCAATAGGTTACAGAGCCGCGACCGTGAGGGAGCGGATGGGGATTTGTGAGGCACTACACTAGCCGTTCCCTATTATGCCCATGGAAGTGATCATCCAGAGCATCTCTGCTGATCGCGCATCGCACACGAGTTTTTCCGTCTTCTGCCCAGAAGACCACCACATCGCGGCCGAAACTATATGTCTCCTGCGGAAACCTCAGATCACGTTGCTCAGACTAACCTGCCCTCTCGGGAAACAGCCCCGGCATCCATCGCGCGGCAAGCGCGGCAGGGAAGACGAGGCGCAGCGGCGCGCGCGCGCTGTCGGCCGTCAGCACACCGCGCTTCATCAGCGCCGAGACCATACGTCGCGCATGGCGCTCGCCCGCGCCCACAGCGCCGGCGGCATCGGCACGAGGCAGTTCTCCCCGGTAGAGCACGGCTGCGAGGATATTGCCAGACTTCGGCGGCAACAGATTGAGCCTGATTTCTTCTTCCGCCCACAGAAGGATGCGCGCGCGCAGGCGATTCGGCTGCATCAGTTCTTCCATAAATGTGACCTGGTCGATGCAGGTCCTGAGAAAGAAATCTGTGAATGCCGCGAGCGCCTCCTCGCTCAGGTTACCCCGCCCATCAAGATCGTTGCGGCGAGTTCGGTCACAGGCGGCGAGATGCCCCTTGTATTCGTCGACATTGCGCGCAAGGCCGCGCGCCACCGACCAGACGGCGCCGGTATCGAGCGTATTGAGCAGCATCGCATGCGACATCAGCCGGGCGACCCGGCCATTGCCGTCGACAAACGGGTGAATCCAGACCAGGCGGTGATGCGCCGCCGCCGCACCCAGGATTGATTCTGTCTTGCTAGCGCCCCCATACACTTCCTCGAAACGCCTCAGAAAACGCGGCACCGCGCCGGAGCTGACGGCGATTTGAGCGCCGACCTGGACGTGCTTCTTCCGCAGTTCGCCGGGGATGACCCGTACCCGCTCCTTCGTCGCCGGGTCCTCTGCCCACAGCAGGTCATCGGGCAGTTCCTCGCAGAACCGGCGGTGGACTTCACAAATGCCCGCGCTTGTGACCGCGCGCCCCGTCAGCCCGCCACCGTCGATCCATTTCTGCACGGTGATATGCGCCCTCGCTTCGAGCTGCAGAGCGCGCTTGCGGGCATCCTTGCTATAGTCGTTCTTCAAGGCGCGCTCTATATCGACCGGGTGAGTGTCGTGCCCCTCGATCAGGTTGCTGTAGTAGCAGTTCATCGCCCGCACCAGATCGGCTAGAGAAGCCAACAGGCTCTCGGGCAGGCTCCGGCGAAATCCGCTGGACTTCTGCGCCAGCTCCAGCGCAAGGTCTGTCAGCCCGCCGCGATGACGGGAGCCTTCGGCGAGGAGCAAGGGCTCCATCAGCGAAACCAGCACGTCCCCGTCTTCCGCCGCTCTAATGTCCTCTTTTATGTCCGATTTCTTCTTCATAGCAACGCTATATATATCATAGTTATATGAGAGTTTAAATTGATTTAATGTCCGCTTAAATGTCCGTTTTAATGTCCGCCATAATCGGGGGCTGGGCTCAGGGGCAAAATCAGGCTGGTCTGACTTGCGGCCCCAGTCGCGAAGGCGCCCCCCACCGCATATGATGGGAAAACGTCTGGCATGGGTTCACCGGACGCGTACTCCAAAACCACAAAGACATAATTGCAGAAGGTATTTTTTCTTCGAGATCTTTGGAGTCTTTGCGGTTAAGCTTTCTTTGACAAATCTGCGGGTAGAGACTGACCCAAACAAGAAAGAGCAGGACGTCGCCGGAAGGAGAAATGCGATGAAAAAGGAGAAGATGCTGGACACTGTAACGGAGATGAAAGAATACTTTGAACGCTCCACTCGCGTGCTTGAAGAAGCCAATTCCACGTTTGCGCCCAGGGAAGGGATGTTTACCGCGGCGCAGGTGGTGGGCCACGTCGCCCAGACTATTGAGTGGTTCATCCATGGAGCGTTCGCTCCCGGCGGATTCGACATGGATTTTGAAGGTATGGATAAGAAGATCCGCGCCGTAACTTCACTCAAAGCCGCGCGGGAATGGATGGAACGCGCATGCGCCGCGGCAAAGAAGGCGGTCGAGGCCACAGGCGAAGCGGAGTGGGCAGGACTCCTGCCTGAGGGGCCCATCATGGGTGGCTTGCCAAGGGCCGCAATCTTCCCGGCGCTTGCCGATCACACAGCACACCATCGCGGTGCCCTGACCGTGTACTCCCGCCTCCTGAATAAAGTGCCTTTGATGCCCTATCAGGAAATGTAATCGCATCGCATCAGCTTTTAATAGTGTTCCGCAATCCTGGAGAACCTCTTTCCTTTTTCCTGGAGGACTGGGTTCGTCCGAGTTTTGCGCCAGAGGAATGTGTACCCGCGATGCATCGACTTTCTCTCTTTGTCCTTTCCCGGACAGATTGGTGATGTCATTCGGCTACCGGCGCCGAGAGCGGCCGGGCCCGGATTACATTTCACAATGATGGTTTGTGATTCCCCAATTCCCGTGGTCTGAGGCAGCGCGAGATTTATGGGAGTGTCGAGAACTGTCATGTGCTCCGGCAGCCGCCTTAAATTGCCGAGAATTTTCTATGGGCATCTGACCTGGATCGGTGTGCTTAGGACGTGCAGAGTCCACTCCCGGAACTTCGCGTCAGGTAACCGCGCTATTGCTTTCTTGTGTAGACGATTTCCATCATCCGGTATTCTTTTCCATCCGGGGCGGGTCCGAACATTTCCAACTTCACTTCGTCATTGCTCACGATCGTCAGATTCTCGCGAACGGTCATGACCTTGCCGGTCGTGAAATCATCCATTCTTGCGGTGGAGCGCAAGACTTTGCCCGATGTATTGAAAGAGCCGCTGCTGTTCATGATCGCGGTGCCGGCGGTATCCATCCAAACACCCACATACTTTTTTTATAGTTGTCGTAACCCGTGTACCCCAGGCCCGAGAAGGGCATATTCATGAACTTTCCCTCGAATCGTTGCTCGAGAAAGCGCCCCCCCAGTACCCATTTATGCTCGGAAACTCCTTCAGAGACCGTTGGCTCCTTTGATGGATCCATCCACATCGTGTTCTTTGCGTTCCAATTGCCCACCAGGACTTCAAGCTTTCTGTGGCCCTCACCCGGCGTAGCCAGTTTCATCATCATTTCCATCGCCGCCTTCTCATCCATGGCAGGCTGTGCTGGCGATTTCTTCGCATCCTGCATGCCAAAGAGAGGCATCAACGCGACTGCCATCACAGCGACCGCAGCAACAAATCTCGAATGTCTCATATCCTTCCCCCTTATGGTGATTTCCGGTTTGAGCTGGCATAGGCATCCCGTCTCTCGCCCCGAGTGCCGGACAGGATCACCTCTTGCTTTCTTCAATTATCCCTGGAGGGATTTGCCGCGGCAAGCCCGATTTGGATTTCCCCAAATCCGGGGACACAATATCTATTTCCAGCAACTCCATCTGATATGGCAATGCAAACTGGAAATAAGTATTGTGTCCCCGGATTTCCTGGGCTCATATTCAGCTGTTTGCAGGAGGTAACGCATGAAGTATCGATTGTTGGGCCGAACAGGTTGGAAGGTTTCCGAGGTGAGTTTCGGTGCCTGGGCGATTGGTGGATCCTGGGGCCCGGTAAAGGATGAGGACTCGCTCGCCGCGCTTCATGCCGCGCTGGACGAGGGAATCAACTTCATCGACACCGCGGATGTCTATGGTGATGGGCGCAGTGAGCGTTTGATCGCCAGGGTATTGAAAGAGCGCTCGGAGCAGGTCTATGTCGCCACAAAAGCCGGCCGAAGACTCGATCCGCACACGGCGGCGGGCTATAACCGCAAAAACCTTACTGCGTTTATTGAACGAAGCCTTCGAAATCTGCAGGTGGAAGCGCTCGACCTCGTCCAGCTTCATTGCCCGCCGACGGAGGTTTACTACAATCCGGAGGTCTTCGGCATTCTTGATGACCTGGTCCGCGCGGGTAAACTCCAGTATTACGGTGTCAGCGTGCAAAAGGTCGAGGAAGGCATCAAGGCTTTGGAATTCGCGAACGTTCAAAGCGTCCAGATCATCTTCAACATCTTTCGGCAGAGACCCTCAGATCTGTTTTTTTTCCTGGCCAGGCAGCGCCAGGTGGGCATTCTGGCGCGCGTTCCCCTGGCCAGCGGCCTGCTCAGCGGCAAGATGACGGTCCAAAGTGCATTTCCGGCCGACGACCATCGCAACTTCAACGCGCACGGTGAGTCATTTGATGTCGGCGAGACCTTTTCGGGCGTCGATTTCCGTACAGGTCTGCAGGCAGTCGAACGGCTGCGTCCTCTTGTGCCGAAAAACGCAAGCCTGGCCCAGTTTGCTCTGCGCTGGATCCTCATGTTCGACGCGGTCACCTGCGCCATTCCGGGCGCAAAGAATCCGTCTCAGGCACAGGAGAATGCCTGCGCATCATCCCTGGACGAGTTCAGCGAAGAGGCGATGGCGCAGATCCGCGCGGTCTACGATGAACTGATCCGGGAGCAGGTGCATCAGCGCTGGTAAGCATCGAATACGACCATTAGCCTATGGCACCTGAGAGGCCCCGCATAAAAAGTGGAGAATGTCTTAGATGCTAAAAACGGCACTAAAAATTGGATGTAAGGCCTATTTTGCCTCCAAGAAAGGGACCGATCTCCAATGAGATCAGAATTTATTCAGGTCCGACCCCGCTCATACGAGCCCAGGGCGCAAGCCCTGGGTCTGGGGTTGGAAGGCAGAAGAGCCCTGAAGGGGCGACACAAATGAGCCAGCCACCAGTCCCCTTTAGGGGACACAGCTGAACCCCTCGCCTTCCAGGCGAGGGGTGTTCAGTCCGCAAGATGCCTGGCGATCCATTGCAGGTTGCGCGCGGCCGAATCGAAGGGATTGCGATCCTCCGGCTCATCCTCCCACGAGTACCAGCCGGCGTACTTCGCAGCCCGCAGGGTTTTGAGGCACTCGGCCACGTTTACCACGCCGTCGCCCAGCAGGCAGGTTTCATGCTTCCCGGCGGCTTTGACATCTTTGATGTGGGTGTGGCGGAGCAACGCGCCGCAGGCTTTGATCACATCGGGCGCCGATACGCCCTGCGTCCCCAGCCAACCGGTATCGATGCAGACTCCCAGCCATTGGTTGCCGCTTCCGATCTTTTTGAGGATTTCTTCGGGGCTCTTTTCGGGATGGTTCTCGATGTTGAACCCGATGGAGAACTCCCGGCATAGAGCTGTCGCCTCCTCGGGCTTCAGGTTTCCCATGCCGCCGTCAATGTGAGGTATCTCCAGCCACCTGCAGATCTGCAGGGTCTCGCGGCTCAGACGCCCGGCGTAGGCCACAGGCTTCAGCCCGGCCTGGTTGAGGATCTTTTTCCATTCCATGGCCCTGGCCTGGTCGAGTGCCTCCGGAGAGGCATGGGCTTCCCAAACCTCCACCGCCTTGAACCCGGCTTTGGCGATTTCATCGCAGATGGCGCGCCAGGCCGCGGCATCGGTGGCGGCAATTGTCTTCTTGTGCTGAACCATCCAGTTCGCCAGCTGATACTGATAGCCGGTCACGCGCGCAACCAGATTCGCCGAGTTGAATGCGATCGGGGCGGCGCCGGCTGCGCTCCTGGCCTGCGCGGTTCGGGGGTTTTCCCGGACGGCCGCCAGCCCGATTGCTGCCAGCCCGGTCTGTTTGATGAAGTCCCGGCGGCCAAGCCTGTTGGAGTTTCTCCATCCCAGTCGTTCGGTATGCATCGCTGCCCCTTTCTTCCAATCATGACGCCGCTGGAAAATAGCATTGAAGCACAGAACCACGCCTATTCATACCGCATCCGCAACGGATCTATGCGGGGGGGCGACGGGCGACCGCTGTCTCTGCCGCGACCCGGATCTAAGGTGATGGACCTACTGAGATCTGCGGCCGGTGCGTCCCATCAATTCGATTTGGTCGATCACCACCGTTTCGTTGCGCAGGAATGTCACCGTGGGAATGTTGTCCTCCGCGGCGAAAAACCGGGACTCCGACTCGGGAAACAGCTTTACCCTTGGCCTCCACTCCAGATCGAGCCAGAGAGAATCTCCTTCGAGCTTGAACCGGAATTTATCGCCCCCGAGATCGTATGATCCTTCGTACAGCTTTAGTGTGTTGGTCGGAACGGCTACAACCTTCTTTCGCTCCTGCCGGTAATCCAGCCAGCCATATTCGGTGGCTATGGATCGCAGGAATTCCAGGAATAGTTGATCGCCGGCGTCGCCGTTAGTCATAATGACGGCACCGTCACCCGATTCCTCGTACATCACCAGAAAGCAGCGATATCCCTCGTTGCCGCCCCCGTGACTGAAGCGCAGGCTTTTGCCTTGTCCCTGAATTCGGACTCCCAGCCCGTAATCCTGCTTCTGGAGTGTGAGCATTGTCCTTGCCATCTCCTGCGTAAGCACTTTGCTCGAGCACCCGCGCGCCTCTTCACGCAGTTCGATAGCAAAGAGGGCCAGATCTGTAGGGGTGGTCCACAGGCCTGCGGCAGCCATTTCGGGATATGTGTGCCACAGTCCTTTCACCACGCGCCCGTCCGATCGATGCCCACACCCCGCCCGTGCGCGCGAGGCCGCCGGCAACGGCTGTTCATAGGTGCTCCGGTTCATACCGATTGCCTCGAGCACAAGATTGCGCATCAGGGCGGGGAACTCCATCCCGGTGGCGTCCATCATCAACTGCTGCATCACCGTGAAACCGCCGCCGGAATAGCGCCATATGCTTCCGGGCGTGACGTCAACCCGAACGGCGGCTGAATTCGCCGGCCTGGTCCCATTCAATATCTGGATGAGACTGGGAAGCGTCTCTCCGTCCGCATAGCCGCGGAATCCATGGACCGTCAATCCCGCAGAGTGGCTCAGGAGGCGGCGCGAGGTCACTTTCTCAATCTTGGTGAAATCGTCTGCCGGAACCCGCCAGGATTTGAGTTTCTCATTTACATCCTCGTCGAGTTTCATGATCCCCTGCGCCACCAGCCGCAAGGCGCCCATCGACGCGACGGGCTTGCTGATGGATGCTGCCTGAAAAAGCGTCGTTGCACTTACCTGCTCAGGCCTTCCGGCTTCTAAAACGCCGTACCCTTTCGCCCAGACAATTGTTCCGCCGCGAACTACCGCCGCACTCAGACCCGGTACGTGATGAAAAGCCATGCGCTCCGCCACGTTCCAGCGCACCGCAGACTCACCTTCAATCAATACCGGCGGAGTCAGACCCTGCTCGATCCGCCCGACGATTTCCTCCTGAGTCTGGGCAGACAAGGGAAGGGAAACGAGCACCCAAAGACCGAGAAGCCACGGGATTAGTCTCATGAATCGCACCTTAGGGCTCGCGCAAAAATAACTTCACATTTTGCTGTCGGCTCCCAGGCCCTTGGCATCTTGCCACGAGACCAGATTAACGTCAGGTTTACCAAATATGCAGCAGCACCAAAAAAGGCGGGCGGGCCTGGAAGC
>Ga0315273_10012027_pt1 | contig 11076 bp, 7 predicted proteins | sample YL17G02_0_MG_FD_205753 | JGI IMG/M metagenome (GOLD analysis project Ga0315273, IMG submission 205753) | Sediment microbial communities from Yellowstone Lake, YNP, Wyoming, USA - YL17G02_0 | ecosystem: Environmental > Aquatic > Freshwater > Lake > Sediment | place: USA: Wyoming | collected...
GCCAGCGCTTCCAGGGACGCCAGATGCCCGAGGAATACTCCAAGCGGCTGGAATGGGAACTGAAGGTCTTGGAGGACAAGGGCTACAGCGGCTACCTGCTCATCGTCAACGACTTTGTGCAGTACGCCCATCGCAACAACATTCCCGCCACCCCGCGCGGAAGCGGTGTGTCCACGCTGCTGGGATACGCCCTGGGCATGACCGACGTCGATGCGATCCACTACGGCCTGCTGTTCGAACGGTTCACCGACCCCGCCCGCCGCGAAGCCCCCGACATGGACATTGACATCTGCCAGGAAGGCCGTGCCAAGGTTATCCAGTACGTTCGCGAAAAGTACGGGCAGGTGGCACAGGTTATCAGCTTCGGGACACTCAAGGCCCGCGCGGCCGTGCGGGACGTGGGACGGGTGATGGACATCCCCCTGGGAGAAGTGGACGCCATCGCCAAGAAGATTCCCGAGGGCCTGCACGTCACGCTTCAAAGCGCCATGGACAGCGAACCGGACCTTCACGGGCAATACGAAAGCGACCCGCGAGTCCGTGAACTGATCGACTACGGCATGAAGCTGGAGGGCTTGGCCCGCCATCCCACCGTCCACGCCGCCGGTGTCATTATCGCCCAGGAGGCCCTCGAGGACCTCGTCCCGCTCTATAGGCCCGCCGACAGCGACGGCCTGTTCACCCAGTGGGACATGGTCGTCTGCGAAAAGGTGGGGCTGATGAAGATGGACTTCCTGGGTCTGCGCACGCTGACGACGATCCAGCGGGCGCGTGAACTGGTGGCCCGGCAGACCGGTAGGGACATCGATCCGCAGCGCATTCCCTTGGACGACCCGAAGGTCTTTGAACTCTTCCAAAAGGGGCTGACCGACGGCGTGTTTCAGTTTGAATCCGAGGGCATGAAGAACGTCCTTATGCAAATGCAGCCGGCGCGGATCGAGGACCTTATCGCCGCCAACGCCCTCTACCGCCCCGGCCCGATGGAGCTGATTCCCACCTATTGCGCCCGCAAGAACGGCCTGGAACCGATCCCCTCCTTGCACCCGCTGGTAGATGAGATACTCACCGAGACCTACGGCGTCATTTGCTACCAGGAACAGGTGATGCGCCTCCTGAACCGCTTGGGTCAACTCCCCCTCAACAGCGCCTACACGCTGGTCAAGGCGATATCCAAGAAAAAGCACGACGTCATCGCCGCCGCCAGGCCGGCGTTCATTGCGGGGGGGGAGGCCTGCGGCATCGACCGGCAGGAGGTCCAGCGCCTCTTCGACCAGATCCTCAAGTTCTCCGGCTACGGGTTCAACAAGGCCCACTCCACGCAGTACGCCATCGTGGCCTACCGGACGGCCTACTTCAAGGTGCACCACAAGCCCCAGTTCTTTGCGGCGCTGCTGACATCTGAAAGCGGCGACACCGATAAGGTCGTGCAGTACCTCGCCGAGGCCCGCCGCGCCGGGGTGTCTGTGGGGCCTCCCGACATCAACACCAGCCACAGCGATTTCGTCGTAGACGGTTCGGGTATCCGCTTCGGGCTGACTGCCGTCAAGGGCGTAGGCCCCAAGGCCGTCGAGGCGACCGTGGAAGCCAGGAAGGGAGTCGGGCGGTTCACCGACCTGTATCATTTCTGCCAGAATGTCGACCCGCGCGCGGTGAACCGAGCGACCCTCGAGGCCCTCGTCAAGTGCGGAGCATTCGACGCCCTCGGTGCCCACCGCGCAGCCATGATGGCCGCCATGGAGCAGGCGTTGGAGCTTGGCCAAGCGGCAGCCGCCGACCGTCGCAACGGACAGATGAGCTTCTTCGGTTCTTCCGACTCCCCCGCCGCGGCACCGGCGCGATTCCCCGATGTGGAACCCTGGTCAGAGGCCCAACTCCTGGCCGCCGAAAAGGAGACGCTGGGGTTCTACATCACCACCCACCCCCTGACGCGCTACGGGCGCGAGTTGAGTGGTCTGAGTCAGCCGGCGGGCGTGTCGCTGGCGGGTCTGGCCAACCACCCCTCCGCGCGGGTGACCGTCGGATGCATGATCGCCTCCATCCGCACCACGGTCGCCAAGTCCGGCCGATCGGTGGGAAAGAAGATGGCCATCCTGACGGTGGAAGACCTGACGGGCAAGGCCGAGGCGGTGGTGTTCTCGGAGGCATACGAACGATTGGCCGCGCTGATCCAGCCTCAGGCAATGGTCTTCCTGGTGGGCACCGCCGACCGCCGTGGCGAACGCGGCAACATTCTCGTCGAGCAGATCATCCCCATCGACCAGGCCATCACCGAGCTGACCGGTTCGATCCTCTTGCGTCTCCCGGTGGGCGGGGCGGGGGGGGAGTTCCTACGCCGGCTCCACGACGTGCTGGTTCGCCACAAGGGCACTTGTCCGATCCTGCTGGAGCTGCGCCCGGCGGGGCGAGCAGACGTGCGCCTGACGATCCGGCCCAAGGAGGACTGGTACGTAGGCCCCACGCGCCGGCTGATCGACGAACTGGTGGGCCTGCTGGGAGAAGAAAACCTCCTGCTTCATCCGCGACGGGCGAACCCCAACGGCACCAACGGCAACCTCGCCTGGCGCAACAGAACCAAGCCAGCGCAGCCGAAGCCCCTGATCCAGGCGCAGGCCCGGCCGGAGGGGGTAATGCCCTAAGAGTCCCTATCAGGATGACCCGTGGCCGCGACGCCGTGGTTTGCGGCGCAGGCCAAGGCGAGAGAGCGAGGACGGCCCAGAAGGCGGGCCGTCGAGTCCGAGCAACGCCGGCATGCGACGCAGGACGCGGCGTCCCTTCGGGTTGCGACCACAATGGGCGTCTGCCGCGTCAGGACTCCTCGCCGTACCACGTTTCGGTGCGGCTTCGTCGCCCTTCCTTGCATCCAACCCATTCTGGTCGCAACGCGGCTCACGCGGCATCCTGATAGGGACTCTGGGGCTGCTGGAACTCCGTCCTGGAACATGTGTTGGAGTTGGGCATTTTAGCTTTGACTTTTTGGGCAAGTGCGAGTAGATTCCTGCTCGTTCCCGCACGGCTGGTCGTTTCACGGATGTTTCCTGCCCGCGCAATGGAAGGCGCTGACGTCCTAGGCCGGCCTGCGGGCGAATTCCTGGTTTGACGCCGAGCATCAGCATTTCGCGCACGCGCTGCGATAGACCGAAAAGGTGGAAACTGATGGGCTCCGTGGATCCGGCCCTGTGGGAGCGGATTGTCCAACACGTCGTCATCAATGGCGGAAACATCATCCGCCCGTGGTTTACGCAACTGGAACCGGTCGCCCTGGAGCACGGGCTGCTGGAAATACAGGCTCCCGGTAAGCGCGAACTGGATTACTGCCGCCGCCACGCCGCCAGCCTGTTCACCGAGGCCGCACAGGCAGCCACTGGAAGGCTGGTGGCGGCCTGTTTCCTGAGTCCCGCCCAGCGACGCAGTGCCGAAGAGGGAACCTACCAGCCTGTCGAGCCACCCCCCGCCGCCGGAGAGGAGAGCGTCCCCTTCAGCAACGACTACACCTTTGGCACCTTCGTGACCGGGCCATGTAACCGCTTGGCGCACGCGGCCTGCCTGGCTGTCAGCGAATCGCCCGGTAAGACCTATAACCCCCTCTACATCCACGGCAGCGTCGGACTGGGAAAGACCCACCTCATCCAGGCCACCTGCCGGCGGATCCTAGACTCCGAGGGGACGGCCAGGATCTGCATGCTGTCCTGCGAGATGTTCGTCAACCACTTCATCGAATCCGTCGAGCGCGGGCAGTTGCACGACTTCCGCTACCGCTACCGGCACGCGGACATCCTGGCCATCGACGACATCCAGTTCCTCTCCGCCCACGAACAGACCCAGGAGGAGTTCTTCCACACCTTCAACACGCTTTATCAGGCGCAGAAACAAATCATTCTCACCAGTGACCGCGGACCGGGACAGATACCCGACCTGGAGGAGCGCCTCGTCAGCCGGTTTAATTGGGGGCTCGTCGCGCAGATCGATCGGCCGTGCTACGAGACCCGCGTGGCGATTCTCCGCAAGAAGGCCCGCATCCGAGGCATCGACCTGCCGGAAGACGCCATCTGCTTCATCGCGGGGATGGTGGAGTCCAACACGCGCGAGTTGGAAGGGGCCATCGCGCGGGTAACCATGCTTGCCCAGGTCACGGGGCGGCCCCTGGACCTTCAGCTCGCTCAGGATGCGCTAGGCGGCACGTCCGCGCCGGCCAAGCGCGACATCACCATCGAGGACATCCTCAAGGCCGTGACCTCCCGTTTCAACGTCCGCCTGGCGGACCTCCAGTCACGAAAGCGGAGCCGCTCCATCGTCTTCCCCCGGCAGATCTGCATGTTCCTGGCGAGAAGCCTTACCCGTCACAGCCTCGAAGAGATCGGGGGCTACTTTGGTGGGCGGGACCACACCACCGTTCTCCACGCCAACCGTACCATCGAGGCCCTGCGCAAGAATGACCCGCAACTGCATGCCACCCTGGACCTCGTCGCCCAAGAACTTCAGGCGAAGGTCTAAGGCCAACGTTGCCCCACCGTGCGTAGTATCTGAGTAACCTGTTGGTTCGCCTGTGGCCTCCCCCTGGTGCAGCCGTCGCCGGGCTGGCCTGCCCGCCCCCGTGGGCCTCCAGCCTCTTGCTGGTGTAGAAGGCCGCACAGGTACGCTCAGTAATCCCAACACGTTATCTACTGCTGCCGTCCATCCGCGAGGCTGCCCTAACTCCATGCACAATGGCGACTTGAAACCCTTATCGTGTCTGTATCCCACGGAAAGCACGGCCCCTATTACTATGACGATTATAACTAAGTTTCTTCATAGAGAATGGTCCAAGGCCGCAGCGGCCCTCAACAATAAAGGAGACCGCAAAGAACCCCCAGGGCCAGTAATAAATTGCCCCGGCCAGCGGTAGGGGCCGGGGCGGGGGCATTGGTGCGGGGCCTTAGAGCAGGCCAGCTTGCGGATACCCAGATACTTAGTTGTTCTATCAAGAACCTAGGATACAATCTGCGTGTAGGCCAGTTTTGCTTGCTGGCAAAAATCTTCAAAAGGCGCAACGAAAGAAGAGTGAGGGACCGTGCATCACGAAAGGGCGAATCCCCTGTTCTGTGAATCTTCGGTGGCCTCCTCTTTTGACCCAAAGGCTGATGCTGTTATCCTAGCAGGCGACTCGGCGGAGACGCTAAAGACGTTGCCGGATGACTCCGTGAAGCTCATCATCACGTCGCCGCCATACAATATCGGGAAGGCTTATGAGAAGGCGACCGGCCTGTCTGAATACCTGCAAAACCTTACGCCGGTTGTGGACCAACTGATTCGCGTCTTGGTCCAGGACGGATCGCTCTGCTGGCAGGTCGGGAATTACGTGGAGAAGTCGGAGATTTTCCCCCTAGATATTTTCTACTACCCCTACTTCAAGGAGCGCGGCCTGAAGCTCCGCAATCGCGTGGTGTGGTACTTCAACCACGGCCTTCACGCGAGCAAGAGATTTTCTGGCCGTTACGAAGTCCTGCTGTGGTTCACCAAGGGCGACAAGTACACATTTAACCTGGACAGTGTGCGAGTGCCGTCAAAATATCCTGGAAAGACCCAATATAAGCCTGGAAAAGACTACGGAAAACCGACAGGCAACCCGCTCGGCAAGAACCCATCGGACATTTGGGATCTGATCCAGCACGAATGGGAACAAGGGCTTTGGTGCATTCCCAACGTCAAGGCGAACCATCCAGAAAAAAGCCTCCACCCGTGCCAGTTTCCCATTGAGCTTGTGGAACGCTGTGTGCTAGCCTTGACCAATCCAGGCGATTGGGTGCTGGATCCGTTCTCCGGCGTTGGTTCGGCTATCCTTGCGGCATTGAGACAAGGGCGCAGGGGCATCGGGTGTGAACGTGATGAGCAGTACAACCAGATCGCACGGGAGAGGATTGCCGATTTCTACAACGGTGCTCTTCGCTACCGCCCATTAGGAAAGCCTGTCCATCAGCCTACCGGGCGCGAAAAAGTCTGCCATATCCCACAGGATTGGCTGAACAAACAGGAGTGATCTCGGTGAGGATTGCGGGCACCTACTCCTTCAACCACGGAACAGAAGAGGTCAACAAGCACTACCCAGGTTTACTGGCCGAGGTCACCCAGGCCATCCAAATGGTCGATTCGTCCCTGCTCAAGACAAAGGAGAGCGTTGAGAAAACGATGATGGGGCAGATACTCTTTAGCCCAAGAGCAATCAATCTGGCCTTCAAGACAGCCTTCTCTACACATACTGGCTGGCGACCAATTCGTGTCCCATGCGCATACCCGACTACACACTACCACGACGATTACACGCCCAGGGCCTTGAACCGGGGGGCGTTTCGAGAGATGGATTTCGTCAAGGACAAACTGGGAGTCGAAGTGCAATTTGGCAAGTACGCCTTCATGGTCTACAACGTCTGTGCCAAGATGACTATCTTCCACAACCTCGGCCACATCAATCACGGCATCGAGATCGTGCCCGTTAAGGCGTTCGCCGATGAGATGTCCAGCGGCGTATCGTATTTCGAGCAGTTCGTGTGGGACTTAGAGACTCGCGGTGTGTCAAACATCGACATTCCCGTGATGATTCTCGGAATCGACGGACTTGCATAAAGCACACACTTCCAAAAACCTATAAAGGGTCCACACGATGAGAACCGCAGTGATAGCCCTTGTCATAGTAACTGCCGGCCTGATGTGCGGGTGCATAAAGTACACCCGGCCGCAAACCGTAGGGCAGCAACTGGCTCCCGATCAACGGGACTTTGAAGCTCTTTGGCAACGGTCGCTGGATGTGCTGAAAGACTATAACTTCGCGGTGGACCGCCAAGACCGCCGAGCCGGCATCATCACTACCATGCCGCTAGTCGCGCGGCAGTGGTTCGAATTCTGGCGGCCAGACGCTGTCAGCACCCGGGACGTGCTGGAGGGAACGGTACAGACCATCTACCGAACCGCCACGGTGCGCGTTAACCGTTCAAGTGCGGGCAATTACCGGGCCGCCGTCGAGATTGCGGTGTCGCGATCGGATCGGCCCCAGCCGGCCATCCAGAGCGTTTCGGATGCCTACAACATGTTTGTCCTCCCCGGCGGTGATGAGCATAGCCACGGGCCGGCGCTGGGGTATGCCATGGTGGGCCAGACCACGCCGACATTGGCCCCTAACAGCGTGGTCGTCCTTGGCAAGGACGCTGCGCTGGCAAGGGAAATCAGCGACAAGATATCCCGCGCCACAGCCAGGTGAGTAAGGGAAGGTTCCCGGCAGCGCCAGGGGTTACTTCAAGAACAGGAAGCTGATCGCCAGCCCCATCAGGACCGCTGCGCCGATGACCTCCGCGGGCTTGCCGACGGCCTGGCCGATGCGACGGCCCAAGACCACGCCGCTCAGCGCCATCATTCCGGCGACCACTCCGATCATCAGGCTCACCCACCAGATTGCACCGCCCTCGCCGCGAAGGCCCAGAGAGAACCCTACCACCAGGGCATCGATACTGGTCCCCAACGCCAGCGCCAGGAGCGACCAGCCCCGGGTGGGGTCCTTTGGGATTGCGTGCAGCCGCGCCTCGACGAGGTGTTCGGCCTTCTGCTCCAAAGCGCCGGGCTTGGAACGAAGTGCCTCGTAGAGCATCTTGGCCCCTATGGCAAAGACCAGCCCGGCCGCGACGTAGGAACCATACTGCTGCGCCGCCTCCGCCAAGCGCCTGCCTCCTGACCAGCCCAGGATGGGCATGAAAAACTGGAAGAGGCCCATGTGCCAAGCCAGGCGGAACTTCTGCCGCGGGCCGTGCCATTTCACGCCGATGGCCGCCGAGACACTCATCGCGTCCATTCCCAACCCGACAGCCACCAGAATGGCGTCATGCACGTGCATTTTGAGAACCTATGCTGCCGGCAAGGGATTCCCGCCGCCGCCGGTCAAAGGCGATACACATCCCCGTTGCGGAACTCCGCCCAGGCTGGTTCAAAGGCGATACTTCGGTCGGGGATCGGCCGGGGGGCAACCTCCCAGAGGTCGAAGAGGTCCTCGGCGGAGGGATTGTGGCGCAGCTCGATGATCACGTTGCGCAACGTGGTGTTCTCCGGGCGGAAGCGGTACGGCCTGCCGCCGGCGGGATCGACCAGGGCCGGATGCATCTCGATGCCGCCCTCATCCAGGATGCAGTGGCTGCCCCGGCTTCCGGTGGAACGATCGAACATCCCGCAGATAGCCTTGAGCATCGCCACCTGGGTGAGGCACTGTTGGACGGCCACCACAGCGCGGTGAAGCTCGCCGGGGGACTCCAGCCGCAAGCCCCGCTCCAGACAGGCGCGATATTGCCCCGTGGCTTCCCGCAGTGCCCCCGTCGCGCCGGCTCGGCTGCGGAGGTGGGCGCCGTGTCGCGTCATGCGAACGCCGATCTCCTTGATAATCTCCTGCGGCGTCCGCGTGGCAGACCGGCCTTTGGCCAGCATGCCACGGAGGCGCCCTATCGCGCCGCTAACTGCCGCTTGAAGGATTGGGCAGTGCGCGGAAGAGTCGGGGCCTTCCCAGCCGTAGACACCGGCGATGTATTCCGCCACCCTCATGGCCCCCACCTGCCCGGCGTTGAGGGCCGCCCCGCCGGGGCGCTTCACCCCGTGCGTCCCGGCCATCTCCCCAATCACAAACGTATGCCGCAGGGAGCTTTCCCACCACTTGTTGACCGCGAATCCACCGTTGTGATGCTGGGCGCAGACGGCGATCTCCAGCGGTTCGCGCCGCAGGTCGATGCCGTTTTCGGCGTAGATATCGATGGCCGGGGGGTTCATGTGCTCCAGGCGCTGGATAGGCGTCTCCTGGAGCGCGCCCGTCTTGCGCAGGTACTCCTGCGCCTCGGCGGGCAGGTCTTCGATGCGGAAAGCTCGCCAATCGCTCTTGCCAATGGGGTTTTTCAGGAAATCCATCCAAACCCGCCTGCCGCGGACCACCGTCTCCTGGTGGACGGCCATGTCGATCAGCGAGGACTGATGGTTCGTGATCCGCTGGGCGTCAAAGGGCCACTGGTAGCCCTTCAGGAAGATGTTGCCCGCCAGGGCGGCTGTGTCGTCGAAGTATTCCGTGAGGAACTCCCGCCCGTCGCCCCCGGATGGGTCGCTGGAGAAGATTCGCGGCATGACCTGCATGTAGGTCCCCGAGACGTTCCAGCGGAACTTGGTGGACGCCAGACCATACTGCGATTCGGTCATGTTGCAGGCGACCAGCCCTGCTTCCAGCGCGGGTCCGTGGATGCCCCACTGGCCGCGGGGATAGACGGTGGCGGCGTAGAGTTGTCCCGGCCCGCCGGCTGCCAGGACCCAGTTGGCCGCCAGGAAGACCGCAAGGCCCATGTCGGCCTGGCTCGCGCGAGCCAGGTCGATGCATAACATGCCCACGATCCGCCGGGCCTGGCCTTGCCCTTCGGTGAGGAATTCCACAACGACGTGTTTGTCGACGATCCTCAACCCTTGTCGCATCGCGTGGGCCTGGAGACCCTCGGCCATGAACTTGGAGGTCTTCGGCCCGGCGGAGGTGGCCCGCTCGTAGGGGTCGTGGTCCGTCTTGTATCCGATGAACGCCCCGTGCGGGTCATGCGGGAACGGCACGCCCAGTTCCACCAGGTGGTAGAAACCCCGCAGCGAGGCGATGCCCTCCACCAGCGCGTTGTCGCCGTGGCAGCAGCCAAAGGCCGTCAGCGTTTTGGCGAAATCCTCGGCGGTATCGGGCACGCGCGGGCTGGTGCCCATCTTGTAGTAGGTCTGCTTGTCCGACCCGCTCATCCGCGAGGCGCCCAGGCCCGCCCCCGCGGTGACCACCAGCAGGCGATCCTGAGGATTCTCCACGCCGCGCTGCCGCCAGAAGTCCGCCAGCTTCACCGCACAGTTCATCCCCGCCGCCCCGGCGCCCACGATGACGGTGTTGGCGCAGGCAACCGGGATGGAAATGCCCTCAACGTTCAAGACGCTCTTGTGCATAGGCCTGCCCGCCGTTGGCTCGGTGATCTATAAGCCCCTATCAGAATGACCCGCGGTTCATGCGGCATCCCGATAGGGACTCTTAGTCAAAGAATACGCAGATGGTACCCGCCGTCCACGTCGATGACTTGGCCGGTGGAGAATTTCATGTCTCCTCGGACCGCCGACGCCACGGCGGCGGCGATGTCGCCGGGCTGGCCCCAGCGGCGAATGGGCGTCAGCCCCTCGGAGATGAGCTTGTCGTATCGGTCCTTGACGGCGCAGGTCATGTCCGTGGCGATGATTCCCGGTCGGATCTCGTAGACGCCGATGCCGAATTCCGCCAGCCGGGCCGCCCAGAGTTTGGTGGCCATCGACACGCCCGCCTTGGACAGGCAGTATTCCCCGCGCGAGACGCTGGCGGCGTACGCGCTCATCGAGGAGATGTTGACGACGCACATCCAGCCGTCGCCGCGCACCTTTCGCTGGCGGACCATCCAATTGGCCACGGCCTGGGTGAGGAAGTAGGGGCCTTTGAGGTTGATCGTCATTACGCGGTCGTAGCTTTCCTCGGTGGCCTCCAGGATGTCGGCGCGGATTTTGGGGGCCACGCCGGCATTGTTGACCAGTACGTCCAGCCGGCCGAAGGCCTGTTCCATCCTCGCCAGAGCGGAGGCGCGATCGGCAGCGGAGGTGACGTCTCCGACAATCGCCAAGCCGCGCCTGCCGGCCGCCTCCACGGTCTTCACCGTGGAGGTGCCGTCGATGACATCGAAGACGGCCACGTCCAGGCCGATGTGAGCAAGCTGCTCGGCGATGGCGGCACCGATGCCCCGGGCCGCACCGGTGACCAAGGCGACGGGAGAATCAGACATTTCATGCTCCTGAACCATGGCGCGACGGCACGCCGGGTGAGAGAGTACGCCGGAACCGCAGAGACTGTCAAATCCATTGCGGGCGGAGGATGGCGGCGAATCGAACGGCGCCACGGGAGGGGGAGGTAGCCGGCGTATAAGAGTCCCGATTGCTCTGTTGAAAACCTTAGGCGGCACGTTTAAGGATCATCAGGTCATGTGTCAGGACTCGCAGCAGGCACTCGCGTTTCTGGGCGGCGTAGTTACGGGCCCGCAGCGCCGAGTCCAG
>Ga0315273_10012028_pt1 | contig 11076 bp, 7 predicted proteins | sample YL17G02_0_MG_FD_205753 | JGI IMG/M metagenome (GOLD analysis project Ga0315273, IMG submission 205753) | Sediment microbial communities from Yellowstone Lake, YNP, Wyoming, USA - YL17G02_0 | ecosystem: Environmental > Aquatic > Freshwater > Lake > Sediment | place: USA: Wyoming | collected...
GAGCGCGGCGATTATGCCGGCGCCGCCGGTGCCTGGTCCTATCTGTTCAGCAACGAGCGCCGCCTCTGCTGGGCGATGGTCAAGGAGAAGGGCAACGCCAAGCGGGCGTTTCGTGCCCTGGACAAGAACATGCGGTTGTTCTACCTGTCGGCCTACCAGTCGCACCTGTTCAACCAGATCGTCGCCAGAAGGATCAACGCCCTGGATCGGCTCATGCCCGGCGACCTGGCGTGGCGGCACCCGCAGGGTGCGGTGTTCGCGGTCGAGGATCTGGCCCGCGAGCAGCCGCGGTGCGACGCGTTCGAGATCTCGCCGACCGGGCCGCTGTTCGGCCACCGGATGTCCATGCCGACCGGCCAGCCGGGGGCCTGGGAGCAGGAATTGCTGGCGGAAACGGGCCTGACGCTGGAGAGCTTCAAGGACGGCCGCGACCGTACTACCAAGGGCGGCCGGCGCCCGCTGCGCTTCCAGCCGCACGACGCCGCCGTCGAGGCCGGCCGGGACGAGCACGGCGAATACATCGAGCTGCGCTTCCAGCTCGAGTCCGGCTGCTACGCCACCACCGTGCTGCGCGAGATCTGCAAGACGTTCGACAGCGGGGCGGAGTAAGGATAAGTCGAAAACGTCACAACCGAAACGCCGAGACGCCGAAACGCTGTAAGCGCTCCCCTTCCAGCCTTCGCAGCCGAAGCTGCTTCGGCGGAGTAGGCTCGGGTCGCGGCTAAACGCCGAAAACTGACAACTGAGAACTGACAACTGAAGACCGGAACGCTCGGACTTACGGTACCGGACTTGTCGCGGGTACGTTCATGAACCGATTCTCGAAAAACTCTCTCAACGTTCCCGGGTAGATGGCCCGCTTGATGTTCATCCAGGTCCGTTGGTCGCCGACGGCGTAGTACAGGTACATTTTGCCGGCGTACTCAACGACGTCGGGATCGGACGTGCAGATGCCCTCATCGCCCACATTGGGGCTGAGTACGGGATTGGCGGGACTGAGTTGCCACGTCTTGAGGTCCTTCGATCGGGCCAGCCAGATTTCGAAGAACCATCTCGGCGTCCTGTGCTCGGTGTACATCAGGTAGAAGTAACCGTTGATGTATCGGATGCAGGGACAGGCGGTGTACCGGTCGGTTCCGAAGATATCCGGCAACTTCGTCCAATCGAGCAGGTCCTTCGATCGTGCGAACTTGACGGTGAAGGGGGGATACTTCGGATCGTTTGACTCGTAGGCCATCACGAAGCCGTCGTCGGCCGCGCACACCGAGCTGTTGAACAGGTTCTCTTTATCCTGCTGAATGACCACCTTCTGCTGCCACTGCTTCAGGTCGGAGGATGCAAAGAGTGTGACGTCGTTCCAGTTGGCTGACTCGTAGCGCGAGGCGAAGACGTAGGCGGTCCCATCGTGGACCAGGATGGACGGCAGGCCATAACCTTCGGCCAATCGGGCCTGAACCTTGCCGGTCTCGACATCCGTCAACGTAATGTAGTAGTCCTGGCATTGTCCGCCGCCGCCGGGGCGCACCGCTTCCATCAGGCAAAGCCGCCCATGCCAGAGGAAGGGTGTAACCTCGCACACGTCGCGGAGGACGACGCCTCCTTTGGCCAGTTCGGCTCGCGGTGTCGGGCGTTGCGGTGGGGCAATACCCTGAAATACCTCCGCCGGCCAGAGCCCCAGGCGCTCGAAGCCCGCGGGCACGGACTGCTGGAACTGCACGTAGGCCCGCACCGTTCCCTTGGTGGTGTACTGGATATCGCCCTTGCCGGCCCCGAAGACCTTGTAACCCATGAGCGTGCAGTCTTCGAGGTCCACATGAAGCTGACCGCCGTCGAGCGGGGTATGAATGATGCCACCGGACGGCGTGCCGACCGGCTGGGAGAAGTTCAGGACGATCATGCGGCAGTTGACGAATTTTACCCGCGTGTATCCGGTGAAGCCTGGGTAGCCGCACTCCAGGGCGTTGTCGGGCGAGACCAGCGTGCAATCCTCGAAGACCGCGTCGGGGTAATCGGGCATCCGGGTGTGGTGGGCCCGCACGTAAGCGGCGCCGGCGTCGCCCCACCAGTCGAGACAGCAGAAGTAACATCGCCGGAAGACGATGGGTTCGGCAGGACGGCCCACGTGGCCTCCCACGCAGGCCCCGGCGAAGCGACCGATGCCGACGCAGTCCTCGACGACGGCGCTGAACTCGGCCCCCGGCTGGCAGGTCATGTCCCAGCCCATACCGCCCTCGGAGCCGGTCGCGTAGAGGTTCCGGAAAGTCCATCGATCCCAGATGACGCCGGAAAAGTCCGGGTCGCACCGCCACGGGCCCCACCAGTCGATGCTCTTGAGCCCTTTCTCCGGCCCGCCTTTATCGAGAACGATGAACCGCGGGTTTCCACCTTTGCCCTTGGGGTCCGTCCGCACGACCTTGTCGGGGCAGCTCGAGTCGATGACCACCCAGCCTCGAGCGCCTGAGCCGAGACTGCCGTCGTGGTCGCCCATCAGCACGTTGTACGCCCCGAGTGCGCCCTTGTGTGCGGGATAGAGGTTCGCCTCCACGTAGGTATCCGGCCGGATAATAATGCGATGCCCGCCGCTGGCGTCTGGGATCTTCAGCAACGCGGCCTGAATGGTGGTGAATGCCTTGGCCCACATGCTGCCGTCGGAGTTGTCGCCGAGCTTGGAGACGTACAGCGTGGCGCCCTGATGATTGACCGGCGACGACGCCGGCCGCTCCTGGCCGGGCAGTGCCCGCGCCGGCGCGACCGTCACCACCAGGCCGGCAAGCAGCCCCAGGGCCCTCGATTGCCTCCACGAACCGTATGAACGCTTGGTCTGAAGGAAGGTGATCATGACCAGGATTCTAATGCGTCGGACGCCCAAGTCCACTGGCAGGAATGGCCATCTTGCACCCGCAACCACTTCGGCCTTACGCTGTGTGCATCCCGACCCACTCGGCCGTTCCCGCTGATTAGCCTTTTTGGTAACCGTTCACAGCGATTGACCACGCCCCCCATTTCAATCCACGCGCCCAGACTCTTTTCCAGGCCGGCTCGACCTCGGGGCGGGTACCCACTCGCCCCGTCACGTCTTGGCCGCCAGGCTGTTGCCATAGCCGATGAGAATGGTGGAGGCGATGAGGGTGATGATGCCCGCCCAGAGGACGAACTGCGTGAAGCGGTCGACCAGTCTCCACTCCCGCAGGTAGATGCCCCACAGGTTGCTGAAGATGATGATGAAGGCCATATGTAGGCTCCAACTGGCGAAGTCGTACTTGCCCATCTTGGTGGTGCCCATGCCGTAAAAGAAGAACTGGCCGTACCACATCAGGCCGCTGAGGATGGCCAGGAAGTAGTTGCTCATGAGGGTGGTGTGCGGCCGCAGGGTGTAGTTGCCGAACGACTTGTTGCGGGCGCTGAGAATCATGGCGGCGATGAAGTTGGTGGTGAAGCCGCCGCCCATGGCCAGAACGAAGATGGGGTTGTTGCTGAAGACCTTGTCGGTTCCGGCGTGCAGAGCGGCCTCGGCGATGGGCTGGCCCGCTTTGATAGCGAAGGCCATGGAGGCGCTCATGATCCCGCCGAACGTGGCGAACGCAAACCCTTTGGCCAGCGAGAAGTCCTTGATCGCCTCCTTCTTCTGGGAGTCGGTAAGTTGCCTCTCTTTGAGCACGCCGGCGCAGCCGCACAGGGCAATGCCGGCCAGGCACACGAGGATGCCCAACAGGACGTACTGACCTGAGGTCGTCGCGATGAGTTCGCCGGCTTTGTGTTCAAAGATCGGCGGGATGAGCGTGCCGAAGGCGGCGCAGAACCCGAGCGAGACGGATTGGCCGAGCGAGAGCCCCATGTAGCGCAGACTCAGGCCGCAGGTGAGTCCCCCGAAGCCCCACAGGACGCCGAACACGTAGCACCAGGCGAGATTGTGGCCCGGGCTATGGCGGATGATGCCCCACAGATCGGGCGTGGTGAGGAAACCGCCGATCTGCGGCATGACGATCCAGGCGACGAAGCCGAGCGTCACCCAGTAGGTTTCCCATGCCCACTGCCGTACCTTGTGGATGGGCACGTAAAAGCTGGCCGACGAGAAGCCGCCGATCGCGTGCAGGAAGACGCCGAGAAATGGATTCATGCTCCCACCTTTGCTGCAGTTGCCCAGCCACAAGAGGCGGCCACACGTGAGACCGGGTGAGGCACCGGCCGGCGGAATCATTCGTGTAGCGGGTGCGGACTATAGCGGCTTGCTCGGCCACCCGCCAGAGTTGGGCGTAAGCCTTGCTAAGACTGGGGCACAAGATGCTGGCGGGTTACATGGAGGCCGTGGCCCCCCGGGGACGTGGGCGAGACGCTGACGCATGAATGCCGCGTCTCGGGCATGTTTGCGCGACCGCTGTGTCAGCCGGCGCTCGGCTCGATCACGATGGCGGCATAGCTATCAAGCCTGGACATGTTGACCCGAAGGCGGTCGCCGTCAATGGCCGACGAGATCTGCGACCCTCGGCAACTAACCCTCGGATTGGGGCACGGTGTCCTGAGCGCCTCCTCGATATCGTGGACCGGCACGATCTCCGTGATGCGAGTCATATCGGCAGGCGATTGGGTCTGATCGGCCAGGTGGATGATCGTCCGCTGCCCGGCCTGCTGTCGGAAAATGGTGACCTCGATGCTGCGCGGGGCCTTGACAACGATCTGACGGGCCGGAAGGATCGAGTCGATGACGTCCAGGGTAACCGTTCACGACAATTTGCCACGCTCCCCCATTTCAAACCACGCGCCCGGATTTGACATCAAAGCGCGGCGGCCATTACTCTCGCTCCGGAAGGGTATATGGGCGGCGAATTTCGAGTGAGCAAGAGGCATCGTCCATAGGAGCATTGACATGCTGAAGGGTCGCGGGTGCCTCTTCGCCAAGGCCCGCGATTTGGCCAGCAACTGAGGTGCCGGAGCGATGAGCAACCTGAATGGACTGATCGATCTGAAGCGAAGAAACGCATTTGTCTATCAAGATGCCGCCGTGCGCGTTGTGTTTGCGCCCGACCTGGGCGCAAGGGTGGTTTGCGAGCTGGATGGCCTGCTCTTGCATCGACTCGACCTGGAGAACGTCCGCACTCCGAATAGGCCTTTCAATAACTTCGGCGGGAACAACTTCTGGCCCGCGCCGGAAGGCGGCACGTTCGGCTTCAACTACGAGGGCGACACCTGGCGCGTCCAAACCGCCATCAATGACCAACCTTTCGAGATGGAGGCAACGACGAACTCGAGCGCAAGGGCACGCAAGGAAACAACCCTGAAGAATCGAACCGGCACCGCGATGGACGTCGTGATGCAGCGGGAGTTCGCCGTGGTGCCGCTCCCGCGGCTCGTTGCGGACTTGCAACCGAAAGCGGCGTTCGCTTACACGGTGGATGATCGAATCGATGTCATGGGTCGCGTGAAAATCGACGATGCGCTCGTGGCATGCTGGACCCTCGAGCAGTTCGACGCGTCCGACATGACCGTGTCGTTTGCCAGGGTGGGGCAGCCACGTGAGGCGATCAACTTCGATTTCTACGACCATCCGGGCGACAGGATCACTTATGCCACGAAGGGCTTCTTCTACCAGACAGACAGCAAGAAACGCGGCCAGATCGGAGTCAAGAAGGGCTGTGTCCCCGAATTCGTCGGCTTCTACGATCTCAAGCGACGGCTGCTCTGCGTGCGCGAGATCGTCGGAACGCCGCAAGGGGTGTACTTCAACATCGCGGACAACGACCAGCCGCGAGGTCCCTTCTCCGCCGAGGACGCCTACAGTATTTTCAACGGCGACGAAACCCTGGGGTTCTTTGAACTGGAGACGATCGGCGGCGCGCATGTGCGGGACGGTTGCCTGGACGGCTCTCGTCTTCTTTCACGGACGAGCTTTGCTCTGTTTGACAAGGCTGAATCCATACGGCAGTTTGTTGATAGCTCGATAGGGGGTATGTGATGGTGAATCCTACCCTGCCTGACAGTGAGTTCCAGGCGCGTTGGCAACGAGTCCAGGAGAGAATTCGGGCAAAGGGCCTGGATCTGCTCGTTGCCCACTCGAACGAAGCGGACTTCGCCAATGTGCGATACCTCTCCGAGTACTGGCCGATCTTTGAGACGGCCGGCGTCGTTGTACCCGCGCAGGGCGAACCGGCGCTCATCATCGGCCCGGAGAGCCAGACATACGCCGAGGACCGAAGCCGGATCAAGAAGATTTACAAGATGGTGGCCTACCGTGAAAGCGCCGAACCAGAGTACCCGGGCATCCGTGTGGACACCTTTGCATCCGTCTTTGCGGAGATGCTGAAGGGCGAGGCGCCCAAGAAGATCGGCCTGGCGGGTTACCAGATCTTCCCGCTCCCCGTCTATGAAGAAATCCGCTCTGCCGCGCCGGGGGCGGCCATCATCAAGAGCGACGACGTCATCACCGAAGAGCGGATCATCAAGAGTTCTCTCGAGATGGCGATGCTCAAGGAGGCGTTTCGGATCTCAGAGGTTGCCCTGGACAAGGCCCTCGCCGAGATCAGGCCGGGCATGACTGAACTAGAACTCGTGGGCGTCATCCAAAACGAGATGTACGCCAACGGGGCCGAGTACGAGGGGCATCCCACGTACGTTCTGGCCGGCAAGCATTCGAACCATGCCATCGGCAGGCCAGGGTATCGGAAACTGGAAAAAGGCAAGCTGATCCAACTCAACATCGGTGCCCGGTATGGCGGGTACTCGTCGAGCATCGGCTGTCCGGTCTGCCTGGGCAAGATGGACTCCGAGACGCGGCGCGTGGTCCAGGCCGGGTTGGACCTCCACTTCAAGACCCGCGAGTGGATGAAGGTCGGCGTACTCGCCAAGGAGATCGTCCAGAAGTTCTTCGAGTACGCCGAGAAGATCGGCGTCAGACAGTACGCCCTGTACGGCCCATGCCATGGGCTCGGCATGATGGAGGTTGAACAGCCCTGGATGGAGATGCACTCCAACTATCACCTGCGGGAGAACATGACGTTTCAGGTGGATACGTTCCTCTACACCCCTGAGTTTGGCCTGCGTTGGGAAACCGGTGTTGCCGTCAAGAAGGATGGGGTGGAACCATTTTCCGACAGAATCCAGGGCCTGATCGAACTGTGATTCGAGAGGGCGGATTTTCAATTCTTCACCAACCCGTCAACCACCTGTAAACCTCATTATCCGCCCAGAAACGCGGCATAACCCCTGTCGCCACAACGGCTTGCAAGCGGACATTCGGTTTCCCAAGCTGGACGTCGTGGGTTCGAATCCCATCGCCCGCCGTCACAGGGCCATCTGGAATCTGCTTCCGCGTTCATCCGCTACAGAGACCGGGAGAACTCGGTTAGTCGGGAGAGGTACTACAAGACGGGTAGAGGCCGCGAGGAACTCCGGGCAAGCCTGGCCTAGAGCGGTCGCCGCGGCGACAGCGACAGGTCGCAAGTTCAAATCTTGTCGCCCCGTCAACGTCTTTCTGCTCCGTTCTCAGGCCGATCCAGGAGCTGGCCGACCTGTTCACCACCGTCCGCGGCCGAGGCATGAACCTCCTGCTGGACGTCCCGCCAGACATGCATGGCCTCATCCCCGACGAATCTGTCCAGGCGGTCCAGCGGCTGAGCAAGACGGTCGGCCTGTAAGAGTGCATCCTAAAACCCTGAAATCACACCGGCGAGTCGCCGACGCTCCATAGCTATGGCGACGGAGCGACGCCGGTGCCACACGGGTGTGAGGATGCACAGTAAGCGCCCTAGACATTCAGAGACGCATTTTTGCGGCGGACGGATTTGTACTTGGCGAGCAATGGCCGGACGACGGCCTTGAGGAACTGATCGACCTGCTGCGGGGCCAGGCCGACGTAGCGTTTCGGGTCGAGGGCCCGGGCCAGGTCCACACCGGCAAAGGCCGGCTCGGACGCCAATCGCTGGATCAGGTCGTTGGGCCGGCCGTGGAGCTTGACCTCGCGGCCGGCGGCCTGCGAGTGCCTGCGGATAATCTCGTGCAATGCCTGGCGGTCGCCGGCGGCGGACGACTTCGACTTGCCGCGGCCTTTCGCACCGGCAGTCACCGCGGCCATCAGGATCTCCTCGGTGGCCATGAAGGGCAGCTCGGCGGCCAGGCGGGCCTCGATCACCTTGGGGTAGACCACCAGCCCGCGGGCGACGTCGGTCGCCACCCGCAGTATGCCGTCGACCGCCAGGAACGCCTCCGGGATCGACAGCCTCTTATTAGAAGAATCGTCGAGCGTCCGCTCGAACCACTGCTCGGCGGCGGTCTGGAACGGGCTGGTCAGGATGGACAACACGTAGCGGGCCAGCCCGGTAATGCGCTCGCAGCGCATCGGGTTGCGTTTGTAGGCCATGGCCGACGAGCCGACCTGCGAAGCCTCGAAAGGCTCCTCGATTTCCTTCATGCCGGCCAGCAAGCGTATGTCGTTGGCAAACTTGTGGGCCCCGGCGGCGATGCCGGCCAGGGCGGCGGCGACCTCGGCGTCGATCTTGCGGGTATAAGTCTGCCCGCAGACCGGCTCGCAAGCGGCAAAGCCGAGTTTGGCCGCCACCTTCTTCTCGAGCTGGGCGACCTTGCGGGCGTCGCCCTTCAGCAGCGTGAGAAACGTCGCCTGCGTGCCGGTCGCCCCGCGGATGCCGCGGAAACGCAATCCCTGGCGGCGGTACTCGATCTCCTGCACGTCGCGGACGAAGTCGTAGGTCCACAGGCACGCTCGCTTGCCGACGGTGGTGAGCTGGGCGGGCTGATAGTGCGTGTAGCCCAGGCAGGGCAGGTCCCGGTTCTTGCGGGCAAAGTCGCTCAGCGCGGCGATCACGTTGACCAGCCAATCGCGGATCAGCACCAGCGCGTCGCGCATGATGATCAGGTCGGCGTTGTCGACGACGTCCATACTGGTCGCGCCCAGGTGCAGGATGCCGCGGGCCTGCGGTGCCACGTCGCCCCAGGCGTGCAGGTGGGCCATCACGTCGTGGCGGAGGCGCTTCTCGTGCCGGGCGGCGGCGGCGAAGTCGATGTCCTCCATCGTCCGGCGAAGCTGATCGATCTGTTTGCGGGTGATCGGCAGGCCGAGCTGGGCCTCGGCCTCGGCCAGGGCCAGCCAGATCCGCCGCCAGGTCAGGATCCGATGGCGGTTGCCAAACAACTCGCACATCTCCGGCGAGGCGTAACGTTCAACGAGTGGATTGGTGTAAACGTCGGTCATGGGAGCAGCCCGCGTCAAGGATTCACAAGGTGTATGGAAACCGTACGCACGCGAAAGTGTAGATAAACGCCGCTGGCGGGTCAAAAGTGTCGATGGTGCTCGCTGCTATGCGCGTCACTCGATTGAGCGGGCGGGTTCACCTGCCGTCTTGCTGTGCGGCGGCGCTTAGCCGGAACTACCACTCGAAGTGCGAGGCCAGACCGCCGCGGAGCGGCTTCTTGCGCTGCTTGGTCAGCTTGGCCGGTTTGGCTGACGAGGCGATTTCGGCCTGGGCGGCCGGCCTGGGTTGCGGCGCGGGCTTCAGTGACAGCGATATCCGCTGGGCCTCCTTGTCGATCCGGATCACCCGGACCTCGACCTCCTGCCCTTCCTGGACCACGTCGCCAACGTTGTTGACCCGCCGCAGCGAAAGCTCAGAGATGTGGATGAGGCCCTCGATGCCCGGGGCCAACTCCACGAATGCTCCGAAGTCCATGATCTTGAAGACCCGGCCCGTGCACTTGCCATTGAGCGGGAATCGACTCTCGATCGTAGCCCAGGGGTCCTCCTCGAGCTGCTTCAGGCCGACGGAGATCCTGCGTTTTTCGGGTTCCACCCGGAGTACCTGGACCTCGATTTCCTGGCCGACCTGTACGACGTCGCCCGGCCGGCCATGCCGGCGGGACCAGCTCATTTCGCTCAGCGGCAGCAGTGCGTCGATGCCCTGCTCTAGTTCCAGGAAGGCACCGAAATCCGCCAGGTGGTCCACCCGGCCCTTCACCCGGGCGCCGGCCGGATACTTGGTTGCCACGCTCTCCCACGGATCGGGCGTCGCCTGCTTCAGGCCGAGTGAGACCTTGCCCTTGGCAAGATCGACCTTCAGGACGCGGACGGTCACTTCCTGGCCGACCTGCAGGACGTCTGCCGGCCTGGGAATCCGGCCCCAGCTCAAATCGGTGATATGGATCAGCCCATCCGCGCCGCTCAAGTCGACGAACGCGCCGTAGTCGGTGAGGTTGGTGATCTTGCCGGGCCGAAGCTCGCCCTCGACGATCGTTTCGATCACCGCCATGCGCTTGGCCTTGCGCTCCCGCTCGATGGCCTTGCGACGACTGACCACCAGGTCTTTCGTGACCCGATCGACCTGGGTGACGACGCATTGGACGTGCTCGCCGATCAGCATCGAGATGTCCTTCATCCGGCGGGTGTCGACGTGCGAGGCCGGCAGAAACGCCCTCGCCCCGCCGATGTCGATGTCCAATCCGCCCTTGTTCATCCCGGTGACCACGCCTTCAAGCAGGTCGCCCGGTATGACCGTCTGCCAGAACAGCACCTCGTCCGCGTGGCGCTTGTTGAGGACCAGCTCGCCGGTGGCCGGGTCGTACTTCTCAACGATGACGGATACTTCGTCGTCCGGTTTGGGTGTGGGGTGGCCGGCAAATTCAATGAAGGCCACTTGGCCGATCATCTGCTGGCCAAGGTCCAGCACGACTTTGTCCGTGGTGATCTCGATGACCTTGCCATGACGGATGCTGCCGGGTTCGAAGGCCATCACTGTTGCGGTCGCCGGTGCGGAAGGTGGCGCTTCGGCATGGGTCTGCTGGCCGGCCGCGACCGGGGCTTCCGCCGGCACGGTGAGATTCTCGGGTAGGAGCGGTCTCTGACCGCGACCGTCAGGAGCAGGGGCATCCATAGGCGGTTGCCCGGCTGGTTTTACGGCCAGGGGACCGGTCGGCGGCGGCGCGTCTGATGATTCCTGCGGCTGGCTAGCCCAATCGCTCATGCCTTATCTCATTGACGGCAGCGGACTTATCGGACACGGGTGGACGAAGGTGACGCCCATTCTATGTCGACGCCTGATCGGCCTGACTTCATCTTCCACGACTTGCCTAGCAGGG
>Ga0315273_10012029_pt1 | contig 11076 bp, 9 predicted proteins | sample YL17G02_0_MG_FD_205753 | JGI IMG/M metagenome (GOLD analysis project Ga0315273, IMG submission 205753) | Sediment microbial communities from Yellowstone Lake, YNP, Wyoming, USA - YL17G02_0 | ecosystem: Environmental > Aquatic > Freshwater > Lake > Sediment | place: USA: Wyoming | collected...
CGGGCTCACGACACTGGGTAGCGGACGCCGCACGATCGAGAGCGTCTTTGCCGCGATGGGTACGGCATTCGTGCTCGCGCTGGCCGTCTACTTCACGCTGCGAACGCCGCCGCGGGCGATGGAGGTGCTGGCTCACACCGCCGCGATCTACTTCCCGTTGCTGCTCGGCGGCCGGATTCTATTCCGGATGGTGTCGGGCTGGCCGCGCTTCTCGCAGCGGGTGCTCGTGATCGGAACCAGCGACCTCGGGGTCGCGATCGCGAAGGCGATGCGCGAGCGCCGCAACCTGGGTACGCAGCTCGTGGGATTCCTGTCCGATGAGGTGACTCACCAGCGCGTGACCATCGACGGCGTGCCCGTGCTCGGCGCGGTCCACGAGATCGAGAAGATCGTCGACCAGGAGCGGGTCGGCCGGATCGTCGTCGCGTCGAAGAGCCGCAGTGAGTACTTCCCGGCCGAGGAGCTGCTCGGCGCGAAGCTCGCGGGACGTCACGTCGAGTCGGGCGTCGCGTTCTACGAGCGCATCACCGGGCGCGTCTACCTGCGCGACCTGCGGCCGAGCTACCTGATCTTCACAGGAGGTTTCCGGGTGGGCGCGATCTCGACGTGGCTCAAGCGCGCGATCGACGTCACGGTCTCGGGGCTCGGACTGCTGTTCTGCGCGCCTTTGCTCGGGTTGTGCGCTCTCGCCATCCGGCTGGATTCGCCGGGTCCGATTCTCTACCTCCAAGAGCGGGTGGGGAAGCGCGGCCGGCTGTTCCTCGTGTGCAAGCTGCGTTCGATGCGCCATGGCGCCGAGCGGGCGACCGGCGCCGTGTTCAGCCGCGTGGACGATGTGCGCATCACCCGCGTGGGGAGCATCCTGCGCAAGACGCGGCTCGACGAGCTGCCGCAGCTCTGGAACGTGTTCATCGGAGAGATGAGCCTCGTGGGTCCGCGGCCCGAGCGACCGGAGTTTGTCGACTCCCTGTGCGAGCGGTATCCGTATTTCCGGCTGCGCTCCGGCCTTCAGCCCGGGCTGACCGGTTGGGCGCAGATCCGCCACGGCTACGTCAATGACGTGGACGGCTTCGAGGAAAAGCTGGCGCTGGACCTGTACTACATGAAGTACCGCTCGCTGGTGATGGACCTGCTGATCCTCTGGAAGACCGCGAAGACCATGGTTCTCCTGCACGGCGTCTGACGTGACGCTCAACGCCCTCAGCGTCGACCTGGAAGAGTATTTCCAGGTCTCGAACTTCACGAAGCTGATCGAGCGGTCGCGTTGGGAGAGCCTGCCCTCGCGGGTTCGAGACGCGACCCGGCGCCTGCTGGATGCGGCCGACGCCACCGGGAACCGCGCGACCTTTTTCGTGCTGGGCTGGATCGCGGAACGGCACCCCGACCTCGTGCGCGAGATCGCCGCGCGCGGACACGAGATCGCCTGTCACGGCTATGGACACGAGCTCGTGTATGAGATCGGGCCAGAGCGCTTTCGCGCGGATCTGCGCCGCGCGCGCGCGGCCATCGAACAGGCGACGGGCAACCCGGTGCACGGCTACCGCGCGCCCAGCTACTCGATCACCGAGGCGTCCCTGTGGGCCCTGCGAATCCTGGTCGAGGAAGGCTTCCGCTACGACTCCTCGATTTTTCCAATCCGGCACCACCGCTACGGGATCCCGGGCTTTGCGCGGCGTCCCGTGCGGATCGAGCTCGGGGGCGGCCAGACGATCCACGAGTTCCCGCTCACGACGCTGGCGGCGGGCCCCTGGTCGCTGCCGCTCGCGGGCGGGGCCTACCTGCGTTTTCTGCCCCTGCCCGTCTTCGCCTGGGGCCTCGGGCGGCTCGTCGCTGCAGGCGAGCCTACGGTGCTCTACGTGCACCCTTGGGAGATCGATCCCGACCAGCCTCGCCAGCCGGCGGGCTGGCTGGTGCGGGTGAACCACTACCACAACCTCCACCGCACCGAGGGCCGGCTGCGCCGGCTCCTCGAGCGCTTCCGCTTCGCGCCGATGCGTGATGTCCTGGCCCAGCTGGAAGCGCAGGGCCGGCTCCCGGGGGTCGAAATCTCCGATTGGGAGCTTGCGGCCTAGTTCGAACTCGTTCGTCACCTTTCGCGGCTTCCGGGATACTATCCATCAGACGCGGGGGAAGGGCCTCAGTGCTGCAGGCTCGGCTCCCTCCTAGAGCGCCCTGCATGGGCCTCGAGCGATAACGTGAGGACGCATGTCAGAACACGCGCCGCAAGCAGGCGGATTCGGCTTCGAGGATGTCATCGAGATCACCGAGCGCCGGCGCTGGTGGCTCGTCCTCGGGGCGCTCGTGGGGCTCGCCGCTGGCTTCGCCCTCTACCTGATGCTTCCTGCGCGCTACCTGGCGACCACGACGATCCTGGTCGAGCCGCAGGAGGTCCCGAAGGCCTACGTCGAGAGCACGGTAACGCTCGCGATCGAGCAGCGCCTCAACTCGCTGAATGAGCGCGTCACGAGCCACTCGAATCTGACCCAGCTGATCGAGCTGGTCGGCGCGCAGCGCCTCGATACTTCCGGCAAGCTCTCGCGCGATGCGCTGATGGCGAAGATTCGCAGCCACCTCGGCGTCACGGTCCCCTCGTCGCGCCCGAACGCGGCGCCGGTGTTTCAGATCACGTTCACGCACGAGGATCCCACCGTCGCCAGTGAGGTCGTGGGCGACATCACGAGTCGCTTCATCGACGAGAACCTGAAGGACCGCGCCCAGCAGGCGACGGCCACATCCGAGTTCCTCGATCGCGAGCTCGAGCGCCTGCGCTCCGAAGTCACGCAGCAGGAAGAGAAGGTCCGCGAGTTTCGCATGGCTCGCATGGGCGCCCTGCCCTCCCAGCTCGACACCAACCTGCGCTCGCTCGATCGCTTGAATCTCGAGCTCACCGGAAATCTCGAGGCGCAGGAATCAGCGACGCAACGGCTGGCGCTGCTGCGCCAGCAGCGCGGTAGCGCGAGCGGCGGCGCGAGCCCCAGCGCGCCGTCGACGCTCTCTTCCGTCCTCAATGCGGCGCGGCAGGAGCTGCTGCAGGCACAGCGCGTCTACACCGAAGAGCACCCGAACGTGCGTCGGCTGCGCGAGGAAGTCGCGAGGCTCGAAGCGGAGCTGAGGACCGGTGCGTCCGAGACCCCGGACTCCGACTTTTCAGCGAGCGATCCGGCGCTCGCGGCGCTCGATCGCGAGGCGTCGGTCGTGGGAATGGAGCTCGATGGGCGACGTCGCCAGGAAGCGCGGATCCACGACGAGATCGAGAAGCTGCAGGCGCGTGTCGAGGATACGCCGCGGCGCGAGGAGGAGGAGATCGCGCTCACGCGCGACTACAAGAATCTGACGGAGACGTACCGCAGCCTGCTCACCAAAAAGTACGAAGCGGCCCTGGCCCGCAATCTCGAGCAGGCCCAGAAGGGCGAGCGCTTCAAGGTCCTGCGTCCCGTGAGCGTCCCGAGCAGCCCCTCCTGGCCCGATCTGCGCATTCTGCTCCCGGCGGGCCTCGCCGCGGGTCTGCTGCTCGCCAGCCTGCTGGTCGTTCTCGATGAGTTCCGGCATCCGGCCTTCCGCTCGGTCGATCGCCTGACGCGGGCGCTCGGCCTGCCTGTCTTTGCTTCGATCCCGCGCATCGACAACGATCGCATCTACGAGAGCGCGCCGTCGGGCGAGGTGGATCCGAAGCTCGTCGTGCACACGGCACCGGAGTCCGCTCCCGCCGAGCAGTACCGCGGCTTCCTCCCGATTTTCCTCGAGGCGTCGGATTGTCGCGTGATCCTGGTGACGAGCGCTGCGCGTGGCGATGGCAAGTCGCTCACGTGCATGAACCTCGCGCTGTCGCTCGCGTCGGATCTGGGACGTCGCGTGCTGGTGATCGATGGAGACCTTCGTCGCCCGTCGGCCCATCCGAGCCAAGCTCGGGCTTTCGGACATCCTGCGCGGCGAGGCGGTGCTGAAGGAGTGCGCCGTGAACGCGAAGCTGCCGAACCTGGCGCTGATCCCTGCCGGCAGGCCGGTCCGTAATCCGCTCGTTCTGCTCACGAGCCCCGCGTTTCTCGAACTGCTCGACGAGGCGAAGAAGCACTACGACGTGGTGCTGATCGATTCGCCCCCGCTACTCCCGGTCGTCGACACCAAGATTCTGCGGCGCATGGCCGACATGGTGCTGTTCGTCGTGCGCGCGGATGCAACGCCGCGGGACGGCGTGATCCGCTCGCTCGCCGGCATGCGAGGGGTCGCCGGGGTGGTCTTCAACCAGGTGAGTCCCGGATCCTTCCGCCGCTACTACTACCACGACGCCTACTCGCGTTACGCCTATGGCGACCCGCCTGGGGCGGAGGGCGGCAACGCGGAGGCCCCCCGTGTCTGAACTCGAGCTGCTCACCACCTCGCAGGTGCTCGCGCTGCTGCAGATCGGGCGCACCAAGCTCTGGGAACTGGTGCGGGGCGAGTCGTTCCCGGCCTATCGGATCGGCGAGGGACGCAACAGCAGCCTGCGGTACCGCCGCGCAGACGTGCTCGGCTGGCTCGAGCGCAACCGCGTGGTCGGCGCGGGTCCGGCGCAGCCGGAGCTGGAGAGCCCGCCGCCGCGGGCGAGATGAGCTTCCCGGGAGCTCCCGTCTTCCTGCTGCCACCCCGCCCGGCTCTGCGCGACTGGCCGCTCGCGGGGGTCTGCGCGGGCCTGCTGCTCGGGCTCGCGGAACTCGCGTTTGCCGCGCCGGACGGCCCGCCAGCGCGGCTCGCGATCCTCGCCATCACGTGCCTGGCCCTGGCCGTCGGGGTCGCCGCCGGGATCCTCGGTCTCGTGCTGCACGGGCTGCGCGCGCGCCCGTCGTACTCGACGCTGGTGGCGTGGGTTGCGGGCTTGATCGGCTTCGCCGCCGTGACACCGCTCGCACTACCCCGTGCCGATCGATCGGGGCTGCTCGCGCTGGCCGCGCTCCTGCTTGCCGCGCTGGCGATGGCGGGAGCGGCATTCGCCGCGGCGCGCCTCGCCGATCGTTCGGAGCGTTCCGGCACACCCGCGAACGCGCTGCTGGTCTGGGGCGCCACGGCGACGGCGGTCGCAGCGGGTGAGCGTGCGTGTCTCGGCGCGCCAGCATTCAGCTTGGAGCTGCTTGCGCTGCTCGGCGGCCTCGTCCTCGGCGGAGCGGGCGTCGCGTGCGCGGTCGTCAGCGTCGCACGCCGGCGAGGGACGAGCCGACCTCGCGCGTCGTTCGCGCAGCTCTTCGGCCTGCTGGCGGTCGTCGCCCTGACGGCGGCTTACGCGCCCCGGGCGCTGCCCTGGATCCTCGCCGAGCGCGATCTGCTGCCGAAGGGTGGAGTGCCGGCGAACATTCTAATCGTCGTCGTCGGCGGCGCGTCCGTCGCGCAAGGCATGGGCACGCTCGCCGGCTGGAGCGGCATCCGCTACGAGCCGCGCGTGTCTGAGCCGACCCGCGCGCTCGAGGCCCTGCTCACACTTCCCGACGGCGCCGCGCTGGTCCCGGCGCTGGCTGCCGATGGCTACGTGACGGCGGCGATTCTCGCGGATGCCGGGCTGGCGCAGGCTATTGGCGCGCGCGAAATCGATGCACGGCCGGGCGGGCGTGCGCGGCTCGAGCGCGAGCTGCGCTGGCTCGCGCTGGCGCCGTGGCTCGCGGGCCCAGGCCGACCTGTACTCGATCGGCTCGGGATGGATGGCGATGTCCGTTCGCCCGCGCAGCTCGCCGACGATGCGCGGGGATGGCTGCTGCGACGGGGGGCGTCCGCGAGTCCCTTCTTCCTGCTCATCGATTTTCGCCATCTCGGGACGGTCGATCCCGCCGAGAGCACTCGCGAGGAAGAGGCGGTGGCCTCTCTCTTCGACCTTCTCGACCAGGCCGGGCTCGCCGATCGAACCATCGTGCTTCTCGCCCGCACCGGCGGCGAGCGTGATCCCCCGCTGCGGGTCGTGGTTCGGCCTCCCCTCGCGTGGCCGCGCAGCGAGGGCGAGGCGGTCGTGGCGCGCCCCGTTCAAGCAAGTGAGCTCGGGGCAGCGCTCTGGCAAATCGCGCGCGGCGACGGCGTCACGCCCATCGCATTCCCTGGAGTGATCGGCGCGCCGAGATCGCCCGCAAGCGAAGCGCGCAGCGAGCCCTAGGCGAGCAAAGTTCAGACGTACAAGCGAAGCGCGCAGCGAGGCGCAGCCGAGCGAAGTCACGGAACTAGCGCTTGCGAAACAGCGCGTCGAGCTTGGATTTGGAGGCGGCGCCAGCGTCGGCCGTGGCCGCGCGCTCACCCGGCGCGAAGTAGTCGCAACGATTCGCACGATCGCGGTTCCCGACGCTCTCGGCGTTGGGCTCACGGCACTCGTTGTAGGCCGCCGGATCGTGGTACATGCAGTTGCGGCAGACGTGGAGATCGGCCCGGCAGGCCTCGCAGGCGTCCCGAAATCCGACTCGCTCCCCCGACGCGAGCACGACGGTCTTGCCGCATGAGAAACAGCGCACGGATGCAGAGCCTGCGTCAGGCCCGCGTCCCGGTCAACGCGGCGCTCGAATGGATGAGCTCGCCCCACGGTCGACGCCGTATGCTGCGCGCGTGCGCGAGGAACGGACGCTCGAGGTGGACGGGGTGCGCTGGTGGCTACGCGTGGGCGTCGACGCCGCCGGGCTGGCGCCTCGCCTCGAGCGCGCCCTCGCGCAGCTCGAATCCGCACCTGATCTGCGTTCCGGCCGCCGCAAGCGGCTGTTCCGGCTCGCGCTCGGGGCTGGGCCCGAAGCCGACCACCTGCTCAAGCGCAACGGCTATCCGCCGGCCCGGGGCTGGCTGCGCCGCATCGACGGCTCGAAGGCGCGGCGCGAGCTCGCCATCGCGCAGGCGCTCGCCGAGCGCGGCGTGCCGGTGGTCGTGCCGCTCGCGGCGGGCGAGCGGCGCCGCTTCGGGCGTGTCCTCGAGTGCTTCCTGCTCGTGCCGCTGATCGCGGACGCGCGGGATCTGCGGGAGCTCTGGGAAGATCCCGCGCTCGGCGCGGGCGAGCGCCGACGTTTGATGGTGTCGCTCGGCACGCTCGTGCGCCGCGCGCACGAGGCGGGCCTGCACCAGAACGATCTGGCGCCGAACAACGTGCTCGTGTCGGGCGGTGTGACGGGGGAGCTGCAGCTCGTGGATTTCGAGCGTGCGCGCCTGCGCCGGAGCGCCGGTACGCGCGCCCGGCGTCGCATGCTCGCGAAGCTCGCGCGCGCGGCCGGCGGCGTGCCCGCTGCGCTGCGCCTGCGTTTCTTGCAGGCGTATGCGGGAGATCGCGCGGAGGCTCGCCGCTGGTGGGCGAGACTGCGCGAGGAGGCCCCGCGACTCGCGCGCCGGGATGATCGCCGGATGCGCCGGAGCGCAGCGCGCGACGGGCGCGGCTTCGAACGCATCGCTCGCGGCGGTTGGCGCGGCCACGCCCGGCGCGCCGCGGATCCCGGCGCAGGACTCCGGGCGCTGGCGCCCGGCCCTGCGCCGAGCGCCGGTGCTGCACCCGTCGAGTTCGCTGCCGGGATCGGGCGCGTGGTCTACCGGCGCCTGTCCGGGCGTCGCAGCCGCCGGCTGTGGGCCCGGGCGAATACCCTCGCGGCACGCGGGCTCGCGCCCATCCCGGTCGCCAGCCTTTCGGATCGCGCGCGCACGCTCCTGATCTTCGAGGCGGCCTCCGGCATGCGCCCGCTCGGCTCGATCGCGTGCGACGCCGCGCAGCGCCGCGCGCTCGCGCGCTTGCTCGCCGAGCTCGTCTCGCTCGGCGAGCTGCGCGACGAGCTCGAGCGCAACTCGTTTACGCTCGTCCGGGGCCCGTCGGGCCGTCTGCGCGCGCAGCTCGTCGCTCCGCACGTCTTCCGCTTCGCTGGCCGCGCCGGTGGAGCCCGCAGCCAGGCCGCCGCGGCCCGCCTGCTCGCTTCCCTCGGTCTCCCGGCGGATCTGGGCGTTTAGTTCGATCCGTCGGATTCCGATAGGCGGCGGGATGGGCGACATCAACGGCGCGCGTCCGCTCTTCTCCTCGTTCGCTGCCGATCTGGGTCTGGCGCCCGTGATCGACGGGTTCGTTTTGGGGCTCGCCGAGCGGATCGATGCGGCGCAGGACGCCTACAGCCGTCGCGACTTCAAGGAGCTCGCGAGCCTTGCTGGCGCGCTCGGGAGCGAGGCCGTTGCGGCCGGCTTCGAGCCGCTGGCGAGCTGTGCGTCGGTGATCGAAGCGACGAGCCTGGGTCAACAGCTGGAGTCGAGCTATCTCGCACTCGTCGAGCTCACGGAGCTCGCACGCTGCGTTCGTCTCGGGCACCGTGGCGCGGCCTGAGCCGGCGTCTACCCGCCGGCGCGTCGCGCCTCACAGAAAGAACCAGAGACCGAGCGGGGTGCCGTCCGCATCCAGGATCCGCCCGTTCGCAAGGCATACGAACACGAAGATCGCGAGATTCGACACGGCGTGCACGACGACCAGCGCAGGCAACTGGCGCCGTCGATAGAACCAGAGCTGCGTCAGCACGATCCACAGCGCCGCGACGGGCCATTCCCAGCGCATGTGGCTCGAGGTGAAGAAGATCACCACGGTCGCAAAGCTCCGAAGGCTGTAGCGCCCGATGGGTACGTCGCGGAAGTCGTCGGGCCCGTCGAAAACGTCGGCATAACGCGCCAGCCAGCCGCGCACGAAGAGCTCTTCGATGAAGGGCGTGACGACGGCGAAGCCGAGGGCACGCAGCGATAGCGCGAGCCATTCGCGCGTCGCGCCAAACTGTTCGGGGTTGAACTCCGCCCCGGGCTCGGGCCTCGCGGCGGCGATCCACAGGTACGGTGCGACCCAAAGCGCCGCACCGAGCATGCCCACCGCAACGTCGCTCGCGAGATCCTTGGCGCTCGGCGAAAAGCCGCGCAGCTCCGGATAGCCGCTCCGCCAGGCGTGATAGAGCAGCACGCCGAAGGGCACGAAGACGCTCGCCAGAAAAAAACCCGGCGCGAGCGACGGCCCTGCGCGCCGTCCGACTTCGAGCAGCGCAAGGAAGCTGAACAACGGCGTGAGATACGGCCACCATCCGTGGCCCGGGCGACGCTTCATGTTGGGGCGCAAGCCTACAGGTCCCGCTCGACGGCTGCAGCGCGGCGCCCGTCAAGCCGTGTTTCCGGACGACCGATACGAAGCGAGGACCGGCGCCGCAAAGCTCCGTGCTGCGTGTTCTTCAGAGCCGGGGCGTCCAGCGCGCTACCCTGTCGCCGCAGCGAGCCGAGGACGCAGGTGTCGAGCGCAGAACCGGGTCACTTCAGCTGCTTCGTGGTCGGTGACGAGTCGCTTCTGATCCAGTGCGGCGAGCTGCTGCTCGGCGCCGGGCACGAGGTCCGGGGTCTGCTCACGAAGGCGCCGGCGCTCGAGCGCTGGGCGGCCGAGCATGGAATCGCCTGCGTGCGCGGCTGGGCTGGGCTCCGCGATGCGATGCGCGAGCGGCCCTTCGATTACCTCTTCAGCATCACCAATCTGTCGGTCGTGCCGAGCGACTTGCTCGCCCTGCCCCGCGCGGGGGCGATCAACTTCCATGACGGACCGCTGCCGCACTATGCGGGCCTCAATACCCCTGTGTGGGGGCTTCTGAACGGCGAGCGCCACTGGGGCATCACGTGGCACCTGATGACGGAGGCGGTGGACGCGGGTCAGGTCCTGCGCGAAGAGCGCTTCGAGATCGCCGACGGCGAGACGGCGCTGACGCTCAACACCCACTGCTACGAAGCGGCGATCCAATCCTTTCCGGCGCTGCTTGCCGAGCTCGCCGCGGGTCGCGCACAGCCGCGCGCGCAGGCTGCCGGAGAGCGGCGCACGTATCGACGCCACGAGCGACCGGCCGCCGCCTGTGCGATCGATTTTTCGCGCGATGCGACGTCGCTGTCGGCGCTGGTGCGCGCGCTCGACTTCGGGACCTACGCGAACCCGCTGGGCCTTCCCAAGCTGTGGCTCGGCGGCGAGGTCGTGCTCGTGCGCGGGATCGAGGCGCGCGCCGAGCTGCCCGTGTCGGAGCCGGGTGGGGTCGTATCGAGCCCGGATGGCGCTCTCGTGGTCGGCACCGGGAGCGTTCCCGTCGCGCTGCGCTCGCTCGCGACCGTCCAGGGCGCTGCCCTGTCTCCCGCCGATCTCGCGGCGCGCTTCTCGCTGCGGCCGGAGGCCCGGCTTCCCGGCCTCGACGCCACGCTCGCGCTGCGCCTCTCCGATCTCGATGCGGCGCTCGCGCCGCACGAGCGCTGGTGGATCGGGCGCTTGGCCGCCCTCGCTCCCGCACGCATTCCGCTCACCGAAACCCAGCCGCGCGCCGCGCAGGAGCGGGTGTCGTTCGAGCCGTCCTCGGCGGTGCGCGGGTGGCTCGCGGGGCGCCCGGGGGGGCTCGCTCCGGGGGACGCACTCTTCGCCGCGTTCGCGGCCTACCTCGCGCGCGTCGGCGACGCCGCGGTCTTCGATCTCGGCCTCTCGGATGCGAACCTGCGCGAGCGCGTCCGTGGGCTCGAGGCGTTGTTTGCCGCCCAGGTCCCCGTAGCCCTGGAGGTCGACTTCGAGGCAGCGAGCCACGTCTGGCTGGCGCAGGTGGGCGAGCGTCTCGCCGAGGTGCGCCGGCGCGCGAGCTTTGCGCGCGACGTGATTGCGCGTCAGCCGAGCCTCGCCGCGCTGCGAGAGCCGGCCTCACGCTTCCGCCTGCCGCTGGTCGTGGCGCAGGGATCTCTCGGGCCGGACGACGACGCTGCGCGTGGTCTCGACCTCACGCTCGTGGTCCCGGAAGGCGCCGCGGCCTGGAGCTTCGAGACGGCCGTGCTCCCGCGCGAGACCGTCGAGCAACTCGCGCGCCAGCTGGGCATTTTTCTCGAGGGCCTCGCAGCGGACCCCGCGACCCCGATCGGGCGCGTGTCGCTGCTGTCGGCCGAGGATCGCCGCCGGGTGCTCAGCGAGTGGAATGCCACGGCGCGCTCCGTCCCGGGCGAGGCTTGCGTACACCGGCTCTTCGAGCGCCAGGTCGAGCGGACGCCCGACGCCATCGCGCTGGTCTTCCGCGGCCAGTCGCTCAGCTACCGCGAGCTCGATGCGCGTGCGAATGCCCTCGCCCATTTTTTGCGCGAGCTCGG